>Ga0224501_10002280_pt1 | contig 15015 bp, 19 predicted proteins | sample SF_Oct11_sed_USG_4_FD_169105 | JGI IMG/M metagenome (GOLD analysis project Ga0224501, IMG submission 169105) | Sediment microbial communities from San Francisco Bay, California, United States - SF_Oct11_sed_USGS_8_1 | ecosystem: Environmental > Aquatic > Marine > Sediment | place: USA...
ATATTTTGATTGACGGGCAAAACCCGCCACATTGATCAAGGTTTCAGGATAGTCCTCCTCCCCCCCCGTTTCGAGAATTGGAGAAGCTGTGGAATGGGATATGGAAGGACTCTCCGATACCGGAGAAGAGGGGCTGCAACGGGTGGCGCAACAGGGGCCGTAACGAAGCATCGAATTTCCCATTACAGGGCAGGTGTTTGTGGCGCCATGCATCGGGCAGGTTTCCCCCTTGCGGGTGGCGGCTTTCAGCAAGGTGTCCAGATCGTCCACCTTTGCGGGGCCAGCCGCGGCAAAACTATCCGGGATGGAAACCACTGCGGCATGGTGGGCTTCTGGTCGCTCCTTGGCCATCTCCGGGGTGTCGTCGTCCATCAACCCCATCATGGCGCACTCCTTGTGGGAGTCGGCCACGGCATGGGTCGGCGCCGCGCAAAGGACGACCAAGACAAGGGAGAAAACCGCTGGTTTCATATATATCTTAAATTGATGCTCGATATAACAGAATATCCTTCCCCGTGTCCCGCAGTCAACCACAGGACATGGGGATAAGAGAGAAGCCGGGCAAAAATAGTGTTTAAAGAAGCCAGTGCAGCTTTTATATATTGCGCATGCGTGATAATCATAATGCAGACTCTGGCTCTAGGGAGGGGTGACTGCAGGTTGGTGGTTTGCCAGGTGGCGGCAAGGGGTGCTCAATAACCTCCCCGCTCAAATATCCTCCCCTTCGTTCCTTGCCACTGATTTCATCAGCCGCAAAAGCTCCTTGCTCTCCCTAACGGTCAATCCCTTTTGCATCGCGGCCATCTCCTCCTCCGCCGCCGCTTCCAGCTTAGGGCGCAGTCTGCGCGCCTTGGCTGTCAGCCGCACCCGCACCGCCCGTTTATCCTCCCCGTCGGCCCATCGCTCCACATACCCCTCCCCCTCCAGCGCGCTAACAGCCCGGGCCACCGCCGCCTTGTCCAGCGATGTCCTCTGGCTGATATCCTTCTGCGTCAACCCATCCTGGACATAGAGCGTGAAGAGGATGGGGTACTGCCCGGCGCCGATGCCGAAGGGCGCCAGCCGTTTGGCCATGCGGGCGGCCAGCCTTCGCCCGGTGATAGATATATACCTGCCCAGGGTATTGGAAAAATCAAATGCCATGACGTATCATCCTTTCGCCGGAGCCTTCGGCCCGGAGTGGGGTTGCACCCTGCGCGTCAGCCACACCAGACCCAGCATGACGCAAAAGAGCGCTCCCGATATCCAGTAAATGTCGCAGGTGGCCATCATCACCGCCTGCCGACGGATAGTTATCATCATCATGGTCAGCGCTCCGGGCATCTCCATCCCCCCCGCCACCATCTGGTCCAAGGCTTCGGAGGCCGGCCCGCCATACCATGTGACGTTTTCCACCAGGTGGGATTGATGCAGCGCCGCCCTGTTCTCCCACATGGTCACCGCCAGTGACGCGCCGAACCCCGCCGCCACCAGCCGACAGAAATTGGTCACCCCCGCCGCCGAGGCGATCTTTTCCCTGGGGATGCGGGAGAAGGTGATGGTGGTCATCGGCACAAAGAGGCACGCCATCCCAGCCCCCAGCACGAACCGGGGCATGGCCACGTCATAGAAGGTGGCGTCGGTGTTGAACCCGGCCTGCCAGAAGCTGGTGTAGGCGTATATGAGGAAGGCGAAGGTGCCCAGAATGCGGGCGTCCATCCTATGCACCAGGATCCCCACAAACGGCGTGATCAGCAGGGACAGGATCCCCGTGGGGGACGCGGCCAGCCCCGCCCAGCTGGCGGTGTATCCCATCTGGGTCTGCAGCCACAGAGTAAAGATGACGATACCGCCAAAAAACACCATGAACCCCATGCTCAACGTGAGGGTGCCCAGGGTGAAGTTCCAGTCACGAAACAGGGAAAGATCCACCACCGGGTGCTCCTCCGTCAGCTCCCAGGCGATGAAGAAGCTAAGCCCCATTGTGGCGGTGATGGCCAGGATCCACACATGGGCGCTGGAAAACCAGTCGTGCGCATTGCCGATATCGAACAGCATCTGCAGGCTCCCCACACCGATCACCAGCAGGGCCAGGCCCACTGTGTCCACCGGTTTGCGAACCACAGGTGTCTCCCGGGCCCTCAAAAAGCTCCATGCGGAAAAAGCCGCCGCCACCCCCACAGGGCCGTTTATGTAAAATATCCAGGGCCACCCGATGTTGTCGGTGATCCAGCCCCCCATGATCGGCCCCACTATGGGCGCGACCACCGTGGTCATGGCCCAGAAGGAAAGAGCGGTCCCCCGCCGCTCCTCCGGATAGCAGCGCAGCAGAAGACTCTGGGAAAGGGGGATCATCGGCCCGGCCACGGCGCCCTGCAGAACGCGGAAAACCACCAGCGTCTCGAAGTTATGGGAAAAGCCGCACAGGATGGAAACAAACGAGAAGAGTAGAGTGCAGGTGACAAAAGTGCGCACTTCGCCAAAATTGGCGGCCAGCCAGCCGGAAAGAGGCACCACGATGGCGGTGGCCACGGCGTAGGAGGTGATGACCCATGTCCCCTGGTTCGGGGTGACCGCCAATCCCCCGGCGATGGCGGGGATGGAGACGTTGGCGATGGTGGTGTCCAGCACGTTCATGAAGGTGGCCATGGCCAGGGATATGGTGACGCCGACCAGCGCCCACCCCTTCATCGGCTCATAGTGGACCATCGTTTTATTCTTCCGGCGTGTTGGGAAGAGCGGCCTCCAGGCTTTCCTGATAAACGGTCTGCACCAGTTCATCCACCCCCTCGGCCTGGGCGGCGAACACGTCGCTGGCGCTTCGCTCCCTTTCCACGACGCCCCCCCGCGCCAAAGGCTGGCCATCGCGGGAGGTGGTGTCCACCGTGGCCAGCATGGAAAGCCCCAGTATCAGGGGGGCGTTGGCCAGTTCCGATTTATCCAGATCGATGCGCACCGGCGCCCGCTGGACGATCTTGATCCAGTTGCCGGTGGCGTTCTGGGCCGGGAGGATGGAAAACACTCCCCCGGTTCCCGCGCCGAAACCGGCCACCTTGCCGGCAAAGGTCACGAAGGAGCCGTAAAGGTCGCTCTTCAAGGTCACCGGCTGGCCCAGGCGGATGTGGCGCAGCTGGTTCTCCTTGAAGTTCGCCTCCACATAAACATCATCCAGCGGTATCACACTCATCAGGGGTCGGCCAGGGGCCACCAGCTGGCCCACCCGCACGGAGCTTTTTGCCACGTAACCATCCGCCGGGGCCAGAATCACCGCCCGCCGCATGCGCAGGAACGCCTCCCGCAAAGCCGCCCTGGCGCTCATGACCTGCGGATGGGCCGAGATCTCCCCTTCCCCCGCCAGAATTGTCGCCGCTTCCATATCCAGCCGGGAGGCCTCCAGGGAGGCTTTGGCCGATTCATAGACAGCCCTGGCCTTGTCGTATGTCTCCCGGCTCACCGCCTTTATCTCCACCAGCCCCTTGCGTCGCTCCATCTCATCGCGGGCCATGGCCAGGTCAATCTTTTTGGCCGCAAGAGCGGCTTTCAGCTGGGCGGCCCTGGCCCGGAAGTTGGCCACTGTTTGCACGCTCTGGGCCAGCTGCGCCTTGGCCTGGGCCAGGGCGATGGCCAGATCCGCCTCCCCCAGCCGAACCAGCGGCTGTCCCTTTTTTACAAACTCGGTGTTATCCACCCCCACCCACACCACCGTGCCCGCCAGCTGCGGCTCCACATGGTACATCCCGCCGGTCACGTATGCATTGTCGGTGACTTCCCGGAACTGCCCCGCCAGATACCACCACGCGGCGAGGGCCACGCCGCAACCGAGGAACACCCCCACCAGCGAGAGCAGGGCCAGCTTTCTGTTGTTATTTGAAGCCCGCGCCGCAGAGGCGCCCGGTTTGGTCTCGGTCATTGTTCTTCCACCTTTTCCATCTTGAATCCATCATCCCGAAAACCGCCCCCCAGGGCGGCGAACAGCGCCACTCTGGCCTGGGCCGCGTCTCCTTCCAGCCGCGCCAGGTCCCGCGCCTGGCCATATACTTCGTCCTGGGCCTGCAGAACCTCCAGGTAATCGTCCACTCCCTGGTCGAAGCGAAGCCCGGTGAGTTTGTATATCTTCTCCGCCGTGGCCAGCGCGCGCCGGGCGACCCGTATCCTGCGATCCAGGTTGTCGATCCGCGCCAACGCCTCCGCCGCTTCCCTGGCCGCGTGGATAATGGCGCGGTTGTATAACTCCACCGCCATGTCATATTCCGCCTCCGCCGCCCCCAGCTGCGCCCGCAAACCGCCTCCGTCGAAAATGGGGAGGTGGATCGCCGAGGTGGCGTTGTATATCAGGCTGCCGCCGGAGAGCAGCTTGGCGATCTCCAGCGACTGGAGCCCGACCAGGCCCCGCAAGTTGATATTCGGATAAAACGCCGCTCGGGTCGCTCCGATGGCGCTGGCCGCCGCCTCCACCCTCCACCGCGCGGCTATGATGTCCGGCCTGCGATGGGCCAGGTCCAGGGCCAGCTTCTCCGGTGCGGTGGCGGCGGGGAGGATGACCGGGCCAGAAGGAGGGTCTATGGCCAATCCATCATCCGGCCCGCCGCCTGACATAGCCGCCAGCATGTATCGCTCCCGGGCCTCCTCCCCCCGGAGGGCGAAAAGGGCGCCGGTGGCCACCGTCACGCTATACCTGGCCCGTTCCACGTTCAGCTGCGTCTCCAGCCCCTGTTTCGCTTTCTGGCGGATCATCTCCCGGCTGTTCTGGCGGGCCACCACGGCGGCCCCGGCGATATCCGCCAGGCGTCGGATATTTTGCAGCCGCAGATATGAACGGGTGATCCCCAGGGCCAGCGCCAGCCGCGCCGAATGAATGTTCGCCTGGGCGGCCTTGTGGGCGCTCACCTTCCCCTGGGCGGCCAGCCGGGCCGCGCCCCACAGGTCCAGGTCATAGGATAGGTTGGCGGAAAGCTCGGCGGAGGTGTATGGATTTTTTAGAAAATCTGCGGGGATCCAGGAGTTCTCGCTCATCCGCTGGGCGGCCACATTGCCACCGGCGGAGAGGGATGGGGCGGTGACGGCTCCGGCGCCTCGGGCCACCTGTTCGGCCAGGCGGGCGCGGGCGACGGCGATCTTCATATCGGGAGAGTCGGCGATGGCCCGCTCCACCAGGGCGTTCAGGGCGCCGTCTCCGAAGGTCTCCCACCATTTATCCCGGGGCCAGTCGCCAGGCTGCACAGCGCCTCTTTCCATAGACCGGGTTCGGGCATTTTCCACCGAAGGGGAAGCGGCCACCATGGAGCGGGGGGAAGGCTCCGGGATGGTCAGGCAGGAGGAGAGGAGGATGGCCAGCAGGGCCGCGGCCAGGGGCGCCGGAAAGGCGCGATGTTTGACGAGAGCGAAACCAGGAGCCAAGGCCACTTCCTCATGCGAATGAATATAGATGATATATCAACAATGCTGTTGATTTGTCAACTATGATGGCGTTTCACATTACATGCGAACGACATCTTGCATTTAGATATTACAGATAGTTACAATAACCATAATAATTAAAATAAAGAGAAACACATGATACGCATAAAAATAAATGCTAAAACCTTGTTTACCATTCTATTCGCATTTTCTTTTGCAAATATGGCGTGGGGTGAGCCTGTAATACCTCCTGACTTTGGCGATGATACCATTACTGTTCCCGCTACGTTGAATAAGGATCCATTGCCTTATATAAAGCTTGGAAAATTGACTGCTAAATTTGAGGAGACAACACTGGGTGAAATATTGAATGTATTCGGTAAAGGTTCTATGAAGAGTAGTGGTGAGGGTTGTGGGCATCAATACTGGCTATGCTATTCGTTGCCGAACCAGCGCTTTTGGCTGGCCTCCCATGGCGAAATGGGTGGGGACGAGCATTCATTAACCCAGGTTTATGCCATCACAACAACCTCCAATTCACAGGAGGAGCTGGCCGCGTGTCCCATGGTTCAAGACCATCATCTGCCCGTCGAGTTTTCCTTCGGCTGGATTGGCATGAATAAAGAAGCATTGGTGAAAGCTTTAGGAAAACCGTCCGGTGTCAAGGATGACAGGTATTTCTACTTGTTTGAAAGTGAGCAATGGGGGAAATATCGAGATGAGATGGTGATATGGACAACAATGGGGTATGTTGAATTAATTCTTGACGGTCAAAAGGTGATATCCATAATGGCCTCGCATGTCACCTCAAATTAGTGAATAAGGCTAATGGGGAAAATACTATTGGATTTTGGGAAATCAAATCCACCTCTACGACTGGTTACATAAATGTACATGCAACAACTTAACAGCTAGATCAGCCCCTAGCCACCCGCTCCGGGAACCTGCCTTCCAGATCCACTTTCCCCTCCACCACGTCCTCTATGGAGACGGAGAACAGCAGGTCATTGAAATGCTGGCAAAGCTTGGCCCAGAAGGCCTGGGTGACGCAGTCTTTGGATTTGGAGCACGGTTTTTCCAGCAGACTTTTCTCGTCGGCGCATTCGGTGATGATCAGGCTCTCGTCCACGGCGGCGAAGACATCGCCTATGGTGATCTGGCTGGGGGCCTTGGCCAGGTAGTATCCTCCCCCGGGGCCGCGGACGGATTTGACCAGGTTGGCTTTGCGCAGTTTAACAAAAAGCTGTTCCAGATAGTTCTGGCTCAGCCCCTGCCGCTCGGCGATCATCCCCAGGGGCACCGGCGCCTCGGCCTGGCAGGTCGTCATGTCCACCATGGCCTGCACCGCGTAGTGGCCCTTGGTGGATATTCTCATCTTGGGCTCACTCTATGACGTCCCGTTCGATGGGGTCCACCCTCATGCCATAGTTTTTCAGGGCGCCGATGGCGGACTCTATCGCCTCCAGGTCGCCGGAGATTTCCATCTCCACCAATCCCTGGTCGGTGTCGATCCGGGCCTGACGGATGTTGAGCACCACGTCATGGGTCTTGATTATCCGGCTGTATATCGGTTCGGCTATTTTATCCGGCGGGATGATCACCCGCACCCGCACGGAGGCGATGGGTTGTGGGCTTTGCTCCTCCAGCAGGGTCTTGTCCCCCTCCCGGATTAGGGCGCCCCGGCATTTTAGCTCCAGGATGGCCGCGTCCACGGCGCCGGCGGGGCCGGCAAGGCTTAGCACCAGCCACCCGGCGGAATGGGTGACCGAGGCTTTATACACCACCGGCTCCAGGCCGTGGCGCTTGGCCAGGCTATAGAGCACCGGCTCGCGCACCAGGTCCACAGGGAACGTGATTGAAAAATACCTGCCGTCCATGATCTATTTCTTTTTTATGATGAATTCCCAGTCGGTATCGTTGAACTTGTGGGGCCACAGGATGACCTCGTGCCCTTCGTTCTCCGCGCTGCGAGGGACGTTTTTGGTGGCGGGCTCATGATCCACCACCACCCGCAAAACCTCGCCCGATTCCATGGATTCCAGTTTCAGCTTGGTTTTCACGAAAGTGAAGGGGCAAACTTCCCCTTTTATGTTCAGTTCCCGGTCAGGCTTTATGGACATGTTTTCCTCCCATTGCCCTCAGAGGGTTATTATTTTCTGATGGGCGGCCACCGCTTCCACCAGTTCGGGGTAATCGATCAGTTTTATCCCGGCCTTGCCTCCCCGGATGGCGGTGTCCTCTTTCATGGCGAAGCAGTTGCCTGGCCAGTCGCCAGATTCGGCGGAGGGGTCGTGGGCCGCCCTGTGGCCGCCGGGAACTCCATAGGGGGACATGTGCCTGAACAGGGAGGAACCGTTGAAAACACCATCCTGCATCAGGATGACATGGTCCGCTTCCTTAAGGACAAGCCTGGCGTATTCATCTGGATTCTCCCCCAGGGGGCGGGTGACCAGCACCAAAGTTTTTGCGCTCATTATTTTCTGTTCCATGGAAAATCGCCATGCACCACATCACACTCGCATGTATCCGGCAACACGGTGACGACTATCCCCTCGTTGAGGGTTTTGCCCAGCTCCACAGCGGCGTAGACGGCGGCGCCCCCGGAGGATCCAACCATAAGGTTCTCTTCTTCGGCCAGCATGTTCACCATTGTATAAGCGTCTTCTGTTTTTACAGATATTTTCCCATCCAGCTCGTCGAGGTTGTATATACCGGGCACCAGGGACGAGCCCATATGTTTCAATCCCTCGATCCCATGCAGCGACTCCTCCGGCTCCACGGCATAGCATTTTACCTTCTGGTTGCGCATCTTCAGGCCGCGGCTTGTCCCCATGATGGTGCCGGAGGTGCCGATGCCAGCCAGAAAGTGGGTCACTTTCCCCTCGGTCTGCTCCCATATTTCCGGGGCGGTGGTGTACAGGTGGGCTTTCCAGTTGTCCGGGTTATTGTATTGGTCTGGCCAGAAGTACATTTCCGGATCCTGTTTAAAAATCTCCCGGCACAGGAGAATGGCGCCATCGGAGCTTTTGAACGGGTCGGAGTATACCACCTCCGCATGGTATGCCGAGGCCATAAGCTGTTTGCGCTCGTTGCACACGTTGCCGGGCATCACCAGCTTCACCTTGTAGCCTTTCACCAGGCCGATGAGCGCGTAGGCCACGCCGGTGTTGCCGGAGGTGGAGTCCAGAATGGTCATTCCGGGGCGCAGCTTGCCGTTGCGCTCCCCTTCCTCTATCATCCGCAAAGCCGCCCGGGCCTTAACAGAGCCGGAGGCGTTGAGCCACTCGACCTTGACCATGATCCGCACACCGGGGCAATATTTTTGTGGAATCTTTTTCAGTTCGACCAGGGGAGTGCCACCGATCTTCTTGAGTATGTCCGGTGAAATTTCGTCCGGCTTAAAATACGCCGAAGCCGCCAACTTGCTCATAACATGCCTCGCGTCAAGAAATAATCACATCCGACTCTTGGAGCATCCCGGCCGCGCCGCGCCCATCGAGCGGAAGAACCTTGTATTTATGGGCCTCCACGCCAGCCTTTGACATGGATGGAGTGTGGGCGAACAGCTCCGCGCCCAACAAGCCCAGGGTCTCCAGGCTTTTGTTTATCTCTATATTCGATGGGTTTTTTCCCATTTCGATCCCGTTCACCGAATATACGCCATTGTCGATGAACAGGACGCGTATCCGGTTGTCATCCTCCAGGGTCAGCCCCACCGCCATCCGCAGCTTCTCCGCCGTATAAAAGTCCGGTGGGCGGTTCACCACCAGCGCTATTCTCTTCTCGGTCATGTGAAACTTATCGTCCTGTCAAAGTCCTGTATATATCCGGCCAGGTCATACTGGCTGCCATATTTCACCCCTTCCACCTTTTCCGGGGCCTTGAGCTGGGCCCGGTTATGGTCGCACACCGTCACCGCCACGCCGTGGCTTGTCAGCATGGCAAAGTCCTCCCTGGCCAGAAGAGTCACCCCATCGGCCATGACGAACAACTGGGCCTCATGCCCGGCGGCCACGGCGGCCTTGGCGATTTTCACCGCGCTTTCGGCCATGGGGCTGGAGAAGCCCCTGTGTAAAAGAAGAAGTATTTTCAATGGTCGCTAATCCCGCAAAATTGATCGTAGTCTATAAGCTCGGTCACTGTGGGGTTGTCCCCGCACACCGGGCAGTCCAGATCCCGCCGCAGATTCAGCTTGCGAAACTCCACTTTAAGGGCGTTGTACATCAGCAGCTTGCCCACCAGCGCGTCTCCCTTGTCCAGGATCTGCTTGATCACTTCCACAGCCTGCAGCGTGCCCACCACGCCGGCGAGCACTCCCAGAACCCCCGCTTCCTGGCAGCTGGGCACCATCCCCGGCGGGGGAGGCTCCGGATAGAGGCAGCGGTAGCAGGGGCCCACCTTCGGCTTGAACACGGTCACCTGCCCATCGAACCGGAATATGGAGCCGTGGATATTGGTTTTGCCCAGCATCACACAGGCGTCGTTGACCAGGTATCGGGTGGGGAAGTTGTCGCTGCCGTCCACCACTATCTCGTAGTCCTTGAATATTTCCATCACGTTGTCGGCGGAAAGCCTTTCGTTATGGATTATCACCTTCACATCCGGGTTCAGGTTTTCGATAAACCTTCTGGCCGACTCGGTCTTGTGGATCCCCACCGTGGCCTTGCTGTGGATCACCTGGCGTTGCAGGTTGGACATATCCACCACGTCAAAGTCGAGCACGCCGATAGTGCCCACCCCGGCGGCGGCCAGATACTGCAATATGGGGGAGCCGAGACCTCCGGCGCCGAGGCACAGAACCTTGGCTTCAAGAAGCCTGGTTTGCCCCACTCCTCCCACCTCCGGCAGGATTATGTGGCGGCTGTATCTGTATATCTGCTCTTCAGTAAAGTCCATGCTGCTTCTCCTTACAAAAGGCGGACTCGCAATCGGGATTTATCCCCCCCTGCAGGACTCTTCGAAAAAAGCCCGGGCCAGAAGGGAAATCCCGGCCACATGTCAGCCCCTGCCTCCGGCGATGGCGGGAATAACGGAGATATCGTCCCCATCGCTCAGTTTTGTGTTTTCGCCGTCCAGGAAGCGGATATCCTCTTCGTTGACGTATATGTTGATAAACCTTCGCAGCTTTCCCTCTTCGTCATACAGCCGCTCGCTGAAACCAGGAAAATTCGCTTCCAGACCCGCGATCACTTCCTTGATTGTCTCCCCGGTTCCGGCTATTTCGCTCTCCCCTTTTGTCAGCCGCTGCAGCGGCGTCGGGATGCGCACCTTTACACTCGCCATTTCTCTCCTCGTTATATTGCCTTACGGATTACATGCTAGATTGGATTTCCTTGAACACGGAAACTTTCGGCTCGATGACCACCGGCGCCGGCAGATGGTTCTCCACCGCCTCCGTGGTCTTGAGCCCCTGCCCCGTGATGGAAATCACCGTTATTTCGTCCTTGCCGATCCTGCCCTGTTCGACCAGCTTTTTTGTAACACCAACGGTCACCCCGCCGGCTGTTTCCGTGAAAATGCCTTCTGTTCTGGCCAGAAGCTTTATGGCCTCCACTATCTCCGTGTCGGAGACATCCTCGCCCCAGCCGCCAGTGCTCCTGGCCACTTTGATCCCATAGTATCCGTCCGCCGGATTGCCGATGGCGATGCTTTTGGCGATGGTGTTAGGCTTCACCGGTTTGAAATCGTCCCTCCCGGCCTTGATGGCGGTGGTCACAGGGCTGCACCCCGTGGCCTGGGCGGCGAAAATCTTCGTCTTCACCTCGCCGATAAGCCCCAGCGACTCGAACTCCTTGAAAGCCTTGTGGATTTTGGTGATCAGGCTGGAACCGGCCACGGGCGTGATCACGTTGTCCGGCGCCCGCCAGCCCAGCTGTTCGGCGATCTCGTAGCCGAAGGTCTTGCTCCCGTCCCCATAGAAAGGGCGGATGTTTATGTTCACAAAAGCCCAGGGGAAAACCGCCGCCACCTCGGAGCAGAACCGGTTCACATCGTCATAGGAGCCCTTGATGCCGATGATCTTCGTGTCGTATATGGATGTGCCCAGGACTTTGGAGGCTTCCAGGTCGTTGGGAATGAAAATATAGCTTTTCATTCCGGCGCTGGCGGCGTGGGAGGCCACGGAATTGGCCAGGTTGCCGGTGGAGGCGCAGGCTATGGTGTCATAGCCGAACTCCCGGGCCTTGTTCACCGCCGCGGCCACCACCCGGTCCTTGAAGGATAAAGTGGGGTGGCACACCGAATCGTTTTTCAGATACAGATTGGTCAACCCCAGGGCGGCGCCCAGATTCCTTGCTCGGACCAGCGGGGTGTATCCGTTGTCCAGGCCCACGGTGGGATCGCCATCGATGGGGATAAGCTCCCGATACCGCCACATGTTCGCCGGGCGGGACTCGATAACTTCCCGGGTCAGGACCCTCTTTATCCCCTCATAATCATAACGGACCTCCAACGGCCCGAAACAGAACTCGCAAACATGAATCGGCTCCGTGGGATACTCCCTGGCGCACTCTCTGCACTTAAGCCCCTGCACGAAACTCATATGCTTATAAAAACCTTTCCTGTCGAATAAACTGGTCCGGGACGCCAGAGCGTTTGCCAGGCGAAAGACCACCACAATTCTATTTCGGCGTTCATGCCAGGAGGTGGGGGGGGTAAATCCGTTTACATACAACGATGTATCGCCAGCCCCACCGGCGCGAAACGCGCTTGGGAAATACCCAAGTAACTTACTTGGATATTAGACGATACCTTAGCTTTCTTGTCAAGTATTAGGTTTGTTCAGGAATGAACAGCCCACAAGCTCCCCCCCCCCTTATGCAGGAGGGGGAAAGCTGCCGACTAGTGCGGGAATCGATTCTGGATCGATATAGCAAAACAAAAATATGTATCCACAGTCTCGCTGTGGAGGCCGCAGGCCCGGTTACTGGACTTTGAAAGTCTTGTTGCCAGAGCCACTTCTGAACGTGCCGTTGCTGGAGTCGCTTACAAACCGGACATTGAGAGTGTAGCCGCCCGGGATGGCTACCATGATCTCCTTGGCGCCGGTGACTGAGGCGTTGAGCAAGCGAGACCAGCCACTGTGGCAACTTTTAATCTCCCCGGAGGATTGATGTCTTCTGCCATCGGCCGAGGTCATGAAAATCTTGCTGCCGATGGTCCTGCCATCCTCCACAAAACAAAGCTCCACATAGTAAGAGCAGGGGGATGATTGTCCGGGGAAACCGTTGATCCAGAACTGGGTTCTTTTCTGGCCGGCGCCTTCTTTAAGATCCGCCACCCCATTCACCGTGGGGCACCCTTGCTGGGCAAGCGCCGCGCCGCTCTGGATGGAGATCAGAGCCATCACGCCCAGGCCGATTCCCATGAAATATTTCCAATTTATCTTGCTCATCAAAATACTCCTCTCTTTAAATAAGCTATGCGGATTTTAACACAATTGTAAACAATCACTTTTACAAGATGCAAAACCCTGTTTGCAGGTTCTCCTTATTTAGAACGGACAACAGATCGCGCAATGTTGATCCGGGCGCCAAATAATCGCCCCATCTAGTTTTTTCGGGGTAATCCGGAATCGTAGTAGAAGTGGAACGTCGCCTCGCCATACCTGCGGGTGTCCTTCAGGGCCAGGCCATAGGGCCCCCCATCGGGAGGCGCGGTTCTTTTGTTCAGCTCCAGAACAAGCCAGCCCCCTTCGGCCAACAAAGGCGCGGCGGCCTGTATGATATCCTCCTCCAGCCCCTTGTCCCAGGGAGGGTCGGCGAACAGATACTCAAACCGGGCGCCAGCTGCGCGCATCCGCCTGGCCTCGGCAAAGAAATCTCCCTGGATCAGGGTGTAGCCTTCCTCCGATCCAGCGCCACAGGCCTCCGCGTTTTTCCGGGCGACCTGGGGGGTATCGCGCTCCACCGCATAAACGCTGGCCGCCCCCCGGGAAAGCGCCTCCAGCCCCACGGCGCCGGTTCCGGCGAACATGTCCAGGAACGCCGCGCCGATAATGGACGGGCCAATGATGTTGAACAGGGCTCCCCGGGCTTTATCGGAAGTGGGGCGAATCTCCGGACCGCGCGGGCAGTACAGGGCGCGGCCCTTGTACTTTCCGGCGATGATCCTCACTCCTGGGAGTCCTCCCTCGGCTTGCGCGCCTGGAGTTTCTGGCTGTTCAGGATGGTGTCCACCAGCGCCGCCAGCCATATGAGCAGGGCGATGCCGATGACCACCAGCAGGTTTCGGGCCAGGTTGAACGCCTCATCGGTCACCTCCAGCTTTTCCCCCGCCATCACCGGGGCGAAGACCATCTGCCCCACAATGAAAGTGTGGACCACGATGTCCACAAACAGGATGGCGGAGGGGATGGCGAAAAGCAGCGCCTTGGTGGTGTGGCCGGTAAAATACTGCCCGGCGCCGGGAAAGAACAGGGAGAGCAGGACGAGCTCCCAAAAAGTATATGGCTTCTCCGGGGTCTTGCTCTTGCTGGTCATATTCACACCACCTCTGAAAGGTCTTCAAAATGCGTAAAGGACTTGAAGAAGCGGAACCTGTCGGCTATCTCGTTTCGCTTCAGCTTTCGCAGCCGGTCTATGGAGAAATCCTCCACGGTGAAGGAGGCCATCACCGAGCCCATGACTATGGCCTGGCGAAGGATGGTTTCGTTCAGCTCCGGCTCGTTCATCCGGGCGATATGGCCCATGAACCCGCCCGCGAAGGTGTCTCCCGCTCCGGTGGGGTCGAATACATCCTCCAGCGGGTATGCGGGGGCGGAGAATATATCCCCTTTATGGAACAGCAGGGCGCCGTACTCCCCCCGTTTTATGATGACGGTGGAGGGGCCCATGTCCCGGATGGAGCTGGCCGCCTTTTGCAGGTTGTTAGTCCCCGCCAGCATCCTGGCCTCTCCCTCGTTGATTATCAGGATGTCCACCCTGGCCAGGGTCTTTTTAAGCTCCGCCAGGGCGCCGTCTATCCAGAAGTTCATGGTGTCGCAGGCCACCAGCCTTGGCTTTTCCATCTGGTCCAGCACTTTCTGCTGCAGCTTCGGGTCTATGTTGGCCAGAAACAGGTAGTCGCTGTCGCGATAACTCTCCGGCAGCTTCGGGTCGAACCCCATGAGCACATTAAGCTGGGTGTCCAGGGTCTTGGCCTCGTTGAGATCAAAGCCATATTCCCCCTTCCAGTGGAACGACTTTCCCTCGGCCTTCTCCACTCCGGAGGTGTCCACATCCCGCTCCTCCAGCGTTTTCATGTCGGCGTTGTCGAAATCCTGACCCACCACCGCCACCAGCTTTACCTTGGTGAAAAAGCTGGCGCACATGGAAAAATATGTCGCCGAGCCACCCAGGGCGCGGTCGCGCTGGCCAAAGGGGGTTTTCACCGAATCGTAGGCCATGGTGCCCACCACAACAAGACTCATTCTTCTCTCCTATATCCTAAACTTTCAAAAATGCGCTCCACCTGCGCGGGCGCTGAATATTTATTTTCCTTCCCTGCCGGGCCAGTGGTCGAAATACTGCATGCTGGTCTTCTTGAACTCCCGGATGGAGAAGAGCACATCATAATCATCTATCCCCACAGCCTCCGACATGCGCTTGGCGATGTCGCGCACCTCCTGCTCCGTCTGGCCATGGATCATGGTGAACAGGT
>Ga0224501_10002281_pt1 | contig 15014 bp, 9 predicted proteins | sample SF_Oct11_sed_USG_4_FD_169105 | JGI IMG/M metagenome (GOLD analysis project Ga0224501, IMG submission 169105) | Sediment microbial communities from San Francisco Bay, California, United States - SF_Oct11_sed_USGS_8_1 | ecosystem: Environmental > Aquatic > Marine > Sediment | place: USA...
TCTTTGTTTACTGATTATATAACAGCTGAGATTGAGCAGTCTGATAGAGTCAAGCATAGAATTAGGATAAGCTCTACAGAGTCAAGCCCTGTAAAAACAACCTAAGCCTATAGAAATTCCTGACTGTTTGTGGCGATAGCGGCTCTTTGGGAGCTGATCTAAGAATAAGGAGCCTGACTGTTCTGTATTTGGGATTTCTGTACTGACCAGAGAGGAATTTATTTAGTAGCTTGCGAAGCTGTCAGCTCCTACTCTGGCTTGTCGCCTTATTAGAAAACTACCTACTGGACCTATTCTCGAACCATTGCCGATGGGATTGGGAAAAAAAGAGCTATGATATTTTGACAACACCTCATCTCAAGTGGGTGTCTTTGCGGTCACATATGTTCACTGCTGACAAACATTATGCAGTGATAATCTGACAATGAGCTTGTCAGTTCAATTTTCATCTACCAGCACAAGACTAAAATCAGCGGAAAGGTTACCGGCTTCAAGAACATGCTATTGAAGATAACTCTATGCCTACAAAAGGCACTCTGAGCTGTGAATCTACTCCCAAAAGTAGAGCTATCCTCTATGTCCTCAAGGTTGGGAGGAGATTCATTGTGAGGATCTAACTTTGTTACTGACCCATTTCTAGGAATAGTACTAGAAGTAGAAACCCCCTATATGTAAGTGTAAAACAAGCTTTCAGCTGGTGGCTATAGGACTGAAATGTTATTCTAAATCAGCCTTTGTTCAGAAGAACCACTATGAAGCTGAAGGCAGCACCTGTCCTAATAAAATCACACATAATGGTTGTCTGTTCATCAAGACAGCCCTGCTGTATCCATTCTATTCTATCCTATTCTTTGAAACTCCAACAGCAATATGTCACTTGATGTTGGATTCAATGAAATTCACATCATTTCACAAATTGAATCACAAATTCGCCATCGTTGACAAGGGGAACACACCAGCGCCAGCAATTAGTAAAGAGTGGTTCATGTAACTTTCAGTGCATTATACAACATATTAGACAACAATTCATTAGCCAGCAGCGGAAGTTCAAGTCAGTATCTCTGCCCGAAAGAACAGCAAAATCTTTTGATGTGCCCTAGCTTTTAGAAAACTTCATTTTAACCGCAATATCTGTGATCTAATTCCATCAAATATCCTGAAAACTTCCAGGAGCATTTTAAGTGATAAGACACATATTTTGCATAACTTTTCGTAACTCGATCGGCAATTGCTCACCTCTGCTCCATGCGGGCTTCTTTCGTCGACAAAGCCGATCGTCTATGAACATCCGAGCATGAACCCAGCATCTGACTACTACAGTATTATTGCTTAGCTTTGACAAGAATACCTTTCACTGAGGTTTTGAGAACAAGTACTAACCCTATCGAGGTCCTGTAATTTAATTAGCCCAGTGTGACCACATAACCAAAGCCTGCAGGCTGCCAAGCCATTTTTGCTTACATATCAAGATGCCTTCTAGACAATCCGAAATCCACTGCTCGTTACCCAAGAAACCTGATTAGGTAAGCTCTTCACCATGGATCTGACAGAACAACATAGAAGAGTACATGGGTCGGTAGCTAATCTGTCTAATCATATCAATCATAAAAGACATTATTGTGCAGTGTTGCACCCACAGACCATAAAGTTATCCTCAAGCTATATGGCTATACCGAATGGTCTACATAACTCCTATAATAGAAGTTAGCACCCATAGATGGATGCGTACAGGTATCACATTCTGTATAACCACCAGTCCAAATGAACAACAAGTGAAACATGAGCACTGACTACGTTACAGATCCACCGACGCAACAAACCAAAACAAATGCATGATCAGAGTATTCAACTAGCAGTGACATAAAGGTCACTGATATGTCACTGATAGAGGCTAGAAATGCTAGGTAGTATCACTACAGCGCTACCATTACCTGCACAATTATAGTACTCCTGCTATAGGCTTGTAATGATCTCACTGTGTCAGTGTGTACCGTGTAGTGCATAATTATAGTCCCTACATAATAGATTGGCTGTTGAATGAAATAAGCTTACCTAGTCTTGGTCAGTTTAGTAGTAGCCATATGATTTGTGAGTGTTGACTGCGTTGTCTAGATTCCTACTCCATAGGTCTGTCTCTAACTTTGGTTGGCTTAGCACTAGGATTTACTAATTGATCGGTTTGACTGCTGAGCTGACCTTTAACCCCAGCGTCAGATTAGGGCGTCTGGCTATTTAGATTATATCGCAGGTGCCAGGTGCCGGCGGAAAGACTCAACTGAAGACTTTAGGACTATAGGGCAGCCCAATTCCTAGGGCAAAGCAGCGACAAGCCAAATCAGTAATCACCATGCAAATCGTGCTGATTTATAACTGATTCATAAAACTAGTTAAGTAGTTATTACTTTAGTACAAAATGAGTAATGCACAAGGGAGACCAACTCCTAGCTAAACCACCATGCAAGCTATCAGTATGGTCAATTCAAACTACATGTACCACAAAAACGGTATCAGAGCCCTCATACTTTCCGCCCACTATTATCCCCTTCACACATGCATTTTTCGTCATCTACATTGTTGGAATATTATGGGCTCACCACTGTAGATGTCTCTCCAGTGATCTGTGATCTTGTCAAAATGTGGCAACAGAAGAAATACTGAGCAAACTGACTTGGCCCGATGTTTGAGTTATTCGATAGAGATGTACACACTATAGAGATGGATGCCCCTTGAAGTAGAAATTTATGCATGTATCCCTATGGACTCAATCTATTCTGCTTCTAACCCATCAATTTGTTATTTCATAAATAAAATATTGGGACTGAATGGAAAGCTACAAAATGTATCACAGTTCCCTGAAGTACTGACTATGGAGCCACACTTGAAGAATAATTGCTTGCTTCAAGCAACCGTGACTATAAACAGCAGTACCTATAAGCAGCATTTTCTGACTCGCCCCAAAGTGCTGCTTATATCCAGATTGTACTGCAGTGCATGTAGCATAATATTTCCTTTCTTTGGCAACCCAATTAAATCCTCTCCAAGCACTGGGGTTTCCCCCTGTACTTTCTCCAGGAGACCAGAATGATAGATGCATAATAAGTAGAGGACAACGTGGATGCTAACTTACCGCTGCGTCGGAGCAAGCTATCAACTAGCTGCTCAGGATGGGGGATAACCCGAGATCACCATATCTCCATCCTTCGGATTTCAGGTGGCTGCATGATCAATAGGTGTACAGTTTACTAATTGGTTGCTGGTTATTCACCTACTTCTTACTGATTTACCTACTTCCTAAAACCCTGCACACAGTATAGCGATCCCTCCTTAGTTGATGGAACGGCAATTACCATTCCGATAATTGTTTTATCACTTCAATAAATTTGATTAAATTAACCATTACAACTGTACAGTCAGTATCTTCTTATAGATACCAAGAAATCATTATCCTACACAGCTACACTGGACATAACTAAATTTGCTTGAGATATTACTGTGAGTCATGCTGGGGAATTGTCTTCTCGCGATAGGACTCGCTGCAGGCTCTATTTTTAGCCCTTCATTCGCATGTCGATTTTGATCCAGAACCGGCTTTTTGTGCATCTTTTTAAAAGTTTCACTCGTGCATCTGTCACGCAGTCTGCGCGTAATTATTCTAAGAGATCGACAATGGTGCAGTATAGCTTTCTCTGTCGTAGTATTTACACATTCTTGGCTCTAACTGAACTCGCCATGGCATTGATTGAAATTCCAAGCATCAATGATTGAATGATCGTTCATTATCATTATGATTATCAATATCACCATGATCATCATCATGATCATGCCACATCATTATCAAAATTACCATATTTTTTATCATCATCATCATGGCAGATGAAAGTTGAAACGACAAATTTAATTATCATTCTGTTCCCCGTTCGTTACTCTTAGATTTGCACTCACTGACTCGGTGTAACTTGTAGTTGTAAGTTACACAATCCATACAATTACAATCACCATCACATCAGTCACTCACAGTCACTCACTCAGTCACTGACTCAGTGATACTATCAGTATCGCTATGAATATCACTATCAGTGCATGAATTGTCACTCATGTCATTGTGATAGTAATTGAATTACTATCACAATGACATGAGTGACAATCCATGCACTGATACTGATAGTGATAGTATCACTGAGTGATACTGATAGTGATACAGCGTGAAGTGAATCAATCATACTCAATAACTCAGTCATAGTCATAAAATGATAGATTAGATTTAGAAATTAGGATCTTCATCTAGTCATCTACTTTGTACTCATCATCTAGCTATCTCAATATCTGCTACTGCTAGCCTATGCCTATGGACGGTAATGGAATGGTGAAAACTGAAGTGAAGCAATGAAACTGAAAGCAATGACTGAATGAGTTGCGTCTATGTATCATGTATGATGATCGGTAAAATCGAGTGTGACTGTGACGAAATGCGAGTCACTTAGACTTAGTCTTATTCACTCACTTAAGACTCACTCACTCACCGAGTATGATTTTGCATGACTCACTGTCATTACGAGTCACTGAGACGGTGAGTCTGAGTGGGACTGATTGTGACTGTGAGTCTCAATCTCATTTACTCAGTTACTGTAGTTGTTACTGATTGTGGTAGCTCATAGTCAATGATACTGATAGTGACAGTCACACACTTAGTTACTAACTGAAGTTAGTTGCTGGTTCAGTCTCCCAATCAGAGCCAAGGTCAGATCGGAGCGTCAATCCCAAAACCACTCAGCTCAACTCACTGACTCACCCTGGGTCGGTACTCGGCCACATGGTTAGTCATCACTCATTGGGCTGGCCGATTGAGGTTGACTCAATGCATGATCGATACCGCAGTTATTTACCTGTGCAGTTAACCCGGTCACTGAACTTCCAATACTAGTCCTCGCACTAGTAATAGTCCTGCAACCACTGATTGTAAGTTTGGATGTACCTCACAGTATATTTTTAATATAATACTCCCATTAAGGTGCATTAGGTTGCATGATGCGTATTGGCGCATCAGAACTCGGCCTCTCGTGATCACAGGCATGACTAAATTGACTAGGTACCATCTGCTACAGTTAGAGGGCTCTTCGAGGGCTTCACCCTTTGGCCGATCACTGACTACATGGCAGGTCTGTGATGTACCTATAGTTATAGTATAAAATCCCACTGTTTTACGTTGAAACCTGAAGCGGAATGTTCTAAAACTGCACAAATCCCTGTGCAGGCAACCAGTGAGAAGCGAGCTAAACTGGACCTACAGCCCCTTATGAGTGCCGGCTGGTCTATGGTGGAGGGACGGGATGCCATTTATAAGGAGTTCCTTTTTAAGGACTTTAATGAGGTTAGTTTTTTATACGCCTACAAGGATTAGTGCTATTTAGATCAATCATTGAAAATACTTGCCTAGAATTAGAAGGTGCCTTCTTTCAACAACAATATTGGAAACCTAGACATGACCTTAGTTTACTGTTACAGTTTCTCAAGCGGTAGCGTTTAAATGAAGAAGTGTCTTCACGTGCTCCACTAGCTTCACAATCAATAGCTACCGGCAACTCTAGACACGAAAGAAAACAGCCAGTAGCCCGAGCATCGAGTTAGTAGAGAGGTTAGGATGCAAACGGTTACCAGTATTGGTTACATTTCCTGGCAATACACGTAATGGAAATATGCATGTCATGTGACCAAAAGGATTTCCCACACGACTCTTAACCGTTAGCAAAGCCGGTAGGATTTTCTAAACGGTTACTGCACCCGTTGCTGTTATCTTTTACTCTCCGTGGAAACGTTTTCGGTGAATCCTACTCAAACGTGTTGTTTGAAGTCTTAGCAGCATATCTGGCTTTATTCATCACAATGGCATTGTCCATGGTGGCCTAAAACCCAGTATAGAAATAAGTCTGTATGGTAAATCGAGTTTCCCAAAGAGCGCTTTGAGTACTAGCGCTGTAGTAGAGTTGTTTTCGACTACGCTGGGAGTTGTTTTCTTAACCTCTCTACCCGTAACGGTTAGAGCAAACTGTTTTAGCATACCGTTCGCATCTTAACCTCTCTAATGTTCTGTACTGTGCCATGTTCTTTTTTTCTTCAACAGGCATTTGGTTTCATGACACGTGTCGCTATCAAGGCAGATCAAAACAATCATCACCCCGAGTGGTTCAACGTGTACAACAAGGTGAGTTCACAAAAAAACTTTATAAAGTGTTTTCTAGTATCAAGTTTACAAGATGGATTCATAGGGCAATGTCAATGCTCGAGTGATTGCGCTCAGACACCTCTCTCTGCCAAAGTGCACTGATACTCTGTGACAGCCTAGGGTGAGCAGAGTTGAATTTCTTCCTGTAGGTTCAGATCACGCTGAGCACCCATGATTGCGGAGGTCTGTCTGATAAAGATGTCACTCTGGCCAACTTCATCGAGACAGTAGCTAAATGAGTGTTTCTTTCGCTTAAGTCGGCAATTAGAAATCTCAAAACGTTGCATTAAATTGTAGCATGTCATCTAGTAGATTGATTACCTGTACTAGTTCCACGAGTCGTTAATTTTGTAGTTATGTGCTCTTACATTTTTTCTAACATTCCATAACTTGTACTGCGTCAGTTTTACTAATAGAATAAAAGTTGGTTGTATGCATTATTTGATACGTAATTCCAATGTAATACAGCTCGATATCCCAGGAGTGATGACAAAGAGGGGCTACTCCGTCTGGCTTGCACAACCTGTACGCAGCTGAGAAGGTTGGGTATAAGCTGTGTCCTCACTTATTATGAACCATAGCCTCTTCTTGGCCACCACTGGAAAACCCCACATGTAGTGTCAGTCTTCACCATCGCTCCTGTGATCTCGAATGGTATATCACTTTTAGGACCAACCGTGTGCACTTCTTACTAGTGTAAACTCCCCATACTATACGAACGACTAAAATCTTATGCCAATCTTGTTAATTAAACAAAACAATCATGAGTAGCACAAGTCTTAGATTGACGTAAAAATAGCCAATGTAAAAATTAAGCAGAGTTATACATTCATTATTCCCTTCAGCTGTTATGTCAGCTGGGACCATTACGCGCCACTATGTAAATGGCAGAGATCTAGAAAATGTTGTGTTATATTGTGTAACAAATCCTGCATAACCCATAGCTTCGCGAAGTGATTTAGTCCACTTGTCATGCACTGGTATTTATAGCAATGTCAAAAAGCTTAGTTGTGTTTTACATTCCAAATTCTGACGTTGCAATCGTGGCCAGCAGAGGCAAGTTCACTATCTGTTCTCCAGGCTACGCATGACACCGCACTCTGCTTGTGAGCACCTAAAATAACCAAATGGAACAGCTGCAACGCCCCAAACAGCACATTGTAAAAGAAAATTAAATAGGCTTTGATATCAAATAACTTTTCTATGTAAGCTTGAAGATAAGTAGGTCCAAGACTGCCGATAACCAATTCAGTATCTATCCTCTTCAGCAATTGGTTGGGAAATTGACTTCATAGTCATAGCTTGTTGTTCATAATTGGACCTCTTTTAACCCACCTGTGAGGGTAATCTCCCAGGTTTAAATTTAAATATAGGTTCTGTTTTTTCTATCTGTGGGGTACATGTTGTGTTTTCTCACACATTCAAACCTGATGATAAAATATTCTACCCATCTAGATCTATAGCTGTGAAAGATAGAAACACTAACGGTCGATTTTGATTTTGTTATCCTTGTTGTTTACATCCCAGATAAAGACGTTTGCATCGATTCCTCCTGAAGCTATGTACTGACTGTTCGGTGACCAGGCGAGACACAATACCTTGGCACCATGAGCTGTCCACAGGCTCGTTACCAAACCCTGCAACAATACCTCGCGTGACATTAACAAAGTTACTTAAACCATTGCGATTACGACACTGAGTATGAGAGAGCTGTTATCCCGTCTGCCTCATAGTGGCTATGCCAGCAAGATAAATCAGAATATTGCACCCAAAGGGTAAATATAAAAAGGGAACATTTTCTCTCATCCCCTATTCACCTAAACAATCATTGAAACCTGTTAATCACTCCAATCACTGATGAGTATGGCCTACGGTGGTTCAGTTTCATGCTTCAAATGGGAATAAATAGAGAGGGTAAGATGCCAAAGCAGTTTGCTCCAACTGTTGGCCCATTGTAAGCGTATTGCGAAGAGAGGTTAAGATACCAAGTTCTAGCGTAGCGGTCAACGAAACCCTTCCAGAAAGGATAAAAATCCAGTGGCTACAATGATCAAAACGGGGTCGCCATCTCATTTTCGCACAGTTTCTATAGTTTCTACAGCTTAGAGTCCCTTATGATAGAGCCCTTCGAAGAAGACTACCGCAGCGCTAGTACTCAGAGCGCTCGTTAGGAAATCTTGATTTACAGACTCATTCTTATAATGGGTTTTGGGCCACACGGAACACCGCTATCGTGATGAATAAAGCCAGATGTTTTGCGTAATACTTTGAACAAGATGTCCGGGTGTGTTTCACCGTGGTTCGCGGCAAGTAGAACAAGATAACAATAATGGGACCTGTAACCGTTTGGAGAATCCTGCCGGCTTTGCTAATGGTTAGGATCCTTTCGATCACATGACACGCACATTGCCATTACGTATAACAAGCGGAAGGGTAACTGTTACCGGTAACAGTTTGCATCTTAACCTCTCTATTAACCCCTGGCTCCCTAACAAACAATTATAACAGTGCATATCTCAGAGGCATTCGTTTGCGGAATCATTCTCTCTTTCGCAAGGTGACTGGATTTGCTTTATGAGATTTAGATAGGAAGGAGATTTTCAGTAGAAGCATTGCACCTCTACTACCCCTCCTACTGACCTTGTATGAGTCAGCCGCGTCATACAGACAGACTTTCCTGTTGGAATCTCCGGAAGCGAGGTATGCGCCGTCTGGAGAGTAGGCGACGCATGTCACCTCGCCATCCTGGGATAACAGCTGTACCTCTTCTAGGGTACCGGTGCTCAGTCTAAACAGGTGAACCTTCATGTCCTGCAACACAATGATATCTTAATATGGAATAAAATCATCTCCCTCCATATGGATAGCATGGCTACACCAATCACTTACAGAACAGTCCATGCATGGGCAATCTCCAAATCCAAGTCCAACAAAGGTCAAAGAAAATTTATACGATTTAATTCTTCGAGCAGGAGTTTTGGGATACAGGTGACCCGGATTCGCCCGACGCGCTATACAAGACACCTACCTTGCCTCCAACAGCAACTTCACTTTGACTAGGGTGAATTGTCACAGAGGATGGCTCAAACTTGATAGGGCAGCTGGTTAGCAGATGGCCATTTTGTAGCACCAACACTTCCTTCAGGCACGCCACTATCGTATAACCATCAGAACCAGTGGCGACAGCCTGAGGCTGGGAGCTCATTTTTACACATATATCACTGAAAGCGAAACACGGCGATAAATTAAAATTACGGAACGGACCTTCAGCAACAAGAAACTCACTCACAATTTTCTAGTGTGGATTAAAATCGCCTGGATATCAGTATCAAAGGATTGCATCTAGCAAATAGCTTAGATTGACTGGCCCCGACCTTTGAAGACTATCCGGTCAGTAGCTCGTCATTTTACACTGAGCCAGTGGGTACTCTGTGAGAGAGGAATTGGCCCAGGCCATAGTCAGCGTTCACTATGTCAACCCTGTTCATGTTTGCAGATTTACTAGAAGCAGTGTCATGGTCTCTCTTGAGACTGATGAACCCTCAATCATGAGCAGAACTCACGTGAATGATCCGGTCGTTGTATCGATCATCTTCACAGTATCATCAACACTACATGTAAATAGTGTATTCCCACACAATGCCATAGCCTGCACCTGTGATGTGTGAGCTAAAACATAAATATGTTGGGTCACAAGTGCCACAATTAATACTCACAATTAATAACAGGGAGTTAGCATGGGATTGTGAGCCGATGATTGGGCCCAGGGCCGCTTCTTTGGAGACTAGGGAGGAAAAGCAGGAAGGATAAGGAGTGTCACTTAGCGACAGGCATGCTGAATGAGATTTAAATCATTTGGGTGTTCCATGTAGAGTTATCCTCCCCTCTATTATAACTTTATGGTGGCACCCTTCAGTAATGTGAGCAGCTAGTAACGGTGGAAGATATCCCAGAATCCTCTGTGTAAACCTTAACCGGATGCCTATGTTAGTCTGTCAAAAAGGGGAGGGCTCGTGGAACATTAACTGTCAAATAAGAGCAAATTCCAAGAAAGATAATTCTTTATACAGTGTTTGCTCACTTACCATCCTTTCCTGGAGAATAAAAAAAATGATAAAAGTGGATGAGAGCCATAATGCATTAAGGGAGAAAAATGGAGGGATAAGGGCTAGCACAAAGGCTAGAGTGCTTGGCTCAAGCTCGAAATATCCTGTCTTCAAATACTAGTCATGCTCAGAGCCCACCGCGAGAACGGCATCCTCACCTGATTCCTAACTTAACTCCTACCGCTCCAATATGCCTCAAGCTTATAGTCCAATAGAAAGGATGGTCAGGTGCCAAAGTACAAGAATAAATAAATAGAAAATACAATTTCAAAGCAAGCTTTTTATTACTGTATACCATGTGTTACAAACAAATACCTGTGTAACACGTCTATGGGTTGATTCACATATTTGTTAAGCAATAGAGCTGTGTCCCTCTATAGTATAGACTTACCTGTACCAGTTATCTGAGTGGCATTTCCAGTCTCCATATTCCATACACAGACTTTACCGTCAGCGTCAGCAGTGTACAGCACACCAGGGGCAGCCAGCATACAAGTTATATTCTTACTGTGACCCTAAAAACCAATCACCATGTGTCACCAACTCGAACATGAAATCAGTTGCGCACAGAACAAGGGGATACATCTATTCCTAGCCCTCTCAGTCCTGATTCTCAAACATATATGTACAAGTGGTCTTGCCAAGTGCATGGACAGTATTCCTGTACCCCATTTATAAATTCTTATGAAATCACCTACTGCGCAATCTACAGATCTCAGATTTAATCAACCAAGGCTGTACCTTTATAATATACATACATCTGCTACTTCACCCTGTGTTCACCCACTATGCGAGGTAACAATGTGTGGCATGGCCAACTCCAGAAGGTGGTTACGCAGCGGAAAGAGCTCAAACCTTTTAGCCGTGACCATAAACATATCGGTTTTATAATACTGTAGTACTATAATATCCTGCCACTATAGTACTATATTTTAGTACTGCAGTATCATAGTATCGTGGTTGTTTAAAGTCATGACATATATCGCATGCTCTGTTCTCACCATAATGACTCTGCTAGGAGAGGAAGGGTTCGCCCGATCGAGGTAGTTCACATTTCCTGAGAATGACACAGTTAGTATGTAGTCTCCCTGCCACAGACATCCCAACTGCATGTCATTCACGGTACTTCCCATAACAAACTCTCTATAATTAAGAGAATTTTTTGCCTTGTTGATTCTCCCGATATTGCTACCACTAAGTCACTGCTGCTCTCTACTTAGGATAACGTTATATCGAGCATATTCTCAAACCTCGGCAATAGTTGTCCGATAACAACTTTACAGATTTTAGTCTCGATATATTGCAATGGCAGACCGCAGTAACAAATTATACCACATTCATTTTGAAACTTTACTGCTACCTTACAAATACATTGTTACATAACAGAACAGATTGAGAGTTTCACGGACTAGCTACCTTATTATTCAACGCCTGATTATAATTGACGATCGACAAAGTGGGGGGCCAAAATTAAGGAAATTTGACCAAAAGGACCTGTAGTTCTCGCCCCAAGGCGGTATACACCAACCCGCCGGTGCTCAAACTCAATATAATATCAAACAATCCATTTTTAGCGGAGTGTTCTACCCCAATACTTACGTCACCAGTTCGCCTGTTTCAACATTCCAGATTTTGGCTGTCTTATCCCCGGAGACAGTAAGCAGCTCTTTATCGTCAGGACTAAATGCCAGGGAGTAGATTCCTCCTTTGTGAGCAGGATCACCAATCTCCCGGATCCTATCAGCTGTCTTACCATCATACACATACAGCTACAGAACACATAACAGTGACTTATAGTACACATTCGCTCGCCGATGGAATGAGCTGAAGATGGCATACCAACATTGTGTGTGGATTATTGATATGAATATATGAACAATTTTTTTGCAATTGCCCGATGAAATGCAAGGAATGATGGTATTCAATTACGGAGTTGTCTTCCCTTTTCATAAAGTTTAAACCAAATCAATGGAACTGATTTATTATGACGACGTAAAAACGCAAGCCAACCAGATATTATCGCATCATCATTTAAAGAACAGTGCTCGAATATTTTGTCCTGTGTGAATGTTTGCACAGCTTACCAAAAACAAACTGATTTTGTTTTGCACTTGGATAAGGGTGTTTGAAGCTTTGTATCCCATTTCTGATCCGAATCAAATATACGAACAGTTCAATGAAACTGTAGCTAAACAAAAGACTGGCTCACCCTTCCATCAGCTCCGGCGCTGACAAACTTGTTTCCATCTGCACTGTACTCCACACAGTTCACAAAGTTCCGATGATCCTATGGATGAAATGGTAAAGCAAATAAGTATACAAAAACTAACACCATGGTGCAACATTGGAGATGGGATAATACGCATAAACACTTTCCCGCAAGTGGACAAAACGCCACAACATAGGATGCTAAACAGTAAAATCGGAAATGTGGAATGATGACTACAGAATGAGAACAGAGTCATTCAAGTTGCTTCTACTTCAAAGGTTTCCCAATGATAACCCCAGAACTGAGGGCATGTGAGAGCATAGTGGAGCTGAGCGGCTCATCAGCCAAGTCGATTCTCTCTGATGAGATCGCAACAAGACTTACATGTCACCCAGTGCTACCTGCTAAAACCCATACATAGGAAGTATCCCAAAAGGCTTTATAGAGTCATTATGACAGTGATCAATTCCAAAAAACTCAACATATTTCTTATATGGATAATTTACAAAACATAACCGACCATATTCTTTTGTAGAATTGAATTGAATTTTTTGATTCAGTGAGATGACTACACATGCTGCGAGACCATCGTTACAAAGTAGAAAAAACTTTGAGCGTTGTAAATGAAAACATTCACTGCTAAATGAGTTAAGAGCATACCTCAACTTTGTTGTTAAATTTGAATGGGGGTCCATGGAAGAAGCAGAGGGTCTGATCTTCTGAGCCAGTCGCAATGCGAAATGGGCGATTAGGCTTAAAAGCCACAGAGTTTACTGGCTTAGAGTGACCATTCATAGTGCCAACTGAGGTGCCGGTGTCGGCGCTGAACACATGGCAGAACCTACATACACAAGATGAAGATCAGTATATATGGGGAGAAAAGCAAAATCAGGGTTCCTCAATACATCCTAATGCAAGAATCTGGACATACAAAAAGGTAATTGTTTGAATGCTAACAAGGATTGAGATTTCAGAACATGGAGCTTATACATGTATATTGTTTTATAGTTTGTGGTTCGAAATTTATTGACCCTCCAATTTTGAGGCACAAAGCTTCACCCTGTGCCTTCATGCAGTGGCAACGGCAGCGGTGGCAGTAGAAACAGTGTATAGTTCTGTCCTAGTTGAGCGCAACTAATATAAGCTGAGGCTATGCGATTAAAAATTTCAGATGAAATAATTGACATTCCGTTAGTTAGTAATGTCGCGAATAACACAAGCGCGAGGCAGTCGTAAGTTCCCCATCACAGCATCACCTGGCATCAAACGATATACACCGCCATTATCAGGACATTAATATCCACACTTGGACTGTTTCAAAAAGTATTTTTTATAGTGCAAAAACAATTTCCGCAGGCTATAACAAAGACAGTGATGAGCATGGTCATAACTCATAACTGATATCAATATCAGAATCAGTTGGTCTACTCACTTCTCTCTGCCTTGTCCACCAGCCACAATTCTCTGACTGTCGCCTGACCAGGCAAGATCGTTGACTGGCCCAGCGAATGGCTGAAACTCATTCTTAGTAATGTGTTCAGGGTTAACTGTATCCCAAATCCTCACCTTGCCACTCACATCTGTAACAAATCCCGAGAGGATTGAAAGATATGCAATCAGTGCGATTCATGAACCTATGTCGGTTAGGTAGTCCGTAGTAACTTCATAGTGTTACTTAATATATATTGGATTTCGGTAGCTTATGCCGTCTTGCACAGATTATCAATGTCAACATCGCACTAAACCCGAAGAGAAAGGTTTCAGGATATGATTAAAAGGTTTTGGGGTTGTTCAATGCGGGTTGGCAAAGTTGGTATCCCAAACCCAGCCTGTGTGTGTCTTTGTCAGAGTGAACAGGCCCATCCGTCAGATTAAGTTTGGCTTACCAGCTGAAGCGATGTAAAAGCCACTTGGAGAGTACTTAGCGACAGTTGCTTGCTGCACATGATCAGAATAGACATCACTTACTGCTGGGTTCTGTAATTAGAACATTGTAAACTCATATAGTTGCCAATTACTATGTGCGCATGAAACTGAACTATGACCTTGTCCATGCTATTACACAACACTGCCCTAACTTCATGACTTGGTAGTTGTAAAATCAAAAGTATGAACAGTGAAAGTTTCCTGTCACACTCGTGTAGGGACCACAGAATCACACATCGTCCATCTAAATTTGACCAATGATAGGCTCACACATGACTCCCATTTGGTCAGTAGGAAATGCTTACTATTCAATAGCTTGAACCTGGTTTCCAATCGAGAGAATGGAAAACAAAAAGCCATAATCGCATCAGAGAGCTTCCAATTGGTAGCAATGAGGTACTATATCTGTTAGTTTATACTATCAGCGGTGAAATCCCAGCTTTGTTATAAAAAAGGTGTGATGTACCATGCCTGAGCAGAGTGTATGCCTACCTGAATGTTTCTGATGTAGACACTGTTATTGTGAGTGTACAGGAACGTGCCTTTATCGGCT
>Ga0224501_10002282_pt1 | contig 15010 bp, 16 predicted proteins | sample SF_Oct11_sed_USG_4_FD_169105 | JGI IMG/M metagenome (GOLD analysis project Ga0224501, IMG submission 169105) | Sediment microbial communities from San Francisco Bay, California, United States - SF_Oct11_sed_USGS_8_1 | ecosystem: Environmental > Aquatic > Marine > Sediment | place: USA...
AAGGTAGTCAAGGCGGCGGCGGATCGATCCACGGCGGTGACTTGTGTGGCACCAGCGGCCAATGCGGCCACCGTCCAACTTCCTGAATAAGAGAACACATCGAGTACGCTTCGACTTTTAACATAGGCTTGCATTAGGCGACGATTCTCCGCCTGATCGTAAAACCATCCGGTCTTTTGCCCACTCAACAAATCTACGTTGAACAATTGACCGGGTAATTGCATTTCAATGGTTTCAGGTATGTCGCCAAAAACGACCTCACTTGTCAATGGCAAACCTTCAAGTTCGCGCAAACTGCTATCATTGCGCAAAACAATGCCTTTACATGCAACAATACTTTGCAGTGCTTCAATAACCTCATCTCGCAAACCGTCCATGGCAAACGTATTCAGTTGCACGGAAAAATAATCACCAAATCGATCAACCACCAGGCCTGGCAGAAAATCGCCTTCGCTATGGCATAATCGATAGAAAGCGGTAGGATACAATGATTCACGTAAGTCCAATGCGGCTTGTAATTTTTCTTGAATAAAAACCTGATCCAGAATTTGATTGGCTCGCGCTGAGTATATTCGTGCAGAAATCAAACTATGCGGATTGACATAGGCACTGCCAAGAATGCGCCCGTCCTGTCGACAAACATTCACGTGTTGGCCTGCGCTAAAGTTTTTCAAAGGCGATTGTTTATTATCGATCTCATTGCTGAAAACCCATAAATGACCGGCCAGCAACCGTCGTTCTTCATTCTTTTTTAGAAATAATTGTGGCAACATGGATTGTACTTAGGCGTCAAGCTTGAATAAACGATTAAAATTTTCAGTGGTCTGTTGGATAATATTTTCAACAGACACTTGTTTTAATTCAGCGACACATTCAGCCACATAACGCACATAGGCGGGTTGATTTTGTTTGCCTCGATGCGGCACGGGTGCAAGATACGGCGAATCAGTTTCAATCAAAATTCGATCCATCGGCACCTGCTTGACCACTTCACGCAAATCCTCAGCACTCTTAAATGTGATTATGCCTGAAAATGAAATATAGAAATCCATATCCAATGCTTGTTGCGCCATGCCCCAGGTTTCGGTAAAACAGTGCATCACACCACCCGCATCAGCGGCATCAAATTTTTGCATTAAATCAATTGTATCCTCTCGTGCATCACGGGTGTGTATGATTAGAGGTTTATCACAATGACGCGCCGCATTAATATGCGTAATAAAGCGTTGTTGCTGAAAACTGGGATCGCCTTTTAAATGAAAATAATCCAACCCAGTTTCACCTATTGCAATAACACGTTTGTCTTCGGCAAACTCAATCAGTTCTTTTTCACTAGGCTCACGACCCTCATCATGATTAGGGTGCACGCCAACGGATGCATACACATTGGGAAAATGATGCGCTAAGGCCAACACCGATGGATAGGTCTCCAAATCAATAGAGACACATAAAAACCCTTCAACCCCGTGCTCTGCCGCTTCATCCAAATAGGTTTTTACACCGGAGAGGTGTTCGCCGTTTTTCAAACAATTCAAATGACAATGTGAATCAATCATTACATAGTATCCGTGTGTCGTTCCGATTGCAGCATACCGGCCAAACAAGTTTCAATACGATGCCGTGCATTACCGGCATCACGAAATTGCACGCCAACACCGGCTTGTCGATTGCCCTGGGCATCTTTCGGTGTAATCCATACCACGCGACACGATACTGCAATCGTATCAGGATCATCGGGAATATTTAAAGTTAAAAATATATCATCACCCATGCGATAGGTTTTGTCGGTGTAAATATAGAGACCTCCGTTTTTTATATAGGGCATATATGCACTATGCAAACGATTTTTGTCATCGATATTTAAGTTGATAATCGACCCGGGTTTGATTTTTTCTGACATTAGGCGACCTGCTTACATTCCAGCCAGCGAATCATTATATCTTCGGCGAGTAAATTTGCATTTATGTTCTGTTGAACCTGGCTTTGGCGTTCTAATAACTGTTGTTGTAAACGCATGAGCTTGCTCATATCCAAATGCTTAACCAAGTTTATCAGTTGTGAACTTAAATCCTGATTACGAATTAGCCGATCATCATTCGCCGCCTTGAATCGAATCAAGTCCATGATCCAACTATCGAGCATTACAAACACATTTTCCAATCCGCATTTCACCCATTTATTGGCAATACTCAGCATATTATTCGAATTGAGGCCAAGCCAGTCTTCAAAACATTGTTGACGTAATTGCAAATAATCAGAAGCCGCCAACTCACGCGCCAATAAAGGTCCGCCATGGCTTAGATTTAATAATAAATTCACATCGCCTGGTACTTGATCCGCCAACCAAGAAGAGGCAAGCGCGGTTTCAACCGCAGGGAATAACACTTGGCGACAACGACTGCGAATAGTGCCGAGCAAAGCGCTGGGACGATGCGTAATTAATATTAATAAACTATTTGCCGGTGGCTCTTCCAAGGACTTTAACAAACTGTTAGCCGCGTTGTGATTTAGTTGTTGTGCTTGATCGATAATCACCACCCGATGGCTGGAGGTATGCGGCATTAAATTCATGAAGTCGATAATTTCGCGGACTTGATTCACTTTAATGGGTTTGTGTTCATCGTCGGGTTCAGTGAGTTTTAAATCCGGGTGATTATGTGCGGTGAATAATTGGCAGCTTTTACATTGACCACAGGCTTGAGAACTCTCCATTGAATGCTCGCACAAAACCATTTGCGCCAAGGCAAAAGCAAATCCTTTTTTACCGACGCCGCGACTACCACAAAACAATAAACCATGTGGCAAACATTCTTGACTATAGGCTGTGCTAAGCTGATTCCACTGGGCTTGTTGCCAAGGAAAGGAATTTACGACTGACATAATTGTTCGAGCGCTTGTTCAATTTTAATTTGCACCACTTCCAATGAAAGCGTGGCATCAATAATACGAAAACGTTCTTTATCTTGGCGTGCACGTAAGTGATAAGCATCACGCACTTTACGAAAAAAAGCATCGGATTCAAATTCGAAACGATCATGCTCACCACGCTCGCTTACCCGTTGCAATCCTATTTCCGTGGGCACATCGAGTAGAATGGTCAAATGAGGGCGCAATTCACCTACCACAAATTTTTCCAGTACGGCGATACGTTCAGCCGGTATACTGCGGCCTGCGCCTTGATAGGCATAACTTGCATCAGTGAAACGATCACTCACCACCCACTTGTCGGCCGCGAGTGCAGGATTAATCACTCGTTCAATATGTTGCGCGCGTGCGGCAAACATTAACAATAATTCAGTTTGAGCACTAATGTCCGTATTATCTTTGTCCAATAACAATTCACGAATTTTTTCACCAATCGGTGTACCACCGGGTTCACGCGTGACCACTACTGTTTTTCCGGCTTTTTCCAGATAATCTTTGATAAAGGCAATATTGGTCGACTTGCCACCACCTTCACCACCTTCTACCGTAATAAATTTTGCTGTCACATTAATCCCCTGTCGGTACACTTCGATAATCTTTGCGGCGACGAAAACGCTGATATTTATTCACCGCTTGGTTGTGCTCTTTCACTGTCACAGAAAAATAATGACTGCCATCACCTTTAGCTACGAAATAGAGTGTATCACCATCGTCGGGATGCAAGGCCGCATAAATAGCCGCCCGCCCCGGCATCGCTATTGGTGTCGGCGGCAATCCTCGTCGGGTATAGGTATTATAAGGGGTATCGCGTTTCAGGTCAGCCCGGCGAATATTGCCTTTATAAAGATCACCCATACCATAGATGACCGTAGGATCCGTTTGCAAGCGCATACGACTTTGTAATCGCCGCACAAAAACCCCCGCTATTTGCTCGCGTTCCTCAACCACACCCGTCTCTTTTTCTACAATTGAGGCCATAATCAGCGCTTCATACGGGGTTTTATAGGGTAAATCCACTTCACGCTGCTGCCATTGTTCGGCTAGCACTTTTTCCATCGCTTCATAAGCCCGCTGTAAAAAAGCGATATCCGTGGTTCCCAGTGGGAAGGAATACGTATCCGGGAAAAAACGACCTTCGGGATGCTCTCCGGCAAGACCTAATTTTTCCATAATTTGCTTTGTTGTTGATTCTACGAGTGTTTGTTGCAAATATTCATGACCACGGATTGCCTGCATTAATTGATTAAAATTCCAACCCTCAACAATGGTCAAGCTATATTGTTTTACCCTACCAGTGACCAGATCATCTAAAAATTGCGCTGGACTGGTGTGCGCTTGAATTTCATACTCACCAACCTTGATATGATGCGCTTGCCCGGTGAGTCGCGCATACCAAATGTAATCTCCCGCATCATCAATTACACCGAGTTTTTCTAGTTCATTGGCAACACGAATAAAACCCTGTCCCGGTTTAACCATATACACCATACCTGTATCTGCGACAGCCATTGGCGCCTCGGCGAATAATTTCAGATTGAGCCAAAAACCACCCACGGTCAGAAACAGTAGCACGACCAGTGCAGCAACAATTTTAATTTGTTTATCGCGGCTTAATAAAGCGTCCATTGACTTAAATATGACTGCAATCCTTTTAAAAATAATGAGTTAGCCTTATCGTAAACATGCGGACCAAGTTTCGCAAGTGGCCACAAGCCAATCACTGTGTTCGTTATAAACGCCGCCTCAGCAGACTCGACAAACGCCCGATGCAAAGGCCTGATGTCGACGCTAACTGCTTGATCTGTTGCATATTGCAAAACTTGTGCTCGCATTAACCCATTCACCCCAGCGAGGCTTAAATCAGGGGTATAAAGCGTATTTTCTTTGTAGAAAAAAACATTGGCGCTAATTGCTTCAATAATCTGTCCTTGCGTATTCAGTATCAGACCTTCAGCATTTGAAGTACCATCCAGCTCCATACGTGCTAACACATTTTGTAGGCGATTGAGGTGTTTAACGCCTGCCAGCCGTGGGTTTTCACACAGCAAGGTTTGGCACCAAGTACATTCAATACCCTTCTCAAAATAGTCAGTTGGCCAATCGGGTCGTGGGCTCCATTTGATAATACGACTCGTAGGCCCGGCCTGGGAAGCAGCATAGCCTCGTTCACTCGGGCCTCGGGTGATGATAATTTTTACAATTCCATCACCGTTAGTCTGAATTATTTTTGAAATATCCTGCTCTAATAAGTTTTGTTGTGGCAAAGCAATCGCTAAAACCGAACAATCGTGCTGCAAACGTTGCAGATGTTGCGGCCATAACATGGCTTGCTGATTTTTTACCGTCAATGTAGTGAAAACACCGTCACCAAACTGCAAACCGCGATCATTCACGGATATATCTGAGTTTTCTTTGCCATTTATTAAAATTTTCATTATTTATTTATGTATTCTTCATTGGATTGGGAAACAATACTAGATTTTCGAAACAAGACATTAATCATAAAACACCAGCATCGTTTTTGCAGTAAGCTTTCTATTCGGCCAAAATGGGTATTCCCGCCAATAGAGTGGCATCAACACATGCGATCACTGCAAGACCTAAAATATTCTATCAGCGCCTTTATTGTGGCTATCTGTTATTGGTTACTTGACTCTTCTATTCACTATGTTGTATTCACTGAGCCTGCGATAGAACTCATACCTCATGACGCTAATGAATTATGGATGCGCATTATGTTGTTCTTGCTTCTCGTTAGTTTTGGTTTTTATGTTGACCATAACAACAAATTGTTGCGGAAAAAAGAACTAGAAAAGCAGAAAATTTTTCTTGCCACGGTGCATTCATCCCATCATATCGTCAACAACTTGCTCAACCAAATGCAATACTTCCAACAAGAAGCAATGCAATCACACACCTTTAATCAAGAGATGATTGAGTTGTATGAGCAAAGCATGCGCGAAGGTGAATCATTATTAAAACGTTTATCCGAAGTGAATGACATTGATGAAACCACGATCATTAATTCGGTTACACCTAAGCCGAATAAAACTTAAACGTCAATGTCAGCAAGCGAGTCTAAAGTCAGCGCAGCAATCATTCCTCTAGCCTTGGCCCGTGTTTCCAGCAACTCTCGTTGTGGATCAGAGTCCATGACAATACCGCCACCGGCACGAAATCTTAACTCGTTACCACTAAGCATCATTGTGCGTATCAAAATATTCACGTCCATGTCACCATTATGATTCACATAACCCATTGAACCGGTATAAGCCTCGCGTGGTGATTGTTCCAGTTCGGCTAATATTTGCATGCAACGCACTTTGGGACAGCCTGTGATGGTGCCGCCGGGAAACATGGCCTTTAATAAATCGCCTGGACCGATGCGGGGTTTCAAATAGCCTTTAACATTTGACACAATATGATGCACATGTGCGTAGGTTTCCAAGCTCATCAATTCATCCACTTGCACACTGCCCGCTTGACATACCCGGCCTAAATCATTGCGTTCCAAGTCGATTAACATCACATGTTCTGCACGCTCTTTGGGGTGTTGCACCAAACGTTGCTTAAGTTGTGAATCATGCTCATGGGACATTAAATTTCTTGGCGATGTTCCGGCAATGGGACGCGTAGACGCCCAATTATTTTTAACATCGACTAAGCGTTCGGGTGATGATGAAATAATTGATTGTCCCGACCAATTTGCCAAACCTGCAAATGGCGCCGGATTCTGTAACCGTAAGCGTCGGTATATGTCAACTGCATCAGGTGTTTGTTGAAACTTTGCTTGCCATAAACGAGATAAATTCACCTGAAATACATCGCCATTATGAATATAGTTTTTGATTGTATTTACTGCGTCTAGATAAGCGTGTTCATCGGCTTCCACCAATTCAAACTGTCCCAATGAAGTCTTAACAATTGCTGCTTGTGCTGCCTTTTCAAAATCATTGAGCAATATTGGTTCATGCTCGGCAAAAGCATCTTCAATCATTAAAAATAATTGTTGTGAATGATGATCAAAAATATACGCAGCAGGCATTCGTACTGCAAAAGCACGTGGGAAGGAATATGCTTGGGGTAAACTTAACACTGGTTCTATTTGTTGCGCAACTTCATACGCCAGAAAAATAAACCAACCTCCACGAAACGGTAAATCAATAAACTCAGCTTTGTTCCGAGGTTGATGTTGCAAAACAAGTGTATCAAACTTGGATAAAAAATCGCGTTCACCGCTAAGTACTTCCTGGTCATAAAAAAGTTGCTGATCAGCACTTAAGACAAGTTGGTTTTGCGGCAATGCAAACAAAATATCAAAACGCGCATTGTCGCCACCTTGGGCGGTGGATTGTAATAAAAAAGGATAACGCGAGGGATTGAGTTGATGTAGGTTTAATAGGTCAATCGTTTGATCCAGTTGTTTTACAATCATTGCGATTGCCTGCACTCTCGAAACAGCGGTGGTTGATTCAACCACCGCTTCAGCTGATTAGATTTTACGTAACACAATCGTGCCGTTAGTACCACCAAAACCGAAGGAATTGGATACCACGGTTTCAATTTTCATATTGCGGGCGGTATTCGCCACATAATCCAAATCACATTCGGGATCTTGATTAAAAATATTAATCGTCGGTGGGGCGATTTGATCACGAATAGCCAATGCAGAAAAAACTGCTTCGACGCCACCGGCTGCACCTAACATGTGACCCGTCATGGACTTGGTTGAACTCATAGGCGTTTTATAGGCGTGATCACCAAATATCGACTTAACTGCTTGAGTTTCCGCTATGTCACCTGCAGGTGTTGAAGTACCGTGCGCATTAATGTAATCGACGTCTTCTGGATTTATTCCGGCATCACGTAAGGCATTGCGCATACAACGTGCGGCACCTTCTCCACCAGGCGACGGTGAGGTCATGTGATAAGCGTCACCACTCATACCATAACCAATCACTTCAGCATAAATATTCGCACCGCGTTTTTTTGCAAATTCGTATTCTTCCAATACCACGACGCCAGCGCCATCGCTTAAAACAAAACCGTCACGGTCTTTATCCCAAGGACGACTAGCGGTGGAAGGATCATCGTTACGACTGGACAAGGCGCGGGCCGAGGCAAAACCACCCAGACCAGTTGCACTAGTCGCCATTTCAGCGCCGCCCGCAACCATGGCATCGGCATCGCCATAGGCAATAATTCGTGCGGCTTCACCGATACTATGAGTACCCGTGGTACACGCAGTTACAATGGCAAAATTAGGTCCTTTCATTCCGCATAACACGGATAGGTTCCCTGAAATCATATTGATAATATTGCTGGGCACAAAGAAGGGAGATATTTTACGCGGACCACCTTTTAAAAATGCATCATGTCCCGCTTCAATTCCGGTTAATCCACCAATACCTGAACCCACTGCGACGCCTATACGTTCAGCGTTTTCTTCGGTAATTTCCAAGTTCGCATCTTTCATTGCATCCATGGCAGCAGCAATGCCGTAGTGGATGAAGATATCCATCTTGCGAGCTTCTTTTTTTGATATGTATTCGGTAATGTCAAAATCACGCACTGAACCACCAAAGCGAGTGGAAAACGCTGACACATCAAAATGCGTCAAAGGTCCAATGCCGCCTCTGCCTTCAACAATATTGCCCCAGGCCGTGTTTAAGTCATTTCCCACTGGAGATATGATGCCTAAGCCAGTGATAACAACGCGTCTTTTTGCCAAGTTACTGTCCTCGTGTTTTATCTTCAAAGTTGACGTTTAGCACATGAAAAAAGGCCGTAACCTACCTATTGGTAACGGCCTTAAAACAGAGAATTCGGTTTTGCAGACTGCTTAACCAGTGTGCGTATTAATATAGTCGATGGCTTGTTGAACCGTGGTAATCTTCTCTGCTTCTTCGTCGGGAATCTCGCACTCGAATTCTTCTTCCAAAGCCATTACCAATTCAACGGTATCCAAAGAATCGGCACCAAGATCATCGACGAAGGAGGCCTCAGAACCCACTTCATCTTCTTTAACGCCTAGTTGTTCTACAACGATCTTACGCACTCGTTCTTCGACGCTGCTCATAATGATCCTGCTCCTTTTGCTAGTATCCAAAAATTATCTGGGGCGTATTGTATTGAAAACTCTGACTTTGTCAAAGTGTTCTTTACTTTACATCTCAGCTCTTTAAATTCAGTTGCTTATGCCATATACATGCCGCCATTCACATGAATGGTCTGGCCAGTAATGTACCCTGCTGCCGTTGATGCCAAAAAACCCACCGCTGATGCAATGTCTTCAGGGCTACCCAAACGGTTTAACGGAATCGACTCCAATAATTTTGCCTTTTGTTCATCAGGTAAAACCTTGGTCATATCCGTATCAATGAAACCCGGTGCGACCACGTTAACCGTGATGCCCCGCGCCGCTAATTCCTTTGCTAATGATTTGGAAAACCCCATGAGACCTGCTTTAGCGGCCGCATAATTGGTTTGTCCCGGATTGCCAGTCGCACCGACTACTGAGGCAATACTGATAATCCGTCCGCGCTTGGCCTTGAGCATACCACGGATAACGCCTTTTGATAAACGGAAAACCGAGCTTAAATTGGTGTTTATTATTGCGTCCCAGTCTTCTTCACTTAAACGCATTAATAAATTATCACGAGTGATTCCAGCATTGTTGACTAAAATAGTTGGGGCACCAATATCGTTACCCATGGCTTTTAGAAATGCATTGACCGCTTCGGCATTTGATACATCCAACACACGGCCTTCACCACGATAATTATTTTCTGCTAAATAAGCGCTAATGGTTTCAGCACCTTTTTCGCTTGTGGCGGTTCCAACCACAACCGCGCCTTGTTGCGCCAGATTTAAGGCGATCGCTTTACCTATGCCACGAGTGGCACCCGTCACTAAAACTATTTCATTATCCAAACTCATGAGCGTCTCCCTCGAATCATTATTCAGCTAAGGCTTTTTCCAAACTGGCTGGATCAAAAACAGGTAATGCCGGCATGCGTCGGTCAATTCGTTTATTCAAACCCGCAAGTACCTTACCTGGCCCACACTCAATAATTTTATCAACGCCTTGTGAAGCCATGGCTTGAATAGTCTCGACCCAACGTACGGGATTAAATAATTGACGAACTAAAGCATCTCGAATTTTATCCGCATCTTCATAAGCTGTCACGTCAGCGTTATGTATAACGGGAATGATTGATTGGCTAATATTAATTGATGCCAAACGATCGGCTAAACGATCTGCAGCTGATGTCATTAAGGAACAATGCGACGGTACACTCACTGGCAGCATGACTGCTTTCTTCGCGCCTGCGTCAGCTGCATTATCCACAGCCCGTTGTACTGCTGCAGCATTACCGGCAATCACGACTTGACCGGGACTATTGTAATTCACTGGTGATAACACTTGCCCCTGGGATTGTGCTTCGCACAAAGCGGCGACTTGATCGTCTTCCATGCCGAGAATGGCTGCCATGGCGCCTTCGCCGGATGGAACAGCCTCTTGCATGAAACGACCACGATCCGCTACTAAACTGATCGCATCGTCAAAATTCAATGCGCCTGCGCAAACCAAGGCTGTATACTCACCTAGACTATGACCTGCCATAATGCTCGGCGTCACACCACCGGCTTGTTGCCACACGCGATAAACTGCAACACCTGCTGCTAACATCGCAGGCTGAGTTTTATCGGTTTGATTTAATGCTTCTGTTGGGCCTTGTTGAGACAATTGCCACAGGTCATAGGCCAAGACTTCAGACGCTTGAGCAAACGTTTCAGTAACAATCGAATGACTGTCAGCCAAGTCAGCCAACATGCCAATGGCTTGCGAACCTTGGCCTGGAAATACAAATGCTAAACTCATGTAAAAAAATCCTGTATTAAAACGTCATCAAAACAGAGCCCCAGGTGAAACCGCCACCAAAAGCTTCCATTAAAACCGTTTCCCCGCGCTTGATGCGACCATCACGTACGGCAACATCAAAAGCCAAAGGTATGGACGCAGCTGAGGTATTGCCATGTTGGTCTACGGTGATCACCACGCGTTCCAAGGGCATTTTCAATTTCTTTGCAGTCGCGGCGATAATACGAATATTTGCTTGATGCGGTACTAACCAATCCACATCGGATTTTTCCATATTGTTGGCTTGCAAGGTCTCATCAACAATATCGCCTAGCGTGTTTACCGCCATTTTGAATACTTCATTGCCTTTCATTTGAATCGTTGCTTCGCCGGTTTTAAACAAATCCGGATTTTCCGAAACGCCGCCATTAACCGTTAGCAAATCCTTATATTGCCCGTCGGCATGTAAGTGCGTGGATAAAATACCTGGAGTTTCGCTGGCTTCAATCACAACAGCGCCCGCGCCATCACCGAACAAAACGCAAGTGCTGCGATCATTCCAATCAAGAATGCGTGACAAGGTTTCTGCACCAACAACTAAGGCGTATTTTGCATTATTGTTTCGCACGAATTGGTCAGCCACTGATAAGGCATAGACAAATCCTGTACACACGGCTTGAATATCAAATGCAGCACAACCATGTACACCTAAACGCTCCTGCATTAAACATGCGGTACTGGGAAACACTCGATCGGGTGTGGTGGTCGCAACAATAATTAAATCGATTTGACTGGCATTAATACCTGCGGCTTCAATTGCGCGTTGTGCCGCTTTGGTCGCCAAGTCGCAAGTGGTGGTATTCTTATCAGCAATATAGCGTTGTTTGATGCCGGTGCGTTCTACAATCCATTGGTCGTTAGTGTCGACCATTTTTTCTAAATCTTTATTGGTCAGTACCGTGTCCGGCAACGCACTTCCTGTTCCAATGATTTTTGAATACATCAGCTAACACGCCTTTCGACTAACATGGATTGTAGTTGTTTATTGATTTTCTGCGGGACATTGAAATCAACTTCCTTGATCGCAACTTTAATCGCGTTAGCAAAACCGCGATCACCTGAGCCGCCGTGACTTTTAACCACGATGCCTTGCAAACCCACAAAACTCGCACCATTATAACGATCGGGATCAATGCGACGTTTAAACGCTCTGAGAATCGGCAATGCTGCGACTGCAAGAATTTTGGTAAAAATATTTCGTGTAAATTCTTCTTTCATGAATTGTGTAATCATGCGCGCCAAACCTTCACTGGTTTTCAATGCAACATTACCAACAAAACCATCACATACCACAACATCACATTTGCCTTTGTAAATGTCGTCACCTTCAACAAAACCAACGTAGTTCAAATCGCTTTGTTGAATCAGTTGTCCAGCTTCTTTGATACTTTCACTGCCCTTGATTTCTTCTTCACCAATATTGAGCAAGCCCACCGTTGGTGATTCAATATTATCAATAGCAGACACCAAAACTGAACCCATGACAGCAAATTGCATTAAGTGCTCAGACTCGGAATTAATATTCGCTCCCAAATCCAATACATGAGTATGCCCAGTCATGGTAGGCAAAGCCGTCACAATAGCGGGACGATCGATACCCGGTAAAGTTTTTAAAACAAAACGTCCAGTGGCCATCAGTGCGCCGGTATTGCCAGCACTGACACAAGCGTGAGCGGTTCCATCTTTAACCAGATTGATGGCCACTCGCATGGAGGAATCTTTTTTATTTCGTAATGCCATGGATGGCAAATCATCCATTTCGACTTTTTGCGAGGCATGTTTTATCACAAGATGCTCGCCAACGTCAGCTTTATGCTTACGAAGTTCATCGCTAATGACTTCATGATCACCGACAAGAATCAGGCGTAAATTTGAATGACTTTTGAGTATATGGAGTGCAGCGGAGACGACCACGGGTACCCCGTGGTCGCCACCCATTGCATCTAGAGCAATGGTTACGTTCAAATGCGGTTTCCTTGCGTTAGCGTGGCCAATGCGGATATGAAAGTTTAATCTTCGACGTTGACTGCGTCTTTAACTTCAATCACGCGGCGTCCACGATAAAAACCATCGGGGGTGATGTGATGACGAATATGGGTCTCACCGCTGGTTGGGTCGATCGAGAATGCAGGGGTTGTCAACGCATCATGAGCACGACGCATTCCACGTTTTGATCGGGATTTCCGATTCTTTTGTACAGCCATTTTAAAGACTCCTAATTTTTGCGCTTACTGTGCTTTAACTGACTTAATACCGCAAACGCCTGTTGGCTTTTTGACGGTTGTTTGGCCTCAGCTAAAGACTTTAAACTGGTTTCATTATAGGCTATTTCACACTCACCTTGCGGGTGGGTTTGGCCTAGCGGAATTGCCAATAGCAATTCATCTTCGATAATATCGTTTAAAGGCATGTCACTGCTCGTCAGCAATAAGGGTTCCAGATAATCGGGTAACCGTCTCGCTTCTTCCTCGCCAGCCACTATGCCTAATGCAATCTCTCGCTCTACCGGAAAATCGAAACTTTCCAGGCAACGTTGGCACTGCAAATTCAAGTGAGTTTTTAAATGACCACGAACTACCTTATATTGGTGTTCCTGATCAAATTTCAAACTGACCTGCACCATGCCACTATTATCTGTTAATTGGGCGGATAAGCGCTCAAGCATAGCCAGCTCAACCTGTCCCTCAAGCGAGATTCCCGCTTGCACAAGCTGAATTGGATCAATAAAAACAGGTAGCCTAGTCGACATTGGGGCGCAATAATAATCTGCTTACCGCTCTGTGTCAAAAAAACTGTTAAATTTCACGCCGATACCGACCGATAGCTTGCTGAATTTGTGTAAGTTTTTATTTATAAAGGGTATTTCCGCAGAAAAAATAAAAATATATAACTTGTTGAATTTAAAGGCTGTTGCCCAGCAACCATGAATTCTGGCAGGATTCTGGCAAAGCCTGGAGTATGCTCAAAAGGAAAAATGTACTATTCTCTTGGAGTTAGCTCAGTCGACCCAATGACTGACACATATTTAATGGAATCAATATGGATTGCGCAGGATATGCTGATTAAAAAAGTTCTTATTGCCAATCGTGGCGAAATCGCCGTCCGAATTGTACGTGCCTGCGCTGAAATGGGAATAAAGTCCGTTGCCATTTATGCGGAACCCGATCGCCATGCCTTACACGTTAAGAAAGCCGATGAAGCTTATAATATTGGTCCGGACTCCATTGCTGGGTATCTTAACGTGCATCGAATAGTCAATTTGGCCGTTGCCACCGGTTGTGATGCCCTGCATCCCGGTTATGGTTTTCTTTCAGAGAATCCGGACCTTGCTGCAGCCTGCGAGCGCCGAGGCATTAAATTCATCGGTCCCAACGCTGATGTCATTCAACGCATGGGTGATAAAACTGAAGCCCGCCGCGCCATGATCCAAGCGGGTGTTCCTGTGACCCCCGGTACCGAAGACAATTTAGCTAGCTTGGACGAAGCGATCCAATTAGCGGATGAAATTGGTTATCCGGTTATGTTAAAAGCCACATCCGGTGGCGGTGGTCGTGGCATTCGTCGCTGTGACAGCAAAGCAGAATTAGAAAAGAATTTTGAACGGGTTATTTCCGAAGCTACCAAAGCTTTTGGTAGCGCCGATGTGTTTATGGAAAAATGCGTAGTTAATCCCAAGCACATAGAAGTGCAAATACTAGCTGATAGTCATGGTAACGCTGTTTCGTTGTTTGAACGTGATTGCTCCGTGCAGCGTCGCCATCAAAAACTTATTGAAATTGCACCCTCACCACAACTTTCTGAAGCACAACGAAAAGAAATTTGTGATTATGCCGTCAAAGCCGCAAAAATTGTTAACTATGAAAATGCAGGTACGGTCGAATTTTTACTCGATCAAAACGGTGATTTTTATTTCATGGAAATGAATACCCGTTTGCAAGTTGAGCATTGCGTGACTGAAGAAATAACCGGGATCGATATTGTGCAAGCACAAATTCGTATCGCTGCAGGTGAGAAACTTAATTTTGAACAAAAAGATATCGAGCGTCGTGGCTATGCTATGGAGTTTCGTATTAATGCCGAAGATCCAAAAAATGACTTCCTACCCTCGTTTGGCCGCATCACTCGTTATTTCGCGCCCGGCGGACCCGGCATCCGCACCGA
>Ga0224501_10002283_pt1 | contig 15009 bp, 20 predicted proteins | sample SF_Oct11_sed_USG_4_FD_169105 | JGI IMG/M metagenome (GOLD analysis project Ga0224501, IMG submission 169105) | Sediment microbial communities from San Francisco Bay, California, United States - SF_Oct11_sed_USGS_8_1 | ecosystem: Environmental > Aquatic > Marine > Sediment | place: USA...
CCCAAATAGGCTCTCATAAACAGAATGAAAATATTCGAAAAGCATACTTAGTAGCTGGGAGGTGTAATCTCCAAAAGAGAAGATAGCGAAGAACATCGAAAGAATTACCGTAGCCATTATTGGATACCCTAGGATTTTATGAGTTGTTAAGGCATGTAGCCTTTCTCTCATCGGAAGCTTTGTCTGCGGCACTATCCGTTGTACTTCCCTAGCAATACGCCCCGCAATTTCGTATCGTTCAGATGTTATTACAGTCGAGCATGAATGCCCATGAATTCTTTCGATTTCTTCCGCAAACTTTTTTGCAGCTAACAGGATATTGGGGTCTAGCTGACGAATTCTCCCTTCTATCTGTTCATCTCCTTCCAACAGCTTTATTGCAACCCATCTGATAGGATAGGGAAGCTGAAGTCTACTTACCATCTTGCTGAGCTTTTTGATTCTTGTTTCTACTTCTTCACCGTATCCGAGTCTTACGCGTTTCTCAATGCCTTTTTCAACTGTGTCAACTGACGCTTCCATCAGCTCATAAATTCCTGTACGATTCGTTGCCACTGTGGGAACTACAGGTACGCCTAGGATTTTTTCCAGTTTCTTATGGTCAATCGTTATGCCTTTCTTTTTCGCCATGTCCATCTGATTCAACGCTACAACAATCGGTGTTTCCAGCTCCATCAGTTGTAGTGTGAAGAACAAGTTTCTTTCAAGGACTGATGCGTCAACAACGTTTATTACCAAATCAGGATTCTCGACTGCAATGTATTCTCTTGAGATAAGTTCCTCTATGGAAAAAGTTGACAGTGAATAGATTCCAGGTAAGTCAATGATGTCTATCGTGTATCCTTTGAAGTGAAGCGTTCCCTCTGCTCTCTCAACTGTTTTTCCTGGCCAGTTTCCGATATGTTGATGCAAGCCGGTCAAATGATTGAATATAACTGATTTTCCTACGTTTGCGTTCCCAGCAAGGGCTATGATACTCTTGTCTTTCTTCACTTTTCCACTCTCACTAGAATTCTTTCTGCCATTCCTCTGCCTATGGCAAGTCTTGAACCTCTTACGTAGATTTCTATAGGACCGTGGAAAGGTGCAGACCTTACGACTGTTATTCTTGTGCCGGGGGTGAGGCCCATGTCTTCCAATCTCTTTTGGAAACCCCACCTATGACGGTGGCGATGTCGATAGTTTGGTGATGGCTTGATAGAGATGATGACCGCCTTTTCTCCCGGCTCTAACTCGCTTAACTTCTTTTCCAAGGTGGCTTCCTCAATCTACGGCGATTTTAGGGTACCCTAAATGCTATTAATGATGTTAGGTTTATTTGGAACTTACCCTAAAAAAGTTAGACATTATAACAAGAAATGAAGAAAATTAGGGAAAGCAGCATAAAGCCTAACTATCATGCTTTTATTGGCCAGTCTCCTTCTTCTCACAGTATTTCCTAAACTGTTCTATCCATCTTCCTATAAACTTCGGATGTTTAGTTGCGGTGGCTTGAGTGATGAACTCAACAAATCTTGTAAATTGCCGTATTGTCCTCGGGTCTAACTGATGCTCAAGCATGTGAGCATCCTTGGCTGCAATATCCTCTGGAACCAAAATTATCTCAAGAAACTTCTTGAACGTATCATGTCTTTTTTTAACAGCTTCTGCAATTTCCCTTCCCCGTGGCGTAAGAGTGATGCCACCATACTTTTCGTAAACAACAAGCCCGTTGCCGTGAAGTTTTCTCATCATCTCCACAACAGTGGACGGCCTAACTTCTAACTCTTTTGAAATGTCCTTTATACGGACATAACTCTTCTGCTCAACAACCTCATACACCGCTTTTAGATAATCTTCAATCCTTCCAGAAACGCTTTCACGCATATAGGCTCCCTAATAAATTTAGGAAACTCTAATAAAGATATCCTTTGCCCTGCGCGCTAACTTATACAATTTTCCGAAATCCAGAACTCATTAATTCCTTACACTCAGCGCGCTTCATAGCCATTTCTCAGTAACAAAGTCAGATGTAAACGAATGTCAAGAAAAGCGCTGGCTTGTTTCTAAGTTGTTTCTATTTGTTGAAGTAGGTTGGTAAGATGTGCACTCACATTTTCTTGGAAAATCGTCTAGACAACTACGCGTGGGGCACGTTCTTCACGAGCTATTGGTTCTTTCTTTTGGCTTGTCTTCAGAACTTCTTCATACTCAGTGCGGTTTTCTATTGTCTTGGGGTTGCTGAGGGGGAAGGGAAGCGACTCGACCACGGTTTTCGTTATCTCGTGCACAAAGTATCGGCCTTTATCCGTTACTCTTAGTCCTTGTACATTTCCCGTTGCCCTTAACAGGTGTAGCACCAGCTTTACGCTGAATGGCATTTTTTTGATTATTGTTGGGTCGATTCGTAGCTTGTAGAGCTCGTGGGAGAATTGCCTCCAGACTGTCGCTTTTTTATCAAGTTCGGAACGGAATGCGAGCCTTTTATCCTGTTTAAGCATTCTGAGATAGAGCTCGATGGGAGGGTTTACCACCTGAACATTTCCACAGGTACTGAAGGCTGCAGGTCCGAAACCCAGATAATCACTTACAAGTTCATCTTTGGCTGAATCATATATACGCCCGTTTTTGGAAAACACCCATATGCTGTTTCTTTTGTATCCGTGGTGTTTGAGTATGTTCCAGGCTCCTTCTATTGTTTCAAACATCTGTTGCGAACTCATGCTCGGTTCGGCTTTCACACCGGGAATGACTAAAAAGGGATAAATGGTTACTTGGTTTGGTTTTATGTTTGCAATCGTTTCCGCGTCTCTTAGACAACCTTGCGTGTTCTGTTTGGGGAGACCCACCATCAAATCGATGTTGACAGAAATGCCTAAACTTTGGGCGTGGTCAACAATTTTTCTAATAAATTCTTCGGTAACACCCGCTCGGTTCACAGCTTTAAGTGTGGCTGGCTGAAAACTTTCGATGCCTATGCTTATCTTGTGAATCCCTGAATTGCTTATTTCTTCAAGATATTCAGGGGTGAACCGTGTGGGATTTCCTTCCATCCCAACCTCTCCAAGGGCTACAAACTCCTTTACATACGCTAGTATTTCGCTGATTTCACCCGCCGTCAATAGGTTTGGGGTTCCCCCGCCTATGTACAACCAACTCGCCTTTCCCTCTATCCTACTCATGCGAATTTCTTTTTTAAGACCTTGGATGTATTTCTTTTTGAGTTTTTCATCGTACCGAACCTTATAGAAGGGACAGAAGGAACAGAACATTCTGCAAAAAGGTACGTGAATGTATAAACCAAAATCGAAACTATTGAGCTCATCCCAATCCAAATGAGTGAACTTGAACTTAACTTTTGAGAAGCTCTTTGAGAGCATACGCTTAGTCAATGTAACCATCATTGGTAGCACTATTTTCTAAAATAGTAACACTAAGGCTAAAAGCCTTTCGTTGAAATTAGTTTATGGTGGTTAAATTAGCGAAAAACGCTAGATTTGGGAATATTTTGCTTAGGTCTATTCAGGTTTCAATTTTGATAAGGCTTCTTTGATGGAGTCTGCAACTTTTGTGTTAGGTTTAACTGAAGCTTCCTTTATGTTGTGCTGCTCAAGCAAACTTGAGGCGCCAGGACCAAGCTCAGCGGTCACCACCAAATCTATATTTTGGTCTGCTAACATCTTTACCGTAACCGGTCCAGCACCATGCTCATAGGATGCAGCGGGATTATCAATTACTTGCACGTTCTTAACTTCGCCATCTTCAACGTCCACTATAGTAAAGGTTTTAGCTTTGCCGAAAACTTCAGAAACAACGTCTTCCAAACCTGCATGCGTTTTGGTTGGAACGGCTATTCTCAACTTTCTCATATCACTCACTTCTTAATCAACACTTAATTAAAGGATTTGAAACTTAAAAAAGGAGAAGGTTATGGTGAAGAGCGTTGCCATGGAGGGCCTCCGCCTCTTCCTCTTCTTCCTCCAGGCGGACCCTTGTTTAGTCGGTGAATCATTATGGCTGGTGCTCCGCATTTTGGACAATTGGGCGGTTTTGGAACCCCTTGGGGGGTCTCTATTATTTGTCCGCAGTTGCCGCATTGAAAACGTTTTATTGGTAAACTCAATAGTTTCACGGTCCCTGTGGTTGCCCTCTTCCCTGTTCAAGCATTGCCTTTAACTCTTTGATTTTCGCTTCAATTTCGTTCATTTCCTGTTCAAGGTCTGCTCTTTCTGCTTCTAACTCTTTTTTGTAGTCTTCTAGTGCTGCCAATTCTTCTTCTGGAGATTGTGGTGCTGCTGGCGGATACATTGGCGGCGGATAAGTGTATTGCTGTGGTGGAATTTGTCCAGGCGGTGGATATGGATACTGCGGCGGATATGCATATGGATATTGCGGCGGGTAACACCACCAACGTCTATATCTTCTGCCACGTCTTTGCCACATTTGTTATTTCACCTCCCTACCAGTATCATGGATATGCCGTATAGGGATATGGATATCCATATCTTGCATATGGTGCTGCTGGATACTGTGGATAGGCTGCGTAGGGATAATATCCGTATTGAGGATAGCTATAGGGGTACTCTGAATAGGTCGCTGGCGGTGGATAAGCGTATGGAGGATGTGCGTACGGATATTGTGGCATGTAACCCCACCGCCGTCTACCGAAGCCTCTACCAAAACCCCTGCCGAAGCCTCTGCCCCATCCTCGTCCGAAGCCAAATCCTCTCCCAAATCCGGGCATTGGATTCATGAATCCAGGAACGGGATAACCAGCACAATAGCCAGCTGCCCTTCCAGTTAGCGGTCCTAAACCCCAAGGTCCTGTTCTATCTCCTCTTGGCATTGTTCATTTCACCTCTATTTTTGTGTGTATGCACGTTTACAATTATGAGAATATGCACAGAAATATATAAGAGTTACGCTTAACATATAATTTATCAACCAACAAAAACATGTGAAAGAACATTGTGGCGACGAAGATACAGACGAAGACGCGGCAGAAGAGGAAGATTCCCAAAACCCGTCACGCTAGGAATGATCCCGCCAATAACAGGTTTAATCCCAAACCCAGCAAGAAACCTAGAACCCATATTCATAGACATAGCAGAACTGGAAGCCTTCAGACTCGTAGACCTAGAAGGACTATCACAAGAAGAAGCTGGACAAAAAATGGGCGTCTCAAGAGGAACAGTGTGGAGACTCCTACAAAATGCGAGAAGAAAAACAGCGCAAGCAATCACAGAAGGAAGACCCCTACAAATAGTTTCTGAGGCAAAATAAATCGTCGCTTTCATTTTTAATTAAATAGCTGAGAACGTGTTTATTCTTTATCATTTTTAGGCAATTATACTTAAATCCTGAAAAAGCATATCATGCGAAATACTTGAGAGAAGTCGATGCGGAATGGTGGATGGTCGAGTGATGAAAATAAAGCTCTCTAAAAAGGTTCTTGACCACATTATTGCGAGACATCCAGAAGTTAAGACTTATACTCATGAAATAGTTGAGACTGTTCAAAACCCTGATTGGGTCATCAGGGGATTAAGGGGCGAATTTAAAGCCTTAAAGTTCTATACTGCACTCCATATAGGGTCAAAGTATCTTGTGGTTGTTTACCGTGAGCTCCATGAAGAAAAGGTTATTATAACCGCTTACTTTACTTCTAATGTCGCTAAGGTTAAGGGCGAAGTAATATGGAGAAAGTCGCAATAAGCCTAGAAAAGATTGATTTAGACTATGACGAGGAAGCCGATGTGCTATACATAAGCTTCGGAAAGCCTAGAGAAGCCAAAGACAGCGTTGAAGTTGAAGACGGAGTCGTATACCGAATTGCAGACAACGAAGTAGTAGGCATAACAATAACAGACTTCAAAACCAGAACACTCAAAAAATAAATTCTTCTCAACCGCTTGAAATGTTATAAGTACTTTTCTACCAGCTGTTTCATTATCTGCCCTTAGAGTGTTGAGTTTCAGCTGTTAGTGTGGAGGTGGGGTTCGGACCCACACAACCTAACGTTCCGTCTTTTCTTTTGGTTCACGTATCATTGTTTTTAATGAGTTTATAAATTGTTAAGACACATAATTTTTCAGGTTCTGAACAGCTTTAAGCTTTAATCTTATTAGTTTGAACAACATAGGTTTGTGTGATAGGTGGTTAAATGTCTCGTTTTCCTTCTCGTAGAAGAAGAGGGCCACACGATATAGTTATGGAAATTCTGAAACTCGCTAAAAACGGGGAGCGTAAGACAAATATAATGTATAAAGCCAGACTAAGTTTCTCTCAGCTCGAGCGATATCTAAACGCTTTAAAAGAGGCAGATTTTATGACTGAGGAGTCGGGTATCTGGAAGACAACTGAGAAAGGCCTTTATGTTATAAAGGCTTGCGAGATATGTCACCGTCTCATAAAGGAAGTCCCGTAAACACCATATTCTTCGGACAATTTCTGTCCTACCCCACTAATTCCGTGGAATCGTAACTTTTCAGATTCTGATAAAGTTTTTGATATTACCTCAACAAAAATAAGAGAGGTTATTTTGGCTTTCTAAAGATTTTCACGCCTTTCATTTTCACAGACATGCTCGGATACGTTTTCGATTGGGGTTTTTGGCTTCGTTTGTGTCCAGAAAACGCAAAAGTCTAACCCTACTCTCAACCGTAGATTCAGTATAACTCTCCCACAACATCTACAAACAAAAGTCTAACAAGTCAGTGGGGCCATCCTAGGTGCGGGGGATTATTCTCAAACTCAAATCCGATTTTGTGAGTCCAAAGGTTATGTCTTGTTAGAGAATTTTGGACACATCCAGCAGAAATGATGAGTTGACAAAATACTGCCATTATTTGCTACAAGAGAGATTTCGACTAACTCGTAAACTTGCATCAAGAGTCACAACATAAAAGAAAATATATAGATGTTCCCACAATTAACCATGGGTATGAAACATGACAGAAGAAGATAAGAAGGGTCAAGGACCAAAATTATTCTTGAATATTGAGGGGACTATTATTCCGTGGGATCAAGAAACAATTACTACTGAGAAGATCATTGAACTCGGAGGCTGGGATCCAAGTTTAGGGGCTATTGAAGTGAATCTGAAAGACAATACTGAACGTACGCTTCAGCCTGGTGAAGTCATTCAGCTTAAACCAGGCATGGGCTTCTCAAAGAAGGTGCGTTATAAGCGCGGAGTCTCTTATGAATGACCGTATCAAGGAAGAGCTTGAACTCCTACGCCGCAACTATTCTGAGGTAGAGTATATCGACTCAGGGCAATGGGTAAAAATTAAGGATTATCCAATCCCTCCGGGTCTGCCTTGGAATCGTCAAATGACAGATGTTTGCTTTCAAATACCTGTAGGATATCCAGGAACCCCACCCTACGGTTTTTATGTTCCCGCGGGCATACTGTACGATGGAAGCTCTCCAAATAACTATCAAGAACCCGCCCAGAATAGTCCGCCTTTTCAGGGAGCGTGGGGAATATTCTCTTGGTCACACGATTCTGGTTGGCTGCCAAAGGCTGACATACGAACTGGGTCCAATCTTTTGAACTTTGTTAGAACATTTAAAGATCGCTTTTCGGGGGGTAGGTAGCGTATGTTGCGAGTTGCTGTGAATATGCCTAAAAGGACATACCGTAGTATTCTCAAACATCTGTTTCCAAAGAGGGTGAAACATGAAAATGTGTGCTTCATTTTTGCATCGGTGAGCAAGGCATATCTGTCTCTAGACTTCAATTTCATAGAATGGTATCCAGTCACACCTGATGAGTATGAATTTCACTCTCTTGGATACGTCGAGCTAAAGGATGAGATGCGCCCAAAGATTATAAAGAAAGCCTTCGATCTTAATGCGGCTATAATAGAGGTACATTCTCATCCATATAATATGCCAGCTAGGTTCTCTGGCAGTGACCTCGAAGGCTTGCAGGAATTCGTTCCGCATGTGTGGTGGAGATTAAGAGGGAAACCTTACGCAGCTCTAGTGTTTTCCAGTTCAGATTTCGATGGTCTGGCTTGGGTCGATACTCCTAGAAATCCGCAAGCACTCACAGAACTTGTTGTTAATGGTCGTCGCCTGCGACCAAATGGTCTTACATTGAGTAGGATGGGTGGCGAACATGAGTCTAGGTCGTTATGAGAGACAACTGCGCCTTTTTGGTGAAGAAGGACAGAGGCAGGTCCGAGAGTCTTACGTTGGAATAGTTGGTGCAGGTGGTTTAGGATCACATCTGATTCAGCAACTTGCCTTCCTAGGGGTCGGTAAGCTAGCAATCATCGACTCTGACGAGCTGAAAGAAACCGATCTTAACCGGTTAATCGGTTCTCGCCATGACGATATCACCACAAGAGCAAATAAAGTCGATATCGCTAAGCGATTAGTCCACTCCATCAACCCGTCCATTGATGTCACTGTAATCCCCAGAGATCTAATTGATGAAAGGTCTTTTTCAGCGATAAAAAAGGCTAGTTGCGTCTTTGGATGCGTAGATAATGATGGTGCTCGGCTAGTGTTGAATGAATTATGCGTAGCATTTGAAATTCCATACTTTGACCTCGCATCAGACATCGGGAACAAAACTGGTCTGGTTTACGGTGGCAGAGTCTTCGCTAATACTGATGACGGAGGATGCCTCTTCTGTTATGGCCTAATTTCGCCTTCACAAGCACGAACAGATTTGATGTCTCCTGAAGCTCGAAGAAAAGAAGAAACCATCTATGGTGTCCCGAAGGAACATCTAGATCGAACTGGACCTTCGGTTGTCTCGATCAATGGAGTAATTGCCTCCCTCGCTGTCACAGAATTCATGGCGATGATCACAGGACTGCGTCCACCCTATCGGCTCCTGCAATATCATGGTCACCGAGGGATTGTCAACTTAAATGTGGACAAACCGTATCCCGACTGCTACTACTGTAAGTATGTAAGAGGTCGCAGGGAAAGTGCAGAGATTGACCGCTATTGGAAAGCAAAAATGAACTCGCCTGCGGCTGCTCTTCCTTGATTTGAAAGTTATTCTTCTTCGCATAATTTAGTCCGACTGTTGTACCTGTTGTCGGAGACGCAAGTGCGTACTCATAGAAAAGAACTTGGAGCCTTAAGCTTTATGTTGCGAGTGGTGGCTGCAATTTGAACACAGCTTTACCAGCGAAAGTTTGGATGTTTGTAGACTTGGATCGGTTCCACTTCTGTCTGAATGTTTCTGGAAGTGCTTTGAACCCTGCTAAGTTTTTCTTCGTCGATGCACATAACTACGCTGCTCTTTTCAGATGCTCTCTTCTTTCTTTCAACAGTTTCGAGCGCTTGTCTTTTTCCTCGACTCTCTTGAGTTCTTTGTCGATCTGTCTTATTTCTTCACGGCAGAGTTCCATCTCTTCGTCAATACTCTTCAAATATGATTCGTACCCCAGTTTTACGTCGTCTCTGATAGCGTCCATGCTCGCTTTTGCATTCTCAAACCACATCCTCACCATTTCAAGTCTCTGTTCGCTATCCATCTCGATTGAAGAATCAGTGCCAACCTGCCCTCCGAACTTCAGTTTATCAAGTATTCCCATGTGAACCTTAGCGCTGATCTTCCGATCCTTCAAGGCGCTGGTCATAAGTTTGAGAATTTCGAGGTTAGCCTTAATCCTTATCTCCATAACCTTAGGCAAATGCTTCTCAACTATTTCCTTCTTTTGGGCTAGTAAATTTCTCATGAGATAAATTAACTACTCTCTCAGTTTATATGACTATCCTAAAGATCAAATTCACGGGTTAAATCTCTTCACTTGGAAGAAATAATTTGTGTGTTAGAAATTTTGAACAGTACCCTGACTAGGGTACAATGGTAGCCCGGGATAGCTTCAAACTCTCGCTTCAAACTTTTTTCGCATTCTATCAATTTGCGAGCAAGAAATAGCGTGATTGCGATTGGAACAGCCACGTTTTACTCGCATTTTCGCTATTCGCCAGAGAGCTCGACACTTTCTCGTGCTCATGTTATGGCGCGTTAGAATTCCAGAACGCTTATGCTATGTGTGGATAAAAAACGTGCCTTTGGGTTTGGGAAGTTTTACCCCAACCAACCAACGAAAATCAGATGATACGAGCACTGCAGAGGGCACGTATTCAAAGCATTATACTCGATTCGGAACATATATGATTTCATTTCTCAGGTAAGAAGGGTAGGGTACTAGGACCTTAATCAATATAGGGTATAGTCGGAATCGAGTATACACTATTTTGGTTTTAGGGAAAAGTTATACCCGAACCACTGGCAGTTGAAATAATTCACTCTCTCTTACGTTTCGGTCTTTTCCACCGAATTCGGTAGCCATGTAGATCGCCTCCTCGATTATACCCCCAAGGTAAGCCAGTTGTCACTTTTCCTCTTTCTATGAGTCCCAACACTGACAAAAAAGCTGGGCAATAATATTCGCATTTTTCTTCAAAAGGACAATTGTACTCCTCGCAGAGTTCCCAAATGGTGTTCTTGTTCGTTCCAATGTTGTAACAATTCGGGCCCGATACTTGATGTTGGTTAAGTATCCTCAAATATCGAGAGCTTGGATCAGGACAGCCGATGAGCAACTCTTTAAACAGGTCATGCTTGCTATACTCAAAACCGCATTCGAGGCATTTGATGTTTCCCCATTCACTCATTCCAATGCGGACACTGCTGCATTTGGGGCAGACATCCAAAAAGACTTCTCCGCACTTAAAACAAAGGATATTGTCATAATAAAGCTCCACGCCACAGTGTGGACAGCGTTTCTTGGGTTTTGATTCCCAAAGGTAAGTCTGTAGTTGTCTGATTTCTTCTCTAATTTCACTTAATTTTCGGGTCCTCAATTTTGGAGGCCTAGCACGTTCCTTTTCACTTTCAGCCTCTTTTTCTCTTATTTTTTCCTCACATTCTTTTAGTTGCCTTCTGTACGCAGCCACTTCTTTTTCAAATTTTTCTCTCGGGCTTTCCATAAGAGCAATTCGCCTTAGCCTAGTGTTATTCATATGAATACGATTTAAGATTATTCGTAGAAAGGCATGAACCATTCCTCTCGAAACGGGCTTCAAACAGTTTTAGAATTGGTTGGTTGGGGTAAAACTTCCCAAACAATCGCTGAACCAAGAGTTCGAACGTCGACCTGACTTGGGTTTCATGGTAGCCCGGAATAGGTTCGAACTCTCGCTAAGCATAGATAGCATGTCTTTACTAGTAAATTGGTGCTGAAATCCCCTTTCAAGCCTCTAAATTTCCACAATCGGCGGCTTTTTTGTCTTAAAGTTACTAAGAGAAAAGATGGACTTGAACCCTTTTTCGGTATTAGTGCGGCTAGGTTCAGTCTGGCTCGACTAGATAAGAAATCAGTCACGACGGATTGAGCCCTACAAAATCGGATTCTAATTCTGCAATTACTGGCAGTTTATCACGACAACAATAACGTACATCTTGTAGTCTTTTCACGAAAAGAACGTGAAAAAGACTTTAGAAAGAGATGGTGCGGGGGGTGGGATTCGAACCCACGAACGCCTACGCGACAAGGTCCTAAGCCTTGCTCCTTTGACCACTCGGACACCCCCGCAATTGACAGATTCAAGGTTTGAAATGATATTCTCTTTTATATTTATTTAACCGTCGAGACTGAAATCCTTAAAACATAAAAAATGCTTTAACACTAAATAATTGTGCATGCGCCTCGGTGGCTTAGCCTGGTTAAAGCGTCTGCTTGGTAAGCTCGATGATGCCGGGCGCAAAGAGCAGAAGATCGCGGGTTCAAATCCCGCCCGAGGCTTCAAATATGGTGAATGTTGAAAAGCTAGAGAGGGGTCTTATGCGCCACAAACAAATTTTCTAATTGCGACACAAAACCAAGCCTTTTGTTTTCTGAAAGAAGTTAACATTAAAAACGTGGGGGGAGGGGGTATCAAAAACTATAGGGGGCTATGAAGGGTCAATTTTTGCGTGAAAACTTGGCTTTCATTTAGACTTGTGTGTGCACATAGCCTACCCCGGGGGTTTGATATATGATCCAGATATGCTTTAATGTATGTTAGCTTTTCTGAAACGCTGTTTCCAAAATAAACTGGAAAACTAAACATTTGACTTGAAAATATCTTTTGTTAAAAATTTGTCGAAAACAGTAAACCTTGGCATTCTTAGCTGGTTGTCTGCTCCGCCTCACGATACTCTTGCGTAAACTGTGAGGCGTTTTGATTAGGAACGACTTATTCTCTAGGGATACGACTGGTGGTATCCCTAAACACTAGGGTCACTCTGGGCGTGCCGAAAATTTTGAAAAACGGAAGCGGCAGTTGACTAAAGTAAAGATTTTGCATCTTGAACAAGTATTTTCAACCAAATTAACTCAAAATTTTCCCCAATTTCAACCACAATTTCGCAGAACTCAAAATTTTATAAAGGTTTGCGGCTAAAAAACCGATTTAACCCAAAGGAGGAAAGAGAAAGACGCTGCGAAAAGGTGTTCCGCTCTGGGTTTTCATCTTGACTTTGCTGCAATGGTAATTAAAACTCAGTGGAATATTCAAAGTGAATTACAAGTGCTTGGATACGAGTTAAAAGTGTACAACGTTGACGAAACTGAATGCACTGCCATAAATTGGGGTTCTTTGAAACAGGGCAACTCAAGCTATCACGATATTATTGCCAAAAACACTGGTGATTACGCGTTAAACTTGAACATGACCGCAACACTCGATAGTTCAGTTGGAACAGTTTCATGGAATTATTCTAAAGCTGCGCTATATTCCGAGGGAAGCATGGGTTTACGGTTAACACTTAACATTAGCGCCACAGCACCTAGAGGTAGCTATACTTTCAACGTAACAATATACGGCTGGGTTTCGGAACTGTGAAAATACTAGACCGCAAAATCCCCTTTTTTAATTATGTTTCAGCGAGTGAAAAGGGAAAATGGAGAAAGGAACCTTCCATATTCTTCCGCCTTGACAATTTCTCCCTCTGAGGCTTAGACCGTTTTCTTGCTGAGGTTGATGCATGACCTTGTAAACGTATTCACGGATAAGGGAGGTGAAAATTTTGAAGGAAAAACTAAGTCGGGCGTTATTTATATATTCATAGAGGTTTAATGAAGATAGAGAGGAAACTCTTTTGCCCTTTGATGAACTCATGACCTACGCAATAATTATTGTAGGGGTAATTGTCGCTTGTTTAATAGTTATTTATGCCATGAGAAAGCGTGGCAAAAGAGAAGAAAAATTTTTGGGAGAAGAGAAATTAAAGATGGAATTTAGGGGTTTACCGTTTAAAATTGTGAAAAGTGTTTCTTCTGAGGATGCTGCACGCGCAAGGGAAGAGCTTAGAATTCTAGATTTAGAAAGGGAAATTTTAAGCGATGCTATCCGACGGCTTTATGAAGCTCATGCGGAGGGAAAAATAACAGAGGAAGAGAGGGAGAGGCTTGCGCGAACGTATAAGTCTCGAATGATGGCCGTCAAAGAGGCTATTTCAAAAGATGAGTCTTTAGTTGCTTTGCACGAGCTTGAAGCCATGCAAGAAGACCTAACAAAACTGTTCAGCGAACGCTTCGACGAAATAAGCGCAAAAGTTGAAGAATTACGCTCAAAAGTGGAAGCAAAACCGATAAAAGAAATAACCATACCTGTTGCAAAACAGCCAGCCGTGGCGGCTGCAGAAAAATCCGCTGCTGAGGAAAAGGCAAAGAGAAGGAGAAAAAAAGCACCAGCCAAGCCGAGCCCAAGAACAGAGGCGGAAAAAAGAATAGAGAAAATTAGGGCTGAAGTGGAAAAGGTTTTGGAGAGACTGGGGCAGATGGAAATTGAAACCTAGAAATGAATGGGTTGAAAAGGCAAAGAAGAACGCAGCCTTAGAAGCAGTTAAACACGTTAAAGACGGTTTTGTCGTAGGATTGGGCAGCGGGAGCACAGTGGCCTATGCAATTGAGGAAATTGGAAATAAAATAAGGCGTGAGAAATTACATGTTCTGGGCGTTCCAACATCGTATCAAGCTTTCATGTTAGCCATTAAACATGGAATTCCAATAACAACCTTAGAAGAACATCCCATACTGGATTTAACGATAGATGGAGCGGACCAAATAGATGATGAGTTAAACCTGATTAAAGGTATGGGAGGAGCCCTCACCCGCGAAAAAATAGTTGCATCGGCATCAAAAAAACTCGTCATCGTAGCAGATGAAAATAAGAAAGTTAAGGTTTTAGGAGAAAAGAATCATCCAGTGCCCATAGAAGTTTTACCATTCGCAGCAAGACCTGTAATGCATAAAATACAGGAAATGGGAGGAACTTCAGTTCTAAGGGAAGGGAAAGGAAAAGTTGGGCCAGTTATAACGGATAACGGCAACGTCATAATAGACTCGAATTTCGGGCTTATACACAAACCCGCAGAATTAGAGCTTAAACTCAAAAGCCTCTCCGGCGTCGTTGAAACTGGATTATTCATTGAAATGGCTGACATTGTTTATCTTGGAAAACCAGATTCCACGGAGAAGATTGAGCGAAAGATATAACAGTTTGCTCTTCTGCATGAAAAATGGAAACTTTAAAACATGATTCTCAAAATAATATCTGAGTGAAGCCGGGGTAGCTTAGCCTGGTTAGGGCGCCAGACTCATAATCTGGAGATCCTTTAAGGGGCCTTGCCCTTGGACCAGAAGTCGCGGGTTCGAAGCCCGCCCCCGGCACTCGTTTTATTTTGTTGTTAGCGGTTGCTAAAGCGTTTATGTAGATTTTAAGCGCGTTCTCACGCATTTACTAAAATTCAGGTCCATTTCTTTCGCTTTTTCTACCACTCTTTTACCTATTAGAAGTTTCACTCTTACTTTCATGTTTCCACTTCCTGAGGAATAATGCGCATGTATGTGTATGAGAGTATTATTGTCATTTTATAGGGCGTGCCGCCAGCAGAGGACTGAAAGAATAAAATAAATTAAGAGGAGAGAAGCATGTGTGATTTTATGAGTCGTCAACTTTACATGCTTGGTTTCTTGTTGCTGATTGCAGGTGGTTTTCTTTTGG
>Ga0224501_10002284_pt1 | contig 14998 bp, 16 predicted proteins | sample SF_Oct11_sed_USG_4_FD_169105 | JGI IMG/M metagenome (GOLD analysis project Ga0224501, IMG submission 169105) | Sediment microbial communities from San Francisco Bay, California, United States - SF_Oct11_sed_USGS_8_1 | ecosystem: Environmental > Aquatic > Marine > Sediment | place: USA...
ACGGATTTTTTGATAAAATTTCTGTTTCGTGATGCAAGATCAACATCATCATTCAAATGATACTTCAGCATCTGTTTGGCTGTATGCTCATTTGTCCACAATTCAGCAGCAGTGTAAAATTCAAAAGGGTGTGGTCTTGAATTGATTTCTTTTAGTTGCTTATACATTTAATATTCCAAGTGATTTTGATATATTATTTATATATTCCTTCCTTCCCGCAACTTCGTGGGGCTTCGCCCCGCACTTCCATATGAATCATTATGAAGATTGAAGGCACTTAAGTTTTGGTTATCCTAGATACTAACACGTTTTGAAGTAAAAAGCGCGCACAAATATTCGTGGTAACTTTTTGTGTATTTTTTACCCCTCGTTTTTCTTTCTATGAGGGGTAATTTTTCTTCTATTTGTTACCCCTCACTCGTTTTTCTATGGTACCATCCTGTCTATTCCTATTCCATCAGGTACCTTCCATGAAAAGGGATAGACAGGATAGGAACACCCGTTAACGGTCGTCCGTCGTTGGTTGGTCGTCCCCCCTTTGGTTGGTTGGTTGGTTGGATTAAATTTTAACCCCAAACCCAAAACTAAAATTATTACCAAATAACAAGCATTAAGAACCAGCAGATTCTCAACCCAAGGGATAAAAGAAAATTGCGCTCGCAGAAGAGGGAGCAGTCGAATGGGAGAAAAAGCAGAATACGGTAATTGGGTCTCAAAGAGAATTATCTATCTGGTTTTCTTGGTTTCGTATTTTTGGGCTTGGGTCTTGTGTTCTGGGTCTTGATAATTCCTGCCGTGCTGTTCTTTTCAGCTTCCTTATATTTTCTGTATGTTCGGTATCAATTTTCTTCTCAAGGGGGAAAATTGCAAGACCGCATCTGGAATTTGGTGTTATCAAATTTGGATTGGAATGGGGAGGGAAGGGCACTTGATATAGGATGCGGAAACGGCGCTCTCACGATTAAGCTCGCTCAGCAGAATCCAAAAGCACATATTGTCGGAATTGATTGTTGGGGAAAAACTCGGGAGTATTCAAAGAAAATTTGTGAAAGGAATGCAATGATTGAAGGGGTTAGTGAGCGGGTGGTGTTCCAGAAAGCCGATGCTTTGTCTTTACCGTTTGATGATGGTTATTTCAATGCGGTTGTTAGCAATTTCGTGTTTCACATGGTCGGCAAAGCCAAAGACAAGCGTGGGGTTGTTCGTGAAGCATTACGGGTTGTCAAGAAAGGAGGAAAATTTTCTTTTCAAGATGAGTTCTTACTTAAGCAACTTTATGGTGACATGGATGACTTAATTGAGACCATTAGAAGTTGGGGGATTAGCAAAGTGGAGTTTGTTCAAACCCGAGATACAGATTTTGTCCCACGGGAGTTGAAGTTACCGTTTATTCTGGGAACGATGGGACTTATCAAAGGAACGAAATAATCGCGCGCGCATTATCGATAATCTTAAATATTAGATATTATATATTTCTAACATGAAGTTAGAAATATATAATAAAATGTGATAAATAGACAACGGAGGAAAAACGTTGAAAAAATGGAATAACATCATTCGCATCTTGGGAGTAGTAGCATGCCTAGTCGGTGCATATTTAATGGCTTTTGGGGAACCAATCATAGGCGCAGACCACGCGGGCGTTGCAACGGTTGTGGGCATAACCGGGATAGGTCTGATAGGCACTGGTAACACATTATCGTTTGTGGGAAAGAAAAAGGAGGGACCGTAAAAAATGACCGATTTTGCGTGGCCAATAATCTTAATCGTGAACGCAGTCCTTGTGCTGCTGGTTGGCGTACTTGTTCTGTGGAAAGTCCATAAAGACAAAAAATCGGGTTACCCCATTCAAGATGAGCGCACAACAAAGATCAGTGGAAAAGCAGCTATTGGAACATACTATATCAATCTCGCTTTCATGATATCACTAGGGTTGTTCATAATATTCGGAACTGAGTTTCTAGATTTGCCTGAACTTGACGCTGGATGGGCCATAATCGCAATAATGTTGGTCTCTGGTATCTCATACGGTCTGTTAAGCTTGTATTACAGCAGAAAAGGCGACCTCTGATGCGGACAAGAGTCAAGGAACTCAGGGCCAGATATAACCTAACACAAGAGGACTTGGCTAGAAAGGTTGGTGTAAGAAGAGAGACGATCCTCTACCTCGAGAAGGGCAAATACAACCCCTCGCTAAAACTTGCTCACGACGTAGCCAGAGTGCTAAAGACAACCATAGATCACCTGTTCATCTTCAACGATGAAGAGGAGACCAACGAGTAACAAAATAAGTAGCGATCGACGACTTTCCGGTCTTCATTCACACAAAAGAGAAGTAGATCCATGCGCGCGTGCAGTGAAGTGTAGAGGAATGGCTGATACCAACACATACCAATCCTGGTTTACTCTCCGCATGATGGCACTATATTTCGTATTAACATTTGCAATAACTTGGGCAATATTGATTCCAGTGCTATCATCGGTGCCCGAAGAGAGTCTAACACTTTTTTTCGTTTTTCCGGCCTTTGGACCATTTCTAGCAGCAATCGTTGTGATAGGAATAAACCGAGGGCGATCTGGCCTTATTCAATGGTTACGCCAAGTCTTCAAGATACGTGTGCCGATCGTTCTGTATCTAGCTGGTGCGTTCTTCCTTCCTGTCGGCATTGGGGCATTGCACTACACTCTATACTGGGTTCTAGGAGGAAGATCAGATTTATCTACAGCAGCGCCCTGGTTTATCTATCCCATTGCCTTATTGTTAACTTTGTTAACTGGTGGTAATGAGGAGCCTGGATGGCGAGGGTTCGCATTACCCGCTTTGCTTAAGCGTTTCCATCCGGTGCCTGCCTCTTTGATCCTGGGATTTTTCCATGCAGCGTGGCACCTCCCTGTCATGAACTATTACGATACAACTTTTGGATGGTATCTTTTCAATGTGATTCCTCTTACGTTCATTCTCAATTGGCTGTATCTCAAGTCGCATCAGAGTGTTATCCCAGTCATGCTTCTACATTCAGGTATGAACGTGATTTCCAGTTTTATTCCCACGCCGGGAGATGTTCTTCAGGGACTCGGCACTTGGGTTTTCCTTAGAGGAATCGTTTATTGGGGTATAGCCATCGTTCTCTTAATCACAACAAAAGGCAGACTGGGCCATGATACAACGGATTGTTCGAATGCTTAGTTACCTTCAAACTGATAAGAGTGAACAAGTAGATACAAATGAGAATGAAAGTAGTTTTTGTATGTGTGGGGTTAAAATTGCGCGCGCGCATCGTTGGCTGGATTAATATCTAATCCCAAACCCAAGTAGTGTGCTACCCATACGTATCTTATCTCATTCATCCCTTTCCAGACTTTCAATGATTTGACTGTAATCTTTTTCGTTGTTTGAGGCCTTTAAATATGTGAGGGTTGCGACAAGCTCCCTGAGCGAAGACACGCCTGTAACCGCAGTACATACACTTGGTTGACTAAGCGTATAACTTAGAAGTTTAGTTGAAGTTGAGCCCGCTGGTACGTGTACAGTCATTGTCTTCCACCCTGTTTTATAAGCAGCAATTCTTACTTTCTGTCCAGCTCTAAGCAATTCTCCACCAACAAAAGGTTTCATTGCTACAACACCTACCCCAAGCTTGCTACATTTACGCAGAGCTTCATCCCTTGCGGTGTACATATGGTTGGCAACACTAACCTGATGCATTATGCTGTCTACACCAGACTCCGTTGCCAACATGATTACCTCTGGTTCGTGGGTACTAACGGAGATGGCTTCAGCAAGCCTCTGTTCCTTGAGTTTCTTTGCTAAGGAAAAAATTCCCTTGCGGTTAATCTCTTTCCAGACCTTCAAGTTAGCTACATAATGAATGTTAAGTACGGGCGCAGAATCCATGTTAAATAAATCCAGCAGCGCCCTCAGATGTTTTTCGCACTCAACGGGGTTACGACTTCTCTTATATTTACCATTACTAATGCAAGAACCAAGATGCAACGCAATAATTGGTTTAATGGTTTCCCGCTCTATAGCTTCACTTAATCCATCTGTTATGTTGGGAAGAGACCAGACTAAATCGATGTAGTTTATGCCCTCTCTTAGAGCCAACCTGAATATTCGTGTAATTTCTTCAACTGAAACCTTTCTTAGGTGTTCAGTCCCTATGCCTATCACACTAACCTTTAAACCTGTTTTGCCCAGTTGCCTGTATTCCATGAAGCATAAGATGAGATACAGATCTCTTAAAATTTATTTTGTGTGTGTGGGATTAAATTTTAATTCCTTCCTTCGTCCATATTGTGCTCGCTTCGCTCGCACCTAACTATGGTTACTCTCAGGTAACAATTTCTCTGAGCGCACAAAATATTGTTTCTCTGGTTCAAGAGCAAAGCGGTAATTCTAAGTGGATATCTTCTGGCTCCAGTCTGTATAGTGTTGGGTTCAGTTCCGAAGAGAGTCTACATCCCATATGCATATAGAAATCTATTGTGTTCTTCGAAGGTGTAGCTGAGATATACAGTTTCTTAGCTCCGAGTTTCTTCGCCCTTTCCATCATCTCTTTCAATAATTTTCCACCAATCCCGCAGTGCCTATAATAACTATCCACATGATGAAAATAGAGCTGGAGTTGATCCTTCTTTCTTCCTATAAATTCGGAGTCTAGAGCGGAGATTGCAACCATCTTGTTTCCGTCGAATGTCCCTAGTAGAGTTCCATTTCTGTTGTAGATATCATACAGGTGTTTGATACTCTCTTCAAGTTCAGAGGGATCCCATCCTTTGATGTCATAGAATACGTTTTGGAGTGCGAGTTGTCCATCTTTAAGATAGTAATCCTGTTCGATGATTTCACTTCTATCAATGTCTCTCACTTTCTCGATTTCTTCTCTTTTGAGGATTCTTGTTTCCACAGTCTCATCTACCTGATGCAAACACAATTCAGACTATTTCAGTCTTATAAAGCCGACCTGCATGCATGGTTGGGTTTGGGTTTGGGATTAAAATTTCAACTCCAGAAATACACTCAGCTCATCGATTTCGAAGGCGACGAATACACCTCAAAGGCAACCAAGGACGCTGAGGAAGCAAAACAGTTAGTCGAGACGGGATTTGAATATGCTTGCACGACACCCGATGCAATTATGCTCTTCCCAAACGCAAGCGACCACTAAAAAATAGTTTATACCAGTAGTTCAGGAGAATTAAAAGTGGGCCGGGAGAGACTTGAACTCTCGACCTTTCGGTTATCAGCCGAACGCTCTAACCAAGCTGAGCTACCGGCCCTCATGCCGACCTAAGATTTAGAAGAAGAATTGTTTATTAAGAGTTTCTTGAGACTAAATCCTTAACCATCTAGTCAGATACCTCATTCGGGGCCCGTTGCCTAGTCAGGATTAAGGCGCCGGCCTTCGGAGCCGGAGAGCCAGGGTTCAAATCCCTGCGGGCCCGCCAAATGGTTAAGATTCTATTTTTCTTTTTCTCTTTTGAATATCTTTTTCCTTACATTGTGCTAATGTTCTCGCGTCTGTACAGTGACTTTCTCAGCTTTCAGATTCTCTGGTGATTATTCAGTTGGATCTGAGATAGAGATTGTGTGCAAGGGGTGTATGAATCGAGATGAGGGACGTGTGCGCATAGAGGAGGATACGAGATTTACAAATACTATTACTCCATCGAGGAACTTCGAAATCTCCGAGAGCACTCATTTGGTGAAGTCAAACGTCTACAGACGACACATTACGAGATGATATGCATAGCCAGAAAAATATGAGATAAGCATGTGATTCTTTCTCATATGTTATTCTCCTCATCAAACTAATAGCTATGTGGAAAAGAAAATCCTACGCTTTAGAGGTTTGGGTCTATTCTCGACGAAAATTATTAATTATACAAAGCTAAAAATATAGTGCCACTACTCAAAGTTTGACGCTTTGTTGTATAAAAGGAATGATAAAATGAGCACGCACGCAGAAGATCTGAAATTGCGATTAATGACCATTGAGTTGCTGAGGAGTGCAAAGCAGCAATTCACCTACCGAGAATTGTCTAGCAAAACCGGGTTGCCAGTAACCGTACTAAGTAGATATGCCAAGGGACACGTTTTGCCAAACACTGCAAGAGCAAAACAACTTGAGAAGGTCTTAACTAAACTTGTCGGACTAGAAGTTGACCTTCGCAGAAAGATAAAATTCAATGCAGATGGCTATTTTGATAACACAGCGATCGTTGGCAATTCTAACATACTTAGGCAGGCTGCACATCAAGGTCTTTCGACTTTTGCTGGGAAACGGGTAACCCACGTTTTAACGGCTGCTGTGGACGGTATACCCCTTGCAACAATGGTTGCTGACTCCTTAGGAGTCAATTTAGTAATCGCCAAGCGAGGTAAAGAGGTGGGGGTTCCAGCGTTTTTGGAAGAGACCTATGTGTTGAGGGATTCTGGTGTAACCATGACGTTATACATACCTAAAAACGCCTTGAGCCGAAGAGACAGTGTGCTTATTGTGGATGACATGATAAAAACCGGAGAAACCCAAGCAGCATTAGTTAAACTAGTTCATAAGGCAAGGGCGGAAGTATCTGGCATCTTTTCTCTAATCGCTGTCGGAGACGACTGGAAGAAAAGGCTAGAAGTGTCAAAGCGTTGTCCGATTGAAGTGATTACACGGATTAGGTCGAATAAGTGACAGCACAATATCGTCGAAGTTGACATCGTCTACATTTCTTTTTTCTGCAAAAATCTTTTCCAATGCGAAGCAAGGCTGTCTCAAAGTTTACGAAATCTTTTTCGTTAACTTCATTTTCAGTCCAGAATTTCTCCAGTTCCTGTAGCACTTCGTGCGGATTATTTTTCTTTGCTATTCCTAGATTTCTCGCTGCTAAAGTGACCAAAGGTGTGGGGTTAGGATGAGCTTTCTCCCAAATTGTTCGGAGTTCTCGTAAGAAGATGCCTATGGTTACGTTACCTACACCTTTTCCTAGTTCTTTCAGTCGTTTTTCCAAATCAGCTGAATCTGCAGCTTGTTCATGAAGAAACCTAAGGGTTCCTTGATATTTTGCGACCAAATTGCCCATAACTTCCAGAAGCTTATCTGCGGTTTTGAAATCGTATCTGGTATAGCTGCCTTCATCCAGTATCTTGACCAGCCCCTCCCACCCGATCTTTAGGATCGTTTTTGGTGCTAACGCTTTCCAGTTCTCAAAGCACTTGTAAGTTTTTATGACTGCAGTTTCCGTGATTGGAGCACCAAACAAAATGGAAGCCAAAAACCATTTGAAAACCTCATCTTCATCTCGACTTTCTAAGTCTATTCCTAGAATCTTCGAATATTTTTGCCCAAAATTGTTTATTAATAATTTTGTCAACTCATTGTTCATACGAAGTGCCCCAATCGTTACACTGTTCTTGGGGTATTATTTTTTAAGGATGATTACTCACTTGGGCACAAAAATAAAAGCCAGTAATGAGCAGAACCGTTGACGGTGCAGTCACATGAGAACAATAGAATGGAAAGACGGTACTGTGGTTACCATCGACCAAACAAAACTACCACATACCCTAAAATTTCTACACATTAACAACTGCAAAGAGTTGTCTTTGGCCATTAGCGAGATGAGGTTAAGAGGGGCCCCCCTCCTAGGGGTAGCCGCAGCCTATGGTCTAGCCCTCACGGCCTATCATTCGAAAGCAAAAGAAAAAAAGGAATTGCTGAGAGAACTTGAGAATGCAGCTAACATGTTGATGGGAACCAGACCAACAGCCGTGAATCTTTTTTGGGCTGTTAACCGAGTTCTAAAGAAAGCCAAAGATGCCTCGGGTGACGTGAAGACGGTAGTTGAGGTTGTAGTTAAAGAGGCACAAAAGACAGCTGAAGAAGATGTGGAGGTCAATCGCAGGATTGGAGAGCATGGGTCAAAACTGATCGACGATGGCGATGTTGTTTTAACTCACTGCAATGCAGGTAGCTTAGCCACTGTAGATTATGGGACGGCGCTCGGAGTTATACGAACTGCATGGAAACAAGGCAAACAAATAGAGGTTATTGCAACTGAAACCAGACCGAAACTGCAAGGAGCTCGCCTTACAGCCTTTGAGTTAAAACGTGACGGCATCCCAGTCACGTTGATAACTGACAGTACAGTTGGGTATGCTATGTCTCGGGGACTGATAAAGAAAGTCGTTGTAGGAGCAGATAGAATAGTTCAAGATGCAGTGATAAACAAAATCGGCACTTACACTATCGCAGTACTAGCCGATGAACATAGCATACCATTTTACGCGGCCGCTCCAACTTCAACCTTTGATTTAGTTCACACCTCAAAAGAGGTAGCAATCGAAGAAAGGGATCCTGAAGAAATCACGAGCTTTGGTTCTCAAAGAATTGCTCCAAATGGAGTTGATGCACTCAATCCCGCTTTTGACGCTACGCCACTCAAGTACGTAAGCGCCATAATCTGCGAAAATGGGGTTCTTTCCATGACTGATTTTGGAAAACTTGTACATTCATCTGGAAGGGTATAAATTCTAAAAGGTCTATGATGGTGGTAGTTGGTGGAAGGCGACGGCTTTGCGTGAGCAAGAACAAGGGGTTGAAGTACCCCGCAACGTTGAACTAGTGAAGACCGAGGGCACCCTGAAAGAGAACGGGGTCTTAGTTTCCTCTCTTGAAGAGATTGAAGAGCTCTCCTCAAGGGGTTATGGTGTCCCTCAAAACGGAAATTTGTTACTTACTTTCTATGAGGCCCTGTTTCTCCTCAGCAAAGGAATCATCGAAGTCAAAGACGAAAAAACTGGACAAGAAGTGGGTTTCCAGAATCTTCTTCAGTGTTTCCAATCTGTGGAGGAGAACGCGTGGGTGAAATACCTAGTCTATCGAGACTTGAGGAGTCGCGGATACGTCGTTAGAGAGGGGTTCGGGTTAGGAGTAGACTATCGCGTATATGATCGCGGAGAATACGGCAAAGAAATTGCCAAACACTTAATCTTCGTAATTCAAGAGGGCCAACCTGTTTCGGTAAAGGAATTGGCACGTGTCTTAAAGTATGTTCAGAATCTTAAAAAAAGGCTTATACTTGCGGTCATAAATAGACGGGGAGAGATTGTCTTTTATTCTCTCTCACAAATGACCTTTTAGCGTGAACTCTCGTGGAAAAATGCAGGAACAGTTAGAACATGCCGATGTGGTTGTGATAGATGTGTTACCGCTTATTCAGAGGACGGTCGCACGAGAGGTGATTTGATGTCGAAGTTCCAAACAATTCGAGGGATGCGAGATTTTCTACCGAGAGAAGCAGCGACGATGAAGTATGTAGAGCAAGTTACACGAGAACTTGCCCATCTTTACTGTTATGAAGAGGTAATTACCCCCATTGTGGAATCCTATGATCTTCTAACAGCCAAATCAGGGGAAGAAATCAGGAAACGCATGTACGCCTTCAGTGACCTAGGTGGTCGAAAGGTTGGTCTAAGACCTGAGTTCACTGCTTCCATAGCTAGGTTAATTGCCACGAAAATGATGAACGCGCCAAAGCCCATCAGGCTTTATTGTTGTGGGCGCCTCTACCGTTACGATGAACCACAGGCCCTACGTTACAGAGAATTCTGGCAGTCAAACTATGAACTCATCGGCTCTGACAAGCCAGAGGCAGATGCTGAAATCCTCATCCTCACGCACAACTTAATGACGAGACTAAGGCTACGTAGCTGGTTCAAAATCGGGCACGTAGGAATACTGCGAGGAATTCTGAGTCAAGAGGATATTGCAGAAGAACAGCAAAACCAGATCATGCAATTGCTGGATAATAAACGATGGGATGAAGCATTAGCCGTTGCACAAGAAGCTGGAGGGTCACAGATCGCTACGACAACTCTAAAAGACATTCTGGAGACGAGAGGAAAGAACGTTGTTACGGTTCTTAAGAAAGCGAAACACATTGTCAGCAACTATGATGATGCCATGGCAGCTGTCGAAAACCTTCAAACCATTCTTGATCTTGTAAAGGAAAGCGGTGCAAAGTTTGAGATTCTGATAGAGGCTGGTTTTGCCAGGGGCCTCGAGTATTACACTGGAATGGTGTTTCAGCCCTACGTTCCCGAACTAGAAAGAGAAGTGGGCGGTGGAGGACGCTACGACAAGTTGATAGAGCTCTTTGGTGGCGAATCCACCCCAGCTGTGGGAGTAGCCCATGGACTAGGCCGCCTTGATCTTGCCATGAAGAAGCAGAAAGTCCTAACCAAAATTGGGGCAGAAAGACGGGTCATTGTGATTCCAATCGGTGATGAAATGAGGGCAAAGGCTCTGGAACTATCGTTGACGTTAAGGCATGTTAACATACCGGCTGAGGTCGAGGTGATGGGACGCACAGTTTCTAAGGCTCTCTCCGATGCGAACAGAAGAAACGTTACTCATGCCGTCATTCTTGGAGCTGAGGAGTTGAAGATGGGAAAGGTGGTTTTGCGGGGAATGAAGGAGAGGGTTCAAGAGACCGTTACAATCGAGAATCTTTCTGATGAAATATTGAAGACCACGGCGTAACCGACGACTCTGAACTTGGCGCCTCACGTTTCAGGTATTATAATAGATTGTTTCCTTTGATGGTGTCTTTTTCATTATTTTGCTTATCCCAATAGTGATGAATGTTGCGAAGCCGAGGCATCCAAGGATCAAGATGCCAAGCCAAGCAATGAGAAAGACGGGGTAAATGTTCGGATAATACTGGAGGGCAAACTCTGGTTGAGTGATAAACCATAGGTAGTAGTTGAAGAACCAATGTAATAGAATGGGAGCTTGAGCACCATACATGAGGTATGTGAGACCAAAGACTAGGCCATCTAACGTCGCCGTTGTGATCTTTCCAGGTCCCCATCCGCCTCCATAAAGATAGTGAAAAATGCCGAAAACTACGGATGTGATGATAATCATAATCCATTCAAAAGCGCTAATGGCTCTGATGCCATGGTCTCTCACAGTTTTGACGCCGAGCCATCGTTTCGCTTTGTCAGGATATAACGGAATAATTATGATAAGTTTCAAGATTTGTCCAGTCGACAGTTTGGCTAGCTGCTCTCTTCCAACCACAAATAGATAGAGAATTAGGAGGAAGCCTATAGAACTCACGCGGAAGCTAAGTTCTTCAACGAACGGGGCATAGGCTACCCTGAAGAAGGTTAGAAAGAGGTTTGGATCTATTGGTATCTCGCCTGTCGGAATGCCAGCCACATCCTCCTGAAAAAAATTTATCATAATGAAAGCTACGAGAAGCGTGCTCGATATGATGGGCATCATGAAGAGATTGTTATCGAAAAGTTTCGCTACCGACTGTGAGACGCCGTTTTTGATTGCTTGGACGAAGCTCTTCCTCAACTTCCAAGCAGCTATAAAGCAGACGATGAAGAGAATCCATAGAAGCATGAAAGCCACACCGGCGTTGAGTGGGAAGTAGAAGCCCAAGAACATGAAGAACTCTATAGGTAGGTAATAGGATTGCGCGCTTATCGCTGTCCCGTTTGGAGTAGAGTAGAAAAGTACTAACCCCAAGGGCATCGTCAGAAAATACGAACAAACCATGAAAACGACCAAGATAGCAAGAACCGTCACGAAAATGACTCGGAAAGTTCTTCCTCCTTCCTTTTCAGAAGCCACAGTGAAACACCAACCTTCCTGTCTTCACATGTTTACATAGGTTCATCATGTTATAATATTTGTTTCAAAGGTAGATCCAGTTAGTGCCGAGTCCGACTAGATAAGTACTTTCGTTTGAATCTATAGTGAAGCCGCTTGTTTTGCGCACGTATTTATAAGTTGAAACATGAGAATATTGAAATCTAATCCATACTTTGGGGAACGTGAACTTATGAAAACACTAAACGCTAAATCTCATCGTACTGCTTTGGAAGAAACAGTGAAATTTTGGTTCGACGAACTGAGCATGAAAGAAGCGGAAAAAGCTGCTGAATTCGGAAAGGTTATCATAATCCCTGTTGGAAGCGTGGAGGAACATGGGGACCATCTGCCTCTTTGCACTGACAGTCTACAACCGGAATATGTGGCTTTGGAAGTGGCCAGGAAAACAAAATGTCTCGTTGCGCCACCGTTACGATACGGGGTCTGCAATTCTACACGGAATTTTGCAGGCACGATTTCGATAGGGTCTGCGTCGTTGCATGGGATTATGCGTGACATTCTTGAAGAATTCATTCGCAACGGCTTCACAAAGCTACTCGTGCTGAGCGGTCATGCGGGTCTGGCACACATAGCGGCTTTAAGGCTTGCTGCCCAAGAAGTCATATGGCACCATGAACGGGAGCGCCCCGAGAGAAAGCTCCGAATAATGGTTTGTTCTGACTATGACTTCGCTTATGAACTTAAGGGCAAACACTTTGATGAACGAGACGGTCATGCAGGCACTATTGAAACTTCACGGGTGATGGCCATACGAGCAGACTTGGTAAAGAGAAAAGGTGAGAAAAGTTTTCCCAAATTGCCGAGATTTGAAATAGTGGCGGATCCGGAACACTACTTCCCAAGCGGCGTGATAGGCGACCCGACGATAGCTTCAGCTGAGAAAGGACAGACGATAAACGAGTATGTCATCACGGAGGTCGTCAAACTCGTAGAAGAATTGAAATCCTCGCGTACGTAAACTGAAAGCAGCGTTCGAATGCACAGATAGAGCGAGATTTGCGCCGGATTTTTTCGCCAGAATGAGCCGAATTTCAGCTAGGGTCAACGAGAAATGATGGCGGGCCCGACGGGATTTGAACCCGTGACCAACAGCTCACTCCAGACGAGGAGTCTGTAGGAGGCTGCTGCGCTATCCTGACTGCGCTTCCCGACAAAGTTGAACATAATTTTGTTTACGGGCCCAGTCAGAGCGTTATTTATATGAGGTTGTGCAGAAGTTTAAAAATCTTGAGAACGTCAGTGATGAGAAAGTGTAATATTTGTCGATGAAACATGTGAATTGAGTGATATGATAGCGGGGGTACCCGAGCCAGGTCTAATTAGCTGGGTCATCATGAACCCTCTAGGAAAAGGGGGAGGACTTAAGGCTTCAATCGTGAGAAATCCTCTGGCGAAGGCCTTCGTGGGTTCAAGTCCCACCCCCCGCACCAGCAAGTTGAAAATGCGCGCACACTCATAGGCTTCGAAACGAAGGATTTCCGTTTTGTGAATGTTGACTGGGTAAACTTTGCGAACATATATCAAAAGATTCAATACCAGTAGAGGTTTAGAGGTTGAGTAGATTATCATACAGAATTTTCCAAGATGGATATCTTCATTCTTGAAATGTATCATTACGTTTCTCTTTTGAGTGTCCAGATCTGCTATGAAGGTTTCTGACTAGAACGTGATGTATTCACAACTATTATTAAGTACAAGTCTCCTTTGACTATTCTCCAAAAAGAATGAAGCTGAGCCTTTACAGTCAGAGGGTTAAACCAATGTCAAAATTGCAATCTGAAGAGACAAACCAAAGAGCAATAATCAAATCGTCCGAAATGGATTCACACGTCAAATATGAGATAGGCCAGATTCCAAACGCTGAAAAGATTATGCTGTGTTTCCAGCGTGAGGCGTACCATTGAAATGAACGAGGTAGACGGGAAACCTAGATCAAGCGTTAATGAAGCTTTGTAAGGGATGTAGAGTTTGTGGGCCTTCTTGTCCAACAGTGGCGATAAACATGTTCCATTTCACACACGATGAAATATTCGCTCAAGTTTAGAGGTGTTTTAATGGAGGAAAAGAAATATGACTGAATTCCAGCCGAGGATCGTAGGGTTCTTATGCAACTGGTGCGCCTATGCGGGAGCAGACTTAGCTGGGATAAGTCGAATTCAATATCCACCGACCATTAGGATCATAAGAGTAATGTGTTCGGGAAGAATTGATCCAACTTTCATTCTTGAAGCCTTTAAAGACGGAGCAGATGGAGTTCTAGTCGCCGGTTGTCATCCAGGAGATTGCCATTATCTTTCGGGTAACTTTAAAACCTTGAGAAGAATGTTGTTGTTGAAGAAACTCTTGTCCCAGTTCGGTCTAGAACCTGAGCGTCTCAGAGTTGAGTGGGTCTCCGCATCTGAAGGAGATCGATTTGCAACCATTATTAATGACTTGACAGAGGAAATAAAGAGACTCGGACCAAGTCCTCTAAGAGCCGGAGGACCAAACAATGGCTGACATCGAGAAGACGCCAGAAACAAAGCGCGCGCGTATAGAGTTGTGGGGCACAGCCAATGATCACAATACATCTAAACTAAGTCTATGGTGATCCCTATGGAAAAGGAAAAGCTGAAGTTTGCGTTCTATTGGGCGGCGAGTTGCGGAGGCTGCGAAATCGCAGTACTGGACATAGACGAGAAAATCCTTGATGTCGTAGCCTTAGCTGACATTGTGTTTTGGCCAGTAGCTTTGGATATTAAATACAAGGATGTGGAGGCCATGCCCGACAAACACGTTGACGTGTGCTTCTTCAACGGCGCCATACGAACCGAAGAACAGGAACACATGGCCAAGCTGCTGAGAAAGAAATCCAAAATCCTAGTCGCCTTCGGCTCATGCGCCTGTCAGGGCGGCATTCCAGGTCTCGCAAACGTTGCAAACAAAAAAGAGGTATTTGAAAGAGCATACCTTCACGCTCCTTCCACAAATAACCGCAATTCCACCACCCCAAAAACGTCTTTCAAGGCTCCGGAAGGAGAGTTGCAGTTGCCAGAATTTTTTGATACAGTAAAAACTCTTGATCAAACTGTAGAAGTGGATTACTACCTGCCAGGATGTCCCCCACCCTCTAATCAGGTATCTGAAGCAGTTGGAGCAATTGTCAAAAACGAATTGCCTCCGAAAGGTGCAGTGCTGGCTCCTGAGAAGTCAGTTTGCGATGAATGCCCTAGGAAAAAAGAGGAAAAGAAAATTTCCACGATATACAGAGTGTACGAGATTATGCCGGACCCAGAAAGGTGTCTTCTGGAACAGGGCATAGTTTGCATGGGACCTGC
>Ga0224501_10002285_pt1 | contig 14995 bp, 11 predicted proteins | sample SF_Oct11_sed_USG_4_FD_169105 | JGI IMG/M metagenome (GOLD analysis project Ga0224501, IMG submission 169105) | Sediment microbial communities from San Francisco Bay, California, United States - SF_Oct11_sed_USGS_8_1 | ecosystem: Environmental > Aquatic > Marine > Sediment | place: USA...
CCAGCAGCTAGTAGATTTTACCTAATTACAATTTCATAAAGGTTACCTTTGCCAGTAGACTGGTTTGGACTTGAACTCGGGTATCACCCTAACAGTGACATAAAGTGACGTATGTAACTGTAACTTGGAAAGCAGAAATAAACTGACCAGCTAAGAGTGGGAGAGCACAGTCCTGCAGTTCCATGACAACTCCTTCCAGAACACCCAGCATGGGAGGGATATCCAAGAGGATGAGTGTAATCCTCTGGTTAGGGCCAAACACATCTCCCTTGGCGATGCTATACAGCAGAGAGTAAGCAATCTGCCCTGCAGCCCCTGATACCATTACTCTGATGGAATCAGTCTAAAAGGTAACATTAAGTAAATGATGTGGCGTGGCAGAGTTGTATATTATCACTTTTCGCTGACTCATCTGCCAGCTGAGATGAGCAGAGCTGTCGGGTGGTATGGCTTTGGATGTAGTTCCGTTGCTGGAACACCAGGCAAAGATACAGTGCATGTTATGTGCTCGGTAACAATGACGTCACTCTCACAAAGTAGACTGGTTTGACACAGGTACACTGTACATGCAAGTCAAAGTAAGTCAACAACAGCATTCACAACGACAGTACAATCACGACAATGCGATAGGGCGGATGATTGGAGCGGAACTGATGTGACACTGTACAGTGACTGGGTGACTATCGCTAGTACTATTGTTGACAGTCATCATCCATCAGCCATGCCATATGGACACTCAATCAGTCAATGACTGAATGAGTCAATCACTCAATGACTCATTCATTCATCACAGCAACTGCAAGAAAATAATTGTAAAGCTCAGTCACATCACCGTTTATTTATATAAACTAAAGTTTATAAATTTCATTGATGGGGTTTCGTTTGAAAAATCTATTGTCTGGAAGCCTGATCCAGAGCTGGCGCGGAAACAGAACAACCCGGACACTCGATAGACTAACCATTACGAAAACGCATGCTTAGTGTGTAATAAGAAAGTAAAGTGTGTTAGTTACCAAGTTAGTTGCCTGGACACTCACTCAGTCACTCTCATTCTACGTGCACAACCCGACAGTGGGCGCGAGTGAACCCGAACAAGCTCATAGTCCAAGGTTTGTCAGCTACAAAGGACACATAACACCGAACACTCGTATGTTTTTCTATGTTTTCCTACCATGTTGATGAATTTTTCTGGTGTATTGTGCGAAGCTGCTGAAGATTCCGCTGCAACTGAGATTTCTCTCTGCGAAGCCGGTGCCCCTGCCACAAAGTGCTACTGTTGTGTAGCTGCGCGTAATAAAAAGCGTCACTCCACAACACGTTATCATTTGTTTGACAATATTTTGATATTTTATAGTCCAAAACGCAGATTGTACAATTCTATACAATCATACCTTTCATAAATGATTCAGATTGAATTTTAGTCTCCAGATTCCATTCCTCCTAATACCCATCCGCGCTGAACCCTGACGGCGTGATACGAAGGCATGATCAGCAAGTGATCCATAGCCCAGTGATTTGGCTCTTCGGCAAGCGGCGGGTGGTGAAGCGTGTGCTTTAGTATCCTACGGAGTTGTTGGCCCATAAATTGACCAAAAGAAGGCAACTCTTACCATAGCGTTTTAAAACGCGTCGTACGACCAGCGACATAAAGGTGTCGCTGGAGCGACAACCTGTCCTTGTTTGACGGTAAGAACATCACGTCACCAATCACCATCATGGTACATTTAGCTCCATAACATACTTATAACTTTGATTAATGCTTTCTTCGCTTCATGGACCTTAATGTCAAAAAGACTCCATGTAAAATAAAACTATCGAATCAAATCAAACCGTATAACTGCGCCAACAACTGAAAAAAGCACAGCCTGGTACTGCTCACAGCAGAGTGAAGGCACCACTGCTCATTCATGCCCCAGACACTGCTGAAACAACTAAAAGTCCTCTGTTTTATGTTATCAGAAAAGTGGAGGAAATGAACTTGTAAAGTAGAAAACGTGGCACTCTTTTTAATGCCATGTATTAGACACAGCATTGATGGGTGTTGATCAAAAAGATGCTTATGCTATTGGAAACAGTGTGTCAAAGCCCATGCATGTAGAGCAAACCTGGCATATATTGCTTCTTTCCTTCTAGAGTCCCTACAGCAAACTTACAACCTTGGTTATCATATAGAACAGAATGGTGTATAGTTTAAATAAACATGACTGACCAGCTCATGAGCTTGGTGTACCAATAATTTTGTTCAATTCTCAGCAGATTGAATGACTTGGCCGGCCGCACAAGCATACTCGTCAATTTTGCATATTTTACAGGATCTAAATCTAAGACTTGTTGAGTGTACATCTCATCAAAGAACCTAATAAGGGGCTCTCTTCATTTTTTATGCTCCCGGCTGAATAATCAACTATCGACTATGGACTATCGACTATGGACTATCGACTATGGACTATCGACTATGGACTATCGACTATGGACTATCGACTATGGACTATGGACTACCTTATTACAATGCAACTGCCTATCAGATAGATTATAAAATTGACTCTCTTTGCTTGCATCTTTCTCAAGTCATTTCTGAGACTCCTGGCCGATGGAAAAGATAGGCAATTGGGAGAGTGTGGAGTCTCTATTTTTGTGGTTTGACGAAAAATTCTCAATCGCATTAGTCAAAGCCCCACAGGGGCATGCTTGATACTTACTAGAAGACTGTCCCGCCGTGTTGAATTATAATCTGCATTGCTAGGGTTTCACTATAAACTACATAGTACTCATCCGCAGTTAATCCTCAGATGAAAAAAGTCTACCTTATGGCGTCAGTGTTACACGGTGAGGTCCAGTAACCAGCATAGAGGTGCGCTCGCGAGATTTAATTTATCAAAGAATAGGTGATCAGTATCCATTGCGTGGCATCCACACTTAATTTCCCTTTTTCGATGGTGCTTTATGCCCTGTGCTTTGTATTCAGCTTCGACTAGGTTTAATCTTCAGTTTACTAATAATCTTACCGTTCACCCACATTATACACATACAAATAATGGAGTTTGAACCCGGAACATTTTTGAAGGGGGCTTCAGCCTAGGCATAGATTCTGTAGTATATTGATTTGACACACAGAGATAGATGGTTTGCGAAATTGATCAATGCGAGGTGTCATCGCCGGGCCATTTTCTGAGGGGTATTGAACTGTGAGCCTCCCATTACTCCATGTTCCATGATTAGACACTTGAGCAATATTGCTATCACAAACTGTAGTAAACCTTTATTTTCTCATGGTAATCTGCAGAAAATATTATTCCCCAAGACTGGTTAAATATGTATCAAACTTTGAGCAAAATAGTAATTTAAAACTCACACAATAAAACCAATATGTATCCATCTGTTCCTGTAACACATCAAAGAATAACCATTACACCCAACAGTCATAACGTTCAGTAGGGCTAGTAATATTAAGCAAATTATACCGAGTATACCCTCCATATATTATGACCTATTCCCACGAAGACGGCTTCTCAAATCTTGTAGAGATTGACCTGCTCTCGGCGTAGCTGTTGGTGCACTTATTGTTCTCGCTTTTAAGGTTGTCTCCTCTTGAGCAGAGGTCGTACTTTTTGTCGTGGGGCCGACCGTTGGGTTAGTGGGTGGGGGTCGTCTAGCTTGGACAGGTTTCACACCTTGGTCGAACATCTCATTGTTGATTTCATCAATCCCCAGTACTGGCTCGGGCAGTTTAAAGTCAGACCAATCCTCTTCCGGTACTGTTTGAAAAAGGACAGCTGTATAATACTAATTTATTTCATTACATGTAACCAGTTTATTAGTCATAATCCATTACCATACATGTGCAAGAGCGTTACATAATCAGTGTGTGAGAAATGTGCACATGCGACGGAGGGGTGGTTAGTTGCTTGTGTCAGGTGGTGGTCTAATGTTTGCCCCAGGCGGCCCCTGATCTTCCGTTGAAGCCTCCTGTTGAGCGGGCCGTTGTTCAGCCACTAGGAGTGATCCCAGATCGATTCCTGGATGCGCCCCCTGGTCAGTGTCTGGACTCGGCCCTGGATCCGGTTGTTTAGTAGTGGGACCATCAGTAGGGACAGGTCCTTGAGTGGATTGAGGAGTATCATTAGACTTTTCTCGAGGTTGGAATGGCTTTATTCCTTTGTCAAACGATTCGTTATCAATGTCGTTCAGGCCAATCACAGGTGCGGGTAGTTTAAAGTCACTCCAATCTTCCTCAGGAACTACATCCAATGAGACAGTTGTTAATATAAGCTGAGAAGCTTCATCAGCACTCCCATGCATGCAAGCGGGATGGGTTGCACCATTGGATAGCCTTTGCTATAATGCCTTTACAGTGTTCATGAGCGATTCATCTATAGATGCCCTCAGAGCTCATCTTTGGTTGGTTCACCTGTAACAATCATCCAATGATACTAGTCTCAACCTTCTGACCTTTCCAACAGCACCACCAGAAGATGATGTTATAAAATATGCCAATCAATGGTGGTGTTGCTGTCGGCTATGGTATGAGACTAGTACCCCAGCTGATTGCCACTGGCGTGGTCTTATACACAGAGAAGGATGGGCTCTGAGGTAGAGCATGGGTTATACCGAATGGAAGTGTCATTCTTTTGTCTGTCACCGTATGAATGTTAGAACATGCAATGATTCCACAATCGAGTGATAAAAACAGCTCGTTTCCAGTCATGATCATTACTGCTGCCTAGTTAACACAAATATTTACTTACGATCTTCAAAGGCAAGAACTTCATCAACGTCTCCACTAAATTCCGTATCTTCTGTGTCCATCACCACATCTTTAAGAATATTAACATGTGGCTTGGTGTTCCTTAGCATAGTAGTGTATGCGTCAGCAAAAGTCTGCAGCCAGAGCTTGTTGTCCTGAGCAAACTCATAAACCTGAAATATAAGTCGTATATAAGGAGGCACTGTGGCTGAGTGGTTAAAATGCTCGTCACTAGCGCTGTAGATCCCGGACTCAAGGCAGCTTGTGCCTAGAATTTTTCAAAAACATTCTGCTAGCCCAGTAAGGAATGGGCTGGGGAAGGCGAAGGCGGTGAGGTATAGCAATGGCACCCCACCTCCATTACAGGTTTGCTTCTTCCCCACTCGGTGAATAATTTTTGTATATAGGAATTGTATTTTAACGTCCCTGAAGATTGATGATAAATTGACAATCAAATGATGTACTTTACAGAACTACCATTCTCAAATAAGGGAAATTATGGTCTTTGGTTTTCAGCTGGCTCACACCCATGATGTGGCTTGAGTTATTTTAAGAGTTAGCATACCTACATGTATACAAATCAGCTTAAATGACAAAATAATGCTAAGATAGTTTTAAGCCCACGCATCGCTGCTGTCCGCATACCAAAGGATCTACCACAAACATTCTTATACATTCGGGTGACATCCAAGACTATGTACACATATAAAATGACCCTTTTGGAAAGGAAATCCATTCCATCGAATCTCTGTGTGTAAGATTAGTTAGTTACTGATGAGGCTGGGATTGTTTCTACTTGGGCACTTGGCCATCCTTGACCACCTAGTAATTATTCTCACAATGGGAGCTCACCATGACCAGGATATGAACCCAAGATCTTTCGATCTTGAGGCAAGTGTTCCAGCCATTGAGCTATCTGCAAGTTTAACATTGAGAACTCTTTTGCAGTGAGATTTTTTTCCCAGATTATTCATGCATACTGAACTCATACCAGTTGGTGATGATAAAAGTGAGCTGTAGTGTGCTATAAATGTAAGTTTCATACAATACTAATTAGACTATTTCCTTTTGAGAGATTTAGTCTAAAAGCCATGCGATTCCTTTTCCCAGCCATGTCCGGGTAGTAGATCTAATTATTAGGAAAAACGACTAACTATATAACCTCATAACTGATTCTACAAAAAAAGCTTTCTGCTAGTTCAGTTGATAGAATAACACTTTTTTGTTGTTGGCACGATTCAGTTATAGGCAGTTTCTGTGGATTGCTTGATCGATCAAATCTCAGCATGAGAAATTTTAGCACAATCTTTATACAAACGACAAAGCTTTATAGCGTATCAGCCATGTTTCCTCTATACCTACTCACTGTTGGATCAACGCATAGAACAATAACTAAAGCTTAAAGAGTTCTCAGGTTTTTCTATTTGAAACACAATCTTTTAGAGTTTGTTGATGTCCTCTGACTCTAGAGATCACTGTATAAACCAAATCCTGACCAGTGTCAGGAGTGGTGCAAAAATTGGCCTACTGAGTCTCCAACTCATTGTTTCCAGGGATGGATCATTAGGGAACTTTTTGTTCACACCCGCGTCCTCAAAGAGAAGGTAATTAATTGTATGGAGGAACCTCCTTTTCTTAAGTCGGTATCTGGTGAGGGTGTTGTGAAAGACAAAGTGTCACCCGAGCCGGGAATCAAAATCAAACCAGAGACCCCTGGTCTAAGTCACAGCGTGCTCACCACTAGGCTGTCGCTTCACCCCATACTGCCTTGTAAGCTCTTGCTAATCATCCCCACGTCATATGTGGAGGTGTACGGTACCTAACTATAACCGGAAAGATTGCTAAAAACAGGCAATAATCCCATCAGACGTCTCATCCGTTATCGTTTGGTTGCATGATGGATCATCCCACTAAGCCTGATCAATGGGAGAACCAGGTGGATTATCATTCTCAAGTGGTCTACAGTCACCAATAACTAGACTGAGGCCAAGACTGCATAGGATATCCACCAGCTATATATTATTTTATGGCGACTACCATATTTGCAGAGTGGCATTGTAGCAGGATTTTCGAACACTGTTTCCATTCACCCAGCAGTACAGCGGTACAATTACAAATTGTCATTCCAATAGTCACTTCCCCACATGACCATTAGCTATGGGGCAACCTTTAACTTAACCATAGTTACAGCACAGCACACCATGATTAAATATATGCTAAAGGTCATTTTTTAGTAGCTAGTAAAGAAGACTTTTAATCCCTTCAGATATTACTTACTACCTAGAAAACTGGCCACACGCGTCATTGTTTTTATTTTTCTGTTTGGGTTGCTTTACGTTAAACTGCCAGCAGTAGGCTGCATGAAACCAGACACTCTCACACCTCGGGGTGCTCTATTCACTTATGAGCCAATCCTCTATGATTTTGTTTTTGTCCCATAGCCAATGACTGAGGGAGAAGTGGCTGTTCCGGTACCTACCATAGCATAGGTAAGAGATTGGTTGCACTTGGCGATTGGATTCGGGCTGCATCTCTTTGGGTTAGCGACATCGAATGCCATGAACATGTCTGACTGAAGCATGAGATTCTGCTTGGTACGTCCATGCACCCAGGCTCTCAGTCTGTAATAGACAAAATGAGTTTAATCCTAGTATGACTTCTCTACTGTATGATGTATCTACCGGGTTAAATACTACGATACTTAATTTTCACTGTTGCGACTTAGCTCAGAGTATACAATGAATGGGTCAGTTAAAGTGAGCAACTCATACTCATAACAGGAGCTCGCTATGACCAGGATTCTAACCCAAGCTCTCACGGTTGCAAGCCCGGTGCCTTACCACCGAGCTATCTCGCTATCCCAGTCATAATTATGAAACCCGGCTTTCCCACCATGACTACCATCATCCAACAACTTCATAAAGCATCATATCCTCTGAATGGCTCCAACAATACCGCTTATCATCATCATAAATCAACTCTTTTGCCATGCTAATTTGTCATGCTAGTGGTGGCATAAAGGAGTTGCTGGCTAGTAATGGAGTGCTAGTCAACTTACCCAACCTGGCCCTCCCATGTCCATTTAAGAGATGGGTCAAGCATGTCCTTGTAGTACTGGTTGTTGAGCTGTGCGTGCTTCTCGACCCATTGTTTGTTCTGCCCATGATGGCGACCCATAGTGTGAGCCCCTACCAAAACACATCCATTTCTCACAGTTGTCAATGTGATTAATTTCCATAGAGAGAGCTTGACATGCAAAACCAGGTGAGCCAAGGTCTAAACTATATCTAAGGTGTGAGGGATTAGCAACCTAATCGGTCAAAAACTGGTGATGACCACAAGCAGGGTGTTCAAGCGAGATCAACTCAAAGTGGAGACAGTCATTTATTTGTTTACTGTTCTACCCGGGCACTTGGTCATTCTATTCAATGGACCTTCTTGTTGGAGAGGCAGGAGCTAGGAATTATATGAAGAACTCATTGATGGGTCAGTTGAAGGGATTTGATTCAATATGGAGAGGTACGATATTTTAATCTAGAAGCTTTTTGGGATTAATGAATCATAAAACAATGTTTGTAGTTTAACCTCAAAGACTCACATGCTCATGGGTACTGCGTAGTTGTGCTATAGAGTAACCTTCTTTATAACATCCTATAAACAGTTAGTGTCAGTGATGACATTCATATATGAAATAATGACCTATTTTGTTTTGTACTTACCCATAAGAGCAGTGATTTCATACAAGGTCATGTTGAAATCTTTACGGATCTTGGTACGAGGATCTTCCATAGGAGGTGGGAACTCCCTGAACTCAAGCATTTCATCCACACAGTCAATACGGCCAAACTGGAACTTAAACACAGGAATACACCCTTCTCCTTCACACTCATCTGAAAATAAAAACCGAATTTCAAGTATATAAAAAATAAACAGATTTTATCTGATCATTTTAGAGTCTGAAAGGTGAGCAGAAGTATCAAGTTTGTTGAAATGGGAATATGGTACTCTTTGCAGTCCACACTCCATGGATGCCAGTGATACACCTCCCTGACATCATGCCAGAAACCCGAATTGCTTTATCTTTGAAGTATTCGCAATATTGGGATCGCGGGCTAGCTTATTTGTAGAGTGCTCACAACTGTGAAAAGCTAGATTCGTATCCATAACATCAACATAACTGTAAGTATGATCTTTTCACATTTATCCTAACCCTCACCGCTCCAACAAGCCTCAGGCTTAGGAGGTCCAAGGGGGCCAAGCGTCTGACCAAAACAATAATAAAATAATATGTGTATGATACTCACCAAGCTTTCTGATTATCACACACCAGGAAGCCAGCCTACTTGGCTAAACAATTCAACCACTGTGCTCTCTTCGCCTAATCACTCACCTGATAGCTCAGCAGCAACCTCGACAGCAGTTACAGCAGCGAGTGCATACCAATCAGCTCTTGACATAACCTCAGTCATGTAGTCAGCATACATCATGTCCAGTGGTCTCTTATAGAAAGTCAACCCTAAAAAGAACCATTTCAAACACATGATAGAGCGACAACCTTAGATTTAACCTATAGACTGCCTATTGGCGCTTAATGTAAAGGGTCTTATTCAAGTTATCCATGTAGCGATACATGAAAAAATGTTGAAATCAAATCAAAAACATTAACCAGTGTAAGATTCTGAACCCATAAATGATTATTGTTGCAATTTGTCAGTTTGATGTATGTTTCCTTGTGCCAAATGTATACCTCCTACTTCATCGCAAAATGAAAATGGAAAGCTTCTGATATGGAAATAAGCTGTAAGTTGCATTAGTGTTATGTAGTAACATGTACTTTAGTATCTTTTTGAAGGCAAGGAAATATAGAATGTAAAGCAAATTTCTTATACATGAGGCAACCACACAACCGTAAACTATCTCTGTTTCTTATTGCCAAATGTTTCTGTATGGCCCATTTCCTGACTCAGCGCAATGAGTTCCTGTTCCAGACCTTGTACTCAATTGGGAGGTGATCCCGACCAAAGAGGCACTGTTAGGTAACACAATAGATAGTTAATCTCAGCTTCCTATAAGGATCATGGATGTAAAAAATATCATTTTCTACCTGATTCAGAGTTAGACAACAATTATTTATTTCCAAATCTATGGAGCAGAATAAATTGAAGTAAATTGAATTGAATTGAGTCAAATCAAATTAAATCAATTTGAATTGAATTGAATTAGATCAAATTAAATTAAATTAAATTCCGGAGATATCTTTAAGACCGACTGGTTACCTCCATTTGCTGGGTTGTTCAGATTAAGACATCCATCACACCCAGAGAAACAATCATGGAAGGCGAGTCTAATGAATCCAGCTGGGAATGTCACCGAACCTAAAAGCAAATAACTCAATAATGTCCGAATGTTCTCCATTGATTTGACTTTGAGGATCAAATAGATTTCATTCAGTTTTTGGCTTACTGGTTAGAGTATATGACAGTATGTGAACAGTTAGTCACTAGTTACTGGTTAGAGTATATGACAGTATGTGAACAGTTAGTCACTAGTTACTGGTTAGAGTATATGACAGTATATGAACAGTTAGTCATGGGTCCTAATCCCAGAAAAGACAAAGGTGGTGCAAAGGACGTTCGGTCTTAATTCTCTTTTCAGCACCGATAAATGAGATAAAAAAATGGGCGATGGCTCTGGACTGAAAAAAACAATGAATGCGAACGATGACCCGATACTTTGCCTTTTTTTCATTGTTCATTTGAAGAACATGCGATAACGATATGGCAGAATTAAATGTTTCAATCCAATCCGATCCGATCTGCATTAAAATAAAATGAGAGGTTCATGAGCTTATGATGACATATGATTATGGATTGGGTTCTAAATTAAATGGAAGGATTTTCCACACTGACACTAAAATTGGCATTAGCTGTTGTTATATATGTAATAATAATATTATTGTTGGAAGAGCTCTCCAACACTGAATGCCTGAACATATAGCAACCACCTATAAGACCCAGACACATAGCAGCTGCTGCCATGGAATGATATCCTGGTTCTCGGTAATCCGTTAAGTGATCCAAAAAATGACTCACCATTCTCTGTTCTATTAAACATAAGCCAACGAAGTAAAGCCTTTCCTCTGAGCATATCAGACTGCTTCAGATCAGGGAACCCATTTTCATTGAGGGTCATACCATACATGATACTGGCTCCAGCCAGTATCACCAAAGATACAGCTAACACTTTCTGAAAAATATCAAACATTTCATGTTATTCAGCGACTTTTTGTACACATTAACAGAACATTTGTAACAGAACTGCATGCAGCTGGTGCAGAAAGGGGTCTACTGAGTCTTTGACTCAGGGTTATCCATGCGGGAGATTTTCTGCTTACATTCGGAAAGCCTATAGAGAAAGTAACTCTTTGGAAGCTTTATTATAGACATTATTATCAGAGATCTTTATGGGCATCTTTCTGTCATAGTATTGAGTTACATCGCGTTCTATGCTGATAAAAAATTAAAGTTTACTTGATATTGGACTGACTAAATTTTTGGCAATTTGATCTGGGTTTTTAGGGTTATTGGGGGGGGGAGTGGCAGTGATTCAATTTCACTTTAAGAAGGCACCTACTGACTCTACATGGAGTATTGTGCTTTAAGACTGAGCGCGGATAGCTTGGAGATCAGGTTTGCGAGGGGTCAGTCAGGTGGTGTCCATGCAATTTCTCACACATCGCCTATCCAGAACTCGGCTACTTTTGCATAAAAAGGGAAGGTGAGTCTTGTTTGTTAAATGACCCAATGAAAGAAAAAACAGGCCAGCAGTGGAAAGCTCAACCCTGGATTTGTATCTAAACTATTTACGTGTTCCTTCTGTTTCTGGCACCTGCTTTTGTTTGACTGAATAGAATGTCTGATTTCCACAGTCCTTAATGTTAAAAGCCCTGTGATCTTATCCATGTGAAATAAAGTTTTCAAATCAAATCGAATAAGAAGATTATTCCATTGACTGAACGACCCTAGCAAGCGCGGCAAGAAACGCGAAAACAAAATCAATCACTTTTAGGTCAGGTTTGTCATTTCTGCCTGCAGTTTATTATAAAATCGAAGGCTCTGCGGCTATCTATCAATACTCTTTACATGAGACCTCTGTCTGATATGGCCTCCTGCCAACATGCTAAAATTATAATATAGGATGTTTTTCATAAACAAAGTTGTCCCCTCATGCATCCTTTTTCCTAATAAAATCATTCAAAAGACCATCAAATTGAGATTAGGTAGCCTGGTAGTGGGTTCGCCGAAAATATTTCATTGGCAACAAATCCCTAGAAAAGTAGCAAATCTTTATTAATTGCCTCATATGTATAATCTCTCTGACGCAAAACCACTACCCCTAAAGTCCATTTTATTTGCACAAACACGCTCAAGCGTGTAGAGATTTATAAAAATGATAATTGGTAAGGGCGCCTGAGAGCACTAAAGCACATATGCCATATAGATAGCAAAGCAGGATGAACTCAGACATATGGCAGAACTGAGTATGTGCTTGTATTGACAGTGCTAAGATGAGCTAACTCTGCAATATTGGCAAGCAATTGACAGTGGTCTTGAGTGAGTCAGACTGGTGACATATGGCACTGGTCAGGTGTAGGACTGGACAGGTGCTATTGGTATTATAATAGAGCTCTTCCAGAGTCAGGATAACCCTTGCGACTTTGCTGGCATGGTCTAGTGAAAATGCAAGCCAAAATGACCGATGCCAAAGCACCTGCTGTATAGCATTGCAAAGCTCAGTCAAATGCTTAGGGGTCTCCCTACTCGTGAAATTCTTGCTCGGATTTCCTTTAGGACCATCTGGTGAGCCAGGAAAAATATCAGGCGTCTGAAAAAACAGACTCTTCAACTTAAAGAAAGCCGCAAACTCAATCATTTTATCTTCTGAACTAGAAGTCTGTCAATATTTGTATGGCAGCATGAAACCCTATATCGAATGCTATCAAAACACTATTTTTGCCTTAATTGCCTAGCATTCTAAATATTCTCTGAGTTGTGACTTCTATGTACCGATGTTTTACATTGCCCTATAAAACGACAATTGAATGTATATAAATATACTCACGTCATTCATGGTTCCAGCCATGAGATTCGTCCTTCCAGATGGTCCACCGATTGTCCCTCCTTGTGACAATGAGTTTTCTTACTGTCGAGGTTTCTGTCATATATAATCTATCCATCGCGCCCGTAGGAGTGGATATAGAAAGGATGGCGCCCGTAGGAGTGGATATAGAAGGGATGGAGTCAGTAAGATGAGAATCGGTGTCAAGATCGTCGGTTCTTCACTTGGACGCTGTCTGACTATCAGACATGAAATGCTTTGATAACAATATGATGGGCAGAATTTAACACTACAGCTAGCATAACACTTCGAAGCATTTTTAAAAATAAAATGTCAATTGAGTACGGTGACTTAATTACTGTTAAATTCAAGGGAAACATTGAGAAAGTCTTTTTTTTAAATAATTTAAATAATGTTATAGCTTCAAAATAAACTCCTGAAATTAAACTGAAAATCTGTATATTTCATTGTCCTTTGAATTAAATGGTTCCCAGTAGTAAAAATGTATGCAATCTATACCTGAAGGGTGCCCTCCTCCCCTCACAAATTCCCAAACACTCCATGCCTTTGTCCTCATTTTTCCTTCTTGGAATTGTGTTGACCAATTCAATTCAGAGAGGGTCGCAAAAGCCAATCGGAAAAGGAAAAGTATCTGCAATCGGTCTTTATCTAGCAATTATACCGGGATAGCTCAATGGTAGAGCACCGGGCTTGCAACTGTGAGAACCTCGATTCGAATCATGGTCATGACGAGATCACGTTGTGAATATGAGTTTCTCGCATTAATCCTTGCTTAAAACAAAAACAGGCTTTACTATGAGGTGGAGTATTGATACTGACTCGCTTGGGGTGCTTCAAGCTAAGCCGTAAATGGTGAAAAAACAAGTATCTAACCCGACAGCTTCACCATAATGATGAGGTCATCTAAGAGAAAAAAAGCAGTTATATAATCCCAGTTTATACGGCACTGTTTAAAGCTATACAGAGATCTTTCGCTTGTTTCCATGGTTACTGAGTGGGATTGGAATGAAATTGCTCTGGTATCATCAAGGCAACTAAAAGTATGTGCCAGTGAGTTAGTATTTAGCTTACCCAACTATTATGCCATTGCTACAACCAGAACTAGCTCGCAGTGTGGCTTAGTGAATGGTTCACTAAGCTTATAACCAGGGTTGGATTTTCGATTTTGGTATCACTTTTGTGATTTCACCCATGTACATTCAGATCAAGACGATTCATAAATGAGACCCACCCACAGAATTATTATCTCCATGGAACATGCGACCACCCAGCGTGGAGATGGGCCATTTACTTAGTGATGGTATCAAACAAATAGAAGATGATCTTATCTTTCCTACCAGGCCCCACCTATTAGCAGAGCCTGTTAGTACTAGATCAAAAGTAGGGATTATAGTACATGTATCATGTTTAAGCCGTGGACCAACAGCAGCAGCAGTATCATGAATGTAGTGCCTATAACTTCCCTTGGTCAAACTAAAATTTTAGGGTTTGAAGAATAGCAATCTTCACCCTAGACTCACTCTGGAGCTAGAGTATAGGTAAACTGCCGCATGGTCAGCATTATTTTGCAAGTGTTAAGTGTCAGGGATGAAGCTATACCTGAGTGGATATCGTACTGGGTCCAGACCGGGGTCCCCGGGTTCGATTCCCAATTCGGGCACGAACTTTGTCTTTTGCAACACTCTCGTCGGTTTCAGATCTCAAGGTGGCCCACCCATAGAGGTACCTTCTCTATGGGGCACGCGGGTGCAAGGAGAAAGTCTCCTAATGATGCACCCTGGGAAACGCTGAGACAAAGACTCAGTAGGCCAATTTCTGCACCACTGCTGACAGTTGTTCTGTCATGGAGATAAGTAGTCTCAGGTTATCTTAAAGCTTGTCCTCCGCATTAGGTACTTGCCATAGAACACGCACCAGGATAAGACCACTGTTGACTGAGTTACCCTCTATGACTGTAGTGGTCTGTGATCTGCATAACACTGACTAAAGGTCAGCATCACTACGTCTCTTTGAACTTTCGCTGGATCATCGCCACAATACACTATAACAGTTTTGGCACAATTATTGCTTCTAATTTCACGCCTTTTACCTCTTAATAGAGCCGCCAAAGCA
>Ga0224501_10002286_pt1 | contig 14993 bp, 8 predicted proteins | sample SF_Oct11_sed_USG_4_FD_169105 | JGI IMG/M metagenome (GOLD analysis project Ga0224501, IMG submission 169105) | Sediment microbial communities from San Francisco Bay, California, United States - SF_Oct11_sed_USGS_8_1 | ecosystem: Environmental > Aquatic > Marine > Sediment | place: USA...
GTGACTACAAACACGGATGCAGCCACTGATAAAGGTTAACTTCATCTTTTACTTTTATATAACATCACTAAGCAGAAAGTTGTATTCATGCAGTGCGTCTCATAGAGAAGATTACTGACAGTGGAATTGAACCAGGAACCTCTGGTACTAAGTCCTGCGTGTTACCCAATATCCCCAATATGCTATCCACTAAGCACCATGTGTTATCCACTAAGCACCGTGTGCTATCCACTAGGCACGGTGTGCTATCCACTGAGCATGGTGTGCTATCTGTTAGGCCCTGTGTGCTATCCACTAAGCCCTGTGTGCTGTCCTCCGAGCCCAGTGTGCTATTGTTACTGCACTACTGTAGAAAGAGGAAGGGGCATGCAGAATGTAAAGAGAGAGAAAGAGAGAGAGAGAGGGGGGAGCAGACACTTACGATTCTTGATATTGAGAATATGGAGACAAGTTTGAGTGGCGACCGGAAGACCCGGCAGGTATGGAGCTGACAAAGCTGCGTGCATGGCTGAAACATAAAGGAAGCAACCAATCAAAACATGCTATACAGCAGTCCCAACCAATAGGAGCTTAACACAGCACACGGAATGCAGCCTAGCACACGTGCAAATAAATCAGTGAAAAACACACACCGAGAGAGAAAAAGAAGAAATGTTGTGACACAGCAAAACCAAGCCATGCTACATTTAAATTTGAATAGACGCGCACACACAGCATCACAAGTGAAATTTATATAACTTGGTTGCGTTTGTAGTTTAGTGACAGCAGTACACCGTCGAAACATTGGTGAAAGTGGTAGCATGTTACTAGTTGATGACGGCCCCCAGTGCGACACGTGGGGGGCACTGATAAAAATAGAGAGAGGACAATTGCTTAGTAACGGAAAAGAAACGTCACCGTTGTCCCTGAATAAAGATCTCTGTGGAGTGAAAGAGCATAAAGTTGCCACTACACACAGATTACCTAGAGATGTCACGAGTGGGTGACAGCGGTAAATTACGCGGCCGCGGCGCGCCTGTCTTCTCAGAGTATAAATATGTCCTAAACGGCATGGCAGATGTAAATGGTCGGTAACTACGAGAGCCTATGGTAATGTAAAAGTGATTCAGTCAATGGTCTGACTGATAAAAAAATTAAGTTGGGTGAGCTGGTTCAGATATCAAGCCTTAAAATTGAATACAATGTGAGCACAATAAAGCCCAGCTGATTGGGAGGCTCGTGCTGGGTTGAAAAACTTGTCAGACAGAATTTGTGCTCAATGCATTGTCACTCGTAGGAAGAGGTAAATCCATACACGTCACAAGGGGGCTGTCAGGAGTGCAAGGTATTCCATTTTATATGGTGAGACTGTCACCATTGATACGAATATATGGATTGACAATTCGGTTACAAGGCAGATCCGGCGCGCAGTCACATGGAGTTACTGCCACCGAAGTTAAAATGGAAGGCAAAGCTGAAATCAATGAGGAAAAACAGTGGACAATTTCATACGGTATTTGCCTGTCTCGACATTTTCACTGTGCACTGTGTTTGTGCACTATTAGATAAATAACTCGCCACTCGCTCACTCATAGTGACTCTGATGTAGTTATTCTGATTATAACCCCACAACTAACTCAGGGCCTTTTACCACGCCTTGCGCGATTGCCAATCCCAATATTCATATCAATTTCACAACACATTCAGGCTTTCATCCACAAGACAGAGTTGCTTCATAAAGTACATGCGACAGAGCAGAGTCGTACATTAGGAAGACACGGAGTGTTAGCAGTTTGTACCTGTCCGTCTGCAGTGACTGTCGAGTCGGTGGTGCGGGTGGGCGGGCATGCGAGGCAGGGACCCGTGAGGGAACGGAAGGAGGGGACACCAACGACTCTGACCTCCTCTCCCCCTGTCTCATCTCTGACCGCATCATCTCCGCTCGTTTCTTCTTCTGTTCGTACTCCTGTTTCTGACGCTGCAGTTCCTAGATAAACCGAATTGTGTCAACGACCCAGGGAGTCAACAACCGAAAAAGTCAATGACCCAACAGGTTACCGACCCAATAACTTGATGACAAGAGTTCAGTTTCAACAGTTTTAAAGGCCATAATCGACAATAAGATATGACAATCTTATTTTACATTAAGTGACATGTAAACAAATGGCTTACGTTGACTGACCCCCAACCTCCCAGGACCACCCTTTCAGTCTTGTAGCTCGTGCTTTACACTGAATCGGCGAGTGTTCTGGTAGAGTGAAACTGGGCCTGAGCATGTCCAGTTTCCCTTGTGTAAACAGGCAGCAACATAGTCAGAATAAACGGCCAACACTGGACCCGTTCATAACATCACTAAGCTATGCTGGTGTCTAGGCTGGTCAGTGGTATACCCCCATAGAGGGAGTGACTCTATGGATGGGTTTCACAATCCAAACCGGTTGAAATGAAAGCCTGTCTGTGAACCCAGTCACCACGAAGCAGCGGGAATGCCCATCCACTAACTCAATTCCCATGCTGTTAAATAGGTCCCCACTACTTGCACAGCGTGAGGACTGGTCATACAAGGCATGGCTCATACAAGGCATGGCTTATAGAGGGCGGGGCGTATCCACCCATGCACTGTACCTGGCTCGGCGATGATCCACCAAAAAACTACATACAATCACATGTGCGGTTGCGTTAGAAACGATTCTGGTTATATTACAGACAAGTGCCAAACGTAAAAATATAACATCAAACACAATGCACTCGTAAACAGCTGCAATGCTCAGTACCATGCTGTCTCAATTGTCTCACTCATTTGATATAAATTATAGATCAGAAAACTACCCGCGAACAGTCTCATTGAGTTACCACCATTGATACGAATATGTGGATCGACCATCAGTCCACAGCTACGAGGCTGACTCCGCAGACAGTCTCATTGAGTTACCACCATTGATACGAATATGTGGATCGACCATCAGTCCACAGCTACGAGGCTGACTCCGCAGACAGTCTCACTGAGTTCTTACGTTATGAGAGTGCGGATATATTCATATCAACGATCTTACTAAGACGCGGTTTCGTTTGAAGCATTGCAGCTGCTTACATAACGCTACCAGAAGCAAACGAGAAAGGGTATGCATAGGTTATAAGAGAAAAGCCAGCTAATAGTGTGTGTATAAAAGATGGGTTTTGCATACCTGATTCTCATTCTAAACACAGCAAATACGGGGAGTAAGCCTTGCATGCGACGCACTCGACAAACCAATGCCCGCTTTAAATGACCGAGTCTAGAGGTGAACCTTTTGGCGCGCCGTGCCGTAGATTAAAGATAACGTCTCCGAGCATGAGCCACCCGGATAGCTAGCTCCTGATATCGCTCGTTTGCTTTAATGGAACTGGAACAAATTTGTTGACAACGGAGAACAGCTCCGCATTAAAATTCAGCCGGCTATGATTTTCAAAACAGACTTGACCTGTCTTGCCAGTAAATGTAGTGATTCCACTAAAACATTGTCAAACGCAAGCTGATAAAACTGGACATCGCTTTTTGGTTTCAGTACACTCTCTGCACGTCGTGTTGGAAGGCGCGGCGCGCCTTAGGTTCGGGCGCTTGAAGGTGGACAGAAGACAGTAATCGGTGAGACAGAGTTGTGGGACAGTCAGAAGACAATCTGGTGTTTATAAACACGCCAGTCGAATGCGTAATCAAAACGGGACACGGTAGAGCCCTGGATGAACAGAGCCCTACCAAATGATACTGCCGCACTAGACTGTTAACGCTACCGATGTCAGCAAAACTGCTCGAAATAAGCTACAAACATGATCACTGGTTATCAGCTATCAGCTTATTTCAGGGTTTTCTCAGTTTAGAACATCATTTTCTCAGCGTTTCAACCGGTCTAAAGGAGAAGATTACTCCGCAGTTAAATCCTAACAGTTGTTAAAGTGTATCAGAGGTCGCAAAGATCAAGGGTACATTGTGAGACCATGTTTTTCAGTTCGGTTACACTCTAAGTTTAGGCGTACCAATTAGTCGGAAAAAAATCATCTAGTGTGACAGTACCTATATGAATAGCCCAACGTAACAGAGAGTTGTGTATTGATAATAGTGATAGGCATGCACAATGCGAGAGGGCCAACGCTGCACCACTCAGACACACCCAGATAGTTATCAAACCCCATGATTATTTATATGTATGTAGTTCTGCGACAGTGCATACCGAAGAGAACATTCAGTTTCTGCGCGAGTACCCCCACCCTTCCCTCAATGTCGGCTGCTCACTATTGCTTTACATGAGCTCCAATGTTCCCACAATTTATCAAAGGTTGAATAATGTTGACAGACAGATCAACTTACTGAATACAAAATATCAATGAAATCCTCAACTGCCCATAGTAAACATAACTCACCCGTGTAAACATATCCTCCACTTCGTCGGCCATTTTCAGCGGGGAGATGAGGCCAGTATCTACGGAGTCTCCAGACTGCTGAGCACCTGGAGAGCCATCCGGTACCGGCCTGCCCGGACTATGCAGTTCCGCCTGGAACGGGATATGCAAAGTGCCAATGAGAAAAACTGAAAACGGAGAACCTCTATTTGATTTGATAGTTTTATTTTACATGTATAGCTTAAATAAGACTAGAAGACTTTTTTTACATTAAGGTCCATGAAGCGAAGAAAGCGTTAATCAAAGACATTGGTCCAGTAAACAAAGTCCATTTGACAGTCCTGGTCAGCGTTGAAAACATATATATCTTGTTTTCAACGCTGACCAGGACTGTCAAATGGACTGTGAGTTGGTATGCATACATGTATTTTTATGACCCACAGCTTAAAGATCAAATGGAGTTAAAGATCAGACTAAAGAGTGGGCAAAACGAAAGTTAAAAACTAGGAAACAATTATTTTCAACTTTGGAAGTTCTACTATTTCTTGGCGAAACGGGGGTGCTAAAGACACAACGGGTTGGATGATAGTTAAGTTAAAACAGTATCGCCAGCGACAGGGACAGGGAAAGCTGGGCAGGAGGGCACACCACCTGATGTAATCATTCGCGATATCGATAAGAGTTGGAAACGCGTGAGCTGCAATCCCGTTGTTGATTTAGACATATCACCTGAGAGATGCGTTTCTGAAGTTCCATGTGTCTTTCGGCCCGTTGTTCACGGAGAGCGTCGGCAGACTTCAGAGTCAACTCGCCTCCTCCATTCTGCGAGAGACAGACATACAAAGTCATAATCTCATAGAAATATGGATAGTAGGATAGCTCAGTAGGTAGAGCATTATGGGATAGTGAGATAGCTCAATGGTAGAGCACTATGGTATAGTGGTATAGCTCAGTGGATAGAGCACTATGGGATAGTGGGATAGCTCAGTGGTAGAGCACTATAGGATAGTAGGATAGTTCGGTGGGTAGAGCACTATGGCATAGTGGTATAGCTCAGTGGTAGAGCACTATAGGATAGTAGGATAGCTCGGTGGGTAGAGCACTATGGGATAGTGGGATAGCTCAATGGTAATGCACTATGGGATAGTGGGATAGCCCAGTGGTAGAGTACTGTGGGATAGTAGGATAGCTCGGTGGGTAGAGCACTATGGGATATTGAGATAGCTCAGTGGGTAGAGCACTATGGGATAATGGGATAGCTCGGTGGGTAGAGCACTATGGGATAGTGGGATAGCTCAATGGTAATGCACTATGGGGTAGTGAGACAGCTCAGTGGATAGAGCGCTATGGGATAGTGGGACAGCTCAGTGGGTAGAGTACTATGGGATAGTAGGATAGTTCAGTGGCTACAGTGCTATGGAATAGCGGGATAGCTCAGTGGGTAGAGTACTATGGGGTAGTAAGATAGCTCAGTGGTAGAATACTGGGCTGGGCCCTAGTCATGACAGGCCGGCTGTGAATACAAGCTCCTCGTTCCTAGCTCAAGACACGTGCCTCACTATGAGGTGGAGCATTGATACTGACCCGCCTATGGTGCTCCATACTCAGCCATAACTGGTGATATACCAACTAGCTAACCCAATAACTTCACCATCACGAGAAAGAGGTCGTCCGGGGCCAAATCAGAAGTTACAGACAGCCCCATTGTCATATACAGAACTGAGAGAATTTAGTGCGTCGTTATTGCTCAAAAGTTGTAACTGTGCTACATTTGGGAGTTATCCTCTCTTGAAGGTTTATATGTGAGGTAAGACAACTCCGTTTTTCCGCTAATTTACCCTTACCATATCAGAACCTAATGTCCATCGGGCGTTGTCCGTGATATAGCCAGAGTCAGCACTGATTACATCACGTCTCCTTCGTACCGCTGCCGACTCTCTGTAAAGTAAAACCAAAACACCATGACGAATTGATGAATGAGGCTTTTTACTTCCAATTCAGCATTTGTGAGTTTATTGTGAACAGGAGCCCTGGACTAGTAAGTTATGGGCTAACATTAGGCATTTTCGAACAAGCTAATGTCCGTTGCGCGTTGCCCTGACGTTAATCCGACGCACCGCCAACGCGCTGTACCGCGCGAACATATGCATTGGAGTTTTTTTCTCGATCAGACAAGTAGCTCGAACACGTTAGAGCGAGGCGACTCAGGGCTAATTGTGCGATAGCGAGAAAAATACAATGATTCGCTGTCACAGTTGTCGGACAGACTAACCCGTTGAACTTTCGCTTTTTATTTAGTTGCCAAAGCGAATTTCGCATTTGTATGATTTCAGTCTATTTGGCTAACGAGCGGGCCACCCAAATTAAAGATAGAGCCCTCTTTTGCCCAACGCATTAGGGTTACGTTAGGGCTTGTCCGAGACGCCTAATAAGAATGATTTTGTGAGGAAAGTCTGTGTTCTCTGACCTTTTAAGCAGATTGCTCTACTTCAGTAGGTTTAAATGAGTAATACACAGCGAAACTTGGATAACTCGAACTGCAGGGGACCACCATAAAAGTTGAGTTATGAAAAGTTTGCGTTATGAGTTATGCTCTCCCTTTGCTTTAGCCACATGGACACCTTAGCGAGTCCATTTCGCTCTAGTGTATTCCATTTCCTGGCTAAACTTTCTAAAATTTAGATCTAGATTTTCTTCTCATGTGGAAAGAAAACAATAAAATTAAGCTTGTTACACAAGAATGTAAACACATCCAGCCACAGAAATGGTAATTTGATGGCACTAACCCCAGTTTATCAGTTCGAGTTATGATTAAAAGTAGTGATATGCCCAGCAAGTTATCATTACCCAGGACCATGAAGCTTGGTTTGAGTTAAGCAAGTTTTGGAGTTAACCAAGTTCCACTGTACTGCAACTCTAGTTCACCGAGGAGTATGCTATTTGCTTTACCAAGTTCATTAGTGAATCAGCCCCTCACTCTAAATTGCTAGCGTAAGTTCGGATCACCACGGTAGAAAATGGAGGCCCCAACCAATGGACTAAGGTCAAAATCACTCCACGGTTGTAAAAGATCCACCTCTCCCTTTTCGAGTAGCGTAGTCGAGTTTTGGGGGTGACGTGTAAACCGACTTGGGTTGACTGACCCCCAGCCTGGAGCGATGATACTGACCCTCAAGTGGTGCTCCGTGCTAAGCTGTAACTGGCGAAAAATAAGTATCTAACACGGCAGATTTGCCATACGCAAGAGAGAATGCATGTCAGTCAGTGAACCAACAAACCGTATTCTGATTTACACATGTATTCATGTCAGAGGGTGGCCATGAACCACAGGGTGAGATAATGTAGAACTTACTCCCTTTGGAACGACCTGCGTAGCGTGTCACGTCGGAACCCATTCTCACTGAGCACTCCCCTCTTCTTATCCTCCTTGATGGACAGAATGTGCAGGTACTTCATAATATGAATGCGGCCTTTGGTACACGTCTACAAACAGGCCTCAACGATTATCGGTCATATCGTCAAGAGGGCACCCAATAATAATTGTCAATAACAATCACGGTGCTGCTCTGTCTCAGGGGACTCATGTGGCCTAACATCGCAGACCGCTGTGTACCGGTAAAGCTATTATAATATCAGTGATTGACACTACTGTGGTAACTGCTGTTTTATTATGCCTCGCAGAGGTGAGCTAAGAGGCCTCTATAAACCTGCCATTGGGCTTTTCTCAATGTAATTTTTGCTGGGTAGTTGATCTTCTCTGATGTGATAGAGAAAAAACCTGGGCATGAAAAGGAGACCGAAAGTAGTCTCAGTCCTGTTTCGGTGAATGGAGATGCCCCAAGCCCTGCTTGTTGAGACTAGAGGCGCCAGACCCTGGCAAGCACTATGACAGTAAATAAAGAGATCCCGGAACCTGGCTGTTAAGACTAGAGGCACCAGACCCTGGCTAACACTATGGCAGTGAATGGAGAGGTCCTAGACCCTGGGTAGCACCATTACAGTGAATGCAAGGGTCCTAGACTCTGGCTAACACTATTGCGGTGAATGGAGAGGCCCTGATTGACACTGTAGCAGTGAATGGGGATGTACCAGACCCTGGCTTACATGAGCAGGTGGTGTGATGAGAGGATTATTGTCCAGGATCAGATCCTCCAGCGTATCCATAACTCTGTATATTAACGGGATCGACTGGATTCTGTTACAGCTGAAGTTCAAGGACTTCAGTTTCAACTGGCTCAAACCTTCAAGGAGAGAAATCAAAGTGTGATGTGGTCCATGGAAATCATACAAGTTAGAATTCTTAGAATTCTACTCTGGCACTTGCCGATCCTAACCGACCTCCTAAGACTGAGGCTTGTTGCAGTGGTAGGAGCTAGGATAAATGTGAGGAGTTCATGCAGCAAGGGCAGCAGGGGCCCTTCACGGCCTGGATTCAAACCCAGGTTCTCATGGTTTCAAGCCCAGCGTTTGCAATGACTGAGCTCTCCCACTACCCTTTGCAAAACCATTACATAGCGCAAGATTTATTCGGCAAATCAGGAATGGAGAAAGGCTAAACCATAGATATACGCAATCATAATAATAATATTAATATAATAATAATAATATTCACAATGGGGGCCAGTCGTGGCCTAAATTCAAACCCAGGGTCTCTCGATCACAAACCCAGCGCTCTAACGACTCAGCTATCCTAATATCCCTAGTTAGACAAAACCCAGTGTCAGGAACAAAGTCCAAAACCAAGTCCAGATCAAAATTCGCAAAAACAAAAAAAAGAGTTGTCAAAAATATGCAGAAGCAGAGTTTTAAAATTGCACAAATTAGTTGCATATTTAATGAAATGTGAGTTACCTAGTCAGTCGGAGTGGATATTTCAGATGGTTTGCGGGATAGCTCTGGGAGTATTAGTACCATGACTGAGTCAGGCTGTTTACACATTACTAATGGGTTGCCTCTAATGGATATCTCATGTGACAGCAAAACAAAACTAGTGTCACTACCAAGCTGTTACAGATAGACTGTCATCATGGGTCGGTGATTACCAATATACTAGAATTAGTTGTCTAAACACTACTAGGTGGCTCAGAGGTTAGAGTGCTCGCTGCTCGTGACTTACTTTCTGGTAGCTCGACGAGCAGGTTATTTTTGAGATTCAGGATTTTGAGGCTGTGTGCGGCTCCGATTTGGGACGGCAGAGCTGTAATCATGTTACCGCTCACATCCTGTAAGACAGAGTTACAGTTAGCATTGGAGGAGCAGGGGGTGTGGTTCGATTCCTGGTGTGACCACCATTGTGGTTCACTGGATTCAAATTACAAAGATAAATAAACGAGGACCACTGCATTATGGCTCAGGATACCTGCATATCCCTGACACTGGCCAGGATACTTGCAGGGTACCTGCACACCCCTGACACCAGTCAGGGCACCTGCAAGGTACCTGCATCCCGTAACGTTGGGTAGGATACCTGCAGGATACCTGCGTGCCCCTGACACGGGTCAGGATATGTGTTTAGCTACCTGCCATCCCCTAGCCCAAGACATGTGTACATGTAATATCAAACATGCCAGACAAGGGTCACTGATATAATCTAAACACAATGCTTAACAGTAGATCTACTCGTGTGGTTTCTGTCAGTTGCCATCAAAGACGTGATCGCGTGAACAACGTGGTTGCAGTCAGAAACTTATAAGAAAATTGCGATTAGATCAGATTTGTCCTCTCTCAACTTAAACTTATCGATAGAGTTGAACGATCGTTCGCGATTCATTATCATAACATAGTAATGAAGTGTCTTTGCGATAACCTTGACATTTGTCTAAACTACCATGCTAATTCCTACTTTCAGTCGCGGAATTCTGTTCGTCTGATTTCATCGTAGATCGTGACCGAAAGTGAGAAATGCCCTTTTAAATCGTGCTTTTCGGTCGAACTCCTGAACAGCTTAGCAGACTTCACCACCAAAGTCCATTTCAGTCACACACAAAAACGACCAGCCGACTGCACCTAATATCAAACATACCAGACAGGGGTCACTGACATAATCTACACACAATGCCTCACAATGTTACGCGACACAAATCTCTCCACAGATTCTCTAGGCAGTTGGAGCCCATTGGCTAATTCGAGAATAAAAGTGAGGAAGTTTGATTGTACTAAAATGGGACAAAAATAGAACTGACAACAATTACTTGACCAACAAAAAACCACCTGTGTGAAATAAGCAACTAAATCAATGCGTTGGAAAAAAGTTGGGCTTCTGCGGTTCTCATTCAAATCTTGTCTACGCGTCAGTCAAACAGAAAAGCCGATGAAGTTCTGATCTCTAAACGGAAAACTAATGCATTTCTAAACAGCTACCAAAAAAATACTAGACCGGCGCCAAAGACTAAACAACTGCTATTAACTCGATAAAGGATAGAAGGATCTCAATTCATAATTCCAAACCCTTCCCTGAAAGACCCAACTCAACAGCGTGAACATTGTGCGCACTTCAAACTGGTAATCTTTTGTTCTGTAGGTATGAAGTACCACTCGATAACCACCATTACAGTTAACCCAGATTACCCTAGCCCCTGCTGATAATACAATTGTTGTTATTACAGGTGGATGAAATCATTGCTTTATACAGACACGCTGCCATATTTACACTGCCATATTTACATGCCACAGCAGCGGGTGACTGCATGAACCCGGGCCACACAAACAGTCATATGACTGATTAATCAATATAGCCACAACTCATCAAGAAATCAACTATCATATTTCTAGAACTAGACGATAACTCTATGATATTATTACATAGATCTACACGTTCTCACCCACATTGTAGAGCAAGTAAAGGGCAAGAAGTAGGGTAAAGAACTCAAACCAACGGCAAAACCTGTCCTGCATTTCTTTTCATGTATAACATCTTCAGGATACAGCGAAGCTGCTGGGGTAGACACTTGTGCTTTCACCAGTTATAGCTTGGCACGGAGCGCCATGACCGGGTTAGTATCAATGTTCCACCTGCTCAGTACATCAATATATATGAATGTTGTGGAATCTGTGAGGCTAACTGCGGAGTATCTTTTCTAGCCATACCATACCGACCAATCATCCTGAGGTTGCCTCATTATCTTATGAGAGGGCAGACTAACTGTGCTGATTGATTCAATAGCTGTTGGCATTTTATATCAGTTAATTGCTCAGCAGGGGATGCTGAGAGCTCAATGCACTGGGATCAAACAACAAAACTGATGCTTGCTTGTTTCCAGCACAAAATATCTAGACCAGGGAGAGGTCAGCTGAAACTCGCGAGGGCTTATGGTAATAATACATAGCCTTTAAGTTGGGATGCTGCGAGTTCATCATCTCTCACGACACGACACACGCAGGTGGCGGTTCGAAAATGAACAATCAATCATTGGCCATGATTCATCTGCTAACTGTCAGTCAGACCCCAAAACGGCACAACAAACCATGACGACACATAAACCATGTCTTGTGTTGAGATGAAGCCTTGCCGCTGGCGGGCATCCATCATGATTAGCAAGGTAATCCACGCCGCCCAGCTTAACAAGCCGCAGAGCCCCCACCATTAATGGCCAAGCGAGATTGGCAAATGCGGAACACTCCTGTATTGCGGAATACAGTCCAAGGAATTATCCAGTCTGCGCCTACAGATCGCCACGCATATGCTGTCTAAAACTTGACTATTCGGCAAAATCAGTTACGGAGAAAACCTCTCTGTGAGTTTACCAGTTCTTGATACTGAACGGGAAAGGAAACGTGAGGGGGTGGCTAGGTGAGGAACACAAAGCCTGTGGCCTAAAGCCAGATGACCATGCATGCCCTGTCAGAAGCACGAGAAAAGGATTGGCAATCAAGAACACTTGTATGAATTCATTAGCCCTTAAGCTACCTAGACAATACCATCGAACACATGGGGATGTAAACACCATGATCCAGAGGATGTCAGTGATCATGCAGTGAGCAGGATAAAAGAGCAGAGCTCTATTTATGGCTGTACGGGCGGGCGGGTGTGCTGTTTCACTACGCTCATTAAAATGTGTAAGATAAGCGGTGGAGGCATATGATTTTATTCAAGCTGGGCTCCTGGAGTGCTGCTTGGCCAGAAATAGACCCACTGCGAACTAGTCATTTCCTACCAACTATTACTGAGAATGAGCCATCACCGACTCATCATCAAACCCAGCTCTTGGCAACCATTCCGCCAATTATATCCCAACAGGTTATAAGGACTGACAAGGTATGAGTGTGATATCCAGGTAACCACTGTCTGAGAGCACATGACATCATATTCCCCTCCTCCCATCTCTCCGCACTTATAACTGGGGACAGCTCAGTGGCTAGAGCACTATGGGAAAGTGAGATATCACAGTGGGTAGAGCACTATGGGATAGTTGGATAGCTCAGTGACTAGAGCATGATGAGAAAGTGGGATATCTCAGTGGGTAGAGCCTATTAGATACTGGGTTCAAGATCAGGTCATGTCAGCCTCCTGCCGTAATACTGAGTTCTTCACATAATCTCCATTCTCTATTCTACCAACCAAACCTGGGGCTTATAGGTTAACTAAATAAAATGGTCGAATCATCGCTTGATTCAAGACCAAAAGATCCTGCTCTTGGCCATATCAAGCCTATGTGTGAGTTTCTTAGCCATGATAGCTCAGTGGGAAAATGAATGCATCTCACTGTCTGTCCTCCCTGTGACCCGGGTCATGATGGCCCAGTGGGAACATGGCGGAGTATTTAAAGGGAAGACTACAAGCCTAGGTTCGCCGCTGAAACGGTGATTGAGAGCGGAGTGGCACCCCCTCGTAAAAAAACTGTTTCCAATAATGGTCCCAACATGCGGTCGTCAGGAGAAATTTCCATGGACCAAGATGGGATACGGCGAACTGGAAAAAAACGCTTAGTGAACAACCTTCATGTACACTGAATCCACGAAGTAATATGGTCGACAACGCGCGGTCAGCGCTTTGTAAGATGGCCGATAACATGCGGCCGGTGCGTTGTAAGAGAAGAACTTACTAGCTCCATAAGTGCCGGCAGTTTACCAATCTCCTCAGGAACACTGACAAGTCTGTTGTTGGCAACTAATAGCACCTGCAGAGAGCTTAACTGTCCGATATACTCGGGTATATGACTGAGGAGGTTACGGCTGTAAAAACAGACAGGAGATCAGTTAAAGGTAGAAAAAAGGCAGTTAATCTGATTTGATAATTTTATTTTACATGGAAAAAGTAAATGAAACCATACCAAAGCAGGTCCCAGAAACAGAATCCAGCGAACAGTTTAGGTCAAAATCCAGGGTAGCAGGGCAGGCGTGTCGAAGGGAAGAATTGGTACCTACCAGCATACCCGTCAATACCTTATACCACTCAGAATGGTAAGATATATCGTAATGGATTACACATACCTGAGATTAAGCACAGTTAGATACTGCAGTCTAAACATCTCCTCGGGTAAGTTCCTGATGGAGTTATGGTAGCAGTTCACCTTCTCTATCGTGGAATAGTGGCAGATCTGAAGGGGCAGTTCTGTCAGTCTATTTTTAGATAAATCTGTAAGGATGTAAAGATTTTATTTAACACATACTATATTACCAAAGCATTTTTAAGCATGGATGCCCGGCTCTCTCAAAGCTAGAAGCGGTGTTGGTAGTGAGAAAGAGAAGTGGCACCAAATCTCAGTTGCCCCGTTGCTGGTACAAGTAACAGCTTCTCCCCCCCCCACACTGCCAATGAATAAGGGATAACCTTCACCTTTTTAGAGTCTTGTTTAGAAAATAGTAATTTAAATGAGACAATTTACAAGGATTTCATAAACTCGCGGGGTCAAAAATACGAATCAAGCGAGCACTATTATTAGTCTGCCTTCCTATCAAGTATTCTGGATCAGCCAGGTGGATCGGGACCAGCAGATACTGTACCAATAACTATTTCTAATCAATGAATGACCCTAAAACTATTCTACGAGCTCGAGCTCGTTGACCAACCAATAATTTAGTGTGCATGGTAGTGTATAGTATGGTAGTGTGTATGTAACAGGTTGAACCCTAATCATATCGTCCCCTTTAGCGCGATTGCCACACAGGCCCGTCTTTCACAGGGCTAAGGTGATCAATCATACCCAAAAAAACAAAAAAGGCGGTGTTAAGTAGTGTCTAAACAACACAGGCATTCCATGGCTGAAGACACCTCGATAAAGACTATGCCACCAGACCTACCGAAGCTTTTGGAATTGAGACCAGATCCTGTTTCTCACTTGGGGCTACTAGTCAATAATGGTGTGGAGCCAGGGCTACTGTGGATCCCGGACAGAAAAGCTTGTGACCAGATAAACCAACAGTTAGCTAGGATTGTCAGTTGTTATGGCAACCGACTGATAGATTTGGCAAGGATGTCCCCCCCCTCCCCCCCCACCAGATGTTGGTGTCACTGTTTAGCTTATCAAGTCTTGGCTGTGTCGTATAAGCCCAGATGGAAGGAGAGGCCATGGAGTCAGTTCAGATCCTGGGTAATTTCCTGACGGGCAGCCGTTTGTCACTCCTTCCGGATGTTTATGGTAGTTGGGAGTGCTAGTTCATGATAAACTACAGGTGATTCGAGAGACGGAAACAGGCAT
>Ga0224501_10002287_pt1 | contig 14989 bp, 12 predicted proteins | sample SF_Oct11_sed_USG_4_FD_169105 | JGI IMG/M metagenome (GOLD analysis project Ga0224501, IMG submission 169105) | Sediment microbial communities from San Francisco Bay, California, United States - SF_Oct11_sed_USGS_8_1 | ecosystem: Environmental > Aquatic > Marine > Sediment | place: USA...
AATGGTACTTTATACACAGGTGTGACTTCTGATATTGTCAAAAGGGTTTATGAACATAAACATGGTTTGGTTGAAGGCTTCACTAAAAAATACAACGTTCATCATCTGGTCTGGTATGAAGTACATGAGTCTGCGAAAGCTGCTATTGAAAGGGAGAAACAGATAAAGAAATGGAAGAGGGCATGGAAGCTAAAACTGATTGAAAAAGAAAATCCACAATGGGTTGATTTATATGATAGATACGCAGCAAATAATTCTGGATTCCTGCTTTCGCAGGAATGACTCTTTGCAACTAAATGGGAGAAGAACCTTATTATTTAGTAATCTCCATTAAATCCTTAACTACATTTCCGGTAAGAAGGCGGTATGACTCTCGGAATTTATTCACTACTTCAGGGTATTCATCCAGAACCTCTGTCTCTACCCTCCCCATATCTGTACTTTTCAGCTTTAGCGTTCCGATATAGACATGGCTATCAGATGGGACATGGAATTTAATGTGAAGACGTCCTCCAAATACCTGATATCTTGCCCACCATCCCCAATCCATAATCTCATAATTGCCGGGTGTTAATCTTAAGAAGAAATGACCGTCTCCTTTTAATACCAGCTCTTCTGTCTTTCCTGTCTCAGAGTTTCTTATCTTGATAAGAAATCTATCACCCCATAGAGAAGGTTTCCAGATATTCTGGTGCCTGCCCTCTGTTAAAGAAGGGGGCATGCTTTCATCCTCTCCAGTTGAGGAGAAATAGGTTCTTATACAGCCGATAACCATTGGTACTTCCACAGGGGGCTTACGCGTAATCAGGGGAGGTTTAATAGGTGTCTCCTCCCTGGTTACCTCAGGAACCTTTTTGCCTGAGAATTTTTCACGGATGGCTATGGCTATTTCATTAATTCTGGGGACCAAATCTTCTACCTTTCCTTCCCGGGCAAATGGGGTTACTAACGGCTTCTCACCCTTAAGATCCATCAGGCTGGCATCCATGCTTACACCCGGCCCAAAGACGGTCAGGCTGCCAAAGATAAGATAATCTGCTCCCAGTCTTTTCCCTATCTCCCAGGCGGCCTTTTCATTTATACTGCCTCCGTATTGCTCAAAAAGCTCCCGGGACCTGGATTTTTCGACCACTACCACCCCATCCCCGGTGATTCTTGAAGTCAACATGTCCACCATCCCTTCCTGGAGATAGGGGAGGTTATCCGGGGCATTGATCTTAAAGGGCAGGATAGCTATCTTTACTGGATCAGCAGCCGAGGCGGTCGAAGAAAGGATAAAAAATAAAAATATGAACAATCGAGCGTAAAACATGATAAATTTTAGTACAAAACTATGGATTTGTCAATCTCAATACCTTTTTTCCCCATTCTACTATGAATTCATAGTGTTGTGGATAATTGATCTTTAATTTCTCTCGCAAGTCTTTAGAACTATAAAAAGAGGTGAATATTTCAGCCCATAGCTCTTTGGGACTAAAGGCTCCATAAGAATAATCCTTCCACTGTGTATTTTTGAACATATCTATAAAAGGTCTGGTCTCAGAGACAGGTTTATGGTAGATTTCCTCCCCCACCAGATCATCCACCATGTGTCCATACTCGTGCAGGATATCAGGAGGAAAATCGGGATCAAATTCAATGCGAATCATGATGAGCCCGGTGAGCTCCTCACGACCGGACCCTCTCTGGATATAGCGGCTCTTATAGATGGCACTCATTTCATCGATGGGTTTATCCCATCCTATTCGCTTGCGGGTTTCCAGTACCTTCCCCTGGTATGGTTTAAATTCAGGATATTCAGTTATTCTCTTTTTTACAAAGATGATCTTCCCCCCATATTTTTTTACCATCCTATGAATAGCATCAGGTACATTTTTCAGCAACCCCATCATGTGTAAGACCTCTGGATCATCCTCCTTTACATCTCTGAATTCGCAGAGAGGACGAATGGAAGAGTAATCCAGTCCGGGTGAAGCAGGGGCCATGAGAGAGCAGCCTGAGACCGATGCAAGCAGAAGGATGACGGGGAGGGAGATTGTCCTCAGGTAATTTGCCTTCATGGGAGCGAATTATATCATCTCCTTATGTTTTGGTGCAAGGAAGCATTCAAATTTCGGTTTGAAATTTAACACTAAAAGAACATTTTCCGGTATTCTGTATTAATATATTATTATAAGCCGATATTTTATATGCTTCCGACGAAATTGTTCTGGAATGAAGGAGGGGAATCATGAAAGTGCTACGGCTATTTTTAATAGCTTCCATAGTCTTTGGACTATTTATATTGTCTCATGAAAATGTTCTGGCAGAGAAGTTAGAGGAGGTAAAGAAACCACGCCTGGTTGTAGACTCCTTTACTTTTGACTTTGAAGAAGTCGAGGTGGGCACTGACCTAAGCCATACCTTTAAGGTAAAAAATGCAGGTGATGGGGTCTTAATCATTCAGGATGCTAAACCCTCCTCAGGATATTTTACTGAGGTCTCTTTTGATAAAACTATCCCTCCCGGGCAGGAGGGCAGTATTCATGTCACCATATCCTTGACCTGGCATCCCGGTCCTTTTGTGGAAAGGGTGACCGTCTACTCTAATGACCCGGAACATCCTAAGGTAGAATTGCGTCTGGAGGGTATTGCCGATGACCTATTCAGGCCCGATTTTTAATCCCCCGCATAAAAAAATGTCTTGACTTCAGGGGTATTTTACCTTAACTTAATACTAAAACTTAATACTAATCCAATCCCAAATAGAAACCAGAATGGAGTAATTACATGGAAAAGCCCGCAGAAGAAAAGCCTGAGGAAGAGACATTTTTTCAAAAATTGATGAAAAAAAAGATAGTTTACCTCATTCCCATTTTGCTCTTTTTGCTAGTGATTTTAGTTTTTGTTAAGAGTGAGCTCACCTTAACCGGATATACCAAATTGTTTCCTCATAGTGAGGTCTTTATACGTCCGGAAATAAGCGGGATATTGAAAGAAATCTATATTAAAGAAGGCGACATTGTTAAAAAAGGCGACCTCTTGGTCAAGTTACTCGATGACGACATTGCTCTTGAAATATCTAAACTACAGTCCAGGATCAAGTCAGAAGAGTGGGAGCTTAAGCGACTTGTTGAGGGTCCCCTTCCGGAAGAGATTAAGGCCCTGGAAGCTGAAATAGAAGCGGTGAATTCAAAAAAGATTTACCTGGAAAAGGAGCTGGACAGGATTGAGAAGCTCTGGAAAGAAAGAGTTTCACCAGAGGCTGAATATGACCAGATCAAAAAAGACCTTTCCGTCACAAAAGCCCAATTATTGGAGAAACAAAACCGCCTGGCCTTGCTCAAGATGGGTGAAAGGGTTGAGATTATAGAGGCTAAACGGGCAAGGATTGAGGAATTAAAGACAAAGTTTTCATACCTCAAGATTGATCTGGAGAGGACAAATATTAGAAGTCCCATTGACGGAACTGTTACAACTGCCTGGGTGCATTTAAAGAAAGGTGAGTATATTGATAAAGGCAAAGAAATTTTGCGTATTGAAGCCATTGATAAATTACTTGCAGAGATACCGATATCGGATAAAGATGTTACCTATGTTAAAATAGGGCAAAAGGTGGCTATTAGATTGTCGGCCCTTCCCTTTGAGACATTCTCAGGTGAGGTTATCAGTATTGCCCCTAAAACTACAAAGGTTGAAAAGGGCAAACCGAAAGTGATGGTCTATAGTTTAATTACTAATAAAGATAGCTTAATCAAATCAGAGACAAACTGTTTTGCCAAGATATACTGCGGTAAATATAGTTTAGGCCATGTTCTCTTTAGAGGGATTATACGGTTTTTCAGGGTTGAATTTTGGACTCTATGGTAAAAATAAAAAAGGCTTTCAAATTTTATCTTTTGTTATTACTTTCGGGTTTATGTGGTGCTATTAGCGCCACGGCATGGAGTGCTGCCGAAGACAGGGTTTTCAAGGAGATTCCTGCTGGCGTTCAGTTCCCATTTAAGGCTGTAGAAGATGAAAGTGAAAAAAGGTACCCGCATGGAGTGGTGTTTGAAAAGGATATTGTCGAAAAAATGGATATTGATTATTTAGTGGATCGGGCGCCTGTTATTGAGCCAGAGAGAAAGAAGATACAGGTAAAAATCGGCCTCTTAGAGCAGGCGTCCCTCTTTCCTAATCCGGCTTTTGAGTGGAAGCCCAAGAGGCTGCCAGGTGATTTTAACCTCGGAGAAAGGACTGATGAATTCCTCATCTCCCAGAAATTTGAATTGGGCGGAAAGAGGCATTACCGGATGAAGGTAGGCGAAAAGGAAGTAGACGAGGCAATAGAAGGCTTTTATTATAGAAGGGCTGTTTTTAAAAATGAGGTGACGAAGCTTTTCAATAACATTTATTACCTGCAAAAACGTCTGGAAAAGGAGAAAGAAGTTTTGTCCCTTATAGGGAAAATGAGGCAGATGGCTAAAACAAAACTGGTCTTCGGAAAGATTTCAGGAAAGGACTTTATCGATTATGAAGTGAGTTACAGGAAAAAAACGGTGAAGGTTGAAACGCTTACCAAAGAGATAGAGCAAAACCTTCGCCTCTTCGAGGAGAAGGTTGGCTTGAACCCCGGAACTATAAAAAGTGTAAATGGAGATTTACCGGAACTGGAGAGCCTTCCCAGAGAGATTGATCTTGCAAAGGAGCTCCTTGAGAAAAATCCGGAGATTAATCTGCTTAGAAGGAAGGTTGAAACAGCCCGACAGAAGCTGGAAAGAGAAAAATATCTATTCATTCCTGACATTACCCTCAAAGCTACGATGTTGAGTGATAGGGCAAGAAATCAAGATACCTATGGCCTTGAAATGATGGTCCCCATTCCGCTCTTCGATAGAAATCAGGGCGGAATTATGGCGGCTGAGGCTAGCCTCGAGCAGGCTCAGAAGGAGCTCCATGCAGAGCGTTCAGGCCTCCTGGGCTCCTCAGCAAAACACATGACCTCTTACGAAAATGCCTTTAAAAATCTCGAAAAATACTCCAAAGAGATTCTACCCTTAGCAGAAGAGACCAGAAGATTTTTCAATATTGCCTATGAAGCAGGAAGGATATCGATGTTAGAAAACATCGGGGCACAGGTTCAGGTTCTGGAGGCAGAAATTGAGAAGATGGAATTTCAGGTGCGTGCCCAGAATCTTTTGCAGGACATTTTCTTCCTCGCTGGTCGCGTCTATTAAATCCTGAGCCTCGATTAGAGTACGTAGGAGAGACCTAAGAATACGATAATAAATGCTAAGGTGAGCTTGATAAACTTAGCAGGGAAATATTTCTGGGCTCGGGCACCAAAGTATATACCAATAGTTCCTCCGATGCCGAAGAGAAACCCTAACAGCCAGTCAGGGGTTATATCCAGACCGGTGTATGCATACATAGGGGCAACAACCACATAGAAAATGACCCCCACGATAGAGGTTAAGAATGTACCCATGAGGGAAGCCCCGGCTATGGTGTGTACCGGGAGGCGAAAGAATGCTACGAGAAAGGGTGCAATGATAGCACCGCCGCCAATCCCATAGGTGCCTCCAATAATCCCCACGATAAAGGCTACGATGAAGAGGGGGAGGACATTAAAGGAGTATGTCTCGCCGTAAAACTCATATATTATCTGGCGGGGTGAGAATTTTATCGTCTTGACCACTGCCTCGGGTGGAAGCCCAGCCGCCACCTTGCTCTTCTGCTTCTCCTTGATTTCCTTTACCCGTTGCTTGAACTTTGCGTCAAGGGCCTTAGCTTTCTCTGCTACCTTTTTGGGACGGAAAAGGGTGTCATAGGTAATACGACATCCTATATAGAGAAGGACACATCCCACAAAAACCTTGAATGTCTCAGGGTCTGGCAGATAAGAGATTCTGAGTACACAACCGATAAAGACACCGGGCAGGGTAGCCATAATTATTACCCACGTAAGGGGCCAGGCCATCCTTCCTTCCCTGATAAAGCGCAAGACACCACCGGGAATAGCCACAATGTTAAAAATCAGATTGGTGGGAGATACAGCAGGGCTGACAAAGCCGAGGATGCTCACTTGGAAGGGGAGCAAAAGGAAAGCCCCTGAGACACCACCCATGGAGGTGAAAAAGGAGACACAAAGAGCGACGATCGGGGGTATCAGCGGGAATACATCAATACCTGATTCAGGGAAAATCAAGATTACCCTCCTGTATCCTAACAAAATATTATACAACCCGATTCAGAAAAATTCAATAATTCAATTACGTAGATTATTTTGCGTAACAGCCTGTTGAAAAACTAAGTTTTTGTGAAACAATTTTTGTGTCTTAACTGTCTTCTATTGATATTCTGAAACGATAAGATCAATATCTCAAATAATCCACCCAGAAAAAACAATTCTGCTGACCTCTGAACTGCCAGGGCTGCTCCCTCTGGCCTCATTTTTGTCAGTAGTTTTACCATCCTCTTAATGTTCTGTGCTGCCGCTGTCATTAAAATCTGTTCCTTCACAAATTTCAGCATCCTAAATTTCGCCTTCCTCATACCCATAAACTCTTTTGCCTCTCCAAATAATTCTTCTATCCGCTTTCTCATTCGTTGAGATATGCGGTATTCTTTTGTCTTGTTTAATTGTCTCGCTTTATTTATTGAAGCCTCATAAATATGATAACCTACGGAACGAGCCTTGTCCTTTGTACAGTCTTCTTTCTTCTGGCAAATTTTGCAATCCTTTGTCCGCGCCCTGTATACATGTTGCCTGCTCCGTCTGTGTATCCCCCAATATCTCAGTTCCTTCCCCTCAGGACATATGAATATGTCTCTTATTTTGTCATATTTAAATTCTTCCCTTCCATAGATGCCTTTATGATTGTGCCGCTGATAATCTAATATCGGGATATGTGGCTGTATGTCCTCATTGATAAGATTATTTATGAATTCTCCAGTTGCATATCCTTTATCTGCTCCTAAACTATCGGGTCTTATCTTGTATTTCCATTTTATCTTGCGTATCTGTTCCAGGGCTTTCTCACTGTCTGTCCTTAAGTCCGGTCTACCTACATCCGCTCCTATTATTACCCTGCTTCCATTATCCATTATATATGTCGCTGCATGATAAAGGTTCGTTGCTGCCTGAAATGATTTCCTCGCAATCCTGGCATCAGGATCTGTCTTTGACCTGTGTGTCTTATTGCTTATTTTCTGCCCTCTGTGAGGATAATCTTCCCCAGGCTCCCATGGCTTGTCTTCTTGTTTATCCTCAATGGAATTGTCTTTCTCAAGTGTCTCTATATACTCCTTAGAATTCATATCTACAACTATCGGCTCAAGACTCTTAAATGATGCATCAGCCTTTATGTATGTGCTGTCTACTGTCAGATGATTCCCTGTCAATAATCCCTTCTTTATGCATTGCATTACTATCTCGTCAAATATCTTTTGAAATACGTCGTTCTCAGAAAATCTTTCATGGCGGTTCTTTGAAAATGTCGAATGGTCAGGAACTTTATCTTCAAGACTTAGTCCTATGAACCACCTATATCCAATATGCATCTTAACTTCTTCGCATAAACGACGCTCCGAAGTTATTCCATAAAGATAACCTATAAGAAGCATCCTGAGTAATACCTCAGGGTCTATGGAAGGACGGCCTGTATGACTGTATAAATGCTTTACTTTATCTTTGATGAAGCTGAGATCAATATGCTTGTCCACAAGTCTTAATAGGTGATTCTCAGGAACTATGTCTTCCATCTTTACATAGTAGAACATCGGTTCTTCTCTTTGTTTTTCTCCTAACAATTGCACCTCCTTAATAAAGAAGTTGCAATAGTCTATCATGATGTATTCTTGATTGGGATAATTTTGTTAGAAGAGTTTTTCAACAGGCTGGTAAGTTTTGACATTACACAAACGCAAAAATCTCCTTGACAAAATTTTTATAGAATGATAGATATAATCCATGCGAATATTCCGAAGGATGGACTCATCAATTTATGCAAAATGTCCGTCATGGGCGGGTAAAACCTTTTCAGGAAAATTCAATAATTTAATTACGTAGATTATTTTGCGTAAGTTTTGACATTACACAAACGCAAAAATCTCCTTGACAAAATTTTTATAGAATGATAGATATAACCAATGCGAATATTCCGAAGGATGGACTCATCAATTTATGCAAAATGTCCGTCATGGGCGGGTAAATCCTTTTCAGAGGAGGTGATGAATAGGTTAAATATTGAAGAAAGTAAGTCCGTCATGGGCGGGTAAATCCTTTTCAGAGGAGGTGATGAATAGGTTAAATATTGAAGAAAGTAAGTCCGCCATAGGCGGATGGAATCCTTTAAGTAAGGAGGTTTAGGAGTGAGAAGATATTTAGCGTTATTTTTAGGTTTGATGTTTGTGCTTGGCTTTGCCACCAGCGCCTTTGCCATCACTGCTGAGATCCCATCAGATACTCAGGCAGTAGTGGCAAAGGGAACAACTCAGATTACCCTCGGTGGTAGGATACTGGCAAGGGGATGGTATGTGGATAACCTTTCAGCAAACCTGCCCGCAAATGCAGAATCCGCTGCCGCATACACCACGAATGTATTCCTCACTGTTGATGCAAAGGTGTCTGAAAATGTCCGGGGCTTTTTAGAACTTGAGACATCCAATAACATGGCGGGTACCAGCGGTATTTTCTTCTGGGGTAATCACGACACAAAACCTTATGCAGAACTTCTTTTCCGCCAGGCGTGGATACAGTATAGTGGTTCGGGTCTCATTGGTGTTCCGGCTGGTATAAAGGCAGGTCATCAGCTATTGGCACTCGGTGAAAAACAGTTCCTGAGACATGAGAGGTTTGGCGATGATGCGATTCTTGTATTCGTTGCACCAACAAAAGAGCTTTCCATAGCAGCTCTTACAGCAAAACTCGCTGAAGGAGACTATAAAATTCACCGGGATGATATTGATGGCTATGTCTTACTTGGTACTTACAAGCTCGACAAGAACAACACATTGGGTCTGAACTACACACTGATTCATAGTGACGCCGGTGCAGCTCCTCCTGTTTATAAATCCCTTAATTTCCAGAACCTCGGAGTACATGCAAATGGTAAGGTTACTGGTTTAAGCTATGCAGTAGAGGGTGACCTCCAGTTTGGAAAGATGGATGGTCTTGTCGCCGCTGAAGATCAAAAGTTCCGCGGCTATGGAATCTTTGCAAAGCTTGGCTACAAGGTCGATCCAGTAAATCTCAGGGCATCCTTTGCAATGGGCAGTGGTGATTCTGATGCAACTGACAACAAAAACAAGGAATTCCAGACACTTGTAGGAATGGATACACAGAGCTTCATTGCAAGATTTCCTAACTACACCCAGATCTATGAGCGTGCAACAAGAACAGCAGCTAATAACCAGTCGATTACTGGTAATATCAGAACTACAGGTATTGCCAATACCACTTACTACAATATCGGTATGGATGTAAAACCTACAAAGGACCTCAGCCTCTCTCTCGATGGTTATATCCTCAGGGCAACAAAGGCATGGACGGCTGGACAGAAAAAGGATATGGGCACAGAGGTTGACTTTACCGGATCATACAAGCTCGCAAAGAACCTGAGTTATTTTATAACAGCCGCTACATTTAACCCTGGCGATTACTATGCCACGAGTGGATTTAGTGGAGTTGCTGATAAGACGGTCAATCTGGTTGTTCATGGCTTAGACCTAAGATTCTAACTCGTAGTGCCCCTACCCGTCCCTCCCCCTTGATGGGGGAGGGTTAGGGAGAGGGTGGTGATTTAAGGGCGGGTCCCCCTGATCAAGTCAGTGGCGACCCGCCCTTTTTATTTTTAATTTCTATCTCAACTCATTGCTGTCCAAAATAATCTGAAAAGCCCATCCCTTAAAAAATAACATCTTGAAATTTAATAACTTTTGTACAGATTTGAAACAATTCTAAAATCAGGTTCCCTTTGTTTACAAATGCTGTCCAGAACAGCCTTCCATCCTCGTCATTCCCGCGAAAGCGGGAATCCAGGAATGTAGCTCTGTGAAAAATACCGAAAATACTGGATTTCTGCCTCCGCAGGAATGACAAATTAAATGACATATACTATTTTGTCCTCTCTTTCATCTGCCATATGCTGTACAAGAAATTTTATTTTGGACAAGTATGATCTCAACTATAACTTCCCACCTACCCCAAAATTTGCTTTTTCAATAAAAAGCTGCTATAGTAATGTATATTCTATCTGGATTTTGATTGAAAGAGTGGATCGTTCCACTCTTTTGTTTTAATGGTCTATGACCCATAGGGTCTATGACCTGTAAGGTCTACGACTTGTAAAGTGATTTTTATGATTGAAAATGTAAAAAAGAAGGTGTTAAAACTGGCAAACCAGGTTGCAGATGGGCTTGGGATTGAAGTAGTTGATGTTGAATTGTTCGGAAAAGGCAAGTTACTGCTCAGGGTTATTATTGACAGGGAAGGCGGAGTTACCCTTGGTGACTGTGAGAGTTTCAGCAGAAGCCTTGAGGCTCTTCTTGATGTTGAAGACCCTGTTCCGAGGTCATATACACTTGAGGTTTCGTCACCAGGTCTTGACAGGCCATTAAAGGATATAAAGGATTTTGAGAAAAGTATGGGTAAACTTGCCCGGATAATAACGAAAGAAAAAATAGAAAACCAGAATTTTTTTTTAGGCAGGATTATTGAGGTGAGTAAAGGTCTTATACGTCTTTTGGTTCATGAACGTGAGGTAATGATACCATTTGAGAAGATCGCAAAGGCACGGCTGGAGGTAGAGTTGAAATGACAAAAGAACTCTGCTACATGGTAGACCAGATAAGCAGGGAAAAAGGGATATCAAGGGAGATCTTGATTGATGCGTTGCAGTATGCCCTCCTTTCTGCTGCGAGGAAGAAGTTTGGAGGAAGGACAAACATAGATCTCACTATAGACCAGAAAACATGCAATATTTTTGCTTTTGAAAAGAAGAAGATTGTCCAGAAAGTCGTGGATAATAATGAAGAGATATCTATTGAAGAGGCTCGGAAAATATCTCCCGAAGCAGTTGAAGGAGATGTGGTGAATATCCCGTTAGACCTCCATGAATTTTCCAGGATTGCCGCTCAAACAGCAAAGCAGGTTATTTTCCAGAGGGTGAAGGAAGCAGAAAGAGATGCAATTTACAATGAGTTCAAAGACAAGGCAGGGCAGGTGGTGAGCGGTGTGGTGATGAGAAAAGAAAAGGGAATATATTTTCTTAATCTCGGGAAGACTGAGGCCATACTCCTGGTGAGAGAGACACTCCCTAATGAGAACCTTAAGCGGGGTGATACTGTCAGGGCGCTTATAGAAGATGTGAAGATTACCACAAAAGGGCCGGCGATAATGCTCTCCAGAACCAGTCATCAATTTGTTGCCTCTCTGTTTAAAATGGAGGTTCCGGAAATACATGAAGGACTTGTCATTATAAAAGATATTGTGAGAGAGCCAGGTGAAAGGACAAAACTTGCAGTATTTTCAAAGAATCCATCCATCGACCCTGTAGGTGCATGTGTGGGGATGAAGGGGACGAGGGTACAGTCAATAGTGCGTGAACTGAGAGGGGAAAGAATAGATATTGTACCGTGGACAGATGACCCGAGGATGCTTATTGCGAGGGCATTAAGCCCTGCGACAGTGGACAGGATAGGGATAAACGAGGAAGATAAGACAGCCATGGTGGTGGTGAATGACCAACAACTCTCGCTCGCCATAGGAAGGAAAGGTCAGAATGTCAGACTTGCGATGAAGCTTACAGGCTGGGATATTGATATATTGAGCGATACAGAGTACGCTGAGATGAGGTTGAAAGAGGCGGATAAGATACTTGATGATGCAATAGATCAGAAGCCGCATAAAAAAGATATCCCATCTGTTGATGGCTAAACCCCGTCGCAAAATAATTCCTCAAAGCTCAGCTCTGAGGTGAAATATGTTAGTCATATGGTTCTGTCGTCATTCCTGCCCCGTATCACAGTATGGGATAAACTCCAGCAGGAATCCAGAAGTCGTTATAGAACAATCTGGATTCCGCATCAAGTGCGGAATGACAGGAAAAAACAATGCAACGGGGTAAAGACCTCTCAGAATTTCATATACAATATGTAAAAGGTGTCGGGCCTCAAAGGGCAAAGCTTTTGAGCCGCCTTGGTATCAACACAGTAAAAGATGCACTTTATTACCTTCCTTCCAGATATGAAGACAGAAGCAACCTTAAAAAGATAAGTGCTCTGACTTATGGAAGGGTAGAGACTGTATCAGGAAAGATCGTCTCTGCAGAAGTAATCAACCTGCCAAGAAGAAAAATGAAAATCTTCGAACTTACCGTGAATGATGGAAGTGGTCTTTTAAAAGGCAAATGGTTCAACCAGCCTTTTATGAAAAAGAACTTCACCATTGGGAATGAAGTAGTGCTTTGTGGAGTTATCAAGAGGGACCCTTATTGGGGAATTGGATTTGAGATGGATAATCCAGAGTATGAGATTGTGAGTGAAGATGGCGATTCGTTCATTCATACAAACAGAATAGTACCGGTATACAGAGTGACGAGTGGTTTGTCAGTAAGGCAGCTCAGATCAATAATGTTCAATCTTATAGACACATGTAGTAAGGATATATATGATCCGGTGCCTGAAGAAATCCTGAGAAGACATAGCCTGCCTGGTTTTCCTGAAAGTCTTGTAGGTGTTCACTTTCCAGATACAAGTGTAGATATAACGCTTCTCAACAGGGGAATAAGTGACTTTCACAGAAGGCTCTCTTTTGATGAGCTTTTTATGCTCGAGCTCGGTCTTGCAATAATGAAAAGAGGGAAAGCACGTGAAAAAGGAATTGCATTTAATCATGAAGATAACATTCTGAAGAGGCTTATCGAGATGCTCCCGTTCAGGCTCACAAAGTCACAGGAAAAAGTATTCAGTGATATACTAAGTGACATGAAAATACCTCACCCGATGAACAGACTTATCCAGGGTGATGTGGGATGTGGAAAGACTATTGTTGCATTGATGGCAATGACAGTTGCAGCGGAATGTGGTTATCAATCTGCTCTGATGGTGCCAACAGAGATACTCGCAGAACAGCATTATATCACTATTCACAGAATGATTGAAGCGTTAGGCTTGAAGATATGTCTGTTAACAGGAAGCACGAAAGAGAGACCTCTCAATGAGATTGCTTCAGGTGAGATTGATATAGTTGTGGGAACCCATGCACTTATTCAAGAAGGTGTATCATTTAGAAATCTTGGTCTTGTGATAATAGATGAACAACACAGGTTTGGTGTCATGCAGAGGGCATTGCTCAGGAGAAAGGCGATGAACCCTGATGTTCTTGTCATGACCGCTACCCCGATACCGAGGACACTTGCACTCACCTTATATGGCGACCTCGATTATTCTCTTATTGATGAACTTCCGCCTGAAAGGAGACCTGTGACAACGCTGTTATTTAGCCCGAAGCAGAAGGACTACATATATACATTTATAAGAGAAGAAGTAAATAAGGGAAGACAGGTTTACGTGGTATATCCAGTAATTGAAGAGTCGGAGAAGACAGATCTCAGATCAGCGATAAAAGGTAAGAATGCCTTTGAAAAATATTTCCTTGAGTTTAAGATTGGACTCCTTCATGGGAGAATGAAGGCACAGGAAAGGGAAGAGATAATGGCTTCTTTTAAGCAGGGAGAGATAGATATATTGGTGAGCACCACTGTAATAGAGGTAGGGATTGACGTGCCAAATGCAACACTTATGCTTATAATACATGCTGAAAGGTTTGGCCTGTCACAGCTCCATCAGCTCAGAGGGAGAGTAGGCAGGAACCCTCATCAGTCTTATTGTATGATGGTTTCATACGAACCCTGCGGAGAAGAGGCGAGGAGGAGATTGGATGTAATGGTCAGGAGTAATAATGGGTTCATGATTGCAGAGGAAGACCTGAACATACGGGGGCCAGGAGAGTTTTTCGGAACGCGTCAGTCTGGCATGCCAGACCTCAGGATTGCACACATTGTGAGAGATGCAGGGCTTCTGAATGGAGCGAGGAAGGAGGCGTTCAATTTAATTGACAGGCATCCTGATATAAAAGGCTTTCCTCTTTTAAAAAAATCTCTCGAGGGGTTCTGGAAAGGAAAGATTGAGCTTTTTAAGACAGGATAGGGGGAGATTATGTTTAAGAGATTAAAAGAGAGTTTTGACAGTGGGCTTGATAAGATTAAATGGTTTTCGTCATTGTTTTCAGACAGAATGAAGATAGAGTATTCAGTGATGAAACTCCTTTACCAGTCGGATCAGATGGAGAAAAAGAAGGAAGACCTGATGAAAACAATCGGCAAGCGCGTCTTTGAACTCAAGGGATATTCGATTCTGAAGGATGACAGTATAGTTGAAGCTCTCCGGGAACTTGAGAAAATTAACAGTGAGATAGAGGAGATAAAAAAGAAGGCATCAGAGATGAGCAAGGTAGAGACATAGATACAAACAGGAATACCAAATAAAGACCAATGATTCAATAACCGGATATAATGTAATAACACTAAATGAGGTGTCATTGCGAGGAGGTCGAGACGACCGACGAAGCAATCCTAAAACCTACTATCTGGCAAGCTGTAAAGCAAAAACATCAAGATTGCCACGCCCTTCAGGCTCGCAATGACAGTGTAAATGATCTGTTTTTAGTTGTTGATGTTTGGTGAGTTCAATTGGATGGTAAGATCTGAAGAATAAGTATGCATAATATAATTCCATATATTATTGTCTTTCTTTTCGGTTCTATTGTCGGGTCATTTCTTAATGTATGCATATACAGGATACCAAGGAACTTATCAATCATTATACCTTCGTCAAGATGTCCCTCCTGTGATAATCCTCTTAAACCGTGGGATAACATACCACTATTAAGTTATCTATTTCTTGGTGGCAGGTGCAGGGTGTGCAAGGCGAGGATTTCTTTCAGGTATCCTCTTGTCGAGTTCAT
>Ga0224501_10002289_pt1 | contig 14986 bp, 9 predicted proteins | sample SF_Oct11_sed_USG_4_FD_169105 | JGI IMG/M metagenome (GOLD analysis project Ga0224501, IMG submission 169105) | Sediment microbial communities from San Francisco Bay, California, United States - SF_Oct11_sed_USGS_8_1 | ecosystem: Environmental > Aquatic > Marine > Sediment | place: USA...
ATTCCCCCCCATCCCCCCCCCCCCCCCAGAGATAAGCCAAGAGAACTTACCCATTTTTGGTTGTTGGTCCGACTGAATAACTAACTGATAAATCAATGAATCGTAATCAATGTGTCTCATGAATGGGCCGCTTTAGTGATCTTTCTCACCCCGCATCGTATTTACTGAGAGATGCTCATAATTGATTGATGCGTTGAGTTTTTGTGACTAAAAATCAATTACAAAGTAATAGCCAGGCAAAAGTTTTGCTATAGATAAATAGTTACCGAATAATACATACCTTTGTGTTGGCTGTTCCAGTCCAATATGAGACCTCTAGCAAATCTTTTTCCCTGGTGGGATGTGCATGTGTGTGTATGTGTGCCCCAAAGGACGACTCAGTTAACAATAAGGCCCAGTCATACCACTTTATAGCTTTCAGTAAAACCTTTTGGTGGTATGCACGGTTTTGTTTCGTCAGGATATGTGTGAGTAATATTGCGAACTCAATACCATTGTCTAGGAGGTATAATGACCAGCGGGCTTATCAAAAGGATCTAATTTATTTTTCACCATTTTGATCCGAGTCTCAAGTGATTTGGAACAAAAGGTCAGTTGGTTACATACACAATTTCTGCACGGCTAGATTACTTGTGTTTTGCCAACCATTTGGTTCATTAAACACGAAAAACCGATGAAGGGAAATGATTTTAGTTGGAACATCCTGTGGTGGCCACTGTGGTTTCAGCCTACAGTTTGGTCGGTTTAGCTGATTTTTGCATGGCCACCATGCCCCATGCTCAACTTTAGTAGTCTTGTCTTAGAATTACCGGTAGATCTATAACATATTTTACATGTTTTATGTTCTAGCTACAGTGCTTTTCTAGATCCCAACTAAATAAAATGTGCTCCACTATTGCATTCACTGCATAAGAATCTCAAGCTGAATCAGCGGCGGTTGGTTGCACCACCTCTCAGATGCTGCTGTTGCATAGCATAGGATCTGTGCATTGAAAATTCACATTTGCTGAAGGAAGATAAACCCAGAGCTTTACTTTGGCTTATGTGATAGGGTCTCTCAAGTCTTTTAAATGGAGTCAGGTCTGAAAATCCACATGAAGCGTGTAAGTGCTCAACCTCGAACAAAGGTCAAAAACACTAGGAAAGTAATTTATATTTCTCGGCTTGTATACACATTTCACATTTAAAGAATATGGTTAACTCCACAATTGACATGGTTTCCTTCAGCACTTGAGCCGTTTTTCAAAACAACAAACCCATTCTCTGATCCAAAAACATTTAAGGGTTCCATGAATGGACTCTGCGAGTATACCGGCCTGATTACGAATGGCCACCTGTAGGTAAGCTAGTGCAGGTGTGTCTGTATCATATTAGAAGCTGCACCGACTCAACCCCTAACTCTGCCCTGCAGCGAGACACCCTTGGGCTGTCTGCATAATCTATGACAAAACATTGCGGGTATGGAACGATAGCCCTTCACCCCAGTGAATAATTTTCTTGGGAAGCTTGCGAATGCTGTGCTTAATTTTTTGTTTTCTTTTCCATACTGGCCTTTACCTGATAGTCATGTTTAACTCACGTCCAAAGCCTGCGGGTATTTCGGATTGTTGAGTCAGGTGAGACCAAGACAAGGCCGAGGGTTACTCTGCCCATTTCTTGAAATCACAGACCTCCTGCTCCTGTTGTGGGAAAGTCTATTCTTGGGATTATAATGAATATTCCTTTTGACTTTGATTTCTTTTTGTTCTCCATCGGGCATGGAGGATATCAATCATATTTAACCGACTGCCATAGAAGGTGGGTTGTTTTGGAGCAAGAGAAATGGAATGTGATGTGGGGAGTTCATACTCATAGCCATGACCAGAGCTTAAACTTAAATGATCTCAAACCGAACGCTTTTGTCACTGAGCCATTCCAGTTTTGGTCTCTCTCGTGATGATGTGTAGGATGAGCAATGTACTCGATTTTCCAACCATTCAGCAAGGCATCCTCGCGTTGCCCGGTGGAAGCCACATTGGTTTATTCTATGTTGCAGAAAGTAAACCAGAAGAAGTTGGATAAAGCAGAAGAGAAGATTAAGCAGAAACAGGCGAGGCGAGCTGAAAAAGACAGCACTATGCCCGCCAGAACGTGAGTAGTAGTAAACGTTGTGACAATTTCTCATGGGGTGATAACTCTTGAGTTACATTGGACATTGCTGAAAAAGGCAGGAAGTTATAGCTCTATGCTGGAGGCTACCGATGATGGAACAATGTATGATAACTCTCAATCATTTATATTACATATCCTACCATCTTGCGTATCTGGTGTTAATCAGGTATGATGCGAGTTAGGATCCTTTTGATTTTAAACGGATCTCGCTGGGCCTACCGCGCTTTCAAAGTGATCCATTATTTTCCCCGCTCTAGAGACGATCACCCCGTGGGTGGATTTCCCTTATTTAATTTCCCGATCTGAATCCATGTGGGGTGAAAGGCAAAGTTTCATTCAATATGGGGATCGAACCACTGGTTCTTAGTCCAGTGCACTACCCACAAAGACATGTAAATCAGCTCTGGCTGAGAGCGGGTCACGGCTCTGATCTCTGCTGACTTTGTGTTTCAGCACAGAAATGGGCGATGCTTCAGCGAGTCAACAGACTAACAGACAGGATGTGAAGGCAGAAGCTGCCGGTACCAACCTCACCAGAGATATACGTATAGAAAACTTTGATGTGTCGTTTGGTGCTCAGTGAGTTTGATTAACTGTTGGCTCTGAATTTTGTTGACAGCTCTTGGTTGGAATATATGTTATATACTGCATAGGAATAAGGGTGGATCAAATTTGTCTGGAAAAGTGATACGTGTGACATGCAATTCATGGTGAAACTTTACCTTGTTTGCAATCTTTTCCCTAAAGCGATCAAGTTGCCGGGCATGACAGGCAAAATGCAAAAAATTGCAGCAACTGAAACAATCAATATTCGTACAACTACAGCAGCTCAAGCTTACCGAGCTTCCCTTCCATGATACGCTCCCTCTCTATTGACAGGAAACTTATAACTGGTGCTACAATCATTATGGGATTTGGCAGACGTTATGGATTCGTTGGTAGAAACGGACGCGGCAAGTCAACGCTCCTTCGAATGCTCTCTAGGTACACATTTATATTATTGTGACACTGCAACCTTCACTCCCGCAGTCATTCACCCATTACTACCCCTTCCACTCTACTCTTGACTTGACTCCTGCCAGCAGCTGTTACGCTGTGATCTGTTGGAAAAAATTGACTGAGCTATCGGTTTTCTATTTTTGATAAAGGTGCTTACTGCCGAAGGAAGGTTTCTCACAGCGCATGATTATCCCGATGTCATAGTTGTGGTGCTGAAATAGTAAACCTTTGTCTTCCTTGGCCATGTCTTACACTCAACATTACTCAGGGGGCATAAGCATGAAGTTCTTCTGATCACCTTGCGGTATTCCACCAGCTGAGAGGTTATATATGGATTCCAGCAGCATCCAAACCTGTGTTTACCTTTGCAGCGGTTCGCTGAAGATCCCTTCACACATATCACTGCTGCATGTAGAGCAGGAAGTGGTAGGTGATGATACGTTGGCCATCGACAGTGTACTCGAGTGTGATACGAAGAGACTGGATTTACTGAGAGAGGAGAAGCAGCTCAATGCCACGCTCAATACCGGGTGTGTGTGTGTGTGTGTGTGCGTGCGTGCGTGCGTGCGTGCGTGCGTGCGTGCGTGCGTGCGTGCGTGCGTGTGTGTGTGTGTGAGCTGGCTACACATTGTTGTTTATAACCCATGACTAGAATGGATTTACCGTAATTAAACTTCCAATGTTAGGTAGCGGGGCAGCTCAGTGGTCTGGTTCGAACTTGGTAGTTCTTGAGCTCTAGACCTGGCCATGTTGGGCTCCCACTATGAGTGTGATCATCTTAAAATTTAATTTACACACTCAGCTTAGGAGGTCTGCTAAATAGAGGAGTCCAAACCTGTAGAAAACGCAGAATGGCTAAATATATGGCTACATATTATAGCTGTGGTGGATCACTAATATGGTCAATTCGCATATATATTAGCCATAACTCCACTCCATGACAATATCAGCCAATCAGTGCAAGTACACGTGTATCTTGAAGTTGTGTATTGTTTATAAAACAATTTGGTGCATTTTCAGGGAGTCCAACTCTAAGGCGAGTTCTCGTCTCGCTGAAGTATATCATGAGCTGGAGGCAATAGAGGCTGATAAAGCCCCTTCACGTGCTGCCGTCATTCTGAGCGGTCTCGGCTTCACGTCACAGATGCAGGGATGGTGCACAAAGCAGTTCTCTGGAGGCTGGAGAATGAGGCTGGCGCTGGCCAGAGCTCTCTTCGCAAAGGTAGTAATCTTTTGTATCCTAACCGGTGTTGACCTACTGAATCTTTGATCCAGCATTACCCAGGGCACATCAATAGGGGACTTTCTTCTCACATCCGCGTTCCCCATTGAGAAGGTTACTGTATAAATGGGCCTCCTTTATTTAATGTTGTGATCCGAAAGTGACGGGAAACTGAGAATCAAACCAGGGACCACTGATTTCAAACCAATGTACTATCTACTGATCCACCAGCTCACCCCATCGTAGACCCTATTTCGGTGATTGTGTTGGCTCTATTACATATATTACCATTGGCTATAAATGTTACCATAGATTATGATTGCATGTTTGTTTATACGTGTTTCTACCATGTGCAGTGACTTCACAATTAGGAGGCAGAAATGTCTCTCTCAGTGATAATATTCCTTGTATAGGGTCGTGTCAAAACAGATATTTAGTCAGAGAACCTTTCAGGCGCGCCGCATTCATGATGAACTTAAGAGAAGATAACTCCTAGTTTTAAGCAGTTGTGTTCATTATAAACCACAATGAGCTAATTGAATGCCAATACGAGAAAACCTAAGCTGAATGAAGCCCTCGGTTTATGGAATCTACCTCATGATTTTGTCTTCCAAAGTTAGCCACCAAACTAGAGAGTTATACAAGTGATTTAAACTCGAACAGCTTGAGAAATAATTGTAAAACAAAATGAGAGGCCATATCTGGCTGCCTGTCTTGATCTCGAGTGTGCGAAGCTTCACCTTGTCATCAAAGTTTAATTTTTGGATTATTTTTGTTCTGTAGCCTGACCTTCTGTTGCTTGATGAGCCGACAAACATGTTGGACATGAAAGCCATAATCTGGTTGGAGAATTACCTGCAGGGCTGGCCAACCACTATGCTCGTTGTTTCTCACGACAGGTCATTCCTCAACAGGTATGCTACGCTCGGGCCTCTTTACTGGCTCTGACCCAGTTGCTCAATGGTAGAGGTATGAGAGGTTTTCGCCGAACTGTATATGCTTCATTGAGGCAGTTCTTCTGGTGAATGTTGACTGGATCAACTGTTTGGTAGCGAGAAACAAATGTGACAGTGGCTATACCACCCAACTTGAGACCGTAAGATGCTAGGCTTACACCTAATCACGCGAAACTCCAGCTTCTGGTATGAGATCCTACCGCAGCACAACCCTCCAGTTTTGAATGTCCGTTAAATAGGATGGCCAAGTGTCCACCTAAAGTGATAGCTGTATTCTCGCAGCACATATCACATGTTAGTATATTGTAAGCAATGGCAATACCAAAGTATGTATATTCTTTGCGGTATCAATAGTTTGTTGGCTGCATTTATACACCTGGCATGATACTTGTGCAATCATCACATTACAATGTACTGGGGGTTCTCCTCTCTCATTGCCAAAACCTGTTATTATAAGAGCTTTATCTTCATATAGGCTACTGGAAAGTATAGTCTTACTGCCATGTCTCACATTAAGTATACATTTTTTTTGTTTTCTAGTATAAGCACAGATATTCTATATCTGACCAACACACAGTCTATAGATCCATACAAGGGTAACTACGACATATTTGAGAGGACGTATGAAGAAATCACCAAGAATAAAATCAAGGAGTATGAAGCTCAGATGCAGCTGAGGGAACACGCGCAGGTATCAGTCGTATCTATTCTACCCTCGATTTCAATGGAAACGCTTGAAGCTTTATATTGCATCATTGCCCGTTTGTATGCGATCTTTGATTTATAGTGAAAGCTCCTCCCAGGTGTCTCAGGGCTACTCTAGCACAGAGGCATCCTCCACAGAGTTAAATCTATATGGGTTTTGGGTCTTCCAATCAGCAGTGGACATGTTCAAAATCTGGTGGTGGTTTGTCATTGAGTTTTCAGAGTTTTAAGTTGCCAAATCGTTTCTGTTTTAGAAATTCATAGACAAGTTTAGATACAACGCGAAACGAGCGTCACTTGTGCAAAGTAAAATCAAGTTTGTAGAGAAACTGTAAGTATACTCATGCATCCCAAGTACATCATGCATATATATTTTTACATTACATCATGCATTGATTCCAGTTTCCATGAACTTAGTTCTCCAGTTGGGGTGGAGTGTGTAAAACAAGTAGCAAAAGTATAATAAAAATCTCTGAACAGAAGGCCCTCGGCAATATTACGCTTTGTAATATTGGGGTAGCCTGGTGGTGTGGTGCTTGCTTTACAGATGTCGGGGGGAAACTGGGTCGAGTTTCTGGGGCGAGGCAGCTGCTGCAGCCGGATAAAATGGTAGGATCTGGATTGAAATAAGTGTGAAGTTTGGGCGATGCAATGTGACTATAACTAGTTTGCATCTTGAGCAACTTGGTCTGTTATGTCACATCTGCTTTTGTTTCTGATTGATCTTTTTGTTTTCTTGTAGGCCAGTCTTGACACCTGTCGTACGAGAAACTGAAGTGGTGCTCAGGTTTGTAAAGAGGCTTTCATTTTTTATTACTTTTCGCTACCCGCTTAACCTCCCTATGAATGTAGAAACTCATTTCATCTGGCTTCGATATACATATGTATCACTTCCACTTTAATCTGGTTTGACTTGATTGCCATATTCTTTTGTAAAAATCAACTTCTAAACTACAAATCTTGATTGAAAAATCATGCATCTGAGTTGCGGCTGTATAAGAACAGCGCAAACCTTATCCAATAATTTCCTACTCTGTCATGTAGGATAAAGTGGTGATCATTTGCCACTGAATAACCTCAAAAATGGCCCACAAAGTTGGTTGCGTCTCGAGTTTTATGAAAATTAGTATGCGCAAATTATGTTTTCCAATCTTTTTCTTTAAATGCAACAACCAGATAAAGGGCTCTAACCTCTTGAATCATCGCTTGTCAGGTTCCCCGATGTAGAACCCCTACAGGGAACAGTATTACAGCTGTCCGAGGTCAACTTCCGATACTCCGATACATCACCAGATATCTTCAGTAAAGTGGATCTGTCGGCTAGCAGTAAATCCAGAATCTGCATAGTAAGTCTCATTAACAAGAATGGTCTTACTCTCCTATCTATTGTTATGGAGTATTGTTAGCAGTAATGCATCGGCTTACAATAAATCTTAAGGTTTCAAAAGCCTAGTTTCTCCACCTCGCTTATACTCCGCTCTTCATTGTGCAGGCTTCATTGGAGCTCGCTCATTGATTTAAAATGAAACTTGATTGAAGCTCAGGGGCGAAGAAGGGCCAGATGCCCTACCTGTCCCAACTATTGAATTCTCTGGGATTTTGAATTTTGACTCATTGTGTGCATTTTAGCCACTAAGGAATGGCTGCTACTTTGTCAAAAGCCTACAGGCCATGCAGTAAACCAGCCGGTGAAGAGTTACTGGGAATACAATCGATTATGGTTTTTCTCCTTGTTAAATCAATGCGATTTAGAGAACTTGTCATAATCATGTAAACTTTATGTTTGTAAAATTGCTCATATACATGTAGCTATTCCCTCTGTGTAGATAGATGTGTTTCATATTGTTATTGTGCCTACGCGTGTTCCTTTGGTTACATTCCATACACCACAAATGGAAGTCACCTAGTCATAGTCGCCGAGTAAAGATAACTCTTTTTATGGTGCTTTTCCACTTTAGGTAGGAGAAAATGGGGCCGGAAAAACAACTCTATTGAAAATCCTAAATGGAGCTAACGAGCCAACCAAAGGGTTTAGGCATCAGCACAGGAACCTCAAGATAGGCTTCTTTAGTCAGCATCATGTTGATCAGATGGACATGGAACAGTCAGCTGTGGAGCTGATGGCGGCTAAAATACCAGGTACAGTGAACATTGGACACTGTGTTACCCACTCTCTACTGTGGGTAGCGAATCCTCTTCAGACGCGTGTCTCTCACACACACACCCTATTGCTGAGGTCTACCGCAGGTGCCGCTGTTGTTGTAATGATCTGACACCATGTTACAGTGGGTCTTTAATCCACAGTGTGCTTTAGGCCACCTCAGAGTACTGGGCAAAGTGTCTCGTGATTTGATGTTCTTTATTTTCCCCTAAATTGAGGTTTTTTAGTAAGAGATTGGCCATGATGTTGTTGGATGTTAAAGTTGATGAGTTGATTTCACTGGAGTTGACTTCCCTAAATGTATACGCCTACGCTGATAGTAGTCTTTAAATAGTGAAAAGAGTCTATGTTTTGAGACTTTGAATTGAATAGAGACATCACCTGAGATGGTTTTCCCTCGATTAATGTGTCTCTGTATTGACTTTGTATAGGATTTGAATTTCAAAAAGATGTGTTAATCGCTGACATAGCTGGGGTTCACTCGACCTTGAATTTAATTTAATTTAATTAGATATAGCAGATGGTATGTTATCAGTTTATTTTCTTTTTCAGGTCGAAAGACTGAGAACTACCGTACAGAGTTGGGTCGATTCGGATGCACAGGTGATCTCGCCATGAGACCGCTGAAATCACTGAGTGGAGGACAGAAATCGCGGGTGGCGTTCGCCGCGATGTGCGCCCTTGCCCCTAACTTCCTCATTCTGGACGAGCCGACTAACCACTTGGATATAGAGACGGTAGAAGGCCTGGGAAAAGCTCTCAATACCTACAAGGTGAATTCATATACCGTTAGCATACCCTTGAGAAAGCGGGAAAACGAGATAGTGGGATATGAGGGGTAGTCGAATAACTGGATACCATATCATTTTTAAAACAAGGTGTGTTTCCTCGCCTTTACCAACTGACTCGCTCAAAACAAGGATGTTCCAAACTATCCTATATAATGCTCTTTGTCGGGCTGTGTCATTAATAGAATTGAATGCTCGCTTCCCTATTATATAAAGCAGCTTCTATGCAGTCTGTGAAAACGTTTTTGTCACCCACTGATGAGTTACCTAAAACCATCTAGTGTACTACGCGTGTCCTGTCAAGCCATTTTTATGACACCGTTTTATTTTAGGGCGGTGTAATTTTGGTATCCCACGATGAGAGACTGATCCAGTTAGTATGCAAAGAGTTATGGGTAGCTGCAGATAAAACAGTCAAAGCCCTGGATGGTGGCATACAGGAATATAGGCAACTGGTAGAGAAGGAACTTCAGCTATAAATAATTACAACTTGGCCTATTCTCAAAACCTCTACACTAGCCTTCAACGCAACAAAATGAGAACATTTTTGCTGGTTCCAGTCTCAAATCGAAACAATAGACTGGAATCACAAATACCCTGTCTAACTGAAGCTTTACGGGTGGCTTTTGAAATTCTAATATGGAACAGTTTGAATGTTTCACTGACCACAAATGCAATGTAAGCCTATCACTCTCTATGAGGGGTCCTCAAAAGCCCTCTCATCACAGCCTAATAAATTTACGGCCCCGTTGTCGAGGTTTTAATAATAGGCCTAATATCAAGCAATGGCGGACAGTTCACAATGTTTGAAAAGATGATGCTGTAAATGACGCGGAATGCACCAGACATATCAATGAAGTCATTTTGTCTCCTATGTTTTGTGCTGCAAAGGCCTTAGTTTGAAGGCCAACCTTTCGGACCTGTCTTTGAGATATTTATTTTTCAAATAAATATGTGATGAGCAATTTACACCTTTAATCATAGCACAAGATGCATTCTGTGCGCTAGGTTGTTTAGGTTGTGCATAGTAGTGAGTATAGATGGTCTACAATCTACATGGAGTTATGCACACACACGCGCGCGCGCGCACACACACACACACACACACACACTGTTGCTATGCACTGTTATCAGGCTTACGCACTAGTTGGATAATACTGTATAAACTTCCTTTCAATAGTATTGAAATCCAAGTACTGTACTGTTTTGATTGCCAATAGTTTTCTAGTTGATATCACAAAGCTCATTTTCATTAAACAGTCGGCAGCATTTTATTAGCTGCCTGCCAGTAGTGGGACTGCTGAGGCTGACGGAATGACTGACTTTAATACCAAGTAAGACCTAGATTAATTGAAAAGGTTTTTGTCGCATATGCAGCGCATATTTTGTGAATGTTTAAGTGGTGCGGAAAGTAAAATCTGAGCTAGGGATTCCATCAAAGTTCTGTTGGTTCGTTGCACGTCATATCAGAGTGAAGGCTTTGGTCCTATTTGATCCACCTCACAATAGTTAGCCCCCCCCCCATGTGCTCGTTCTTGCATGCTCCATCATCTACAAAAGCGAGTAAAACACATTGTGTCATATCGTTGGGTGTCTAAATACGAACCGACGATGATTAGAGTTTACAGCTGCATTGTGCCATTTCACACTTCGAATACCAGTGTCTATTTTTGTGAATGTTGCCACCTAAAGTTTGGTGCCCATGCAAAGCTCACCCTGCATGTTGTTTTTGTGTTATCGTTATCTTCCCACTTCTCTAGACTGGTAACTAGCAAGTCTGTTACCTGTATTGTGTACATATCTCCCAGAGATTAGGAATTACCTTATAGATAAACTTTTTATACTGAAATAGAAAAAAACATCGATCATGTGATGGAGTTCTGGGTGGGTTTGCGCGTTTTTCACCATTCTACTAAATAGGTGATCAAGTCTAAGCAACGAGCTTCCTTCATGAGCTAGTGGTTGCGCGAGGAGAATGAACATCGAGCTTAGCATATGTGGGAATAACATATGTTACTGATTTTTGTGTGTAGGTATAAGTTATACCCTCATGGATATGTTCACACACTACCAGAGAAATCTTGCTTGACATACAGGGATCTCTACAGGGAACACTCACGACTGAACTTCAAGTCATTCAGTAGTGATACTATCAGAGGTAAGAGTCTCCATAACACCTTACTGGTCTGCATGATAGAAACTGCAAGAGAAAGACTTTTTATACCTATTTTTTCTGGTGAAACTGCCGGATTAGATCCTTGTTTTTCACCAGTTATGGCTTAGCATGGGGCACCATGAACAGGTCAGTATCAATTCTCCAACACATAGTGAGGCATTGTTTTTTAGCTAGGATTAGGATGACCACACTCCTACAACAGGAACCCGCTGTGACTGGTATTCAAACCCAAGTTTTAATGGTTGAGAGCCCAGCCCTCTCCCACTGAGCTATCCCACTATCTCATTACCCTGAAACGGCTCTAGCTGAAGTTAACCCTCAATTTAAAGAACACAGTTAAATCCAAACACTAGTTGGTGTTGTTTTGCCGAGGCACTAGTGAGCCATTGTTTGTTTTGAACCGACAAGACTCTGGGTTCATAATTTCTGTCTTGACTTTCTTTTCATTGTCCTATTTTGCTATCCCTGCTCTTTGATTAGGTTGCTTCGATTAAGTTTGACCTTGATTTCCCTTTCTTGACCCTTTAATACACTCATAAGGAAACAGGTTGCTGTGGCTGTATGTGGTTTCGTATATTATACCTGCACTATGTGTGTTGGTGTACTGGATTAGCTGTGCACTGTGACACAATTGCTGCATATGATGGAGACCCGTTTAATCTTTTTCTGTTTCGATGCCATTTTCCCATGTCGGGAACTACTAAACTGCATGGCATGTAGCTTAATGCAAACGTACTTTGAACTACTAAGCTTCTATATTGTATTGTTTGATTCTTGGTAAAAATAAGTATCACCATCAGTCTTAGTGTATATTTGTAAAGCATAATGCCGGTCATAAATCTTTTCAGTACGAATTCCGGTGTAAGCAGACTGCAGCTTCACCGTGTGAAATTATTGATTTCACAAAAGCCTCATCATGTATTTGACCAAACAGTAGGTTTTTACCGAGGCATGCATCCACCAAACATCTGTGTGGAATTTTCTTCGCTTAGATATAACAAAATATACCTCAGTTCTTAGAGCACTTGGCTTAAAAGTGACTGTACACTTTATGTCACAAGGCTCGCGATCATTCAAGCCCTGTTCATGGTGGGCTTCCACTGTGAGTATGAGCTTCTCACATAGTTCTCAGCTCTTACTGCTCTGAAACAAGCCTGCTGTAGCTTCGAGGGTGTGATTAGTAGGATGATGACTGGTCTGTGTAAAACAACAGTCACTGCTGTCCAAGTGAGTTAACGCCTCTTTAATGTAGATTTGGTCTTGGCCCTACAAGGTATAAAGATGTCATGCACCATGTGCAGTTATTTTCATCACTTGTGAATAACTATGTCTATACATGTATATCATATGGACACCTGTGTCTATGCCATAGAAATATTATGTGTTTCTATGGTTTATCCGAGTCGAGTCGCACATTACAGTTATGTGTTTGTCCACTCTGAAATAAAACATTCTGGTGCTGAATAATAATTGTATGGCATATAATGTACCTTTGTTGGCAGAGGGATGTAATAATATAGCACCATGTTTTGTGTTGTGGAACAGATTTTTTATGTTCGTTTTTCTTTTTTTTTCCTGTATTTTATCTTTTTGAATGACCAACATTTCGAAAAGGCCTAGCCTTGGATTGATGCAGACTGTGCCAGTATAATGATACGATACATATAAATATATGCGCAGGGTCATGAAATTTGCTCCCTAGATGCACGCAGTGACATAAAATCACTGCTGCATAAGAAGCAGAGAGACTTGGTCAAACCTCAGAGGCAAAGTAAGGCCATGTGCCCTTTCTATCACCACATTAGATTCGAAACTGGGACTCGCTGGTATACAATTTACATATCCTAATTACCGTTTAATCATGGGTGATCCCCTTAAATGCACTACTAAATAAGTAACAAGTCAAATAAAAATGGGGACAGTCGACCAAGTCACATGTTTGATGACATCATCCATGATGTCATCATATTCTGCGATGGATTCGCAGTTTACCCGTCATGGGGAACACCCGCCATGTGTATTTTCTCGCTTGCGCCACCTAGTTAGAAGTCGGGTACAGAGTTCTGATATCAGTCATCGCCATAATGGACCATGGCCAAACCTTCCTACTGAATTTACAAAATTGGCAAAGCCGACTAGAGCTGAGAAATGTCTGCTCATGCGGAGTAAGCGGATGCGTTTTTATTTTCTCCCTGAGGAGGGACACTTCCATGTTTAGCATCAATACTATACCAGTCACATGGACAGCCTGGTGCACATATTTGTAGATGACAACATGTAATAACCAATAGCTGGACCAGGGACATGAAGGAGGGAACTTTATTTTCTGGCCAGACTAAAGTAGTGTATGGCTTATTGGAGAAGTCATTGGTCTTTAGACTCAGGGGTCTCTGATTCAATCCTCAACACCTCTTTATGATCCCACTTGTCAGATTTGGATCACGATGTTAAGAACAGGACCATAGCATAGCCTTCTCTATGGGGTCACCATAGAGGCATAAATCATCCTGGAAACAATTAAGTCGATGGCTGATGTTTTGTCTCTGAAAGTTTTTGAAATCAATTTTGCATATCACTGCATTGATCTGATTTTAGCACATGACTGCAGAGAACCAATTGTGAAAGACCATCAAGATACACACAAATGGGACGCGTTTATTCTGTCACATGGCCTGAAAGCAACGTGTGAAAATGTGGACAAGTTACATCAACGACGCATACCCAAATCTCTGGATGACAAGAGGTATAGATGTGTACAACATTTGATGCAAGTTCATTTTGTCTAGTGTGCCATAGAGGTACAGGAACAAAATATATATATGCTTTTAAATGTCTATGGCATGCACACACAGGCATTTATTTACGGGATTTATTAATCACTACATGCGACGCGATGAGTAATAGGGAGTTAGTTTTACTGGGTTGAAAACTAATAAGTCGAGTAGCCATAACTCCAGGTCGCACTCACTGCATATGCTAATTAAGGACAAGTACTGGCTGCTGAAAATGTACTCTCTTCCAACCAGGCAAGCTTCTGAGAGAAGAAAAGGTTTTAATATTTCTTGACCAAGCTTCCGGTTGATGCTATCAGACCCATGGGTTTGTCAATGGTTAGACCATGCCGTAGGTGCATGGTGAAAGCCGACACCCTGTTCACTATGCTTGCTAAAAACTCATGCAGTTGGCCAGGTAAAAGTGAAATAGAATGACCCAAAAACCGCTTATTTTCCTCTTTTATTGATTTTGTCTCATATATTAGATAGCTGGTGGATTTTATTCCAAGTTCGAGAGATTTTTCTGCATGACTTGATGTTGCCTGACTGAGGTGGCCGTCTTTTTGTTGTGTCCTTTGATCCTGACTTGTCTCAGGAGAAGTGCAGAGATCGCAAAATGATTCAGTCAATCAGTAGTGGTTCATTTTTTACTTGGCCCTGCTGGCCCCTAGAGAAAGAAACTCCATTACCGAGGTAGCGAGGATCAAAACATTCAAAACATTTAAAATCAAAGCATGAAGACAAAGTAGCTCCATCTTATCAGCTTTGGTCCTCGAGTCTACTGTCCACTGTCCACTAAGCTATGGTGTAAGGGAACTGTACACGCAGCGTGTATCAGGCGTTAGATATTTTATGAAGAAATGTAATGGCTTTTGACACAATGCCGATTTTATTGGTTTTAGGCCAGACAAACTTCTTTTCCACTTGGGTAACGAGCGCCGGTCAGAAGGTAGTGCTGATGGGGAGTTCTCCTGGCCTAGAGGGTTGGCAGTAAGCACATCTGGTGAGATATACGTAGCCGATACAGCCAACCACAGAATCCAATCTATCAATG
>Ga0224501_10002291_pt1 | contig 14981 bp, 15 predicted proteins | sample SF_Oct11_sed_USG_4_FD_169105 | JGI IMG/M metagenome (GOLD analysis project Ga0224501, IMG submission 169105) | Sediment microbial communities from San Francisco Bay, California, United States - SF_Oct11_sed_USGS_8_1 | ecosystem: Environmental > Aquatic > Marine > Sediment | place: USA...
GGATCAAGGATTATTTAATGGCAAGATCGAGCGCCCCATCGTGGCCATTGTCTGTAACTTTACCAAACCGACAAAAGAGCGCCCTTCCCTGCTGACACATGGTGAGGTAACAACTTTGTTCCATGAAATGGGCCACGCCGTCCATGCATTGCTTTCGGATGTCAAATATAGATCACACGCAGGAACGTCTGTTCTGTGGGATTTTGTGGAATTGCCATCACAGTTACAGGAAAACTGGTGCTTCGAGAAAGAAATGCTGGATGATTTTGCCGAACATTATGAAACAGGCGAAAAAATCCCAGCCGATCTGATTGAGAAACTTCGATCTGCACAAAACTTCATGATAGGCTGGGCAGGTCTTCGTCAGATCAGCCTCGGGACACTGGATATGGCGTGGCATACCTGTGATCCTTCCACTATTGGAGATATTGCCGAGTTTGAAGATGACGCTACGAAGGACACATCTTTGTTCCCGCGTTATGCCGGTCCGGTTTCTACTTCGTTCGGACATATCTTTGCCGGCGGTTACAGCGCCGGTTATTACAGCTATAAATGGGCGGAAGTTCTGGATGCTGACACCTATGAGCTCTTCAAGGAAAAAGGCATATATGATCAAAGCGTGGCACAAAGCTACCGCGAGAATATTCTTTCGCGGGGCGGCAGTGAAAAGCCGGATATATTATATAAACGATTCCGTGGTCGTGATGCCGATCCTGATGCGCTTCTGCGCCGCGAAGGATTGCTGGAAGATAAAAAGGCGGCTTAGAACAGCTCCATAAGCATACATCTTGCAGAACCGCCGCCATATTTCTCCAGAGTTGTCAAATCCGGACAAATTAGGGTCTCGTAATGTTTTCCGATCACCTGTTTTTGTTCCGATGTGAGAGCCTCAAGCGCGGCCTTTGACATGGTTAGCATTTTGACGCCGCCCTTGCCGACAACCTCAAGCGCATTCCCGCAATTAGCCTGTAGCTGCTCCATAGTAAGCTCAATGACCTCATGGGTCTCACGCAAACGGGCCAGAACTTTTTTTCGTAGATTTTTATCCGTGATGCACTCGGCGCAAATACCCGCCATGTTACTACCGATATACATCAAAAAATCCGTGTGATAGACAGGAATTCCCGCATGGCTTTGCGTTTCAAACATAATAAGATCATAGCCCATCAGGTCTGCCCAATCTTGCGCCAGTTCCGGGTCTGTGCGCTTTGATAGCCCTGAATAGGCACGTTTGTTTACATGATCGGCAACGATGCTCGCGGTACTTTCCAGAGCGCGTCCTTCGGCCTCGTAATGGCTCCAATCCGTGACATCGGGATAATACTGGCTAAGCCAGCTTATTATACGATCAGAGCGCTCAGCCGCCCTATTCTCATTGAGCATGGGATACAGGATAAGTTTATTATTATCGTAAGTAGACGCCCAGTTTGGAAAAACCATATCGGGACATTCCGGCTTTCCCAGCAAAGTCGTCACCATCACGCCCTGCTCGACCAGCAAATCGCGGTAATTCCTGAACTCCAGCCTGGCCTTGGTAAGAATTACATCTTTAGACTCAGTCGTGCCTTCCACTTGATAGGCATTGGTCTCCATCGTCTCGGGATTAGCATAAAAGACGCTTGGCTCGATCATAAACAGGTGATTTGTGGATTGATTCATAATTGTGAAACCATATCAAAAAAACAAGGTTTCACTATAGAGGTTTTCCGTTAAAGGATCATAAATAAAGCCGGATTTTACTTCCGGCTTGTTGTAGATATAGTCATTTGATTTTAGTTTCGGACATCGTTGCTTCGCTTCTTACGTATGTTTAAATACGCTGCGGCGCTTGCGCCTTGTCCGGAAACTATCTCAAAGGACTATAGTTATTGTGACGCTGCTTGTTGAGGGGCTAAACCAACCTTTCTTTTGAACAAGTCTATTGCTTGTTCCGTCATCGGGGCTGTGTAGCCTGATTCAATGATCCGTCTATAACGCTTTTCAAGGTGTGAAGCCCCTATATAAAACGTGTCAAAACTTTCTTTGAATTTACTTTTCATACCCTGACGGTGGAATTTAGCTCTAAATCCCGTAGGGTCATCCGTCAGACCGCAGCTTTCCAGAACAACTTCATCAATATCCTCTTCCCAGTTTTTTGACTGAGAATAGTTATCCTTTACTACCTTCTCCAAACGCATATTATTAATTGTATTAAACATGACGTATCCCACACTTCAAAAATGTTTATTACAAATGCTATTAGTATGGGGTTACTATTGCACAAATCCTTAATACAAGGCAAGAATATTGCTTTTTTTCTGAGAGAATATTATTAACATTACCTAAATCTTGTATAATAATGCTTAAATTTGGTATTTCATATTATCCATAAAGAAATTTAGAGTGACGTCTCCTAAACTTTGCTTAGAACATGGACAACGAATCGGCTCTCTTTAAGCTTTGAAACTAGCTCTTTGACATGATTTTTATCACGCGCTTCAATTACGATATCTAATTCGGCTCTTTTCAAAGATACGGTTTGCATCAAACGCTGATGTATAACCTCAATCACATTGGCGCCTGCCTCTCCGATAAGTCTTGAGATATCGGATAACTGCCCCGGTGTATCATCAATCTCAAAACGCAGGCGGGCAATGCGCCCGTCACGAACCAGCCCTCGCATAATCAAGGTCGAGAGAGTTCTTGAATCTATGTTGCCACCACACAGAACCAAGCCGACTTTTTTGCCTTTAAAATGCTTCAGATTTTTTTGAATAACGGCCAGACCTGCGCCAGCAGCACCTTCGGCAACCAGCTTTTCATCACTTAATAGATCAAAAATTGCGTTTTCAATCTCTTCTTCACTTGCTGTATAGATATGATCTACCAGCTTGGCTATAATCTTCATATCTGCCTTGGATGGCTCCTTCACCGCGATACCTTCTGCCAAAGTCGCCGGACCGGCTTTAAACTTACGCTTTTCGATATAAGCTTTTACGGCCTCAAAATTTTCTGCCTGAGCACCGATAATTTCAATATCCGGTTTTATACCTTTTAAAGCCGTCGCCACACCAGCCATCAGGCCGCCACCGCCAATCGGAACAACTACGACATCCAGATCGGGTACTTGCTCTAGCATCTCTATGCCTAACGTACCCTGCCCGCAGACAACTGATTCATCATCAAAAGGATGGATAAAGGTTAAATCCCGTTCTTTAGCCAAACGTAATGTTTCACCAACTGATTCATCGAAATTATTGCCATAAAGAACGACTTTGGCACCAAAATCCTCTGTTTTTTGAATTTTATTGAAAGGTGTACCATTGGGCATCACTATCACGGAAGGAATTCCAAGGCGCGTAGCATGATACGCCACGCCCTGTGCATGGTTGCCCGCACTACAGGCTATGACGCCTTTTTTTCGCTGCTCCTCGTTAAGCGTTAAAAGCTTGTTCAGAGCACCGCGCGCTTTAAAAGCACTCGTATGCTGTAAATTCTCAAGTTTAAGATAAAGATCAATACCCAAATGCAGAGAAATACGAGCCGCCTTAACTGTGGGTGTTCTAATCACCGCATCTTTAATTTTTTCGTGCGCTGCCTTAACGGATTCAAAGTTAACTGCCATAGCTCTTTAGCCCTGCTTATTCCCTTATTAAAAAAGAACAGCACTGTAAAACTTTATATATCAAATATCAACGGGATTAATTAATGATGGTGAACGCCTTCGATAAGAGTCTGGATATAAAACAGATTTTTATCCGTCACTTCTACGCCGCAGGCTTTGTAGTATTTTGCGTATTTTGGGATGTCTAACCCTATCAGGGCATTTTGATTTTCATCAACCTTTTTAACCATTTTGCGCAAATCACCCTTATTTTTGACATCTCCCGCCTGACTTTTCAGCATATTCCCAACCTCAAAAAATGTATCAATTCCTTTGTTAATTTCGGCAAGCTTTTTCCTGTGAGAAGGTAAACATTCCACCTTTTCTTCTTGTTCGGGCTCATCTTCATAAATTTTGTAGCCATCTTTATGATAACCCGGCCAAGGCCAGCTTTCCAAATCTTGTTTATCCGATTGGCCTGCGCCCGACAAAGCCGTTAAAGGCGGCGGGGATTGAGAGCCTCCGGAGCTTTTCTTTTTCTTTGCTGAATTAAACAAGGCGTTTTCCGTAGAAACAGGCTTTGTTTTTTCAATCGCACTCACAGGCACAACGGAATATACATACGCACATAGTACCAACATACCTACGAATATAACAACCTTGGTCGCTTTATACATGACTTTAAACCAATCCTAATCTGCTAAAAGTATACCCTAACTTCATATAAAAAGTAAAATCTTACACAGCAAAACACATCAAATTAATTTTAATGAAAGACCTTAGTCTCATATTCTGGTATAGTTACTTCCAGATGGTTTATGAGTCTACATTAGATTATTCAATGTTTTATGCTCACACAGATGATGCTCTACCGTCTCTTTCCCTTATTTTCAAAAGCTTTATTCAAAAGCAAATCCTCCCCCACATTTATGCTGTGTTCCAACCAGACAAAGGAGAATTGTCATGTCCAAAAAAAGCCGCAAAAACCGCAGTTATACTGAAAAAGACGATAATATCCATCCTTTTAAGAACAAGAGCAGTAGCTGGCACCCGCTAGATTCAGAAATAGACGGTAGCCGCGATAAGAAATATAGGAAAAACATAAAGCCCAGATCGGAAGGACAGGCTGAATTATTGTCTGCCATTGAGAATTACAGCCTGACTATGGCTATAGGACCTGCCGGAACAGGGAAAACCTATCTGGCGATCTCTTCCGCCGTCAAAGCCCTTGAAGAAGGGCAAATAGAGCGCATCATTTTATCCCGCCCCGCAATGGAAGCCGGAGAATCTCTTGGCTATCTGCCCGGTGATATGCAGGAAAAAATGGCGCCCTACCTGCGCCCGCTTTATGATGCGCTAGGCGACCGGATGGGCGGTAAGCGTGTCCGCCAGCTTATTGAAGACGGCATTATAGAGATTGCCCCCATCGGCTTTATGCGTGGACGCACGCTCAACAATGCCTTTGTCGTCATTGACGAAGCCCAGAACTGTACATATGGACAGCTTAAAATGATTGTCTCGCGACTTGGCTGGCACTCAACCATGGTCATTACAGGTGATCCTGATCAGTCAGATTTACTTGATGGATTATCCGGTCTTCCCGAAATATCAAACCGCCTTAGTGTTCTCAAGAATGTTGCAGTGTGCCGATTAAATAAAACAGATATTGTGCGCCATCCTCTGGTTTCAGAAATGCTGGAGGTCTTGTCAGATAAAGTAAATGCCTGAGCCATACTGCAATTTATTGACTTGACAAAAATAGGAATTATGTCACCATTATATACTTCGCAAACCAAACTGATTAAAAAACAAAAAACCCGTTATTTTTCGGGCTTTTCTTTTGATTGAACGACCTTTTTCAGCTTGTCTTTAAAAGCCTTTTCATCATCATCGCATCCAAGTTCCTTTGCAAGTTCCTTGAACTTAGTCACCTGTTTCTTCTTCTGTGTTTTCATTATTATCATTTTCCCAATCAAATAGAGTTGCTGGCGGTTTTTCTGGAACTTCTAACTCATGAACACCAATAACCGTAATTCCCTTCTTTTCTGCTAATTTTTTTAAATCTTGGTCATTGGCATAAATGGTAGTTATCCTATTTGCTAGAGCAATTCCAATAATTTGTCTGTCAAATTTTACCTTTGCCCAAGTTGCAGTACTTCCGCTTTTCTTATCTCCGCTTTTTAAAGCTTCTGCTGTTAGAAGTGATACTTCAACTGCGGCCCGAGTATCAAACGGTTCAATTTTTAATGCAGAAGACTTATTAATTTTACTTATGTAGGCGGGTGCTGCACCATCAGCTCTAACCAATGCTTCTGCCAGTACCGGAGTAGGAATAATGATTTTCTCTTTGTTTTTCTGTAGGCTCTCAGCCAAATGATTTATACGGGCTTCGCATTCCGTAACCACTTTTCCGGTTTCAGGATTGTTCGGTGCAGGCAAATTATCCTGCAACAAAAATAAAAGAAAATTGGCATCAAAAATAACCATTAATCATCGCCACGAATGTTTTCTAATTCTTTCCACGGATCAGATATTTTGGACCATCCACTTCCTTCCACACTACGTAAATCGTCTATGGTTTCAGTCAAAGATTGTTCGTCCAAAACTTTGTAATCTGTGATGGTAAAGGATTCCATAACCCATATACCATCTTCATTTCTTGTCCATTTTCCTATGCCAGAAAAGCGCATTTCTGGGCCAAAAATATGAGGACCTAATTCTTTTGCAAGCGGCCTTTTTGCTCTGCAATTAGCTTCCAAACCCTCTCTTGTTTCAAGAGTAACTGTAACTGTTTGGTTTTTGCCGCCAATACGAATCACAACTCCGTCTATAGTACCACTTTCTGTAACAGGTCCAAATATTGGAATTACAGGCTCATTAATGCCAGGAAAAGCTATTATTTCTGCGCTACCGTCTTTAATAATAGCATCGCCATTATCTTCTTTAAGTTTTTTATTTATTGCTTTGAAAGCATTTAAAGCATCGGTTGGTCCGTCATTATTATGGACCAAGCGTATGCGTTCACGGACCTTTGGTTCAGCCTCATGTTCAATAACATATTGAATGCCTGTACTAGCAGGAACAAGTTCTTCAAAATGGATGCTTTGCTTTTCCCCCAAAAGCGTAGCAAGCTCTGCCATATACTCCGCCAAACGCGCCATAGGCATAGTTTTGGGCGTGTAAGCATTTATTTTAAATATAAATCTTTTATCATCACCCATGACGGAATCTCCTTTCCTGTAACGGGATTTTAAACCATTGATGAGTCCCTGTACATAATTCTCTTTCCAACGATACCTGCTAAAGCTTTCTCAGTTCTTAACGCGTCATCACTTTCACGATTGTTATACCGAAAATCAAACTCGCTAAGGTATCGCTGTAAATGTTTCTCACTACAATGTTGGTAAACGCCACGCATACCGCGCTTGAATATACTGAAATAGTTTTCACATTTGTTTGTGTGAACACCATCACGGTAATATTCGCCCGCAGTGTGCTTAACAGTTTCATGCTTTGCAAATTCCTTGCCAACTTTCGTGTATAAGCGGCTTTCGTCTGTGTGCAATTCTGTTTCTGGTTTTACGTTGTCTTTAAGAATTTGACGCACTATAGCGGCATCGGCACGATCTACATGGAAAGTGCGGGATTTACCACCAGAAACAAGTGTTATAACGGCTAATTTTGCCGCGGCCTTTCCAGACTTGATAAAAGGCTGTCCAGAAGTTTTAACAGTAGGAGGATTAGCCTTCTTGCCGAAATAGGTTTCATCGGCTTGAACGATTTGGCCTTCGCCGCCAATCGGAGGAAGTGTGCCTTCTTCCATAGCCACGCGGATTCTGTGACACATAAACCAAGCGGTTTTATATGTGATTTCCAATGTTCTGTGTAACTGGTGCGCACTTATACCCTTCTTACTAGAACAGATCAGGTAAACAGCTTGCATCCATTTATGCAAAGGTATATGACTGCTTTCAAATACAGTACCTACCTTGACGGTAAACTGTTTTTTGCAATCACGGCATTTCTTCAAACCAACACGAGTTTTGCCCAAGTCATAAGGCTTGGTGCAGCTACCGCATTTGGGGCATACTGGGCCTTCTGGCCAAATAATGCTTTCCAGATATTTAAATGCGTATTTTTCGCTAGTAAAATGTCTTTTGTTTAACAAACTCATGTCTTAACTCCTTATAATTACACTATAAGGAGTCTATTTTGGTTTGTAAAGTATATAATCGTGAATTATGTCCTAATATGGCGGCATGTTTATCAACCAAAAACACCCATCCGCGTCATTCCCGACAAGTGAAGCAAAGCTGAACGCGGGGGTGACGAAAAGTTTTTAAAATGCGAAAACGAACTATACAAAATTAGGAATGAAAGAAATATTTCCTCCCAAACGAACTAAAAGAATATTATTTAAAAACAATGGCTTGCGTTTTTTATTTTTTATTTGACGAACGAACTGAAGAGGCCGGAAGAGATAGGTTATGGTCTAAATTTCGCAATTTCTTAAGGGCTTTTATGCTAGGATATAAGCCGGGAACATCAAAAAAAGGATACTACCAAACATGCCTCAATACGAACCACCGCTTAAGGATATAAGCTTTATTTTGAACGATGTACTAGATATCGAACAGCTTTCAGGTCTTGAAGGCTATGAAGATGTTTCAGCAGAATTGGTGGATCAGATTATAGAAGAAGGCGGGAAAATCTGTAAAGAGGTACTTTTTCCCTTAAACCAAAGCGGTGATAAAGAAGGCTGCATATTTGATAATGGAGACGTTAAAACTCCGAGCGGATTTAAAGAAGCTTATGATACTTTTGCTGAAAATGGCTGGTGCGGTCTTTCGAGTGATCCCGAATATGGCGGAATGGGCATGCCAGTTGTTGTCAATACTGTTATGCAGGAAATGATCTGTAGCGCTAATTTCTCCTTTGGAATGTATCCGGGCCTGTCTCAAGGATGCTACGAGGCCCTGCACCAATTTGGTACAGATGAGCAAAAGCAGACCTATCTGCCAAAACTGGTTGAAGGTGTGTGGTCGGGAACGATGTGCCTGACCGAGCCGCATTGCGGGACCGATCTTGGCCTTATCAAAACCAGGGCAGAAAACGGCAAGGATGGCACATATAAGATCACTGGTACGAAAATCTTTATTTCCGCCGGTGAGCATGATTTAACCGAGAATATTGTGCATCTGGTTTTGGCAAGATTGCCTGACGCGCCTGAAGGCGTGAAAGGGATTTCCCTTTTTGTTGTCCCGAAATTCCTACCCGAAGGTGATGGAGTTGGTGCGCGCAATGGTGTGGCATGCGGCTCGATCGAGCATAAAATGGGCATCCATGCAAATTCAACTTGTGTTATGAATTTTGATGAAGCTTATGGTGAATTAGTCGGAGAGCCGCATAAAGGCCTCAAGGCTATGTTCATTATGATGAATGCTGCGCGTCTTGGCGTAGCGATGCAGGGGCTAGGCATTGCAGAGATTGCCTATCAAAATGCGGTTGTCTATGCCAAAGACCGCCTGCAAATGCGTAGCCTGACTGGAACAAAAGCCCCTGACAAGCCCGCCGATCCGATTATTGTACACCCAGATGTCAGACGCATGTTGCTCAAATCCAAATCCATTATTGAGGGTTGTCGTGCTCTGGCCTACTGGACTGGGCTTTCCCTTGATTTGTCTGAAAAGCATACTGATTCTACAAAAGCCAAAGAAGCTGACGATCTGGTTGCCTTGCTGACCCCGATTATCAAAGCCTATCAGACGGATATGGGCAGCGAAATCGCCAATGACTGCATGCAATGTTACGGGGGGCATGGCTATATCCGTGAATGGGGCATGGAGCAATATGTACGTGATGCCCGCATTGCGCAAATATATGAAGGGACAAACGGCATTCAGGCGCTGGACCTTATCGGCCGGAAAATGCCCCAAGGTTTTGGGCGTTTACTGCGCCGCTTCTTTCATCCTGTTTATAATTTCATCAATGAACATCAAACCAATGAAGCCATGCAGGAATTTATCTTTCCCCTTGCCAAAGCTTTTGCAAAGCTCCAACAGAGCACAGCGATGGTTGCACAAAAAGGTCTTAAGAACCCGGATGAAGCAGGCGCTGCGAGCGTGGATTATTTGCGGCAATTTGCATTGGTGGCTCTTGCCTTTATTTGGTGTAAAATGGTGCTCACAGCACAAATAAAGTTAAAATCCGGCGAAGGTGACAAAGATTTCTATGAGACTAATAAAAACAGCACAATTTTTTATGGCCAGAGTTTTGCCTGAATCAGATGCACGTTTTAAAATGGTGCTGGCAGGTGCTGACACGCTCATGGCTATGGATGAGGCCGCATTTTAGGGCTATTCCCATGGCGTCATTCCTGCGAAAGCGGGAATCAGGTTTCATGTATTTTAGATCCCTGCTTTCGCAGGGATGACATCATAGGTTTTTCTTATCAATCTTGTTTATACTGCAATACTGTAATCTTGATATCGCCATAGGTTTTTTCATCATCAATGCAGCAATGTTCCGGCATGTCGATCTTTGCCATCTTTTCAGTTTCACACATGATCCACGCCTGCCGGGAAAGCCATTTTCCTTTAAACAAAGCATTGAGCCCCTCATTCACCAAATCCTTATGATATGGCGGGTCAAGAAAAAGGAGGTCAAAAGGACTAATATGTTCCGGCCTCGGCCCTAATTTGGTCGAATCTTTCAGCCAAAATTCAATTTCTCCATTAAACGCCAACGCTTGTGCGTTTGCCTTAGCACTTTCCAAAGATGCTCTATGCTTATCTACAAAAACACAAGATTTTGCTCCGCGAGATAGTGCTTCCAGCCCTAATGCTCCACTACCGCAAAACGCGTCCAATACATGTGCATTTTCTATTGCTCCACGACTGTGCAGCATATTAAACACCGCACCCCTGATTTTATCACTTGTGGGGCGAATATCCCTGCCCTTTGGCACATTCAAGCGCCGTCCCTTATATTTTCCTGCTATAATTCTCATTACTTATTCTTGAAATATCCCTGAATTTGTTGGCTCAAGATATGGGGCTTTACCTCCAACACTTGTCCGCGTGGAATGTTACCTAAAGAAAACGGCCCGTAATCTGTGCGGATCAAACGAGTAACCCTAAGCCCCAGCGCCTCCATAATTTTCCTGATCTCACGGTTTTTTCCCTCCCGTATTGCTACTGTAAGCCATGTATTTTTAGTAATTTTGCTTCCCCCTTCCGGCAGATCATCAATAGAGGCCTCTATTGATTTATACTGTATGCCGCCCACCTTGATACCGTTTTTTAAACGCTCCAGCTTTTTAGGATCGACATTGCCATGCACCCGCACACGATAGCGCCGTTTCCAGCCCGTTTCAGGCAATTCAAGATACCGCGACAGCCCTCCATCATTGGTCAGTAGCAAAAGCCCCTCTGTGTTCAAATCCAGCCGCCCTATGCTAATCACACGAGGCAAATCATCGGGCAAATTATCAAAAACTGTGTCCCTGTCCTTCTCATCCTTATGAGACGTCACCAATCCAGCGGGCTTATGATAGAGAAATAATCTGGTTTCCTCCTTTTGCCCAAGAATTTTTCCATCCACGGAAATTTTATCACCTTCCGTGACATTAAGGGCCGCCGAGGTAATTACCTTGCCATTGACCTTTATACGGCCTTTTTCAATCCATTTTTCTGCATCACGCCTTGAACACAGCCCTGCCCTTGCAATTCGCTTTGCAATTCTTTCCCCTTTATGCTTATCTTCGGTCATGGATAATCCTTTTCATTTTTCAGAAGATGACCATATCTTTATGCGCGCCGCGATGGAAGAGGCAAAAGCAGCTGCCCTTCGTGATGAGGTTCCTATCGGCGCTGTGATTGTTGATCCTATAACACAAAAAATCATTGCTAGGGCCGGCAACCGCACGCGCGAGCTTAACGACCCGTCAGCGCATGCAGAAATTCTGGTGATCCGTGAAGCTTGTCGATTAGCCGGAGCGCAGCGTATTCCCGATCTGGATTTATATGTAACGCTGGAGCCCTGCGCTATGTGCACGGGTGCTATTTCCTTTGCCCGCATTAAACGGATTATCTTTGCAGCAACAGATCAAAAAGGCGGCGGCATTCTTCACGGCGGTAAATTCTATGAACAGCCAACCTGCCACCATAAACCGGAAGTTTTGCATGGCTTGATGCAAGAAGAAGCCGGCACAATTTTAAAAGAGTTTTTTAAAATGAAGCGTTAGCATACTGGACAAACCCTTTCAAAAAGGCAGCCTAGCATCCTTCATAACCCCATGCAGCAGCATCAATAAAAAACGATTGTATGTTTTCCTCACGACCTATAGCGTATCGAAATCCTGGATCATTATAGTTTAGTAGCTCACTGGCAGGATATTCGCATCTAATTATTGCGCCTTGCGAATTGGGATTCTTCTTGCAACTCAGTTTTATCCCAGTCTCACGTTCGAATTTTGATTTTTCAATCTCGAATAGATTTTGGTCCTTTGTAAACGTACCGTGAAAAGAAATATAATTGACAGCTTTGTTCCTTTTGTAGTTGTAGTTGTTTATTTTAAATAAAGAGCGTTTGGGTCCATCAATTTTCATTGCGTGTGATATAATTCCAAGACTCTTAGCAGCGCTAGCAGAACCTTTATATCCTTGTCTTTCCAAATATTCACCTGTTTCAATAATGTCGCCACATAATTTCACTCCCATAACAGATACCTTCTTGACGACGGCAAAACTGTTACTTTGCTCTGCATAAGTATTTTGGCTGAAAGCCAATAAAACACCCAGAGACAATACTATTTTTCCATATTTGAGCACGAAACAATCTCCTTTTTTTTAGTTATATTGGTTAACATAACTGAAGGCAAGGCGTTAATATTGGTGGAATAATGTAAGGAAACCCCTGAGCTATGAATGGAAGACTAAAGCTTTTCCCTTTCTGCTTTCTAAAAACCACGTTTTTTGACTATAGTGCATACTTTAATATCTTATTTTGAAGAGGAGTTCTTTATGAAACCGAGATTTAGGCTTTTTCTGTGCAGCTTTTTTATGCTGTTCTTAATGTCAAATATAATGCCTTTAAAGGCTGATGCGGAAGAAAACCGTGTTGATGGGGATACAATATATATTGGTGATTTAAGGGTGCTAGTCACTATATTTAACGCGGGAAATCCTCCCCGTTTTCCGCACCATATAGGGTTTTCGGTGCCAGACCTTGATAAAATGCATACGAAATTCAGGGAACTTGGGGTTTTTAGACCCTGCTGGGCAGGGACTTGGGAAGGTAAGTCCGATGCAAAAAGCATAGAACTTCTTGAAAAAGCTATCGAATCACGTACCCCGGTTATTTTACACAATGTTACAGCTAATAAGATGTTTTCTCGCTATTGCTCTTTTGACAGTTTTTCTACAGAAACCCCTGTTCCTGAATAAGCTTTTTTAGCGGAGAGAGAGGGCGTTATTGCGCCCGGCAAAAATAAGTTGGTGGACCCTAGCGGGATCGAACCGCTGACCTCCTGAATGCAAATCAGGCGCTCTCCCAGCTGAGCTAAGGGCCCTTTCTTATTCGGGTTATTTCGCATAGGAGATAAACACATATTTGCGGATGTAATCAAGCAAAATATTCATATATTTTGTTTTAACAAGGACTACATGCACTTTTAAAAGTCTTATTCCAAGAAATTAGTTACACGTTGTCTGATTCGTATTGGGGTCCCAGCTACAAGTCATACCTGTATTACTTGCGGCATTTGAAAATGCTGTATTTGAATATGAATTTGCCGTCAAGCCCTGCAGACTGGATAACATATCCTGAGCGAGTTGAGTAACTAATGCAATAGCCGCAGCCAATTGCGCTAAAACCGCTTGTAGCTGTTGCTGTAATGCTTGTAATCCAGCATCTACAAACTGGCCTTGAATACCAAGCAGATACCCTTCCAAATTTAACGAAGACAAGTCTGTGATGCCTAAATCAGTCAGATTTGAATACCCCAAAAGCGAAAGATCAGAAACAGAGTAAATACTTATATCGCTTAAGCTTGTAATGTTTAAATCTGTCAGAGAATTAATCCCTATACTCGAAAGGCTTGAAATACCATTAATTCCAAAATCAGAAAGACTGGCACCCAACTTAGATAGGTCACTCACATCTCCTATACCAAGACCGCCAAGTGTAACTCCTGCAGCTTCAAGATCAGAAAAATTGTTAATTCCAATATCGTTGAGACTCAATCCGGCATCGATCAGATCCTGCAAGTTATTAAATCCAAGACTCTTAGTGCCAGTATACGTAATACCTAAAGCATCAAGATCTGCTATAGCGTTAATATTTACATCAGCCAAACTGACTCCGATAGTATCAAGATCCGTTAAAGTTGATATGCCAAAAGAGTTAATGGTAAGACCAAGGGATGCAAGATCACTAACAGTGTTGATACCAATACTTGACAATGTTACCCCGGAACCATCCAGATCACCCAAGCCGGTGATACCTGCGGCGCTTAAAGTCGCCCCTGTGCTATCCAGATCGGCAGTTGTATTAACACCAACATCCGCCAAAGTTACATTTAGCGGATCAAGATCGGCAACTGTGCTCACGCCGGCACCTGCCAGTGTTGCACTCGTAGCATCCAGATCAGTCATAGTGTTTATACCAAGATCTGCCAAAGTTACATTTAGTGGACCTAGATCAGCCACAGTAGTTATTCCAGCGCTTGCCAATGTCGCATCTGTCTTAGTATCTAAATCTGCCGCTGTGTTTATGCCGTATGTTGCCAATGTAGCACCTGTTGTATCTAAAATAGAAATGTCATTAATGCCGGTACTGGCCAAAGTAGCAGATGTAGAATCCAGATCGGATAATTGGTTTATACCGAGATCAGCCAAAGTTACATTTAGTGGACCTAGATCAGCCACAGAATTTATCCCCGCACTCGCAAGAGTTATTCCCGTGCCATCAAGACTAGTCGTGGTCGTGACACCAACACTAGCCAAAGTCGCGCTTGTGCCATCCAGTGCGGCTACATTCGTGATCCCTGCACTTGCAGGCGTAACACCTGTACCATCCAGACTTGCCATGGTCGTAATACCGGCACTGCCCAAAGTCGCGCTTGTGCCATCCAGTGCGGCTACATTCGTGATCCCTGCACTTGAAGGTGTAACACCTGTGCCGTCCAAATCATTTATGGTCGTAATGCCCGCACCGGCCAGAGTCGCGCTCGTACCATCCAGTGCAGCTACATTCGTAATCCCTGCACTTGCAGGCGTAACACCTGTACCATCAAGACTTGCCATCGTTGTTATACCTGCACTGGCTAAAGTCGCGCTCGTACCATCCAGTGCAGCTACATTCGTGATCCCTGCACTTGCAGGCGTAACACCTGTAC
>Ga0224501_10002292_pt1 | contig 14977 bp, 9 predicted proteins | sample SF_Oct11_sed_USG_4_FD_169105 | JGI IMG/M metagenome (GOLD analysis project Ga0224501, IMG submission 169105) | Sediment microbial communities from San Francisco Bay, California, United States - SF_Oct11_sed_USGS_8_1 | ecosystem: Environmental > Aquatic > Marine > Sediment | place: USA...
TGTAATTTCCTCGGGGAGCCTCACTCTGTTGGCGTAAGTGCTCATAATTGTTTTGGCCACCAGAATGAGATATAGGAATCAGATAGCCTGATCGAGTAGAGCTCGCTCTTAAATCTGTTGTAGAGTCCCGCCCAGAGCCCTGTATATGGCGCGGACTCCAACCTTGGCTAGAGCCTGGACTAAAGCCCTGAATAGAGCTCTGGGTGTAGCCACGTTTTGAACTTTGTGGCGTGCCCGGCATCTCCCTTATCTCTGTATATCCCGAGGAAGTGGTTGAGTATCTATCAGTGCCATCTCGCAAATATTTTAGATTTGGCAATACTGAGGGTACATATTCTTCTGTTGATGAAGTTTGCCGAGGCATCTGAAATGAGAACTCATCTCCGCCGCTACAACACGAATCATTATAAATGTTAAGGGATCTCGGCATCTAGCTCCAATAGCATCTGTATGCTACTCATGCAGAGACAACCATCAAGTTTTTTTAATTCAGTACATAATTTAAAAGAATGGAGACACGCATGAACGGAAGGAATAGTGTATAAAGATTACCTTGCATTAGAGGCATTGTATACTGATGTTTTACTTCTGTTTTCTTTTGATCTCCATCTATCTCGGAAGCAAAACCTCCAGAGAGCCAGTAAAAGTATCAGTAGACCAGCAATGGCCTAAAAGGCAACATAACTCTACTAATACGGTGACGTAGTCCAGTGACGTGATGTCGCTGGATAGACTGATGCCAAGTGACCTAGGTTTCCGGCCTGTGTGGAGGGGTTGGAAGGTGAGTTCCACAAAACTGACTATATATGCTGATGCAGTCTTCTCCAGTCATATCTTGACAGATGTCAGGAATTGACCATGGTCTTTGACTCAGAATTTCTGAGAATGTGCCACAAATTTATGTTAGGAACGATATGCCCCATAGAGAAGGCATCTCTATGGGTACTCAGAGCATGTGGCGACTGATGATTACCAAGACTCCATGGAGGACTGTTTCATATAAAGACCGCAACCCAAATACAAAAATATGGCTTTTGATTGGCAAATAATGAATTGGTAAGTTCCAATCTACTTGCTTCTGTTTGAAGATTTTTACCAACTAAAGGTTAAAATGGTTAGTGAAATGGCTATCGGGCATAAAGATTATGAAACTAATGATCGACTCAGATAGTGCAGGTGATATTTTAGAGCTCATACCAGGATTGAGCTGAGCAGTATAGCTAGATCATTTCTCCCTCTGGTTCCGCTTTCCGGTTTCTCAGACTCTGTGTCATCACTAACTCCCGTCGTTGTCTTGCCAGTTTCATTTTCCTCATCTTCATTACTAGCCCTCGTTGGATTAGTCCTTGAAGTGATGGAGGGAGTGGGAGAGCTGGTGAGATAACTCCGAGAACAATTAACTGAAACAGTCTTATAATGAGTCTACACGAAAGCAGCAACTGCGTGGATGCCGCATAGTGGGCATGACTAAGTCAATGCTAGGCTGCTTACACAGTCGGGGCTGCGCTGTGGCCGCTCAGACACCACTGAAAGTACAGGGCTCTGCCATGCACCAGCAGTTGAGAGCGAGTGCTATGTGTACTATTTGCTCCAGCAGTGAGTAGGAGGTGACCTTAGTGCAGATTTTACAGAATAACAGCAAGCCACTATACTCTGGCAATAACCATAATGGAAGTCACGGTTGAGGGAGGATAGCTCAGAGGCAGACAACACAAGTCGTAGGCAGACAATATCAAGAAATGGGCTCGCATGTCAACACCGGAGGTCTCATGAGTGACATCTGACGGACAACAGTGGCGACAGTTAGCCAATGACGTTATCCTCAGCTTCCCCCTATGACTACAGCAGTTGCGGGACTAATGATGATCAATTCAAAAAAATGTATTGATAGCAATTTTGGTTTTTCCAACTCGAATGGTATGCGTCTTTGGTTGAATTACAATTAGATGAAATTCTTTGATAGAAGTAATGGATCAGTTGCTCCAAACATCTTTTTCAAAGTAAATGAGTGAATCGCAGCAATATGAAATTGACTTTGGATAGGCACCGTCGTGCCAAAGGGGTCGATAGATTATAATATTTCATGGCAGGGAAACGCAAAAAATTGGCTTGCTGAACCTTATACCAGGGTTTTTCGGGATGCATCATTAGGGGTTTTTCTGTTTGCACCCGCATGCCCCATAGAGAAGGTAGCTGTATGGGCGAGCCTCCATTATTTCATGTTGCAGTCCGAAATGAAGTTTCACCCGAATTGGAAATTAATTGAAAGAAGGATTGGTGGTCCAAGGCCTACCACTATATTCACTTAACCATCGCTTCATCCCTTTTCAAACAAAAGCAAACTGGATTTAATTTTTAAAGTGAATAATAATGCCAGAAGCTGTTCAACTAATTGATATGAAAAGTCGCGGTTGTTCGGAAACACTCAGATGCAAATCCTGGTTGAGAGCAGATAGCTCGTAGTGGGAAACTTACAGTGCGGATCTGTCCTGGGCAAACATGTGGCGAGACTTGGATTTTCTTCATACTGCCCGTCATATGATTGAAGCCATGCGCTCAGCCAGGATAGTCTGCAGTCACATTCCACAGGATTGCCATACCAAATGAGAATCTTCAGATTGGTCAGGAACGAGATGTCTATCAAAGTGGTCAGGTGATTGTTTTGAAGTCTCAGATTTTCCACGGATGAAAGATGCCTGTAAAACATTAGCTTCAACAAACACGGTGAAATCTGATACCAGAGCAAATAAAAAATCCAGTATGTATGAAAACTTTATCAAAATTAATAAATCGATTTATTTTTGTTTTCACTATATTCATCTAGACCAATGAAGTGGAAACATGCTTTTATACCTTGACATTGAGCTATTTGGAGTGAGAGGCTTGCTGCAGGTTCGTTCGTACCAAGGTAAAACCCTGCCAACAGTTCAAGTCAAACTCACTATAGTTAGAGAATAACTCCCAGAGACCTCTACATGCATGACATAATCTGAGCAAGACCATACGGGTTTTTAATTTACAGCACAAACTTTTGTCCATAGCCTAAATCCGGGATTGGCTCTAACCGATATGCCTCTGGTCTAATGTGTAATAGATCTACTAACTGCATGAACGTCGCTAACCTGAAATCTTCTTCTGTTATCATAGCTATCTGGTTATTCGAAAGTGATAATGTTTTTATCGTAGCCATATCAGGATGATGTAAAAAGTCTAATGACTCGATATGAGACCTGCTAAGTTCCAATTCCTCTAGGGAAGTCATGTTGATGAGGTCACCAGCCCCTACTGATCTGATTCTGTTAGAGCCCGCTCGCAATATCTAAAACAAAGTAATGATAGCGTACTAGTTAGCTGAACGGAGTGGGGGTTGAGGCTTTGAACTACTGGTTAAATCCCTATGATAGAACAGCTGTCAGGAGTGGTACAGATATTGACCTACTGGGTTTTTCCGACCTTTTCAGGGCGAGTCATTAGGAGACTTTTTGCCAACACCCGAGTGCTCCATAAAGAAGACACTCTGCAACTTGGTATCGCATCGAATTCGGATTGCAACATTAAATAAAAAAGCCCTTCCGTAGACTAACCTCCTTTATGGGGCAGGCACACGGGTGCAAGCGGAAAGTCCCTTGTCACTCACCCTGGAAGACGGTGAGTCAAAGATTCAGTAGAACCCCCCTCCCCCCAGGACATTGATCAGGATACAAAAGAAAAAAGGGGAAGAGAGGTCACTTTTATAACCTTAACCATAGCTTCGTTCTATGTGTCTTATACCGCACCTTTAGTGATACCAACCTTTAAGTTTTTTAGGCCAGGAATTTGAGACAAGCTTTTCAACCCGACCGCTGTTATATCGAGCAGCTCAAGACTTTGAAGAGTTTCCAGTCCAGTGAAGACACTTATTGTATTCGAAGATAAGTACAAATAGGTTAGGGATCTGAATAGTGGCTCAGCCAAAAACTCAAGAGTTGACAGATTATTAGCCCGTAAGAAGAGCTTAGTTATGGTAGTGTTCCTACAAGAAAAAGCATTACCCTAGAATGTACTACATGTACATGCAGTGTGACAATCTCAATATAATATAAATTCCTCACGTCTGAGATTTATGTGACAGGACAGCTCATCTTACAGTCGACACATAATGGCCATGAATTCATTCAGTGCATGCTACGTATGAATATATGATAAAATATCGTTCACATGGATATAACACCACCAAACGGTTTCCTTGCAGGGAAAATATTATTTCTTATGTTAATCTCTGTTATTTATCTAAATTAGCGGTGGCATTCGTGATGCCCAAACCGAGGGTTGAAGTGAAGGGCTCTGACTCTAAAGCTATAGGATACTATCCAATCCACTATAAAGCCACCAGTTAACTCGTGCACACTGCGTACGTTTCACGTAGGAACTTGAAATGTTTCATCATGAGTCACCAGTTTATATACAGGCTGGCTGCCATTCATACTTATGTAACATCGGGCGTGTGGTTGCTAGCTGAACACAAAAGCATTCTATACAGGTGATATTTTAAGCAACAGTTGGACTTTCAAATGCTGGTCTTCACTTATTGCAAGACATGCCATGCGTCAAATGTACTTCAAAAAGGCATTATTGGAATTATTATTATGTGCTTCCCTCTCGGTCTTGTATCACAGCGGTGGATCACATTGAGTTTTTGAGTACCCACGACTGTGAGTTGGTCGACTTCCACTGAGCAGGCCTTGTGACTTCACTAGAACCTGAACATTGATCATCAGTTGTCAAAACTTGCGTTCAGACTCACGAATGCCAATGTGCATGTTAAAACACATACCTGTAGGTTGTATAGTTGAACCAGGTCAGTAAGTTGTTAGACAGTGTTAGTTGTTCAATAGTGATGTTGTGCCATTCAGGTTGTAAGGATGGTACAGCACTTAGTTGACCCTTGGCACAGTTAATTAGCCACTCAGAAGACTGCTGTTGGCAAATGCAGCCCTACAAATTGAATGCAAGCGACAAATGATGTCATTCTGCACAGCAGCATATGGGCATGCGTGATTGTGAGCCTACATAAGAAACATATGGACATATTAGAATTTACTCATGATTTAACATTGGTCATTTCGCGTTGGTGTGCTTTGGCCCTGAAGCCAAGAAGCATCACTAAAAACTTATATAGTATCTGCAAACTACACTGTTATTCACTTGTGAATAACAGTAAGCAAGTGATCCCCAAATAATACAGGTATAGGTTAGTGCCGGGGCACCCAGCACCCGGTGCAAGTCTATCACTATCACCATGTGAACTTACAAATCTAACCCTCCATGTAAGACCTAAAATCTCACTGGCTACAGGATAAGGGCAGGTAAGTGTGGTTGACAGTTTGGATTTTTCTGCATTCTACAACAAAACTTCAACAAGAGCAGAAGTAAAAAAAAGCTGCGAGTGTATTCCAGCATATCATTAACTGTGACTTACAAGTATCAGCAACATACCTGGTATTCAACAGGGCAGTCCGCATGTGCATACGTAAATATCATCAACAGAATCATCAGGGAAGTAGAACTGTAGATCTTACTCATCTCTGATGGGGTCGACTGTGGATTTGAATATAGCTCCCAAGTTGCCTGGTCTGTGCTAAAAGAGGTAGTAGGATAATTCAATCCGATATTCACTAAGTGATCACAATATGATAAAAATCTACCTTCCTGAATGAGGTCGTTCTACTCGGTACTTTGTCACCCTATTTTACAGACCTCCTATACCTGATGGTTTTTTTTCCGAAGCAAAAGTAACTAGGTATACAATATCAAAAGTTCATATTCAAAGCTGGATCTCGGCAGAATCTGTTGACCTCGAGCCAAGCACATTTAGTTCTGAGCTATCCCCAGCTAGCATGAGACGGTGAGGGGAGCGCCTTTACAAACATTCAACTGCTATGGCATATAAGCCAATCCACTATATAGGGTGATCGAGTGTTGAAATTTGTAAACAAAGTAATAATACTGAATGTAGATGTAAATTATATTCAATGAGTGGGTTGATTTAAAGGAGTAGATGAATAAAGTAAGTTTTATCGGGAGAGGCGGACATCAAACTGAGATTTCTACCCTCCTCCAAACAGGCAACCAAACCGGGCGGCCAAACCAGGCGACCAAACCGGGCGACAGAACCGGGCGACCAAACTGGGTGACCAAATCGGTCGGTCAAACCGGACGACCAAACTGGGTGATCAAATTGGTCAGTCAAACCAGGGAATCCAGCTGGAAACACAACCGAAGAATCAGACTGGTTAATCCAACTGGAGAATCGACTCAGGAATCAGAACGAAGGTAACGAACCATCAGCCGGAGCCCTCATCCCTCAATGAAAAACAACACCAGCAGTAATTCTAATACGGTACTTACCCCGTGTGTACAGATGTGATAGATGCAGTTTTGTAGAGTATAGAGTATAGAGCTTATTATGGGCTGGTCTTGTGTAAACTAAACCATTGCTTCCTCTGACTGCACAAATCGAGCAAACATCTCTAGCCTTCACTGTTGTATTCAGGTATTTGATCGTATTCATGTACACAAAGGTTAACAAAAGACTAGCGGTCAACTTCTACGTCAAACAGAAACTCGACCCCAATTTATGTTAAAAAGTGCAGTTCAGGAGGCAACTCCACATTCATTGCAGCGATGGCGAGCGGTCTTTTTCCACAAACTGAATATCGGCCACTCGAATAACTATGGCCCAAATGGCCCAAACAGAAATAAAATGGGATCTAATTACTAAAACTTAGTAACCTAGTGGTCTTCACTTCACCTCCTTATAACATCGAGTAGAAATTGAGTGTAAGATTGGAGAAACTTAAGTTATAAGAAGTGCTTTGCCGGTTTTCCCTAGCCCTAAATAGAAGTCGTTTGGTTCGGGCCTCTATTATCTCGCAATAATGGCACTAACGCTCGCTGACAGAGGTGAAAAACTGCCCGTGAAACCCTATTTCTATATTTTCATTGAACATTTTCTCTATATAGGCTTGTGTAACTACAAGTCTAGTGTGCACTTGCAAGAGGATTTTCCAAACATCAGCGCGTAAGCCGAGAAATCAACGCAAACACCAACAGCTCTGTGTTAATTTCCTATCTCGAGGCCAATTTTGGTGCGTCAACGGTCTAGATAGGGCTATATCTAAGCTTCCATTTGAACTGGGTATTGGGCCCTTTTGTTTATGTTTCAGAATCTACAAACAAGTGAAGTCACTTTTACCCATGTCATAACCCCTTTAAACAAAGTGCATAATTATGGCAACATCAGATCAGAAACGTGACAATAAGGTTGTCAAAACATGTTAAATTAACTAAAAACTGTTCCGCTGTTAACAAATACAGAGACAAAACCGCCTAACTTTGCAACAACAGAGGAACTTTTTTGCAGCTTGGGGAAATGACAAGAGGCTACAATCAAACCAGAAAAACAATGGGTTTGAGATTAATGTGCTGGAATGTCAGAAGAATCCATACTCGCAGACCTAGTGTAGTGACAGCATTAGTTTTCATTTAGTGATTGTCTGGCTTGTTTGAGTGAGTTGACGGCCTCAATTATCGCTGGCATCTGATTATCCCCAGCTCCGGTTTCTATGTATCGCGTGAAGAATTCTATTGCTTCATCCAGCCTATCCTTTCTGTCAGATGGGGAAAGGCCTGTGAATGAAAAAGTGAAAATGTACTATACTAATCATCAGGTTAGCTAAGTGAGGGTACTGAAGTCACCGTCCCTCTGTCAACACCTGTGTATACTTATATGGACAGTAATGCATGGTGCTGAATTCGACGGAAAATGACGAGGTGAAATAAAATACGTTAATAGCCGACTTCCTGTTACAGGGTCTCATGAACCGATCTGCCGTTACCACGTACTGGGTATTTTCAATAGATAATATGCTTTGGTGATTGGTCATTAAAAAAATCAGATATATGCCTCAGTGGTTTGATTGGCTGAAAGTCTATGGAGAATTGGTATTCCTTGAATGACTGCCAGAAATAACAGTCTTTATTCCCGATAAACCAAAACCGAGGGAAAATTGGGCCAGGAAGGCCAATTGAGCTCATAATGGTCTCACCACTTTCGGAATTTATCAAGAAAGTATTTCCTATGAGTTTCCATAAAACATTTAGTCAATGAGTAGCCTCCAAAATTGGGGATAACTCCAAACGTAGGTAAGCTTGCTCTGCGTGTGTAGGCTGTGTTTTGCCACCGACGCAGGGTTTAGCTTGGAGCTGCAATAAGCATAGACCAGAAAGATGGGATGTAGCTTTCCATTTGACTGGTCACAATGCGGGGTCTCGGTTCTCTTCTGTTATTTGGAATGGCCAACTCTGCCTTGAAAACACGGTTATACTACCTGCAGTTCTGGCCATGCGCTCCGCAGCCAACGCAAAATTTTTATAATAGTATTCTGGTACTGGGTTGTGCGAAGACATTAAATCTCTATATTCCTATAACGAAAGATAAAATGTAAGTGAATTGATATATTGCACAACACGGGCCAGGAGGAAGCCAACCGGAAACCACCTCAGTACCATACCATGCCACCACGACAATCCTGCCACGACAATCCCACCACGACAATCCCGCCACGACAATCCCGCCACGACAATCCCGCCATGACAATCCCGCCACGACAATCCCGCCATGACAATCCCGCCATGACAATCCCGTCATGACAATCCCGCCATGACAGTGACTCCTTCAGGGCTAGTTACCTTGTATAGATGTCTGTATAAACTATCCTTCTGCTCCCCATCCTGTACACCCTCAGCCTGACTCCATAGGAACATGGCTTTAGATATTCTGCAACAGTAGGACATACATTTCTTGACACTCATCGATCAGTAATCTGGATGCTTGATAAAAATGAGATACTTGGGGAAGAACACAATTTTGTTGCCTGGTGGTTCTCATCGCTCTGAATTCAATTGCTAGACTGGTAACCATTTAGATAATGCCATAATTTTTAAGGCTTGACGCTTTCCGTCAGTTCATGAGATGGCATTCACAGGTCACTGGTCACTGGTTGATGTTACATTGTACTTGCTTTGCAGCCTATAGGTATTTTTGAGTCTAGTATCGCATTTTTCACAGGCACAATGGTGAAAGTACCGAATCCTAATAGGAACATAAACTCTGTACAGAGAAAGTTTATGATTAGGAAGAGGCGACTATCTCACGGGTAATTAATTACCTCTTCACACTGTTCGACTACATAAAAATTCTCAGACAATATTTTGACATCGGACAGCAAAATCCAGTGATATTTGTCACCTTTCCTAGTTACACAGTGCTTTCAACGAAATTAATAGAGTTTTTAGTGTGAACGGAATAGTCTGTGGAGTTCCATTAAACCCCTGGTTTAACCCCCTCTTCATAGTCCTAACTTCTATAGTCCTAGACCATGCCTCTAACCTAAGAGTACAACTGAGTAGGATGCCCAAATGCCCGTGTAAAATATTTCTAACAATGAATTAAAATAATGATGGTAATCTGTTATCCAGGAAGAGTAGCGTATATCTTACTTTGCATTCCACATCTCATCATTAGCCACTTCCTCCCAGCTGCCTGGTTTATATCTACAAAAACTCAAATGTTTAGGTTTTGCCAGAAATATTCTTTAGTTTGCGCTGCTGAATAGCAACCGCTAAAGAAAAACTTCGTTAGATGCAAAAAACCTTTTCGCAACAAACAATGTGCCTAGGCACACGTATTGAGAGAACCGCCACAACCAGGAGCAAAATTAAGTTGCTAACCAGATAATCATAAAACCCATTAGCCACTTGTGGTGAGACAACTTCTATGTTCTAACATCTGCGCAGAATCATAATACAGTTAGTTGAATTTTTCCCTATATCCATGTATAGCAGGATAGCTCAATGGTAGAGCACTGGCCTCACTACCGTGACAACCTGGATCTGAATCCCAGTCATGGCACACTCCCGCTGTGGGTGTGAGCTCCTCATATTAATCCTAGCTCAAAGCAAAATTAACCCCCACTATGAGGTGGAGCCCCGATGCTCTCTCGCTCATGGTGCTCCATGCTAAGCCGTAACTGACGAAAAACAAGTGTCTACCCTGGCAGCTTTGCCATAACGGTGAAGAGGTCATACAAAATATAGGCGCGATCTCTGATGAATGTATCGTGTATACCTTTTATATTCAGTAACCCATTTATCCTTATATGGATCAGTATATTCCAACCAGTGATCTGGTGAGCTGGCCACCTGCTGACACACTCCATACGGCATTAAAATAAAATTCTTCTGCCATGAGAAATCATTCTCCTGCATACCGATACACACAAAGAGTCTACGTCTGCAAAAAATAGAGAAGAAATAGTCACTGGCTGGTCGGAATTTATATTTAAGTTTATCAAATGAACTTAGTCAAATTATAGATATATAATAGTAGATTGTAACTGTAATTAGGTCATAAAATCAATCCCAATAGGAGTTTGTGCCATAGGTTTGGCGGTCAGAGTTTGATTACATCACAATATGTGATACAGTGAGTGAAACGAGTATTGGACAGATGTAGAGTAGATACTGCTTGGCCATGCCTGACATTTTAATAGGGATAAGTAGAATGCCTGTATTCTTACCGGTAGGAGTGGGACTACAAATAAGAGGCAATCCAACATGATACCTAGAGACGGGATATTTAGCGCGTGGCTTGTAATGGTAGTGAAAATGGTGGTCATGACCAATCTTAGCAGTGCGCAAACCAATGGATTGACAACCGCCGCTGATATTATTGCCACTACTGCAGGTACTAATGCTAGACAAATCAACACCTCGGAATCGATTGCACTGCTGACTCAGTCAATGGTGAGAAACACTGCAGCTGTAACAATAACTGGGCCATCCGCATCAACAACTAGACCACCCACATCAAGAACGACACCACCCACATTCACAACTAGACCACCCACATCAACAACTAGATCACCCACAACCAAATCAACAACTATGACCAGACCATCCACTACGAGATTAGCCATAAGGAAGTCTTTGGAACTAGGCATACCATCACCTACACTTTTACAAAGAATTGTATCCGCAGGGCAGATCTCTTCATTACCGATTGAGCCGGACGAATCATTTCAATTAGAGGTTGAGCAAACCTCGAGCTCACCTCTCAACAGTGCAGCTGAGAAGGTGAAGAAGGGAGAGAGGGGATACAACCAAAGTGTGAATCAACAGGAGTATGAGAAACTTGACTTACCAGCAAGTGCAAATAAACCTACCCTGATAAAGCCAAGCGAAAACCTAAAACCACCGTACTGGCCCCACGTCCAGGTGAATAAGACTGGTAGATATAGACAAGGTTTTATATTACACCTATGGTCTGATTCCTTTCACTGCAAGTGTATTGCATTATCATTCTGGCATCCGGTCACATGTAATCATGATTCAGGGACATCTAGGCAAAAGGGCAAATTTCTCTTTTGAACACAGCATGATCGTAATTTCACTACTTGTACGTACAGCAGGAAATGTGATGTTTTGTAGGCTTTCCAAGGAGACCTGATAACCCAGATGTACCACTTCATGAAGACAGCAAGTCGAATGGTACGTTCACTGAACTCTGGTACATCGGAGCTGTCTGTCGGTTTAATCATACCAGCTGGACTATCTGTAGTGCTGATTTGGCTAACTGGATAGTTTAGAATAGCATGGGTGGAAACCAAAACAAAAGGCTTACTGATAGTTTGCGGCTAGGAATGTACTCATGTCAAATGTTTCAATGTCTTCGGCGGTGGTGCCAGTCTTAGTGTACCATCTATCTCCAGGAAAGACTATACCGGGGAGATTCTTTCTTAACTTTGGAATAAACCAGTCGTATGCCATGAGTTCTTGCTCTAGCAGCAGTACATCTGGTCTCAGTCCTTCACAGTACTGGGAATATCTAAATAAAGAAATGAGACAATTGAAGAGTCAATTCCAATCAGATCAGGAATAAGCTGCACAGTCAGCTGTCATTTTCAAGCATGAGATAGCACCCCAGGCCGGGCAACAGCTCTAAGTGAAATGCAAATCATGGTTAGGCATTGAGTTAGCATACATCCCTGTACTTACATAACTTTTTGAAAACTATTTTCTTTCTCAAGTTTGTCACAATAATTTGGTGCTGAGGTGCTTTAACAGTTCATCGGGCGTCCGATCTGACTCGAATTGGACGCCTGCATTCGAGTTCCGACCTTATACTACCAAAAGGATGGGTTAAAGCGTCCAAGTAGTATAGAATCAATGCCCTATAATTGAGAGGCCTCTGAATTCTGATAAACCTGTTGGTACCTGAATGAGCCAGAAGGCAGGTCTCCCTTTGTTAACACGATTGAGTCATTTGGTAGACTAAGAAGAACTTCTTGAGAAAACTTTCCAACTATATCGTCATTGCGATGATTACACAAGTGCCAATTCTTAGTCTAAAAATATAATCGTATGTTCATTTGGGTTCAAAACCAAGCAGGTCTCATCCTTAGAGGTACCACAGCATTTATAGGCAAAGGTACCATTCATCGAAAAGAGATGAGATTTCCTGGTTACTTCTAATGAGTTCAAAATCTAACAAATCAGATTTTAGAAAATTCTACCATTACAAATGTTGCTTACAAACGTACCATAATAATTTTCTGTCTGGGTCAAGGCAGCACGTAAATACTAGAACTTCATAAGAGAAAGGTACAATATGTACAGACATACCAAGGCAGCGCTGACTACAATAGACACTGCAGCAACTTTGATCAATCCTGGTACTCGGTATTTCACAAAGAGCCTGCAACAGAAAATTAGAAATAAAACCTGTGACATAAAACTAGAGATGGAAGGGACAGCAGGAGTAAGAAAAGAGTTCATGAATACAGTGACTTTTCAACTCAAAGAGCGTTCTTAGTACCTAAATATAATACTGTAAATTGCCAGCTGAAACTTATAAAATTCATAGCCAAAGAAACGCCACCATTATCAATTTTAGTGATAGAGGGAGTGAAACATACTCACCTTTCGTTAAAGAGCTTATAGCCAAGAGAGGAAAAAACACACCATAGCATATGGGGCTGCATCCAAAATCTTTCAACCTGCATAACAAGGAGAACCTTCTATGGTGGTTCACTTTGCCGATACGATACTGGGAGAGGAGAAGGGGATGAGTTCTGGCTTTGGGTATTCCATTATAGTCACTTCATTGTAGATATGTTTGATGCATAAATGATGAATTACAGGAGCTTAGAGACTGAATAAAAATGATATAATTAGCAGCACGCTTTCTACTAAACGCTGCATAAACACGATACTTGTATATTAGAGAAACTGCTTCCTCTTCCTTGGATGACATCTTCACTATTATGGTGAAGATATTGATCGGGTTGAATACTTAATTTTCACCAGTTCCAGCTTAGCATGGAGCACCGCAAGTGGGTCAGGATCAATGCTCCACCTCATTATTATGCTTGGTTTTTGCTAGGATTATTGCGAGGATCTCATGCAATGGGAGTCTGCTATGAGAGGGATTCGAACCCATGTTCTTACGATTGTGCTGAGGTATCCGGTAATCCGGAGTAGCTATTGAAAGGATAGTGGGATAGCTCAATGGCCAGAGCGCTTGGCTCAAGATCGAAAGATCCTTAATCCAAGTCTCACTGTGAAAATGAGCACCTCGCATAATTCCCACCCCCTACCTCTCCAACAAGCCTCATGCTTAGGGGGTTCATTTAATAGGATGGTTGAGTGCCTGAGTAAACACACAAAAAAGACAAGAGAATTGATCACCTACCACCTCTTTGAAGAGAGGCTTATCTGTGTTGAGATTGGCTCGCCAACAAAAGAATAAGACATACACAGACCAACAGAGAAGACATATCTGTGAGGAGCGACGCACTCTCCTATCACTGTAAAAAATACACACAATTATGACTACCCAATTCAAAAGACACATCAGCATCAAACTACTTTTCCTTAGAATTGCATGTTTGATTGAGCTGATGTTAATATAGTATTCTAGGAGAGTTCGAATAAAAGCTTTTCAAACTATTCATGTGGTTTTTAAAGGAAAACAAATTCAGTCAGTCAAGTAAAATCAAATAGCGCTTTATGGTCATCAATTTACCTACCTTTCTGTATACCATTATTCTATGGAACTTACATATCACTGAAGGCTTGTAATATTCCCAGTAAGCCTAGCACGAAACCCACGAATCCGAGCTCATGTAGCACGCTGGAGCCATAGGTGAAGATATTGAAGAAAAATCCTCTACTCGTGCCATCCTTAGCCTACGTAAAACGCATTAAGTAATGAAATACATTAGAGAACGAGAGTACAAAACAAGCGTTTTCTGGATATAGAGTGCCTAACGGATAGCGAGTAAATTTTTGAGGTTGTTAAAAGATGGCCATAGTCGTACATACCAAATTGAAGCTCCCATATTCCATCCTTAGAAAGTGAATCATGAATCCATTCCAGGTAGTTTGATCACCCCAACTCCACCTGGCTGAGTTGAGAGTGGAGGAGAGAGGCAGGTATAGATACGGTATCATGCCAAGCCCTCCGAGCAGCATTACTCTATTACACAGATGACGAGAAAACTCCTAAAATTTGTAATGTATGGAAAAAACACCCATGCTGGAGTTGAAGCTTAACTTAGTACTCTGCCCACTAGAAGACCACGTGACGGACAAAGGAAATAGTTTAATATATGTCCGGGTAACACCGGGTGAAAATATTAGTGTTTCAGTAGCATTGTGTGCACGCCGTCAAGCGTGCTGTTTAACACATAGGGAGATCATTTTAATTTGAGTCGAATTCGATCCCAGATAAGGCATTATATGCAATCGGTGTTATAAATGGTGTAACCAAACCAAACCAAAAATGTGGAGGATCATTTTAACAAGCAAACAATCCACCCCTTCGAAATTGCATTGCTAATGTGCAAAAAGGTTCTTCTGTACATAAACATGGAAC
>Ga0224501_10002293_pt1 | contig 14975 bp, 10 predicted proteins | sample SF_Oct11_sed_USG_4_FD_169105 | JGI IMG/M metagenome (GOLD analysis project Ga0224501, IMG submission 169105) | Sediment microbial communities from San Francisco Bay, California, United States - SF_Oct11_sed_USGS_8_1 | ecosystem: Environmental > Aquatic > Marine > Sediment | place: USA...
GTCCTGGCTGCATCTATGGCATCAAATCTGATTATTGGTAGTTAAAGGTCGCTCCAGGAACAGCTGGTCCTACTCCCCATGTATCGCCCAAACCCCTCCGTAGATTAATGATATCCCAATCATCAACAGAGCGCCTAATGAGTGAAACCATCAGCTCATCTCTCTCTTCCAGACTTTACTTTGTGTTCATGTTACGCCGAAAATCGTAAGCAATTACAGTTCCTTAAGCCCGATCTACATTAGGGTATTTGACATTTTCTCTACAACTGGAGTATGGATGGCAGAAATACTTGTCTTTAAGTCGTGGTTTATATTTCTGTTTATTTATATATTTATATTTGGTTTATATTTAAAGCCTGCTCATCTACGCATTGGTAGATCCGGGCAGCGCTTGAATCGGCATTATGCTCGGTGAAAGCCCAAAATTTAGGAGTTGTTAGTGGGGAGCTGCCTACATTATTAGATTCATGAGTCTCAGGAGGGTTAAGACGTCTATGGAGCTCAGGCATTACTATCCGCTGTATTATGATGATCACACCTGTAAGCACTCGGTATACAGTTAGCTCTTATAATGGCTGAGATGGAATGCCACGGCAACATTTCACGAAACACTAATAGTCAGATATAGTGCCTAGACCTAAACTGAAATAGACTCTTAGCTCACTGCACCCCATAGTTGCATCTTCTCACTATAACAGCGGCTTAGAAAAGGACTCCTCTGAACTTCTTCTCCCTTTCGTGCTTTTACGCAAACATTTTAAGCGGATATCATTAGCCTAGCGCTTGTTATGGAGCGGCAAGCCATAGGAATCATGTGAGGGGCTCACACTCACAATGAGAGGCCCGCATTGTCAGGACTTTGATAAGGATTCAATTGTCTTGGGGCAAGCCCTCCAGCTATTCTCCTACAATGAGAAATGGTAATTTGATTGAATTTCTTATTGAAAATAGTCACATGTTTGTATAAGTTTAGCACTATGGTCGCTGCATTCAAGAATTCTGTCAGGTTGCTTTTGGTTGGTCACTCTGAGTGCAGCATTCTATCGTGGGAGGCAGCAGCTCACTCCGCTGACGCAGGTCGAGCTAACGTCCTCTATGCTGGATCAGATTCCCCCCAGGGGAGATACGGGGAGTTTTAAGATGGCGTTTCCGTAGGATATCCGCGCAACGTTTCACCCCCGTCTGCTCCTACGCGGTAGCTGAGAATCAGCGGCGACTTCGCTCACTCCCCAATCCCTAGAGGGCACCAATGATGTAACGGGATGTGGCCCATTTACAGTGAGTTAAAATGAACACAGTACAGGCCAGCGCGGCAGGGTAGCTGTGTCCAGTACCTTATCGGCTATATTTCAGTTTTTTTGGTAGGCTTTTTACCTTGTTCGGCTGGTTATAGTTTATTTATAGCGGGACCGAACCATGAGAATGTAGGGAGTTCATGCTCACTGCAGGAGCTCACAATGTGATCAGAAAAAAACCTGATTGTGCGATCAGAAGGTCAGATGTACCTGCATTGGCTCTTTCAGCTTTTACCTAATATTCATGCATAGTGAACCCCACTGCTTCCATTCCCTCTGTACGTTGTAAGGAGGCAGAGGTGTATTCCTTATCATTCCTATTTCTCTGTATTTGTTAGTGGGGCAGGGCACAGACAGCACTGCTTCCTTCTTTTTACAGCTTTTGAGAGAAGGCAGAGTGTATGCCTCACCGCTCCTATTCTCTCTGTAGTTTGTTAGGAGGCAAGGCGTAGACCTTACCATAAAGAAACTACTGAGTATGAATGTTGGCAGTAAGGATGAACAGAAGAGCTTGTTCACGTTTTGGCAGACTGTGTTCACGATGCCAAGACAAACCAAGTAAGTGAAAATTTATAAGCCAGACACCAGGCAATAACCAGGTTAGACATTTAACTCCACCTGTATAATATAGATACATATACTCTCGCCAAGGTCTAGTGCTGATTCTTATCTCGAGTTGGCTGCCAATAGTACGCAGTGAGGCATCTGTGACAAAAAGATAGCTTTCTTTTACATGAATAGCACCAGTGGCTTGTTTCCAAGATGGTGTATCATGTGTGCCAAAGAGAAGATTGCACTGTGGGTGGGTCTCCTTTATTTAAACTTGACATCCAAATCCAATGAGGGTAGAATAACAAAGTGACATGCAGGGAGAGTTCAGCTAGGAACCTGGATCGTTAGCCCATCTAAGCACCGCTCTATTCGATTAGGGGTTATCTTCCCCTGGTGTGTGTCTATTATGGCTAGTTCAATGTTTTCGTGAGTCTATTTACTGCCTAATGGCTTCCTTCATTTCCTATTTGGATTGAATGCAGAAATCATTGACTGTGAGTCAGTCTGAGTCATAATGAGAGGCTGATAATTGTCTGCTCGCTCGTGTTACATCTAGAAATAAAATCATTACCTAGGTACTATCTAACGTCTAACTGCGTCATTTACCTAGGTAACATCTAACTGCATCATTTAAAGTGGAAACATTTAAACTTAAATAAGTTTTTTCTAATACTGCTTATTAAAGTGACACTGATTCTTTTAAATTCTGAGTATTTATACTGTTTTACAGAATTTCTCCTTAAGGGGATATGAATAAGTAAATGTGTGACAAGAACCTCCGATCAGTGTCCTACCATGAGTGCCTTATTAATACATCTTGACGAGTAAGACTGTTGGCATACCTTGCTAGATTGAAACCGGTAGGAAATATAAATTGTTGATCGATATTCGTGGCTTCACACCCATACCCGGTGATTCACTTCTAATTTGGACTACTAACGTCTTGTGTTGGCGCCTTTCTCATTACGTACCATTGGCTTCATTTCACTGAGTAAACAACTAAATACTATGCAACAAGGTAGGGCAACTCCAGTTCCGTAACGCATTCAGTGTCACCTCTGACTTGCATATTGGTGTTTCTAAAAGCCAATAACAAATACGCTAGCGGCTAGCCTATATCATTAAGCAGTAACACAATGTTATGGCATTACTGGACTGTTTTTATAATGACCGCAGATGACGTCAGGTCAAAAAATGTTATCATTAAAATTTGTGATCCTTTGAATTGACCGTCTGCTTTAATAGATTAAAATCTGACTCGTTTTTACCATGTCTTCTGTTAGTGATTTCCTCTGAATTGAAGTTGACTCAGTTTATTTAATTACTTTTTATATTCATTTAGAAAGACGTACATGCCGAATGTGTATGGAGAGAATTGCCATCAGCATCGGGAGGAGGATACCACTTCTCTGACTGGGCGGTTCGTATATAAAAATTTGCTAATTTATTAAATTGTTAGTAGAGAAAAATGTTTTACTGTACTGGGATAGCTCAGTGGGAGAGTGCTGGGCTTGCAACCACGCGCATCCCGGCCAACACTAGCTCCCGTCGTGAGCAGGAGCTCCTCACGTTAATCGTAGCTCAAAACCAAATCAGGTCTCACTTAGAGGTGGAGCATTGATACTTAATAGCGTTTGGTGGTCCTTGTTAAGCCGTAACAAGCAAAAACATCAAGTATCTAATACAGCAGTTTCACCGTAACGGTGAACGTCATGAGAAAGAAAAAAATGTATTTTATAGTTTTACGTATCTTGACATGTATGAGTTTTTTCTTGACATTTACCTGCGCTGGTTTCCTGGTGGGAGCCTAAAGTTCGTATCAGTTTCCATGACCGGATGCTCCTCCTGCCGTTCACCTCATTCCTTTATCCAGCATCCGGACTGGCACTGGGTCAGGTCAGGTATAAGACGAATGGCGAGTCACTGCCTCATCAGAACCTGGCCCGTCAGAACCAAATATATCGGGTTCCATGCTTTATCTATGTGTGACTTCTTTTACTCAGATATATGAAATAATCTCTCACCGGTCTTTTATTGCCCTGTGATATTTCCATTGTTCCCCGCAACCATTTGGCTATCCCTCGCAAGCCTGAGGCATGTAATGTTCTCCTGGACCTGGGAATCCTACTCCCAAAAGCAGCTCAGTTTAGCCGAGGCTGAACCCTATGATCTAATGACCCTCTCACCGTCCGCTAGCCATTCAGAGTTGCGTTCATGGCCATTGGGTACAAGTTTTAGATCTGGCATTGGTTTGCGGAGCCACAGAACTACTAGTCACTGACTACTGGTGTTTCTGCTGATTGTATTTCTATGTTTGTTGATTCTTAAGACATTTGTTATACTTCTAGTTATGGAATAAACCAGATCACTTTGAGTATATTTAACCCTCGCTTGATTGGCAGCCAGGTTTCCCTCCCCCTCCGCCTCGTCACCCAAACTGGTAATGTCAGTGACATTTAGTCACTTCATGTCAATGTCATCGTGCTGATGTCTGTTTGCAGGTTCTCCCGGATATACCGTGACGCTCAGGCATGCGGGGAGCACACTCGTGTGGTGCAGGGTCTCCATGAGAACTTCCTCTCTATGAAGTTTAAGGATCCATTCATGAGAGGAGTGAGTTATCCTAATCCGACCCAAATACTAATTGGGTTGCTGTTTACATTGAGCCATATACACGTTTTAATGTGATATATCTTTGGATGAAGGCCTAGCTGCGTGCGAATGATTTTGGTGACTTTGTCATTAGTTGTGAACAAAGTCTTTTTCAACCAACAGGTAACAATCCAGTGATACATGCCTCGATATTTTCCAGGTGCGAATGGGCACCGAGTGGCTCTGCTATGCCGATATGATGAACAAGAAAATCATGACTCAGCAGCTTTTCCAGCTAAACAGTTATTTACACTATCTTCCCGTTGTGTTTCATCTAAAGTTCTGTCAAGCCTCTGCCCCAAAGATTATCTACCCTCGCAAACAGTACGAGGTGAGTGAAATGTCAGTGAACTTCCATTCCAGGTATTAGGTTCAATAATTGTCATTGTGTCCTTGAGCACACCCATGGAGTTCCTAAAGATAAATCGGCGATATAGCACCCCACCGGCTCAGTGCTATCTAAGTACCTGGTAAATAAAAAACCTGATATAAATTAGACCCAGCCAGTCAAGTAAATGGTGCCTGGGTTCAATTCAATATCCATATCCGCCAGTATCCAAAAACCAGTTTCTTTTTTCTCATTCTTACTTGCAATAATAATAAAGACTATAATCAGGCTGATAGCAATCGGTGAGATATGAAGTGACAAGCTTTTCCTTCCAGACTAGGTACCCTGGGCAGTCCTGCGAAATGGACATTGCGAAGAACTATGTGTGTTACGCACCGATTTTCATTGTTATTTTCATATGATGAAGCTTTAATTTCTGTGAATACGGTTCTAGCTAAATCCTAAATCCCAGTTGTCAAAACAATTAAACAATCTTTACTATTTTGAAAGCACACATTTCTGTCTCCCGAACAGCAAGATTTGTGGAATTATTGTAAGACATCTCCATGCTGTTGGGATTGCCAATAATAGCATTATCATATCAGCATGGTTTATACGCTAATGACTGTAGCTCCTTAGAGATTCATCGTTATTCTTTGGTTTGTTGCTGTCAGGTCTCCCAGAAACTCTCACACATGCACACTTTGCTGACGATGATGACGGAGAATGCAGACCCGTCGATCGCGATGAACCTGAGCCCAACATCGCTGACTCTAGACATGCTGCCGATATTACTGGATTATATCCTGCAGCCAAATATGAGACCAGTAAGTGCCTGGCCATCAGCCGATCAGCAGTTAGGTCACGAGTCCGGAGACGAGTCCGGAAACGAGCCCGGAAACGAGCCCGGAAACGAGCCCGGAAACGAGCCCGGAAACGAGTCCGGAAATGAGTCCGGAAACGAGTCCGGAGACGAGTCCGGAGACGAGCCCGGAAACGAGTCCGGAAGCGAGCCCGGAAACGAGCCCGGAAACGAGTCCGGAGACGAGTCCGGAGACGAGTCCGGAGACGAGCCCGGAAGCGAGCCCGGAATTGAGTCCGGAGACGAGTCCGGAAACGAGTCCGGAGACGAGTCCGGAAACGAGTCCGGAAACAAACCCCTGCTTGTCAAAGGGGAAAGGCTTATCCTATCAGATTCTGTTTTGTTGGATTTTGCTCCAATGATCTTTTTCTCTTGCACAATAGAGTTGATTTTCAGGTGAATATTCAGCTGTACAGCACCAGAGAGAAGGAGCAGCTTAAGGAAATGGTGGATACAATGATCGCTTATAATCTGACATATCGGCAGCAGAAGGCAGCAGATGGACAATACATATACTCCCTAGAACCGTGAGTGTAGGATTACGGCATGGTGACCCCTCGTTTAGAGGAATTTTCAAAAATCTTCCAAACCTAAATTTCACAACTTTCCCACCGCTATTGCGCTAACTTATTTCTTCCTTAACCATTTGCATCTTCATATGTGAGCTGTCATCCACCCTGCCCTGATCATCCACCCTGCCCTGATCATCCACCTCTACCATTTCAACACGTATTTGTTGTGAGGTAGATAACAATTTACGCAACCTCTTGTTTACTGAAATGAGACTGAACCAACTGAGACGACACATAGAATTCCGTGTCACCAGATGGAATACCTGGTTCCGTCACAGTGACAAATCAAACTTGGGTGGATGGGCTGAAGAATAGTTTGCATTGATGTTTGAGCTTACCACTTTAGGTAAACGCACTTGCCTGCATAAATGCATTTGATTGCTTTTCGTGTTCCCATGAATTGATACGAAACCATCTACGGAGTACCTAAGAATGATTTTCCAACAAGACTTCTCAAAAGCTGATCCAAATAGCAATGCCCTATCCTAGTCAGGTACTGTCACACACAGGAAGTCGTATTCGCCAATTGTTGACCTGAAAATCTATAGCCTCTTGGGCTGTACTATAACAGGAGATGACATCACATTGTGCGTCATGTCAGGATTGCAGATGACGTGCGGTCATGCATTCTAATGGAAGGGAACCAGGTGAGGCTGCTTCTCTCTGCTTCTGAGTGTCCCCACCATCCATTTGTAACCTTAAACGGCTGAATTATCTGAACATCAGTAACCTGGACCTGAACCTGGATATTCAGAATATGGACATCGCTATGTCAAACGACACTCCCGAAGTATGTTGGCTTGTGGCAGATGGCTCAAGTTGACTGACCCATCACCGTAAGGCGTAATGAATCTATCTGACTTAAAAACAACAGCAGAAGAACTGCCAGAGATGATCATCTACAGATTCCCCCTAACAGGATATGACATGAAGTACATGTTAGATGTAACGGGTACGTTCTGCAATGTGAAACTCCACCAACTCCACTCCACTATCTTGTGAAATTGAGAATCGACTGTTGGGCTAGATGCAGAAGTATAGTATTAAAAGAAAAGTGTACCTAACTCGACTGTGACCATGATCATCCATCTGCTGCCTATAAAAAGAGCTCTCAAGTACTACTTAACATTTTCACTTAAGGACAAAGGAATATACAGAATAAAAAAAAATCGCGCAGAGTATTTCCAGTAAAAACACTTTCAGCAGGATAAAAAAAGTTTTTTTCATCATAGAAGCTCAAAACTGAGTCACAGATTACAGTGCTGTCAGCACCGGGGTAAGCTCTCAGTCTCGTTGCTACTATTTACTGAGTTACTGAATGGGTTGCTGGAGCCTCACAATCATGTGTCCTAACCTTTATTTTTTTCTTTGCGGATGAGATATCACTACGAGTGCATTTGTGATAATAAAAATGTGGCAAACCAACCAATTCAGACCTGCACACCAAAAGTGCACGGAGCCCTGGCGAGGCAACAGCCAACCAATTGAATAATGTTCTCAAAGTGAGTAGCCACGGTGATCCTAGCTATGATATTTTACCGTGGCTATGGTATATAGATAGTGCTCCATGCTAGATAGCCAAAAGGTTGTCCCTTTTTTCACTGTTTTACTTATCTATTCTTTGTACTTTTAGAGATGTGGGACTTTGCCTCAAACAACCAGACAAAGAATCTTCGAAAAAACCCAGTTGCACTCCACTTTTGTGGAAGCCTCCATGTCAGCCGTTGTGTGGACGCAATTGAGCCATGCATGGTATGCTGTCTTGGGCACCGTCAAAAAGGGTCAATAGTTACCCACTAGCGAGGCGGCTTCGGCCTGAGGTGATCCCAGTTGGCAGCAAGATCTGCAGTGCAACTGGGTTTGAACGACAGCGGAATGTATTTTAGTGATTTATACTGAGAACATATAAATACAAAATCATAAACTTTGCATGCCCGTGTTTCTCTATCAATAAGTTTGGTTGTTATGTGAAGATGGTGAAATGATAAAAATATAAACCAGGATTTTGGTAATGGAACAAATGTCTAGCCACAAGAGTTACATTGATGGTCAGGTTCTTGCTTTATATTACACTTCATTTCCCTGTACTATATAGCTAATCTACCGTCTTGAACCACGTGGTTACTTGGCAAGGTTTCTGTGACTAAAAATTGGGCATTGGGTAGCCTTCAGTTCAGGGTATAGTTTAGACTGTTGATCGAATGTCATGGGTTGATCATACTTAGGCTTGGCCTTAACTCCCAGGAATGTCCAGATTAGAGGAAATTATAGGATTTCATGTAACACAACTCGCGTAATGTTTTTGTATTGTCCCTTCCATCCTGTTTTGAACTTTCTTACCCCATCTTGTTCTGAAGTTGAACTCAGGATCTTACGAACCCCAATCAAGATGGACTCTTTTTAACTTATGGATGACTTGAATTAAGTTGGTGGCTAAGAAACTGACTCAATCTTCTCTGTCCCGACAGATGCGTAGATGAGGTGGTCCACTATCCGGAGATGAAGAAATCAGGAAAGGTGCTGAGTTACACGGCACGACAACTTATCGCTAACGAGATTCAAACTGAAAAACAGCGCCGAGCCGACTACAAATGGTAAGTGCTGGCAACTTATGCTCGGAAGACAACTATCAATCTGCACACTACAAATTATCTGTTGGATGAACTCGGGACCATTTAGATGCCCTACCCATCTAGTAGAATTAAATTGGGTGTTATTGAGTCTCTACTCGACAACACCCCACTGCTTACCCAGTACCCCTCCTACTACGTACAACACCCCCAGTACTTATTGTATCCATTTTTTTCTCAGCAAAGTGCGTCAGGATGAACCGACGACTCCACATGGCTCCCAGACTCCATCTAGTAGGCAGGCCACGCCCACCGCAACCCCCAGTCGGAGGGTTAAGGCCATTCAGGAGATGGTAACTCCTAATCATAAAGCTAAACTACAACCGAAGAAAGTCACACCTTCTGCCAGAGTAAGTCATTACTCCAGTCTCGTTCTATCTGTCCTATCGGCCTATCCTGTATCTGTCCTGACAGGGCAGAAAACTTACTGGATATTTTTGACAAGGCTTTTCTACAGGTCTGTCCTGGGGAAACTTTGTGTCTGTGTCCGCATGTGTAATGGAGGAAACAACTCTATGAGTGGGCCTCTATGAGTCGACTCCGATGAATCCTTTCTGTGAATTCACAGATAAAGTTTATTCTTTGGTCTAGGTCACCAACTCCTCAGGACACCCTAGGCATAAGTCTGGGTTTTCTCCAAACCCGATGCCGTGTGTTTACACCCACCTTTATGCTAAGTCACATGGATTACACTTTAGGGGTTATCTGCTCTTGATTACATGCCACCGCAACCCTATTTCGATTATATACCCATACCAGCACAAAATGGCTTACCTGTACAGAGTATGCGGTTAAGGTTGTATTGTGGGCTCCATCCGCATTGAGAGATGATGCTACAGCTTCCTGTGAAGTTACAAGATGGGGCCGCAGGTTGGCGTAATAAAGTTGACTTTGCCGGGGCCAGCTCTAACCTATCCGGGTGCCCTCTGACTCAGTGCAAAACATTACACCGCAAGACTAAATGGGTCGCTCTACCACTTGATAGGTCAGTCAACCAAAGAACACTATTTTATACACATCGCCTCTCAAGAACTCCGCTGCCGGTCCCCATTGAGAGTGACATTGATGTGTGCCACCAGTGGAGCATACCCTTATCCAGTGGTTTGCATCAACATAATTTATGATGTGACAGTGTTTATATATTCCCATCATGTTCTCTCTAGGCTCCAACGGATTTCTTCGGTCGACCAATCAACAGACGAGCTAAGCTACTGTCACCCGAGTCTATTCAGGCTAAAGCCGATAATGATCTCCTTCGTACTGATATCTGGTATAAATACGAGTCGGGCTACTCCAACGCCGTCAGGAAAAAAGTGACAATAACTAATCTGCTGTGAGAGGGAAAGGGGTGATGACTCCCATCTACTCGGGCAGTGAGAGAGAGAGAATAACTCCCAAATGGTAGAGTCGTCTCCCTCGGACAGTGAGGTTATTATAATAGGAATGCCGTGAGAATGAAAGGCAGACGTTATAATCCTATCAGATATTCATTCCTGCTTGGTAAGAATGTGTTATTCAGACAATGCAGGAGACCTATAGACATAGACACTCATTTATTATATAGGGATAGAAATGTATATACGTGTACTAATTTATTACCAATGAGTACCCGAGTGAAATAATGCAACGGACAGATTCTATTCACCGACCATAAATCCACAAAGAAGACATTGCAGCCTGAGTAATAGAAACGATAGAACGATTCTGATTTATGTGTGACTCTATTTAGGTCATGTTTGCTAAATGGTTCATCTGTGTGCTGGTCCTTTTACATCTAAATAGCATACACAGTGGGGAAACTCATTGGAGTAAGTACATGTGTCGATAAAAACCGTCCGAACGCCACATATGGATGGCAGGATGCCTACTATATACCGTTCTCGCAACTAATTGAAGCTAGCTCCGTTAGCCTAGCCAGTCAATCCTGCAGCTCAACGTTATACCAGGGCAGCTGTAAGTTAATACTCTGTACATATTTTGTTTGGCACTTGTAGCGTATTATGTAACTGTGTCAGAAGCTCTTCAGCAGCTCACTACGAGTCTTCTTAGGGACGCATTTTTATTGCGCGTCCCACGAGTGCGGGGTCGCTCCGGATTCACGCGGTACTTGTCATCAGACTCCGACAGCGGTGATTTATTCCTGACTTTCCTAGAACCAAGTTTATGAAAAATAATCCCAAGAATTGATGGGATCGGCATTGCAGCTATGTAGGGCCAATCACGGGTGTCATCAAAGCAGAACAAACCGGGAACTATATGCGAATTTGCGTATGGTTTTTCACAACGGTTCTCACAAGCCCACTCACGGTTTAACTCCAAGCCTGGAGATTGTGATTCTGATTTCAAATCATGGACCACCTGATGGTCCTACTGCCTCAGTACATCCCCTGAAAAAAATCGCCATGTTATAACGGCCAATTGCATGAAGCTGCCGCTCTCATTCCATTCCAGCAAATTCAGATATTAGGCAGCCGCAATACCTATAGTTACCACTCATGCATTTGTTGTTCCTACCACCTATGTGATGGCATTGCATTATGCCTACCCTGGGTGAATTCTTTAGACTTTCGCTCTCATTGGGTAAAGCCTATAGACTTCTCATTGCGTAAAACCTATAGGCTTTGATCAATCTGAAGTATGACTAGGGAGTGGATCGCTTTCTACTCATATCTTTGGTTTATATTATTTACTGGTCATTATCTTCAGCAGACTTCCTGAATATGTGATAGGAGCTAGGAATTGAGTATGGACCTCGCATTCACAACGAAAGGAATGCTTTCGAGCCAATAAGAGGTCTAGGTACACACCCATCACGCTATCCCTTAACACTATACCCACTGAGCTACCTCATATCCAATAGTGCCCTAGCCACTGAGCTACCCCACTATCCCATAGTGTTATAGCCCAATGTCGAGTTGGTTCCTCTCTGTACACAAGCACTGATGGACTCCTTTTGATCACAAATTACAGCAAAAATTCTACTGAGCACCCGAGCCGGATGCACCTCCATTGCAATGTCAGTCAATTGTTACCATCATCCCATCATCTCTTTTACTGAGTGAAAGCACCGGCTATAAGCGTAACGTTATCCTTTACTTTCTATAGAAGGATTACAAATCTTTTATTTCAAACATGATTCCAACTCTTTTACGAGGCTTCTGCCATGTATGTACATCGACACTCCAAATTCCGTGGATAGTCCTGGCCTTTCCGAGATCACTTGTCAATCGTTGTGTAAACTGACCACACCGGTCGTCGCTATAACAAAGAGGTGTCCTGTGCAATTGATGTAATCGGCAGTAAAACATGCAATGAAATCAGAGAAGCCTGATAAAATATCTACAAAAAGACAGGTGATGGCGACTTCCCGGGGATACCATTAATTCAGGTCACACCAGTGGTGTCCTTAGTGGATAGCGTACCAGGCTTAAAAGGCAGCACACTGGGCTTAGAGCCAGAGTTTACAGGTTCAACATTTTGTGAGAGCATCACATTGTTCCTCCAACCCCATAAAGACAGAGCATGCACGGGAGTTTCACTTAGAAGTCTGGAGTGGCAAGTAACGACTTCAATTGGCAAATAGTGACTCTGAGCGGCGGCAGTTTAAAAGAAATTCTTGTTCAACAAAATCTATTTACAAAATTAATTAGTTTGAGAAAACATACATGTACCTAAGTACAGGTGATACAGGCAGACTGCGTTTCTAGGACCACAGTTTATGATGGGGTGCACCTTGTTTGCCTTGTGTCCTGTAGCACAGTATGTATAACACTGATGGGCCTCTAATGTAAGTGACCTCCTGGGGTGGACTGGTGGGTTCTCTGAATTGACTCTTGTCTACACAGGATAGGTGATAGTGACACTGAAGGGCCCATTTCATATTTTCTCTCACTTCAGGTTTACATGACAGTTTTTGAATTTGATTCGTCGTACCTGCTGTCTGATCAGTCAGCAGTGGCGTGTGTAGTTTGGAACATATCCAGTTGACCAAGATGTGCTGCTGCCACATCGACTCTAGTTTCAACCCTCAGATTGCCATTTTAAACCAACAGGTCAAACTGACTGACAATATGAAAGAAAGTTTGAGGTGATGTCAAATTAAACTGAGGATCATAACACAATTATATTTCCAGGTATGTTCGCAGTAGTATATCTATAAGTAGTGTCAGTGGCTACATAAGAGTGCGACTGTCAGTCACTGACCCTAAATCATCTAATACTGGTCTCTTAGCATGTATTCACCCATTTAAATCGTGGGGCCTGGCTTTCTTGTGCTGCTGTACCGTATGTGAACCCGAAGGTATATGGAGGTATATGAAACTACTTTATATTTAGACATATCACCAATCGAGTAGAGATGTTTGAATGTCAGCATAAAAATTGAAGTATAGGGCATAGTCATAGAGATGTGTATGTGGTTATCATCACAGCATGAAAAATGGAGGTCCCAACCAATGGATAAGGGTCAAGGGTTGTTACAGACCCCCCTCTCCCTTCTCGAGAAGAGTAGCCGAGTAACCAAGAATCTGAGGAAGGCCATAGGAGACCACCTCAGTACCATCCCACAACACCATAACAATGACAGGTCTTGAGAAACCTACTTTAGACAGAATACTTTATTGCCAGCATCCCAATTGTTTACGGTTCTCGGATGCACTGACTGACGAATCCTAGCATCTCATGAATTTGAGAACCTTTTATTTGTTGATAGTGACCACTGTGTGTCCAGTAAACCCATACCCATCAATGGCCGGTGTTTTATAGACACCGAGGGTGCTGACATTAGAAACTAAGAAGACAATAACAGCAAATGGAAAGTCATAAGTCGTAAGTACAAGAGAATAACAATGACAATGAGTGCATAAGCTCAGGCAGGTTCATGGGATGAGAAATAGATTCGCTAAACCATAGAAGTAAAGACCGGATATAACAGCTGCGTGTACCTATGTCTATGGCACGTACCATTATATTGAAGATGCTAGAGTATTTTCAGATGATCTGAAATTTTCTGTGAGCAATTTTTCCGAGAAGAATGTTTATCGCACCAAACATGGACAGTTGATTGATTTTTCTACAGTTGGCCCTTGGAAAATGCTTTGCCGTACCGGTGTCAGTTTTTGGCTATTGGTAAAGCCTTTTCAGGGCTTTATCCACCGTGTCACAGGCAGTCACATGGACCACCCACATGCTGCGATCATGTGATTAGCGAGTGCAGAAAGAATCCATATCTTGTCTCCCCTGCTATTGTTACTGGCAACCATTATTTGATTGATAAGGACAATGGCCAGTTTACAGTGAATCAAGACATTTAGGAGAAATCAATCTGAGTGATTGACACATTAAATGAAGGATGATTACGCTGGGTGATGATTGAGAGAGGCTGTCTGGTGGATATGTTGTTTGGATTAACATCTGATTTCAGACGATTATTGTAATTTTTTAACCGGGTAGTAAATGAAATAACAAACTGGGTCCCATGTTCGATTCCCCCATTTTCGTTCTGATTTGCTGTATTTAGCTGCCGAGGGTGGAAGCCAGCACAACGCAGTGCCAGTCCCAAATCCGGATGAAGGAAGTACGCAGAAGAGAGGTCAGACAGAAACTGTCCGCATGAGTAGTTAGGAGTGACATATGGCTTAGGTGTCAGCATCCGTGTCAACCTGATCATTGCTCACAGGAAGTCAGCAAGGATGGACTATCCTTACTGAAGGAACATCATGGTAAAAATGGAGGCCCCGACCAGTGGATAAGGGTAAAGATCTCTCCACAGTTGTTCAAGATCCACTCTACCGTTATCATGAAAAGTAACCAGTTTGAAACATGCACCGACGCACTAATGCAAATGGGTTGGGTTGACTGACCACCAACCAGCAACTGGAGGAAGGCACAGTGAAACACCTCAGTACCATCCCATGCCACAATGACTGGTCATCACTGAAGGAGGTCAAGTGGTGGAATGGGTGGATCTGTGATCCTAGCTCTCACATACTGGCGGTTTCATATTCTGTCATGTAATATATCCACCTAAAGTCTGCTATTACTGAGCACACTTCTCTTCGAAGGAAATGGAAAGCCGTGCTGCTC
>Ga0224501_10002294_pt1 | contig 14975 bp, 12 predicted proteins | sample SF_Oct11_sed_USG_4_FD_169105 | JGI IMG/M metagenome (GOLD analysis project Ga0224501, IMG submission 169105) | Sediment microbial communities from San Francisco Bay, California, United States - SF_Oct11_sed_USGS_8_1 | ecosystem: Environmental > Aquatic > Marine > Sediment | place: USA...
AATGGGGGAGAAAAGGGTGCTCAGCATTCACATTACCAATAGACTCATCACCGCTGCTCGCTGCTGACTCATACGTTGGAGCTGACCTGTAAAATTTCATTTGAAAATTTGATATATCATCTAACAACTCTTTGTGTCAACCAGTTTAACATATATGACGGGGTGAACACCCCACGGGGAGCCAGATATTGAAGAAAAATCTGTTGGATGTTATGTAACACAGTGATTACAGGGCGTAGATGCGTACATACCAGATATTGTCTTTATTGCCGAATAATGGTAGATGCGGAGTTAAAGAATAGTTACAACTGTCACTGTAGCTAGTGGGAACTGGCTCCTTCTGTGTAAAAGAAGAAGACTCTCGCTAAAACCACAGCCAGGGTGAATTTCCTGGGCAACGAACAACGGATTCCAGTCTTCGTCGCGAGTGCGGCGATAACATCAAATTTATTGACTGTATTTCACAGCCCCAACGTCTTGGACTTCCTTGATGACCTAGGAGTGCGATTAGGGCTTCAAGTCTGAGGGGATGGCGTCCCAAAATTTATTTGGGCAGGAGGACGATGGATGATCAATGTTCCCCCACCCCCACTAAAGCATCTCTTCATGAGCTCTCAATGTCCCATCTTCACAAGTTAGAACCCTTTTCCTTAATTTAAACCATAGACCATAACCACACACCGGATGCATTCATGTTATTTTCTGTTCTGTGTGACAGGGCTTACAGAAAATCGACTACAGTTCCATCTTGGTAACAATAACTGGTTTTGGCAAAGGCATCCCCAGGATTACATCAGTGTATTATTCATCATGGCATCAGGCCAGTTCCTTGACCAGTTTGAACAGGAAATGGTGGAACAAGATGCATGGCAGCGGGGCATTACTAACCAGCAGACTCAAAATTCATTGCCAAAATTCAACTGCAAACAAAAACTTTTCCCCTGCCTGAATTCCTGAGTGCAATCAATCAGTTACAGTGTGAATCATCACATGACCTTGGGTAACCAACAGCGGTGTGGATTAGCAGTCTACTCTACTACTAGAGTTATCACTCAGATATGGTTACCACAGGAATAGCCTACCAAGATGACAGAACTGGTTTCCCTGCAAGGGGATCAGCCAAACATTTGAAGGGGAGAAGTGATGGCTTAGTAGAGACGCACCAGGCTATAGACCAGGTGATCCCGATTCCACGTCGATGGAGTCGGATTGCGACGTTAAATAAAAGAGGCCCATCAATAGAATAACAACTCCATGGGGGCAAATCATGGACTATCCTAAAAGCGAGTAATTGGCTTGTGATGCCATCTATACGTATAAAGACAAGACAAATTTAGTTACTCCTTACTCTAAAAGTTTCCAGTTTGTAGAAATTTTTTTTACGGAATGGCCATCAAAACAGCATTGAGGAACTTTCCTTTCACAGACTGACATAATATATTGTGTTGCAAGGTATCATATAATGAGTGGACCAGATCGCGGTAAACATGCCATCATAATTATGGACATCATTGCCAAGCCAACCCGCTATAATTCACACCTCATTGATTCCTAACAAGAACAGTTGGAGTGAAGATACATGAGTGAAATAATAGCATAATGGATAGCACACTGGGCCTTGGTTCAATTCCCAGTTCAGGTACAAACTTTCACAGTGCCCTTACAATCTTTCACAGCACCCTTTCACAGCACCCTTTCACAGCACCCTTGTCGATCCTGACATTAAAGCAAACCCTCCCATAGACTAATTTTCTATGGGGCACGCGGGTGCAAGCAGAAAGTCTCTCAATGGCGCACCCTGGAAAACCATGTGTCAAAGACTTGGCCAATTTCTGCACCTCTCCTGACAGCTGCTCTGTCATGAAGATAAGAAGAGTGAAGATACACACCTCAGCGTGTCTATAAATCTGCCAATCAGAATTATGCCTGAGAGACTGATCCAAAGTTCTCTGTAGACTATCTGACATGGAGTGAGCACTTGGTAGAGGCGAAGACCGCTGGCCACTGAGTGGCTGCTTAACCACGGATCTATCAACCACAGTCTTCCTCTGCAGGGAGGGAGAATGAGTGCTCGACAGGAAGTTGATTATATTATTCAGATCAGCATCCGTAGGTACATGAGTCCCTGGAGAACCAAAACGTTATGCAGTGAAATGAAAACTGTACCGGGAACTGAAATAGATATGGGAGAGGTACCCATAGCTTTTATTATCCCCCTCGGCATACACTAGTCAAAGCGGTCACATCAACAAATTTGAACAAAACCTATGATTCACATTCCTACCGTTTAAACTTAGATTCAATTCATCTGGATTCTTTGCTTTTTCATTTTTCAGATTTAGAGTTCATCCGTGAAGATTCTTCGGAGATTGGCAATAGAATTGGAATCGACTCGATTCTTTGAATCAATTTGTACACCTCTGGATCACAACCATGGGCACCTATACGCGTAGTGGAAATCTTCCAGATCAAACTAGTACTTTTCCGATTAACAACATTATTATATTATCAATACATGTATAGTTAATTATGTCACCTACGGACCTACCGTCAAGAGAAGGGTTGGCACGGGGTTCATCCATTCTCTTACAGGGCTGATGATCAGTGTCTGTGATCACGATCGAGGGACTGGCATTACGCGATGCATGGGTATGTGACTGCCTTTCGCTTAGATAGGTGAAGCATCGTCCGATTAGAATTGAATGAAAATCCAGCATTCGAGTAGATACAGCACACATAACCTTTACAGACAGAAAACATAGTTTTCTTCACAACAAATTAATTTATAATTGGAATATCGCAAGTTGCTTGCACCATAACAGAATTGTATGCCTATGCATAAAATCTTGTTTTACATGGATGAAATCATTAAGCCAATGGGTTGTTTCACGATGGTCCATAGTTTGCCCCTAGAGTTGGTACTCTTTATTCAATGCCGCAATCCGAAGAGGACTTGCAAACGTGGAATCGAATCCGGGTCACCTGATCAAAAGTCGACTGTATTACCCACTGAGCCCCCTCCTGTCGCGTCTCACCGTGTATCTGCCACCTTAGGTTGGCAAAAACATAGACTCAGCCATGACCCAGAACGTCAGTGAGCAGTCGAAAATTTAGCTCCATCTCTAGGGAAAATCTTTGTAAAGAATTTGGTCAGCTGCATAGCCTAATTTACATAATATGTCATGTAGTCAAGGATAAGTCCACCAAAACAATGACAGATTGGTGTGTAAATTAAGCCAATAGGGAATCACTGACCTGCACCTAAAACACACATAAAATGATCTTAGGACACCTGAGGACATCCGAGCTTGTGTGAAACTTAATACGATAAAGATTGTTCATTACGCTAACTATGCCTGGTTCTCCTTGATTCCCAGTACCTGTTGGCAGTCATTGGAAATTCCAACACTAGTAACCATCTAAATATTTAGACTATACACTAGCTGGAGTACAATCCTGTCCCCATAATCATACCAGCTGGGGTGGAGCGATGGCCCCTCTTTGGGGCACACCGGTCTTTGCAGAAGTCAAAGACCCAATAGACCAATTTCTGAAAACCCCGGACACTAGCTGGTCAAGACACAGAAGAAAAAGCTTTCGAGCTTTCTGTTAGCTGTAACTTTGTGATAGTACCAACCTTGTGATATTGTTCAGGATTATGGATCTGCATGGCCGATTCACCGATAACTTTTTGCCACACAGGGGTCATTTCTGATAACACTTCGCTGTAAATGGCATGCAGTCCGGCGAGACTTTCACTAGCCATAGGTGGTTGTTGACTGCTTGGGTGAGGACTCATGCCGGTCTCTTTATTAAGTTTCTCCACTAGCTGTGTACCCAGATCACTGACTAGGATTAAAGCTTTGTGATATTGTGTTAGTAAAGAGTTTATGCCTGCCATTACAATTTCTTTGTCGGTAAGGGGGGGTCCAGCCATGTCTATATCTGCTGCCTCGGACCAAGACATTGTCATTGTGACGCAGTTCCAATTGGCTCAGTCTACAAAAGTGACTGTATATGAACTTCAGGGTTATCCAGGCCAGTCTTAAATGAGCAAAATCAGGGGTATACAGTCATTACCAGGATAAGCCCCCCCCCAAAAAAGAATATACCAATCTTTATACGGTTTAAGGGATTTTTATCCTTGGCCAAGCATTTACTGTAGTTACAAATTTAGCACTGAGGCAAGAATCATGAATAAATAAACCGATAAATATGGTGTCAATCCCTAATGTTAATCTCACACAGTTTCAGTAACTCATTTAACCACTCCCTGCAAAGTAAATAATTCACGTATCTAGTAACTTGAAGACTGAACTAGGGATAACATTATTTCACATCGACTTAATGAATCAGTAGGCAAGTGAATGCTAAAAGAAATGAGTTGGCTTTAATAAGCAACACACAAGTAATGATATTTTGCTCTAGTTGTAGTCATGAATTACCGTTGCCAAAGTAAGATTAGGAGGCACAAACTACAAAAAATCTCCCCCCCCCCGAGTTTTATGTGGATACCAGGAGTGATAGAGCTCAGCAAGTGATTGCATAAGTGACTGAGATTGAGAAGAGCTCAGTGCTTAGTTAGCCCCAAGTCAAATAATTAGCCAAATTTCAAGTCAGTGTGACTTTGAGTGAGTCAATGAGTGCAGCTGACTGAGCGAGTGAGTGAGACATGAAGGACAGGGAATAACTGGCAGTGGCAAGAGCTAGGCCTAGAGGTAAAGTAAAGCATAGTATCAGAGTGATTCTGATAGTACCACTGAATGAATGTGATTACTGTTACTCTTAACTTGAAACTAGTGTCTCTTAGTCTTAGTCTTGATGTTACTGTTGGTAATTAGTAAATCAGTGATACTGATGCCACCAGTTGTATATAAACCCTAGCCTAGGCTAAGTAAGTTACTTTAGCTTTTAGCCTTTAGCGTTTAGGGTTTAAAGTTTTTGCCTATGCTATAGTTTATCCTCATAATAATAACTAACTTCGGTTAGTTACTAACCGAACCGAAGTCAGTGAGTAGAGTAGTACTAGTCTAGTACTGGTACTAGTAGTAAGTAAGTAACGTAAGTAAGTAGTAACTAGTAAGTAACACTAACTGCAAGTGAGTGACTCGGCCAACCGCCTGGACTGGCGGAGTAGCTATTGCTAACAGCTAAGTGAGAAGTTACTTCAGCTTTCAAGCTAGGGTTTACTTATTACTATAGTTTATTCTCATAATAAATAACTAACTAAGTCAGTAGTATTAGTAACTTCTAGACTAGTAAGTAACTGAGTAAGTCAGTAACACTAACTCAGTAACTGACGTGACTGACGGACTCACAGCCGACCGCCTGGCTGGTGGAGTAGCTGTCGCCAATTGAGAAGTTGTTGAGGGGCGACCATAGAAAGCAGGTGTACCTACCTAGCCACCACGATGCAGTCCCTCAGTTGTTCGGCGGCTAAGTTTGAGCCGTAGTCGGTATTAGGTCAAATGATAGCCAAGATACAGGGTTTAATCTTTGCTGTTATGAACAAACTTGTGCTAACTTTCAGGCCCAGAAGGGCTCTGGCTATGCGGCGCTAGAACATAAATATCCGTCAAGCGAATGTCCAATTCCCAACCGACACAGCAGTAAAGCTTCAATCACTCGTCATAGCTACGGCTTGTGTGGGCTAGAATATCGGTATCAGGCGGTCCAACGAGTACAATCTCTTCACAATCGCCTGTCAACGGCATTGTAGTTACGGATTCTTGTTGCGGTTCCACCAATCAATGGGAGAGACGGGATCGATGACCAATCAAATCGCAATTCATGCAAAAAAGTCGCCTTCATTCCTTCAAAGCAACGCGCTCAGTATGTTTGTCTTTTAAGTTTTGTCGAACTGAACCCCAATAGGCAATCGTACGTATTCTACGTACATACACGGGGCACCCCTATATGCGTCGCAGTCACACAGTGGGAGTGTGCCTATAGCGACTAGCGAGTCACTCACTGCGAGTGCCACCGCCCACCCTGGCCTGAGTTGGACTGACGAGTGTGACTGATTCATCATTCAGTCACTCACTCTCACTGACTGCTGAGTCACTCGTCACTGACGGTTACTCACAGTCACTCACTACCAGTTTCAGTGTCACGCAGTCACTAGTCAGCGACTGAGTGAGTCATGGTGACAGTCACGGTGAGTGACGAGCTGAGTTGAGTCACGCTCAGGCTCACACTCACGGTGACTGTGATTGTGAATCGAATGACTGACTAGTGACTAACTCAGTTACTGACTTGTTGTTGTATTTACGTCACTGATAGACTAACACGTAACAGTAAGAGTAAAACTATGTCAGTGAAAAATCAATGATCGGTTTGATTGAGAAGTGCCAAGTGCTGACTGGCTGAATCTGATAGTGATAGTAGTGACTGAGTGACTCCCCCAGTGAGTGACTGATAGTGATAGTGACAAATGAATTGACTAGATTCCGTGGCTATTGAATTGGCCGAGTTGGTGAGCGAGTATCAAAAATATTCAATATGTCTATTTTTAGCCCTGTCACTTACTGTCGCTGCTAGTATGTGTCTTGTGTATGGCGAAAGTGATACATGATTCTATTAACGTTTTTTGTAGCACTGTAATACAAGTGTCTGGGGGTGAGAATCATGGGATTGTTAAGTAATCCACATACTAGGTCCAAGTTCACCTCAATAGTGCAGACGAACTCTAGTCTGCTGAGTATTGGACTGCTATTAGGAGGAGCGCTTTGGCTCACAGCTTTAGTCCATCCAAACTACAACGGAGGAACATACTTTTCGGAGAACTCTTTATTGCCAGGTATTTGGCAATTGGGTCACGCTTTATATTACAAAGTTTTAACGATGTTCTTCCAATTTAACAACTGTCACTGCTACTTTACAAATTGAGCTTTCTTACATTCACCTGGAGATTACGCATGCGCAATATCATCATGTCTATCTGTATGTCATCCCATTCCTTATCAAGGTAGAACAGAACATTTATTTTTCACATCTCTGCTTCAGGTCTTGTCCGACCTAGTTTCAATTCGAAGAATGACTTGGATAAGTTTTATAAGGAATATAATGAGCAACTGCAGATATCAGGAAAAAAATCTGGCAGGTGAGGTGAAGGTTACATCAAGTGATCTACCTCTTCTAGTAATAAATATATATTTCCAAGTTCAGGTTAGTTCATATTTGAGCTTTTGTTAAAGGTCCCTCATGGTCATAGTTCTTGCTAAAAAAATCTCACTATGAGGTGGGATAATGAGACTGGCTTGCCTGTGGTGCTCCATGCTAAGCTGTGGTGGGGAAAAACCAATATCTAACTCGAGTTATACAGGAAAAACATAGTATGCGCAAAACAAATGGCAAATCATAAGATGGGTCTAAACCCAGAAACAGTCTTTAACAATCTTTAACATAAAACTCTAGGTCCTCTCTCCTCACCTGGTGTGAGGTCCTGTATTTGCATTATGTGGCTCCCAACTGACGCTAAATGGCGCTGAATAAATTCTCTGGCATAGTGTTGCAATGTGTAGGTCAACTAGGAGAGGACTATTTCAGGATTATTTTATTTAATGTGGATAGCAGGGCCTTGCTTACAAAATGCTTCCAAGACAAACATTTTAGCTGTCAGAATATCGCAGGTCAGAAAATCATAGTGAGAATTATTTCCTGTTCAGCATCAAACATATTGAAGCTAATCCATATTGTGTTCAGTGATGTGCCGATCCAATGGCTAGAGGAGAAACTGATCTCTCTCGGACTAGAGGTTCACACACACGGCTATAAATTTACCTACCCGATGAACCTGTTAAACAATCAGACAGCTACTGGGAAGAATATCTACGCAGTACTCCGAGCTCCTCGAGCCGCCAGTACAGAATCCATGGTGCTGACGACACCTTTACGACCGGTGGAGAGCGGGCTAACTGGTACAGCTGGCAGCGTCTCTCTTATGCTCTCTCTTGCCAAACACATGAAGAGTAAGTGTGTTCTGTCTATCTGCCTGAGATCATCTTGCTTTACATGGATGGCACCACTAAGCCAATAGCTTGTTTTCCCGATGGCACCACTAAGCCAATGGCTTGTTTACAGGATGCTCAGTGGTTTGCTCCATAGAGTTGGTCTCCGTTTTTTTATTGTTACAAACTGAATTTGGCGAGTGGGAAAGCCTAAAGTGACGCATAAATGTGGAGTCGAATCCACTACCCACTAAGTTACCGCTTTTCCCATTTATAAATATAACAGCATTGATATCCGTTCCATCCCTGTTTGCAACCTGTTGTCATACCTGGGTGAAACCCTGAAAGTTTTATTGCAGAATATAGCTACTGGTCAAAGGATATCATTTTTCTCTTTGCTCAGCATGAGTATGTGGGACTACAGGCGTGGCTGGATGGATATTTAGGAGTGTCCGCCTCCACACGTGAGTTTTTTTAATCCACTCAATTTTTTCTGGTAAGATACACTGGTATAGTATGGGAACTATAGGCCATCAGCGACAGATTTATATGTTTACTATTATTCATTATTATTTTTGTGTATTGTGTATCAACTTGTGTATTATTACCATTTATTACTGACCATGCACACACCACAAGCCGTGATTCAAAAAAGTAATCTGAGGTTTCATCAGTGGGTATCAGTTTGTTTTGGTGTCTGCTTTTTGGGTGATTATGATGTTCGTAACTTTTGCGAAGCAACCTCCACCATCTTGCGCCATGAGTTAGGATCTACGCTGTCACATTTTGATGTCCGCTGGCAATCATCTTATGTTTCTTTAGACATACAGCCCGGCCGGCTTCCATCAAGAGCCGGTGTTATTCAGGGCGCAGTAAATCTCGAATTCCCGGATCTCACATTTGATTCCATCAATGTCAATATTGATGGCATCAACGCCCAGTTACCGAACCTTGATCTGGTGAATTTGGTGAATAAACTCTGCAGAGATGAAGGAATCACTTCCAAACTGCACGGTCGGGTACGTCACAGAGGTTATATTATTTATATTATATTATATTACAGTATATCATTTTATGTTCTGTAATATATTTGATTATTATATTATATTTTTGTATCCAGTAATATTATATTATTTTCTGTATATGATTATATTATATTACATTATATTATATCATATTATATTATATTAGGTTATGCTGTCGCTTTCCATGGTTGAATGAGTAAACTGTAACGAATTAACTCTTGGATATTATTTCTGCAGGAGGATCTCAGACGCGGTGATGCTGCTGCTCTGGTTAAATACAATGCAATAACGACATTCAAGATGATCTCTCAGCTAGCAACCGGAATGGCAAACGGCAATCATGGCTTGTTTCTGAGGTTAGAATCTTAGATGGTCTGTTTTATTTACAGTTAGAGTACATGTATATCAAGTACAAAGTGTTTTTCTTACGATTGGGTCATGATATGACCTTACTTTGCTTGGATGTCATCACCAAGTTCCAAACTCATTTCCAAAATGATCCATACATGGTGAGTGCCTATAGAAGAATCACTTTATGGCTAGGGTTCCGTTGTTTGAACATTACGATACGAACGAAGCTGATGGGGACGAAATGGCAAAGTAGTCCCGAAACCCGAAATTTAATTAGGCAACGCTGGTCCGAAGCCAGTGGGCTTTGCTTTATCTTTCCCTAAATCCTGAACTATATTAAGTTCTGCAGTATAATTGGTGATGGTGGATGTTGATGTTCAATTGCATTATTCAGCGTACAAGCTTATTTGTTTAGTTATTCATTCAGTCCGAATTCATCTGTGGGATGTCTGATTTTGGAATACTTTAGAGCCAATCGGTGTGTTTCCGAAAACTCTAACCTTTGTTACTCACAATTTCAAAGAAAAGTCACTTCGCTACTTAAATCCGCTATTGCGTATATATGTAAACCAAGTCATACTCTCTGGCCTGTAGATATAGGATAGAGGCGGTAACACTGGAAGGACTCCCTGGCATGAGTGGAGGCGGTCGTCATCAGCTCAGGGTAGCTGCCCAGATCATAGAAAGTGTCTTCAGAAGTATCAATAATCTCATGGAGAAGTTCCACCAATCGTTTTTCTTCTACTTGATGCCGTGTACTTACAGATACATCTCAATAGGCCTGTACATGCCCCCGCTGTCTATGATGATCGGCTCAATACTTATACAAATATCCTTTTATCTCGCAAAGCAAAAGTCACCATTGGATTGTTTATTACTGAACCCATTTGTTTTGACATGCCAAAGGGGCCCGCCACACGATGGCGAATTTCAACATCAAATCCGCTGTCTCATTGGTCGTGGTCATGTGATTTGAGAGAAACACTAAACTTCTATGCATTTATGTGACAGTATTTTGCAGATCGTCAATTCGTCATCATGTGGCAGAGATAATATCGCTGAGTGAAATATCTAAACCTGGGGCTTTTCTTATAGCGGCTTTGTGTAGCTTGCCCGAGTTTGATGATTTTGGCTTGAAGACAATATGTTGTGTTTTTTAGTCAATGACCCTATCCCACCTTGTCTTTGCTCTATATTTTTGTAATTGAAATGAACATTTGTTCTTCTTGACTGCTATAAACGCTATCTCCCTCTGGTGCCGATTTACGGAAGCCGTTGAGACCCGTGATGCAAAGGTTAAGGCCAATAAGGATAATGCATTTGATTCTAGCGGCAGGCTAACGAGCGAGACCGTGCAGCTTCTCCGCCTACCTGATGTGAGTGAATTTCTGCAAAATCTGTGAGTGGGGCAGCGGGATGCTGATGGTGTATTTGTCTGAAGGTCAAGCCAAATCAAATTTCTCAAACTCCATATAGTTCTCCTGTCTGGATTTAAGCTTATATAGTCCTCTTTTTGAAGGCTGTATACAACTGATTCCCTTAACCTCTCGAGCACTTGGTCATTCTATTTAACGGACCTCCTAAGCCTGAGGCTTCTCAGGCTGGTAGGGACTAGGATAAATGTGAGGGGCTCATACTCAATACAGTTCATGTTTTGTATTCTCATAAAAAATTCACGAAGGATGGGTTGTAGCGTACAGAATATTGGTGTTTATCTCCTCCAATTACTTATTGGTATTCATGTTAAAATTGGGATAGTGGGATAAGTCAGTGGTTACAGAACTCGACTCGCTGTCGTGAGAACCTGGGTTCAAACCCAAGTTCTCACGGTGTATGAGCTCCGCACATTTATCTTAGCTCCTACCGATCCAACAAGCCCGAAGCCTTGGAAGGTCTGATAAATAGGATGGCCACGAGTCCGAGTAAAATTTCAAAAAAATCAGCCTTCGTAAGAATCTTAGGAAGACAACAGGAAACCACCTCCGTACTCTCCCACGACATCATGACAAGACAGGTCATGATAAACCTAGCTTCGGGCAGAATACTTCATTTACATGTACGTAAGAATCTAACAGAGGACTTGTATATTTCTGTTGTAGAATGTTATGCAGGGTCTGGCACACCTGTTACCCCTGATTATCGCTTGCCACCTAGCAGGGCTGCTGGTCTATCGGGCACCCAATCTATTTGGCAGCGGGGAAATAAAGACTCTTCCTGCCGCTGATGCCGTGATTCTTGGTGCTGGTGCCTGCATCATCTCTACCATGATATTAGCTACCACCGTTATACGGTATGTCAAGGGGGATTCTTTTCATATTTCACATTGATTGCTTGTTTGATTGATAGATTGATCGAGTGAAGTAATTAAGTGTGGTACCTTTTTATCATAATCGAGACTAGTAGAGGCGAACAAACCAAAATATAATCCAAAGTACAAGAGGGGAGACAGTCATGGTCATCAGTGAGAAGATCAGTCATCATACCATAGCCAAACTAACCAAATGATAATATATGCCTGTATGCCTTAATGAACTCATGAGCACTTGGTAATCCTATGTAAACCACCTCCTCGTTTAACAAGTAAATTTGCATCATAATAAATGCATGGATTCCTTCTAATGGCAAAAGCAAAGGGCGCTCAATTTTGTTTTTCAACTTTAAAAATGATTCAGGAATCATGGTAATGTGTGCTTACTAGTGAGTGAAAAATTCACAACCCTTCTATACTCTGTGGTATCCCTAAAATTGAAGGGCGTCTTGCTACTAATTTTTTGTACTTTCAATCGAAAAATAAATTTCCCGTGAAGTCTTACAATGAATTTAATCTCTTCCAAGTTTTTCCGGACTTGTATGTTGTTCTTAATGAAGGCTCATCTCTGACTGGTTATCCAGCAGTTAAACATAAACTCTATTTATTTATAGCAAAGAAGAATTCGAGGAGATGAACTGGATGCTGTTTAAGTGTCTTAGTCTTATCTATCATGGCCTTGTTCTATTTTCGTTGGCTCTACTAAACGTCTCCTTGGCTATTATCATCTCAGTCTTTACATTGCCTGTCTACTGCATCCTTCAACCCAGACAAAGCAGGTACGACAGGCTTTTTACATGTTCCTCAGTTATTGTTGGCTACGTATTTGGTTGTCATTTATTTAGTAGAATTTATTCGAATGTGTGGATCAGCAATCATAAATGACAAGGTCAGGGGACCAGTGGATTCATTGCCATAAAAATAACTGAACTACAGTGGGATTGCTATGAGTTGTCTTCGTTTTCCACCACTGGAGATACAGCTGCTATGTTTTGGTGACAGTGTAACTCAATGTGACGCTCTGTCCACCAGTCAGATTGCTGATTTCTGTAATTTAGCCACCAAATTTATCCTCCCCTCTTGGAATTGCATGTTGTGACTTCTGGCAAGTGTAAAAATAAGCTATACGTGTCTCGATCGGCTGTGTGCATGCGGTTTGGATATCCTAATTAGGGATTTGTAAACCATCTGAGATTTGAGAAAGCAGATGGTAAGTTTTCTATTACTCAGCACCTCAAGTACGCGCTACCACGCGGTGCCATCTTATCCAAAAAGTCAACTAGCTTTTAAATTAACGGAGGCCATAATGTCTTGTGGTGTTTTGCTCTGTTGTAGGGCATGTTATTAATTTGAATACGTTTCTTTGTAGAGTTGGGACTGTGCTGCAGGCTGTGCTCTGTTTGGTGGTCTCACCGGTGGGAATTTTCACTATAATGAAGCTCCTTATTCTGTATCTAAATCAGGGTACACTCGGTCTCGATTCGGGCCTAGTCTCCTTTATAAATGAAATGAATGAACACTTAGTCTATGGACTTATTGATCATCTCGTTTTCGGAAATTATCTATATAGTGTCTTGTGCTTGTTCATATTTCCGAATTGGCTGATGCTCTGGGCAGTAGTATGGATGAATGTATGAGATACGTAGGTTTAGTGGCTCAGCTATGCATTCCAACCATGATGCAATGACTGAATGATGTAAACATTGTTAAAACATGCTTTGTAGATATGATGTAATACCATCCTATATAAGGTGTATAGCCAAAAATCTTCATTCTTTTTTTTGTGATGTTGATACGTGGAACAAGCCTCATGTAACAAAATTCTGTAAACCGAAAAACCGGAAGCGGTTGCACTATAAACATGTAGCAGAAAAGGAAGCCTGTGTGTCTATAGAAGTTATGCTGTCACAGCGCCACGGTGCATTATGTGAGTTAGGCCGAGTTACTTCTTGCCCATGATGAAATTCAGGAGACCGTTTGTAGAAGAATCGTGAGTAGTTACTGGAGTAAGGGAAGACAACTCCGGCTGAATAACCTTTGCCAACTGCTTGCCAAGTTCAACACTACAAAAATAGGTGATACACATAAGGATACAGGTTATAATTGCAATGTGGCGGGAGTTGACAGAGTTGATCTAAATATAGAGCACAACTCACCACAAAGATAAACCGACAAAACAACTTATTTGGCATTACATGTAGGTCAGCAGGTTGGTCACTTTATATCCTATAGTGGGAGAGTGGGTGACAGGATAGCTCAGTGGAAGAGCGCTGGACTTGCAACTGTGATAACCTAGATTGAGTATTGGTTAAAGTGGGCTGGTATAAAGTGTGTGAGCCCTTTACATCAAACCAAACTCAAGAAGCAGACTCGCTGTGATGTGGACCATTTGATCAATACTGACCCACCCTGGGTGCTCTATGCTAAGCCGTAACTGGTCAAAGGCAAGTATCTAGTGTCAAACAAGAAAGACAGGTGTGATTTACACATACCCCCACTGATCGAATGAGTTAATATCCCAGATAATTCCTTGGGTGAAGATCTTCATCTCATACATGGCCACCAAAAGGCCCAACATGAATGGAGTGAGCTTAGGGAATACAATCGAGTTGGTAGGTCGATTGCCTGTGAACACCTGCAACAAAAAACTGACCCAACCTAGTATGCAGCTGGCCTCATGGTAAACGAATGGCACCTCCGTGTTGGCAATAGAGGACCTGTCACAAATCAGTTGCAGCCAAATTTTATTGAGAATTATTCTTCCATGTTTGGTTACAAAGTAGACAAAGGAAAATGACATTCGATTGGCCAGACAACATTACGCAGCACCTCAGAATGCATTATCTTGTATGTTTGTATGTTCACAAGTTAATCATGTGTAAACAGAAAATCAATCATATAAGCTTTCATTCCTAAACTCAAATGAAGTATCCTCTAACTTAAAAGTCAGCGCACTTTTGATGTCATGTCAAAAGTTTTACCAAATCTGAAGCAGTTTTATTCTGATGAAATTGGCATGAAATCCTGATATTCGAGGGAGTCTGCATCAAAGATATATATATTATATATCAATTGGCTTGACTACATTGGCTATTAAAGGTTGGATGACGAGGCAAATTTTTTTTGGCTTATTAGAATCAGTGTGTCTCAAAACCTACCTGAGTCGAATAAAAGTTCATACTGAGCAGGGGATGTAGTAAAAAATACGATTAAATCTTGGAATTCTCAAATGAACTTTCATTCAGTTGAAATTTTCCCACGTGACGTAAATTGTCGCAAAAGACATCACAGCGGGTCCACGTTATTACATATGCGCGCCTGCGCGATTGGTAGCCAAAGCCC
>Ga0224501_10002295_pt1 | contig 14974 bp, 10 predicted proteins | sample SF_Oct11_sed_USG_4_FD_169105 | JGI IMG/M metagenome (GOLD analysis project Ga0224501, IMG submission 169105) | Sediment microbial communities from San Francisco Bay, California, United States - SF_Oct11_sed_USGS_8_1 | ecosystem: Environmental > Aquatic > Marine > Sediment | place: USA...
CGTTACATAGCTTGGTCAAGCAACCGCAAAGACAGATTTAAAAAAAGAAATTCCGTAGTGGACATTTGAGAAAGAGAATACAAAGAAAGATATTTAAACTGCGCTGATTGAGGGAATCATATAACAATAATAGAGGCAATATATAGTAGCAATGAGAGTACGCTTACATCTATGATCACCTTGAATTTATTAAACCAGGCAACTAATTTGATACAAATGTCATCTAAGTCTGGAACACATTACGATCATTGTCATTGTAATTGATTTGACATTTTTACAAGCAGTTTTCCTCGCCCAAAATTAGACCTGCTTTTACAAGTTGTGTAAATTTTTACTTCCTTTTGGATTTTCTTATCATGCAAAGTATAGCCGACAAGAGGCAATTACCACTAGAATGACTGAACAGTCAGACATAGCTTTCAAACCCCGCTATTCTCCACCCGGAATGCTCAAAATAACTGAATTTGCAATTTATTTGAAATAAAAACGCCTTTAAGGTAAGCTGCTGTTTGGTTCAAGATTTTCCTATCACACAATCGCAGCATCCGCTTGAGTATCCAAACAAGTGGCTTATAGTGGAGGATTAAAGAGTATTGGACTCTTACCTGAAAATGATATAGGCAGCGATGAATACCGGTACAAGAACACTGCAACGAGCAGAGCCGATAACAGTTCACCCACTTATTTACTGCCCATCTTATATAAGCGTAAATGATTTAAATAAATCGATACCGGCATGAGTGGGCCGAGCACACTACGCCTGACGTGATACAATGTAATGCTACTGCTATGGATAGGAAAAATTAGCTGATTAATGTAACAACAGCATGACATTGATTTACTTGGCATGTCATGGGCCCCTCTAGGGGCAGAGATCGCCAGGGGCATCTGCTTGTAATAATTTGAGGTGCAAAATTCGTACAACTTTGACCCAGGCCTCAAAACTACATTCACCTATAGGCTTGCACAGATAAACTTACAAAACACTGTAAGGAAAACGGATGCTTGATAGGTAGCGCATTAGGTTTTGGGCCAGGCGACCAGGGTTCGAATCCAAGATTGGGCATCACATTATGATTATGCTAAAGTTCTCCCTCGTCTGATTCGGATAGCGATGCAGGCCCATCCATAGAGTACCAACTCTAGGGAGCAAACCATGGACCATTCTGAAAACAAGCCATTGGATTTGCAATGCTATCTTCATAAAACAAGATGATCTTATCTTTATCTAATATGATGGAGTATGTTACTTGCCCTGTCTTGACGTGCACAACTCTCATTCCGAAAAAGCCCACATTCAAAGAAAAATACAACGGTCTCTTAGGTCTCATCATAGACACATATGGTATAAATGTTCATGGGTCTCATAAACTATAGCTAAGTAGAAATAGTTGCAGGTTGATTTATAATGTGAGAAGCCCATTCTACTACTCTATCGTGAATTATCATCAGGTTCGCCAAAATATGGGTAGTTGAACAATGAAGGAAAAGATCAATTGCTAGCGCTTGGCTCCAGATCGAAAGATTCGCAGTTTAACTTCTTGTCAAACTGAGTGCCCACTGTGAGAATGAGCTCCCTGCATAATTCCTAGCTCCTACCCCTCCTACAAGCCTCAGGCTTAGGAGGACCGTGAAAGAGGATGGACAAGTGCTCAAGTGAAAAAAAAGGCTAGCAATCTAAAGTAACTTGGAGTACTTGGTACCAGAGGTTTCAGTACAACCCCCAGTGCAGCATCACCTGGCTTTGTCATGCTCCACAAATTGTATCGGAAGCTTGAATAAACAAGAAACCATTGGAACACATCATGGGTCATCCTTTCAACACTCTTCTGGTTTATCCATGTACAAATGATTTCATCTAAAGATGAATGAGGTCATTTGGAAATTGAGACCCCCCTTCTGCCTTCAGCTTAGGCATGTATTCATACATGTTCTAAACACAAATTCACGAGTCCCTTTTTCAAATCCGAGTGCAGCCTATGTGGCAGGCAAAGCTGGTATCCAAAATTTTGACTATACACCAGATCTTCCGACATGATCTTTGAACAAATTGAGGTAACCGCACAGAGAATCGATCAGATCTGACATGAGCACCATGACTTCTTTGAAGTAATTGTTTGTATATATGAACTACTGCGATCGTTCTGTGTCTTGTCCGATTATACGCGGATCAAGGTGGATTACCAGACATATAGAGATATTCATGTTCCTAATAGGCATGATTTAGCCATAGATTAATCACTCCCGATTCAATAATTAGGATTTAGACGTTTAGTACACATAGAACTCGCGACAGTCGAATACATGCGTAGCAGAAATGTAAATCGACCGTTTAAGGGCAGTCTATGTGAAGGCGTCATTAAAGAATTGACACACTTTACCAGACCAAGCCATTAACCTAGGCCAAGCTAATTTTGTCTAAAATATGTCAATTTATTGATAATTACCTCAACTGGCACAAAGCAAGCACCAAGCAGGCAGGTTACATTTAACCGAAATTAACTTTAGGCATCTCATTTGAAAGTTTTCTTTTCATTCTAGACACTCATCGATTTCATGGGGCTCCCGTCTATCACTTTTAATTCTGCGGTTCATTGTGAAAAATATCTCTGACCGAGAAAATCTGTTGGTTTATGATAAATACCGTCTTGAGTTTTTTTGTTATCTGTCCAGTCGAACACCCCCTTATCTTGAGTGTTTTGTTTTTACTTCAAAACACGTAACTTAAAACCCTCACTTTCTATTCTTAGCGGATTGAAGGCCCGATTTAGTCAACCGGAATCGTGATGAGGCAGAGTCATACCTGATTACAAATGCAAAGCTGCGCGTCTCTTTATAAAGTACATGCGCCTAGGCTATGATGCCTCGGTTGCATAGATACATGATCAACTGATGCGACATTGTTGTGAACAGTGGATAAGGTTCAGTACATCTCTCTGGCAGTTTTATATTTCACAGTTTCTATAGGTCCATATCATTCCTAGTACGATGCAACACGCTCGGCTAAACTTGGGCTAGCAGGATAGCTCATATCAATGACTAGAGCACTGTGCATGAGTGGGATTGTGGGATAGTGGAATGATTTGGCGACTAGAGTGCCTGGCTCAGGATCCATGGGTTCATGTCGAGCCCCACTCGGAATATGAACTCCTCCCATGATTCCTAGCTCCTATGGCTCCAAGAACAGCGCCAAGCTTAGGGGTTTCATTGACTGGGATGGCCAAGTGCGGCGTAGAAGAATTGAGACCATGCTCTCCTGGCACCAAATAGGTTTGAATTGTGGGGGTTCTTATGTTGCGAGTTAGTCAATTGATACACAACAGCAAAAGCTTCAAATAAGGACCGCATGGTTGAGCAAGTTGCAGCTGAGGATCTCGGTTTGGAAAGAACATTATCCAGGAGGTGTTTTAATCAATCAGAAAATGTTTTGCCCTCTGGTCAATGCCCTGTCAGCATCTGGTTTCAGTGGGCAGAGGGGCGTCTTATCACTGTGCACTAGAAAGTGTCATCCATTAATCACAAGAATTCATCTACAATGGCACTAAGTGACTTTAGAGGCACACATGGTCTGATGTGTCAGTGCATCTAATTGGTAATGTATTTAGTTCAGCTAGCGGGTATTTCCAGAAAAAAAACTGTTGATATTATTATTGGACTAAGAGAGATTTAATAGCTCAGGTCCTGCTGACCGATATAACAGGAAGCGAGTTATCTTCAAGGATCTGGAATTGAATTACAGGAGAATGTGTGCATGTAAAAACCTTCTAAACTGCTGACTTTTTATTTTGTAGCCTTTTCTTCCAGTGTGGAATTGGCGGCACAGATTCACAGGTTGCACATATGCAAACATAACAAAGTTTTTTCTGCGACTAGCTTCCTTTCCTCCTGTTAACCTTGTCCCTTCCTGCATGTAGGCTTGGGGCTGTCACCAACCTGTTTTATTGCTCTACGCGGGCACTTGGCCCTCCTAGTTAATGGACCTCCTAAGCCTGGCTTGTTGGAGTGGTAGGAGCTAGAAATTATATGAGGAGCTGATTTTTACAGTGGGGACTCATCATGACTAGGTCATGAACTCAGGATCTGCTGATCTGTACCAAAGCACTCAAGTTGTTGAGCTGTCCTACTATTAGAGCTGGCATTCCCAATGGCCAAGATAGCTAGTACAGATAGTGAACGACTACCAAATAAAAACAGCGAGCGGAAAATCGTACCCAGTAAATCTCTGGTGAAACTGTGCAGTAAAGTGCTATAGTACTATATAGTGACTGACTGACTACATGGGTCTATAGATAGATTGATCCTGCCACAAGCTACAACTGAATCAGCTAAAACCTATGACTGTAGCTCATACAGATGATATAGAAATGAGTAATGACATTTATCTAGATTATTAAAACAAATTGACCAGGAACTAAACATCGTCTCATGGGGCCATAGAAGGGTAAGCGCGTAAAGCAATAGTCTTTTTTATTCACTATCCAACGTCGATCGAAAATAGAAGTGATCAAATTATTCCAGTCGATTGCAGTATGATTGGTAACATTCAAGGCATCACTATACTCTGGAGGGCTTAAACCTTATGCCCACTTTAGACAAGGTCAAATGCTTCTCGGTCATAGAACCCAGTCACAGGTAGTTCTCCATGATTTCACCCCACGCCTTATTGATGTCATAGTAATATGTCCTTGGATTAGTTTGTTGATTATCCGGGTTTGTTGTACGTTTAATTTGCTTGTTTAGCCAGTGTTGCTGCAGACAGTATTTTGCCTGAGGTGTCAATAACATTTTCTATATTATGGACAGACTGGGCGGATTTTGAGGAATAAATCTGGGGCGAACTCTTGTTACTTGTTACAATGTCTTTGCTGTTATAGTGAAGCTGCTGGGTTAGAGACTTATCTTTCCACCAGTGACAGCTTAGCACGGAGCACCACGTGTGGGTCGATATCAATGCTCCACAACCTTGCTTACGTTATTGGAGATCGTTGCGCAGTATGCTAGGCACGTCTTTTTACACTCATATACTACGCACAGATTATCATGCAAGTACCTAAGGTAAAAAGGGTAAAGGTTGCCCCCTAGCCATACAATCGCTGTGTGGGGAAGTGGGTGTACTGAGCCAACTTGTACCGGCAACAATGTGACTGAGGTAGGGTGCTAATCCTTTTACACTGATACACTATGTGCAGATTCTTAATTACCTGAAAAGCACTGGCTAAAATAAGATGTTATTACCATTGTTGTAGAATATAGACAGCGTACTATTACACAGGACACTCCTGGAACATTCTCTCTGATAAACAGGGCTAATAAGAGCTGTTCCAAAGGTAATCTGTGGAAAAGTCTAAAATTCTAAAACAGTATGTTTGGTTTAATGAATTCAAAATTCAAATTAGCTTCAACAAACACTTGATAATGGCCGGAAGGGATCAAGAAAGAGAAAGCTAAATTTGCATTCAGACAGCCCGTAGTGAAACGATGAAAGCCATGGAGTCAAAGAAAGGTATGGAAAAATAAACAAAGACAACTCCAGCTCCTGATTCTGTCCATTGGGATCGATTGTAGGGTAACAAAGGTATAGCTTAGCCAAAAGCAGCATCTCTCGATTACATTGACACGCGATAAAGCAGGCCCCGGGGGGACCTGCTAAAATCCCTGAAGGCAATCCAGGAAAGTAAATAGAGAAAGGGATGAAATAGGAGCAAAAGTTCATGACATGCACACAGGGCAGACAGGCCGGCAAATGTATTTATATACCGGACACCGAGAGAGCACCGCCTTGGAGAGGAAAAGTGCGTCACGTGTATGGATTGGGCAATAATACTCCTGCACGGATAAATCACGTAACACTTGGGAAGTGCCCGAGCCAATTTCAGCCTACTGAGATTTATAGCACATGCGCATATATATTGTTCGCGCCACGTAACATCCACCAGACTAATTGACAGGACTAATGAAATTGGGCCTCTGATGAACAATGACAAAATGCATCAACATGAAGTTCATCTTCTTATCTCCATGACTGAACTGCTGTTAGGAGTGGCGCAGAAATTGGCCTGCTGAGTCTTTAGCTCAGGAGATTTTCTGCTTGCACCCTCGTGCCCTGTAGAGAAGGTAGGGAGGGCTCCCTTCGAGCATTTAGCGATGGGATCTTAAACCAACGAGAGTGTCGTGAAAGAGAAGGTTTTTGCCCAAACAGGGAATCATATCGGAAACCCCGGGTCCATGGCCACTACACCATCGACTAAGCTATCGCTTCACCCCAACCATGAAGTGACCTTTAGCATCAATATGTTGGAGACATTTAACCCAGACAATTGTGTCATATCTAGAAGATTTTAAGCTTTAGCTACAGAAGCTACTGGGGGTCCGCCAAATGCATGTCCAATAAGTAGAGGGATTACCAATGTCAGAGTGTGTTAGCATAATTATACTTAAGAGAGTAGTAGCTAGTAGCCCTGGTAGGACAGATTAACTCATTTGGGGTACTAGATTCAGTAGACCAGAGGGTCGAAGCTCAAGAAAGTTCTTTGACTATTCATTGCTCTACACGAACTATATATTAGTGGGGTCACACTCACGATTGAAAATCTCAATATCTCACCAATGGGCTATCCAAATCTACTGGGAAAAGTTCAAATTCACGGTGCACATGATTTAATAAAAAGTGCATAAAAATTGTCTAGAGGGTCAGTTTTTAGACATTCGTGACAGAAGAAGCCTGATCAACCGCAGCTAGACGTCATATATCACGCGTACAGTGCATGCATGTTTGTACCAGAAATATCTGCAGACTGCTCGTCATGCCCAGCACTCGGGGACAGAAACCATGTCATCGCAGTGTTTACGGCTTGTTCGATAAGTGTGCTGCCGTGATGTTGTATTGATTGAACATGATTTTGTGTCAGGCAGGCGACCCTTAGTGTCTTACGCAATAATTTCTCACCGCACAACAATATTCAATTTGGGATGGGAAATCCAGATTTGTTGGTTACCGTCAAGAAAGAGAACTCGAGGCAGTTTTTAACTGGGAACCATTTCTAGGTCTGATCATCAGCATAATCAACATACTTTAGTATCTTCCTGCTGCGATATCAATTTTTTTGGGTCAGCAACAGTGATCATTGGTGGATCACACAGACTGACAGCGCAGAAGATATCGCTTGTTACATCAGATATTTACCATTTTTTTGTTTCCAACAACGAACACCCGAGCGGGGCGGGGCTTCTACACTCTTTGGGCACTCACGCATGCAGTATTTTCCCACTTTTAGCTTTATATAATCTATATATTTATATATAGTCTATATATTTATATATAATCTATATATTTAAATTTAATGTAATGTAAAAGATATAACCTTTAGACCATAGCTACCATGATCAATGAGTAATATACACGTTCCATGAACAGATACAAAAACACAATCACAATTAGCCTGTATGGTTGTTCAAAGTATTTTTTTCTGATATACCAAATCAGTTCAATTGCTAAGGGGCCCATGTTTTAGTACTGCTAGACCACACAATTCTTCAGTTGAGTGAACGGCGATTTCACGGTAGGCACGATTTTTTATTCAGACTGAGTTATGGAGTTGTCATCTCTTTGTTTTAAAACCGGTGAATCAAGAAAACTGTGAGATCTTTCAACCGACGTTAACCAATGGTGCTACGGTAGTCTATTTCGACCTGTTTATCTGGTATCTTTCCATGGACCGGAGACATCAAAAATGGTTGGTACCAGCAACGCCAACTAATTGCAGATACATGAATTTATCACCGTCGGCCGAAGGATAACGACTAGGCGATTTTTGGGACAGCGGTTTATTTCATTTGGTCGGGAAATTGTGTAGTCTGGTAGCGTCCCCTTACCAATCTGGGTGTATGGAGCTTACCTTACACAAGTCATCAGTGGCACCATTAGTCAGCGCATACAGGGCTGACAGGGAAGGACAACTTCAAGTCTTTATCTTCATGAACAAAGCCCTGTGTCTGGCGGTTTTGTAGTCAGACCTTGATGTTAGAGTAACAGCATCAATTACAGAGTATGACATACAACTCCCATCTGAAAGTTATTAGGCAAATTGCATATGCAGATCCATGCGTATTTCTGTCCTGTCTTAGTGCACAGTTCAGGCCTGCAATTAAATGTACCCGGTTAACACTGTGGTCAATAATCCTAGTACTTATGGAAGTGATGGGCAAATACAATGTTTCACACATCATGATCTAAAGACCAGCACACTATACATTACCCCATCGCTACCGAATTTATATGTCTTCTTCTTTGCCACTAATAAAAACCCATGAACATCCTGCCCCAGCTCCGGTCACTATTGGTGTTCCGCAAGGTTCAATTCTGGGTCCTCTAGCTTTCATCGTATTTATTAATGATCTACCTAAAACTGGTAAGTACTCTGATGTTCATATGTATGCCGATGATACTGTTGTTTTCTTTAGCTCTGACAACCCTGATACCACAAAAGATAGATTAAATTCTGACTTAGATGCGATTAACACCTAGTTTTCTCTGAACAAACTCAGTCTCAACATATCAAAAACTAAATTTATGGTCTACAGTACCAATTCTATAGGTAAATGTTTCTCTGATATTGCTTTAAGCACTGGTGGTGAAACTAGAGAGAAAAAAAATATCTTGGTGTAGGTTTTGATGAAAACCTATCACATTAAACGGGTGCACTCTAAAGCCAGTTCCAGACTATACCTTTTTAGGCAAATTAGAAATTTTCTGAACAATAAACAATCCAAAATAGTTTTCACACCTTTGGTGCAATCAATAATGGATTATGCAGACATAATTTGGTCGTCTTGTTCTTCCAAATCTTGAAATGCACTCCAAAAAATTCGAAATAGAGGTTTAAGATGTATTAATAATATACCAAATTCTCGTGCCAAATCTCATCATATTGCAGATTTACTTCACCAGGCTGGATGGACTGGGAACACGGAGACAATCTCATATGTGTATATTGACCTATAAGACTGTTACTGGAGACGCGCCATCATACCCGATGGACATGTTTGTATCCGCCTCAACATCAGCTTACAGAATGAGATTAAATATGAGAAACTCTTTTGACGTTCCCAGGACACTCAATCGGACTGGAGACTTAGCTTTTAGTGTCGCAGCACCTAGACTTTGGAACACTTTTAATCAAGACCTTTATTTAAATGCAAAAACGTTATATAATTTCAAGACTCGGTTACAGAATCATCCAACACCCAAAATATAGATTTTTTTAATGCTGACCAGGACTGTCAAATGGACTCTGTTTACCGGACTAGTGCCTTTGATTAATGCTTTCTTCACTTCATGGACCTTATTGTAAAAAAGACTTCTAGTCTCATTTAAGCTATCCATGTAAAACAAACCTATCAAATCAAATTTATCTACAGGTAAAACTACCAGGACACCAATAGTCAGTGTGATATTTGTACTTGCCTTTCGCTCAGAATAACTGCCTTCCATTGTATTAAATTCATTGTTGCATTTAGTGGGATCATCAGTATTAGAGTCATCATCATTATATACCCGAAGCCTTCACTGACTCTGGTCAGTTTTTTTCATAAGACCGGTTTCAGCTTGGTTTTTTTTATCAACATGGCATCATGGCGTGTCATTAGCGGCAGGCACCCCTTCAGATATACGCGTAAGCATAAACAAATAAGATATATTCTGATGTTCAGCCAGGGACAACTAGAATGGATGCAGTGCTCTCCATTTGTCCCTGCTTGTCTGCGCTCACACCAGCTGCTGCGGCCCTGCAGTCTTACTCCGTAACCAAAGCAGTGAGTGACAGTTACAAATATATACCGAAACACGGAGTCACAATAACCTGGAACTGGAAGTGTTCGACTTTCGGTGATTTGCAGCGAGTCAGTAACTGTAAGTTAGGAAGTCACAGCGAGAATGGTTTCGATTTTGACTGAGTTTACTTTGAGTTTGACCCGACTTGTTAATTGACTAGTGACTATATATCAAAGATCAGTACCAGAGCCAGGAAAACAAACACACCCCCATTGAACAGTATACGAGTAGAACCAGAGACATTATAATGTTGTCTCCCGAGTTGAACCAGTGAAAACACTGGTGTATATCCATATCGCAAAATCCGGTTGCGCTAGTAACATCGTATGATTGGACTGATGAAAACATTTGAGCCAATTGAATGACAGAATTCTAAGCAATCCATAGAAAGAAAACCCAGAGCCCTTTAGGGCTCTGAGAAAACTAAAATTAAACCTAATGCTATTCCAAAGAAGGTGGGGTAGTTCCCACCCTCTTTGGCTATTCTATGGTTGTCAGCGATACAGCCTCTACCAATAGGGCTCTAGCCACCGGATGTGGCCTTTGGGAAACGTAGAAGTGTTTTATTAAAAATTGTTAGCTCAAACTTGTGCTTGTTTATACATTCCAAACCTATACTGTAATGTTTAGGGGACGAGGTGGCACCTCAACCTATCTAGGTTATGGTGCCCTCACACTTATTCTTATGTATGTACTCTTTCTATACAACGCTACAAAACAAAATTTGGATGACGCTGAAACGCGAGTGGGTCACTTGACAAAATCAGAAAAAGAACTCTACAATGAACTGGCTAGTAAGTAACTAGAAGCTTCTCTGTCTGTTCTTGGTGTGCACTTGAGCAGCATTCCAATTTAAATGCAGTGCCCAAATTAACTATACATTTTAACTAATTGAGCTCCTAACTAAACTAACTCGGTAAAAAAGACTCACCAACTCAGTGTAACTGTAACTCAGACTCACCAACTCAGTGTAAGTGTAACACTAACTGTAACTGTAAGTCAGTGTAACTGTGTGTGACTCTGACTCTGAGTCTGACTCAGGCCCGAGAGTGGGAATCACTAAAACAGGAGGAATGATTCACTGATTGTACTGGTGTGATGCGTAATTATGATTGTGAGTCCCAGCTACTTAGTCACTGTCAGTGTCTGATCCTATCTGTCCACTGCTCTGTCACTCTCTCTCTCTCCGAATCACTCCGTAACTAGTTACTTACTTACTTAGCTTACTGGTTGAACATGGGGATTGAAGTATGAATTTGAAACTCTGATTTGATTGAGTAAGTGACTCGTTGGCTTAGTCATGCACCCCAATGTGATTGTGAGATGTGAGTCTGACACTGATGTCACCATTATGAGGCAATACTGTATACAGGCACTGTCTCACTGAGTGACTGTTTCGATCATTCCCTATGTCACTGCGTCACAGTTACTTGGTGTTCCCTGTTAAAGTGCTACTTAAGTTTTTAACACGCCTTTATATATTGGCCTCTTTCTGGAGATCTGTTATACATGCACGGTTCTCACTTGTACAGGTGAAGTGACAACACCCAAGTGCGGCGTATTGCGTAATCAGATTCCGTGTCAGAGGCTGCTAAGATTTTCATACGGTGTAACAAAAATGTAGTAGCTCGTCCTTTGCAACTATACATGCATACATTTACGCATATGTGTCTAGGCGTTTTTTAGCTTTTTTTTAGCAGCGCTCTTTAAAATATAAGCGTTTGCCTATAATTAGTACTAAAACACATTCACAAAAACATTAACGCACAACGCACATTTATAATAGTTTACTGGGCAGTAAACAATGTAATATCGCCATGGCTATGGAAGAACCCATTGCCACATGATCCATTATATGAAGCTTGATCGGTAATGTCAACAAAGTAATTTAATCAACTCTGAATTACTTTTGTTTCAGCTTGCCACCTATCACAATATTTCTTCTTTCAAGAGCCTTGGACCAGGGGTCCCTGATGCAACTCCCTGTTCGGACGAAAATAGTCTTTCGCAACGTCGCCGTTTTCGAATCCCAACGTTAAATAAAGAAGAGCCACTTATAGAGTTACCTTTTCTATCGGGCACAGACATGTAATCAGAAGTCTCTTAATTACGCACCCTAAAAAATGTTGAATCAATGACTCAGTAGATCATGTTATGCACCACTCTTGACACTGGTCAGGTCACACAAGAAAAAGACAACGAAAGTTATGAATCTCCAGTCCCACATTTTGAGTGGTTTTAAAATTTATTTCAGTCATAAAAGAGCATAAAACAAGACTAAAGTCAACTATAGACGAGACCAATGAATCTCTGAAGCTCTGCACTGGTAAGTCTCACCCCACTGCCCACTTTTCCCACACAGCTGTTCACATCGGTACTCGGTCATCCTGCCCTGCAGGTACTGAGCCCAAAATTTGCTTCGCAGTTTGAAGAGCTAGGAACTCTGTGAAGCGCATATAGGATAACGCTATGATAAAAGAGTCCGAACTCACAACGAATGTCCGAACTCATAATGGAAGCCCAACAAGAACAGGTTGAAATCCATAGTTAAGCGATGTCGACCCAATCATGTTAGCCACTAAGGTATCCTCCTATTCCCCTCCCCTGAATGACATTGCCATATACAGCTTAGATTTTATAGAACATTTTTTGGTCACGCATGTCGCCAACCTACGAAGTTTAGCGAGTAAGAATAATAAATTGTGATGTATCAGCATTAAAAAAGCTTTTAATAAATCATTATTATGTTTTAGCTGCAAGAAAGGAGCTCGAACAATCTAAAGTAAGTACAGCGCTCAACAATAGAGAGGTTAAGATGCAAACGGTATGCCCAAACAATTTACTCTAACCTAATGTAACCATTATGCATAAAGAGGTTAAGACACCAAGTTCCAAGGAAACGGTCAACTGAACCCTTTGAGAAATGATGAGAATCCAGCAGCTACAATGATCAATGCGAAGTCGCCGTCTCGTTTTCGCACAGTTACTATAGTTACTACAGCCTAGAGCCCAGGGAGTTCTGCGATAGAGCCCTTTGGAGAAGACTACCACAGGGCTCGTTAGGAAACTCCATTGACAGACTCATTTTTATAATGGGTCTTGGGCCACACAGGACACCGCTATCGTAATGAGTAAAGCCAGATGTATTGCATAAGACTTCAAACGAGACATCCGGGTAGGTTTTATTGAGGTCCACAGCAAGTAGAACAAGATAGCAGGAATGGGATTTGTAACCGTTTGGAGAACCCTACCGGTTTTTCTAACGATTAGGAATCGTCTGGTAAATTCGCGACACGCGCGTTTCCATTACGTATATCGGGTGGAAAGGTTACCGTTGCCGGTAACCGTTTCCATCTTAACCTCTCTATTATGGCTGACTGAAACCTTGATCCCTATATGGCATTTTCGATCATGGCAAAAATTCAATGAATAATCTTCCCCTTCACTCTACACATAAATTACCGGGTTAAAATTCCAATTCATGTTATAGTAGATTTATATCCACAATATCGGTCATTCGCAGCTAACAACTATCATTTGCCTGGCGCTCGACGGTACCATTATCCATGGGGACTTAGGCGATTTCTGGTAAACTTAGATTTAGTAGGCTATAATCCACTTATATATCAATGGTCTGGTCACATATCAATGGTCTGCTCACTCCCCCGTATTGTTATCTACAGTGGAAAACTAGGTAGTGACCTCAAACGAAGTACGTAGCTAGTCCCCAGGTTTTAGCCTTTACTTGCTCTGTTCTGAGCGATAGTAGGCCTTCTTATCGGTTTGTTAGGATCCAATCTGCTGGAGTGAAATTCTGTTTTACTGAACCGTACATTGTAGGAGGAAGATCTTAGGAAAATACAGGAAGCCACCCGAACAATTACTGATCAAACGGTGAGTACTTGACAAGTGATGCTTGACGTGGATTTGTGAATTATGGCTACTCGGTTACATTCTGAACTTGTCTCCTGCTAGTAGCAGTACAAGTACTCGTTGGCTCGTTGGTTAAAGACGACATCCCGAGATTGGCCACTGGTTCGTTAGTTCTGTACCTGGTTTTGGTTTGGCGTGGCGGCATAATCCCGTCATTAATAACTTAAGCTGTGTACCTAGGGGATGAATAACTGAGATAAACCCATTCATCTAATTTGGCGCTGGGTGGGGGGGGAGCTTTATATTAAATGCGTGTCCAAACAAGAACCAATGGGCTCATTATGTACCGTATATGGGTTCATTTAGTAGTACCAATCAGAATATCTCCTTTATGCAGGGTGTCCTATGATGAATAGAGAGTTTGGGTGTAATGATGGTTTTGCTTTTGTTAATTGCTGGTTTCCTTTTGGGAACTGAAGAGAGGAATGGCTGACTCGAGCTGAGATTCACAAACAGATTTTCATAAGTTTTGAAATTATCAAATATTACATGTGTTGAGGCGGTAGCTTACATGTGTTGCGGTGGTAGCTGGAGTTTATTCTCTAGGATAGAAACCGGGCTGATTGACTTGAGATATTGCGCTGCACAACCAGTTGAAACCCTATTCGAAGTGTCTAGAGAGAAAAGTACCCGATAAATATGATAAGGGGTCGACCATAACAATTGTCAATTTACACTGAACCGTGGAACTGTAAATTTTACATAGGATTTGAATCCCACGACGTTTCCCTTTGTATTGACTGCGAGTCAGTATGTGGTGGGAGTTGAGTGAGGAGCTGACACTCACAGCGGAAGCATGGCATAATTGGGACTTGTATAATGAGTTAATAAGCTATCCGCCTATCCGTCATGATTGTTACACTCTTAATCATGTTTCCAACCCTACAACATGTCTTTCAGAATGAGTTGTCAGATGCGCAGAGAGAGTTAGAGGGATTACGTCAGCAGATGACAGATAAAACTCAGGACTGTCAGCAGGCTGCCGAGCGGGCGCAAGTCGAATACAACAACCTGAAATCGGAGCATCAAGCGGAAAAGGCCAAGCTTGAAGGTGAGTCCCCACCTGACAAGGATTATACTAAGATGGTCCCTTTTCAAAGGGCGACTGGTGCATATGAACCGAGCTCTTCCCTATTCTTAGAGCCTCTATAAAAAATGGTTATGGCTATCATGTGCTGAACCCACACAGACTGAAATTGGCTGCTTTGATCT
>Ga0224501_10002296_pt1 | contig 14969 bp, 9 predicted proteins | sample SF_Oct11_sed_USG_4_FD_169105 | JGI IMG/M metagenome (GOLD analysis project Ga0224501, IMG submission 169105) | Sediment microbial communities from San Francisco Bay, California, United States - SF_Oct11_sed_USGS_8_1 | ecosystem: Environmental > Aquatic > Marine > Sediment | place: USA...
CCAAGATACTGTCTATTTGGAGACACAGTCAACACAGCCAGTCGCATGGAGTCCAATGGAAAAGGTCAGTTCATGTTTACTCATTGCTTTAGTTTCTTGTAAAATGTATAAATGTTTCACCTTTTGATTCACATTCTATTGAATCTGTCGGCCATCATTGTTCGCTATGAAAGCAGCCATGGTTTAGGGGTTAGCATAGACAACTGGCGTGCAGCAAGCCATGGGTTCAAATGCCAGAAATGTCAATGGTGGTGACTGGGAGGGCATTTGTCTTTCTGTTAGAGGGGAACTAATAGCATAAAGTAAAATGGAAATGCGGGTTATATTTACAAAACACATAGTGAGTTTTGTTGTTAGAGGCAAACATTATTATACTACAGTTTCATGGTCTCATCATGTTTGTATTACAGACATTCTGTGACTGTATTTTGTAGCCTTACGTATTCATGTGAGCCCCACTACCAAGGCAGTATTAGACGGATTCGAGACCTTTGATCTTGAACTGCGAGGCAGTGTCGACATGAAGGTAAGAAAATAAGTGTTCATTTCGGTACAGGGCATGGTGGTTAACACAATACCATTTTATTATTGCCTGGTTCAGAACCACTCCTCCTTCCAGCAGGAAATCTAGCCATTGTCGTCCCGTGCCAGACAACCTCAGCTATGCAGCGCGTTCGATAGGTACATTTGAGTGCTTGAGGTCGAAATTTTTGAAAACTTTTTGGTCGCGAACACGCAAACACACGGTCGCGGTGAGGAAGAGCAGTTGAGTTCAGGAGGGGTTTCAATCGCATCAGAATTGTCCCTTCTCAGCTATAACGCGCCGTTAGGGCTGAACAATTGTTCACGATTCTTTATTCCGACGTAGTAATCAAGTCTCTTTGCGGTAACCCTGACATTTGCCTAAACTACTATGCCAACGCCTAATTTCAGTCGCGGAATTCTGTTCACGTCCTCTCGTCGCAGACCGCAAGCGAAAGTGAAAGATGCTTTTTCAAATAGAGCTTTTTCAGTCGCGCTCTTGAACAGCTTAGCAGATTTCACAACCGAAATCCATATCGGTCGAGAAAAAACCGAACACGCGAATGCGTATAATATCTCGGTATTTATATCTGACTACCCAACCTGCTTTCCATTCACTGAGGTCTGCCAGAAGAAACATTTGAGTCAAATCGCACTGTAAACTAGATGTTAAAAAGGTCAAATATCCATTCTGAGTGTCTGATCCGACTTGAACCGAACGCAACACGTAGTGGAACTGGAAAAGCATGCTTATGGAGATAGCTGCTGGTCCCGGTCAAAAGGGTCAGGCGATCCGAAGAAACACACAATACTGCGTGATTCAATGATACCCAAATCCACAGCCTGGTAGGAATTTGATATTTTTCTCGCTAAATTCATTTCTCTTTTCTTTGCAGGGGAAAGGTTCCGTTACTACGTACTGGCTAAATGGTGAGAAGCCACGCCCGGAGGAGGCCAGCGTAAATCATCCACCTCTATCACCTACCAAATCCCAGGGCACTACTAACTCTAGTCGAAAGCCAAACTTTCGTAGGCGACCCAGTTTTGTACCTTCTATACAAGAGGAAGAAGAAGAGCAAACACAATCCGATAACGTACGGCGATCGATGCCTAGTGTGTACAGCCAGGCGGATGAAGTCACTCAAAACAATCTCAATAATAATAAAGTTATCAAAGCTACGAAGTTCGCGGAGAACAATATAAATGGTGATAGAGTAGAAACGGTGCCATTATTAAATGGTCATTCGGGTCACGGTGATGATTGCATCACCCGAGTCTAGTGACTGGTTGTTTCGCATTAGAACTGTCTCAGAAAGTGATGCTTAGTCACCGTTCCATTGCAGACCGAGAATGACTTTGACCTCCTTCCAAACCATGGCTGCACTCATACTCATGTAGACTAGGGCATGGTAACTAACTCTACATGTATAGCTTTAGTATTTTCGCCTTATTCAGTAATGACTACACCCAGTCCAATGATTGTTGAGACTGTATTATAGAGTATTAGCTCATCATATTTATACTTGCGAGACAAGTAAAATGATTTATTTTTTCAGATTTTCATTTATTCATGCATCACAGGTTTATGAAGGTTTACACTACAGTGGCTCGTGAGCAACAAAACTGGCACAAACATAGCAGCTGTGTTTTGGGGAACAAAATAATAATTCTGCAGTACAGCAAGTAGCCGAGAATACTGATTTATATTGGCTTATTTGTGAACTAGATAGAATACGACACCATCAAAGGCAAACAAGTCTGGAATATTATGGCACAATTGTAATGATAGGTATGCAGATAACTATAATCAGATCCTTAACTTCATTTTAGGCCATAAACCCGTTGTGAACCTCAAACAGCACTATGAGTGCAACATTTGATGAATAAGTTTGACTTCGGTGAGGTTACCGAATCGGTGTGACCCAATCATCCTTCTATGACTAGCAATGTCTCGCAGCTTGGGTATAAACCAAGATGGTATCAGATCAGATAAGTCCTTCAAGTCTATGAGCAGCTTAGCAGCCACCATGCCATAGAATACATCGTCAAATGGTACATACTTGGTATAGCGGGCCACCACATGAAGCGGCAGTACAATGTCACGTGATAGAATGGTGGCCCCAGCCGCTATAAATGGTGGCAGACGCCGGAATGGGTAGAATTCAAAGCTCATATAGTGCGGATCTGCCTTGCGCCGTGGTGGGTAGGAGGCCGGCCAAAGCTTACCCGTAAACATATGGCTAGTTCCATTCACGCGGAGAAACTCCACCAATGCATGTACATTAAGAGCGTAATCACCATCAAGGAAAAAGACGTACTGAGAGTTATCACACTCCGTCATGTATTTCAGTCCCTGTCTGAATTTGTGAGTGTTGTTCAGGTAGCTGTCTATAAAGTCACCCTGCATAACGTCCTTATGCTTGTCCATCTCTGCACGAAGAGAGGCATTACAGCCAGGCTGCTCCGCACACAAGCCTGCAGAACAGGATGAAAGAAGCTAGAAAATGGTCAGTGAGGTTCAGGCCACGATAGAATTTACAACTCGATAGTCACATTATTCGCCCAATGCACATTACAACTAACAGGTCATAGTCATTACCAGTCAGTAAGTACTTTCCCCGGCCGTAATTCACACAACCTGACTTTGAGCCGCCGGTTGTAGTACTGTCACATAAGCTGATTTTCCGTCCAACCAAATGCTATGTCTGCGCAGACAGTCCGTTCATATACAACCGGGGAGTTGTCCTCTTTCCTTTCAGACTGGCTGACCCACTGGGAAATTTGGGTGTGAACTGGATCAAACCGTATTACCCTAAGTATGCCTGATAGCTTCGATCATGATACCAGTTCATATCAATCGATTCTGTTGATATTTTATTGGAATCCAGTTTAAACCACAGCTCGTATTAGTATGTAAGTGAAATGTAAGTATTTTCATGGCCAGGTCATAAAAGAGACGTTGCGCAGGAGAGAACCACTTCGTAACGACTATGGTCGCGAGATTTGCTTCCTCAGCTGAAAAGTAGGAATTGTTTACCCATGCTCGAATCATGAAACCGAGCTATCACAGCATCGGCCCAGTTGCTACTTAGCCATTCATCAACCAGTGCCTTTTCCTAGGTTTATATGAGGAACGTTTGTCGATGAATCCTCGTTGACGATCGAAATTAACGACGAGTAAAGTCCGTATGGAGCCACAGCGAACGAAGGCTGATCGGGGATTGACACAAATTGAAAATTCAATTATATATTATATACCTATATTATATGATATATACCTATATCATATACCTATATTATATATTATATACCTATAATATATGATATATACCTATATTATATACCTTCATTATATATTATATACCTATAATATATGATATATACCTATATTATATACCTTCATTATATATTATATACCTAATATATGATATATACCTATATTATGTACCTATAATACATACCTTTATTATATATTATATACCTATAATATATGATATATACCCTTATTATGTACCTATATTGCTACTCACCGACAAGGAAGACATGTCTGAGTGAATTCTGTGCAAGATCTGCGACCCAGGTCTGCCTCAGTAAATCCCGATTATACTTGTCTTCTACCCGCGTTTTTATCAGCACAGTCACCAAGCTTCTATCCCCTACAACACAAACAGGGGAAACCGTAACCCAAACCAGGGAAACTGTGACCCAAACCAGGGTAACTGTGTCACAAACCAGGGTAACTGTGTCACAACCCAGGGTAACTGTGTCACAACCCAGGGTAACTGTGTCACAAGCCAGGGTAACTGTGTCACAATCCAGGGTAACTGTGACACAAACGGGGAAAACTGTGACACAAACGGAGAAAATGTGCCACGAACCAGGGTAACTGTGTCACGAGCCAGGGTGAATGTGTCACAACCCAGGGTAACTGTGTCACAACCCAGGGTAACTATGTCACAACCCAGGGTAACTGCGTCACAAACCAGGGTAACTGTGTCACAAACCAGGGTAACTTTGTCACAAACCAGGGTAACTGTGACACGAACCGGAGAAACTGTGATGGAAATAGGAATACACTCTGCATAAAACCATACAACAGATGTCATAAAACCATGACTCGAACTGAGCGTGACTGCAGATGTTATATAATGTTATATCCCACCCATGGGAGGATCGGCATGGTTGCCAGGCAGGGTGTTTGACAATCGCTGGGATCATTTTACCGGTGATTGTGACAGGCTAGGCTGAGGATTTCACCCTAGGGAAAACCCTACGACCCAGGGCCTTGACTAGCGTAAGGAGAAAGAAATCAAGAGCAGACAAGTCTAATGTTAATCAATGTAAGGGAGAAAAAAATCAAGAGCAGACAAGTATAATGTTAACCGGTGTGAGAAAGAAATCAAGAGTCTTTGTTGGGAAAATCAGTGTCATTCGGTTGTCGAGGCAGAAGATAGAGGGGCTGTAGCATCCTGACACTAGTGCTGCAGGTCACACTAGTTGCTAGTAGTTGCCCAACCCTAAACTTTGGTGAATTTGAGTCCAAGAGTTTAGCCGCGTTACATGCGGAAGCTATGATTATAATGGCCACTATGAACAAAAACCTTAAGCAATATGTTCCTGTCTCGATGGCCTGCAGTTTCTTCGCATTCAATAATCTTCCTTAGATCTCTGAGCTCAGGCAGTAGACGTGGACTCTGTCAGTCGCTCTCACCTTGGCAGAAGGACTCTGGTGGTCGGACAATGATGTTGTATGGATCCACTGTGATTGGCTCTAGAGACAAAACACCAGCTTTATACTCTGTCATCACCTTCTCTGTGTCTATATCTAGTGGCCACTTATACATGGAGTTGGGATAAGCCCAGAAGTCATTGTAGCTCCCTGCAACCATGGAATGAAAAAGTATTACACTATGGTTTTCTGTGAGGATGTTTTAACGGATCTGCTAAAGCGGAGTTTGTTCGGAAGCAACAGGAGCTGGGGAGTTAATTGAGGAGCTCAAAAAGATCAGAGAGGTAGGCTGGCTTGAACTTGGATTAAGCGCTCCCCGTTGCCCGCCACCAAATAGGACCGCTGACACACACAGCAGTTTCACTGGATAGCTTTTTAAACACTCATAGTCTGACACGATTTGATAGAGAGAACGGCAAACATCCCACAATGGCTGCTGAGAATAATGATGACTGTCCGTAGCGGGTAGTCGGCATAATCTGGCAAATTAGCAATCATGATCTAAGATAGAATCTAAGCCCCGCATAAGAACACAAATTCATAAATCAGAAACCAGCCCGTAGTTTACACTTACCTTTCCCATGAGCACACGGGCGCATTGAGATCCTAGACAATAAGAATATGTACAGTACCAGATTAAATCATTAGCATTGCACTGCTTGAAAGTGCGCCTGAAAAGTGCGTTTTTACAAACCATGTGCCTCGGCTGCGTCTGAAAGTGGGCATGCTAGTTTTTAAAGTGTCAAGGTTATCAAAATGTCCAGTCTAGCTGTCAATCGCTTACTAGGGTTGCTTCATTGTTGTGAAACATAATACACAATTGTGTGTCCTTATGTCCTTGCGATTTTATTCAGCGTCCTAAAACTGCCAGTTTCATGCAAAACCGCTACCGCAAATTCACAAACGCTATTCACGATTTTTTCGCAACGCTACCGTGAGGCAGGCCCTTATTACACTATTATACACAAAGAGCCAATGGACGGTCTTAAACTCTAGCACACATTACCCTATCGAAACTTCATTGTGAAAGCAAGTGATAAAACAGGAGACAATATAGGTAACGGTACCACTCTGAGCACATCGCTCGCGAGGCATAGCAGTCCTTACCCCATTAGCCCAGTGAAAAAAGAATTTCGCCAGAATAATGGTGGTTCCGATCAGGGGGACAAGAGAGAGGATCACCCCACAATTGTTACAGATCCACCTATCCCTTCATGTAAAATAGTAGCCAAGTTCTCGATGAGTGATGCTTTAAAAAACGTATCCTTCAGTTGACAGATCCCCTACCTCACAGGTCTATCAATGTCAGGTCTTACACCTTCTGTTGGTACCAAGTAACTCAGTACTACCTGCTGCAGATCGGCACATCGGTGACTAGATGGGAATCCCCACCAGGACCTAACCTGGTGAGAAGGGTGAGCGGACACCCTGCAGGCTTTAAAACAAAACTTGACTAAAGGTAAAATCCCAAGGAGACAACCAGCCGTTCACTACAGTAAGCCTTTAGCTTCGACCGCCGGGCGGCATCCTCTCGCTATTCGGCCCATCTGTCTAGCTATCCAGACTGTGATAACAGTGTCTGTGGCACCTGTTTTCACATTAGCACTGACAATGACAGGATAAAGATGTCTGGGAGCTCCTAGCTGTGACTCAGCACTTTAGACGGGGAAGGGAAAAGTTGCTTTATCTCTGGGATTGCAGCAAGAGAGATGTTCCGGCGTTTCCTATCATGTTTGAGCAGCCCTCTTTAGGATACCCTCTTCCTGTCCTCAGTATGGGAGACAGAGTTAAAATTTTACCCCAAAATTAGCTTGCTTCAAACCATCCCTGGCTATAGCTACGTCACAACAGGGACATCTGGTTTGCTTCAAAGGACTGCCAACAACAACGATGTCTTGTAGCGTGGTGCCTCGCACTGAATCAGTGGCACACTAGTAGAGTGTGAGTTGACCTTGGGCAAGTCAAACTACAGTCGAAAGTCACGTTACCAGGTTGTTATCCCCATAATCAGTAATGAATGAGTGCCATTGTAAGCAATACTTACGCTCAGCCACCCAGTTCCAATATTTGTAGTCGAATGCATAAATGAGAACCAGAGCGACACAGGACAGTAATAAGGCTGTCTTCTTCACCCCATAGCGCCGAGCGAATCCTAGAGGTGACCGAGTCCACATGCTTATAGCTGTAAGAAAGAGACTATGCCATAAAACCTTCCAATACAATTAAGATTGTACACTCAGAGGCGTTGTTCTACGATGCCTACAACTGGTGGCCCTGTGCTGTAACAGTAAAGCTGCTTTTTTTTAAGGTCATACTCGGAATAATAAAACGTGTTTTATAAGATAAATTCATTAAGTGTTATCGCAAGCTTTAGCTCATGGACTGGGTACTGTAAGGCACCCACAGAATCCTCTCAGGGCTAATGTTGGAAGAAACCAAAACAATCAAACATTTTTCGGGGGTATCCGGGGTTGGCTCTTTCGAAAGGAGTCACTTACTAGCTACTAACATAACTCCTTTCAAAATTTTTGGAGTATGACTATGAGGCAGGAGGTTACAGAGGTATGGGTATATATTTTTGATGGTGTTGGGTTTCTCATTACTTACCACAGTCACACTCACAGTCACAGTGACTGAGTGGCTTTCAGCTAGTGAGTTGCAATGAATGACCGAAAGTGAGGCAATGAATGAGCTACTGCTAGTCTACACACAGTGACACACAATCCAGTCCAGTGACTACACGTCTAATGCATCATCTCATGATACACTGACTGTGACTCAGAACGTATAATTGAATGAACCAGGAAATGAGTTAATTAAGTATTAACATTGAATGAGTCATTCAAATTCAATGTTATTGTTAATTACTACATTTTCTGGTTCATTCAAATGACCAACGATAAATCAGGCACTAAATCTCCCAGTTCCATTCATCATTCATAGTGTGAGTGAGTGAGTGAGTGAGTGAGTGAGTGAGTGAGTGAGTGAGTGAGTGAGTGAGTGAGTGAGTGAGTGACTGTGAGTGAGTGACTGACTTACTCAGTCAGTCACTCATCATTCATCACTCATCAGTTTCACTGTCAGTGTCAGTGTGACTGCGAGTGTCACTAAACTACTAGTACTACTACTAGTAGTAGTAGTACTAATTTCTATAAGTATAAAATATATAATAATTTATAAAATTATAAATAACTAATTACTAAATAATTCAGTCAGCGAGTGTCACTGCCCGGTCTGTGGACTACGACGAATACTTACAACACGGGTAATCGGTGGCAAGGACCCAGTGACTCTGTCCTGAAAATTGACAAGCCCAAGTAGAAGTAGAAGCTTTCTTTTAGTTTTACACTGACAGCATCCTGATTGTCAATAATTTGAATGATATAGCACAAGACAGGACAGAGCCCTACTGGAGGGCCTCTATATCTGACTGCAGGCAACCCACTATGGCGTTCAGACTTTCTGGCGGATTCGATATTCCAGTGACATAAAGGCATAGTGGTTGGAATATCTTTTATGCATAGAGTTATCCTCCCGGAGGATAACTACGCATAAAGAATATTCCGACCATTCCTTTGGGAGTTGCATTATGTCACTGGCGGGATGATAACTCTATTATCCCAGCACCGACACCATGACCAAGCCGTCTACTACATAACCCAGTGATAAAAAGTGACCTTTATGTCACTGCCCAGCCCAATTCATTGCAATCCAGGCACGACCTGTAAAATTCAGGGAGTCAGTAAACCAAAACAACAGGTTTCATAACAGGCCATATTTTTTATTGTAACATAGAACGGATACTAATAGATGGCAGTATCAAAAGAGCCCATTAGCGAAATTCTTCGTGCTAATTAGTCGAGTCTTATAGGCCAGTTGGTGGCCAGCCCAGCTGCTCTCCACCAATAACATGCAAATGAAGGTGATACACAGACTGGCATCCATGTTTGCCGTTGTTAATGACGACACGATAGCCTTCAGCACCGCCCTCCTGCAGAGCGCATTTATTTGCCACAACCATGAGATGGCCGAGTAACTGTAACAAAGATGTTAATGAATTTAATTATGTCAAACAATAAAAGAGACAGGCAAGTGATCTCAGACTGCAACAGCTTTTCCATTTTCTTTGTTTTTTATTTTCCTACTCGGGCAGTTGGCCATCCCATTTAATAGACTTCTGAGTCTGGCGCTTGTTGGAGCAGTAGGAACTAGGAATTGTGTGAGGAGCTCATACCCACAAGGGCGGTCAGGATGACTTGGACTTGAAATGAAGATCTTTCAATCTTGAGCCAGGCACTCTAGCCATTGACCTATCCCGCTATCCCTATCCTTAAAAGTAGTTTCCGCATATGATGAGAGCATTTTCTTCAGAAAGAGCCCTAGGCCAGTGCCATGGTATGATTCATGGAGAAGGTTATGGGCTATGTGGGTGGACCCAGTCTCCCTTATTTCATTTCAACATCCGACTTTGGTGATGGGTGAAAGAACAGGCTGGTGCCCAAACTGGAAGTTGGGCCCAGTGTGTTATCCCCCCTTTCATATATACAATCTTTTTTATTTCAGCCATTTTCTGTCCATGGTTGGACTTCGGCCTACCTCCTCAATATCCACAGGCTGTGTGGCGCCATTGAAGAGAGATTGAGCCATTTTCTGCCATGCTGGACGGGTTGGCAGAATGTGATCAGCCAGGGAACACTCCGCCACGGCCGGGAATTGAACCTGGGCTTCGGGGAGGACAGACAGAGAGATACATTCATTCTCCCACTGAGCTACCATGCCCAAGGCCGTGGAGAGGACAGACAGTGAGATACATTCATTCTCCCACTGAGCTATCATGACCCGGGCCATGGAGAGAACAGACAGAGAGATACAATCATTCTCCCACTGAGCTATCATGACCAGGGCCATGGAGAGGACAGACAGAGAGATACATTCATTCTCCCACTGAGCTATCATGACCCGGGCCATGGAGAGAACAGACAGTGAGATACATTCATTCTCCCACTGAGCTATCATGACCAGGGCCATGGAGAGGACAGACAGAGAGATACATTCATTCTCCCATTGAGCTATCATGACTGACTTCGTCACATACCGAATGCAAAATATAGCAAAGCAAGTTGATATCTCTCACCTGGAGAAAGGGGCCAGGGTAGCTCAATTTGTAAAAAATCATGGATCTGCAGTCTGTCTGTGGATCATCTAACTACCGGGGAGATGTTTGGATGTTTCTCTGGCATGGGTCTTTAGCAAGCCTCTCATCTCAAAATAGTACTATTTTGTCAATGCTGGTGACAAGTTTGTATCACAATCGCCCAAATTCTTCAGTAAATAATTATACATCAATAATCACAATGCTTTCTCAAATACTTTTTTTCAGATCAATGGGATTTTAGGAGTCCTATTTAGAGAAAGCCACATACACAGGCACGCAGATATACGTCAGACTAGCTTTGATATAGATGCACAGGCTTAGGGAATTCTGTACGAAGGAAACTCAGCAGCTATCCTTCCAAAGGAAGGGTAGCATTATTTTATGCTAATTATAGATTTGACATTAGGGAACTACGATTGGATCATTCTGCTATACATTTATAGCATCACTAAGTCACAAGATGGCCCCAAAGAGAGGATAACTCTAGGAGTTTGGTTCTTTTTACGATGTCACAATGTGAATCGATGAGGGTGCCAAATTCAGAAATCGGATCAAGGACTTCTATTTCTCAATACAGTGACACCACTTCACTACCATTTGTCACTTGACAAGTTGCTGCACGCCATGTCAGGTTCTCATTGGTCTAATTGGTGATGAGACTCACCTGTTCATCCTCAGGGAGTGCGTCTCCGAGCTGAGCAATTGGTTTCTTAGGGATAACCAAAAAATGCATCGCTGCAGTCTTGTTCAGATCATGAAAGGCGAGACACTGCAACAAATGGGATTTGAGAGAAAGACCAAAAATGCATGTGAATATGATCAGATAACATCGGCCAATGGGTATAGCCTGAACTGTCTAAGCGTAAAGGTGAGAAAACGTCTAGACTGTAGACTAGAGTACGAGTGTAGTAACACTAACTCTAAGTGTAACACTAACAGTAATAGGCTTGTGGACTTGAGGGTCTCGAGTGGTTGTATGTATTGTATACGAATAGCATGCTTGACTTTGATTGGTAGATTGAATTTATTGCCTCGTGAATGTGACTGGGTGATTTCATTTCCACTTCACGCTAGCTTTAACTTAGTAACTTAGTTAGTTTGTAACTACTGACACTGACAGTCACAGTGAGAGTGACTGATTAGTGATTGGGTGAGACTCTGTCTTACTCTTAATTAGTTCCTTTCACTAACCAAGTCTCTAGACTAGGGTCTAATCTCTAGTGACTAGTATAGTTTATTCAATAAATTGCCATTGTAAAATGTTAATTCAATGATTAATAAAGTATTCAATTGACTTATTCAGAATCAGTTATTGAGATTTTACAATGGCAATTTTGACTGAGTTTGAGTATTCAGTTGGGAAAGCTGTGATCACATACTTGATCGTCTTCATAGATTTTGTTGCACGGGATTTCGCCTCTAATAATTTTACCAAAAACGGTATCGCCACCGGGTTGGGCTGTCTGTGCCTTCGCTTGCTCGTCCGACATCGTATTTCTATTTATTTTATTTGTAAATGGTTGTGCAGCTGGCAGCTGTAGACGGATGTTGGTGTTTCGGAGTTAGTCAATGGACACGCCTTTTTATCCGCGAAAATAGACCAATAGGCTATGGTTTAACAAAACGGTCGCCGAATAGGAAGCCTTCTTTTACCAGTATTCCGTAGGTGACATTTTAGTTGTTTACTAATCTGTACTAGGATTCTGAGTTTGCAGGATTTACCGAGCAATTGTGTAAGGTCATCCAGAAACGTACATATAGTGAGTAACTGCAAAATATTATTTGGAGGTTTATTAGCCACAAGGTAAGCTATCATTTAGTGCTATTTTAGTGTGGTTGTTGATCTACCTGATCTTCTACGAGCCAGTATCTGTCCCAGTTTCTCATACTCATAGTCAGTGATAGTCATATCTGATATCATATCGAACTCGAACGTGATTCGAATCCAGACGGCAATCAAATCTCACGCAAATTACACCATTGGGTAAATGCGTGAACCATTCCTTCAAATCAGACAACATGCTTATAACAAACATAGATTTAGCTAATGTGATTGTTCACCGTTCGACGATGTTTCAATTTCTCACCTCGTCGCCCCCTGTGTAATTCACTGACTCGGTGACTGAGTCACTGGCGGAGGTGTGTGATACTGATAGTGTCGACTGTCAGTCTTATTGGCCATGATCATTTCAAATTCAATACCTGTGTATACTATTTCCTCAATTGAACTGTGATCATGATTTCATGCATTCTTTACTGGTCGCCTTGAGAGATCCACTCTGCTTGCAGCCATCAGTCAACAAGTGAATCAGCCAATTTCCATATCTCATTATCTGGTCTTCACATTGATTTGCATCTGAATTGGCTCAGCGTCGAATAATCAATCAGGATGCACTACATATAAAGTTCTTTATATTGTGTTTCATCTTTTTCAGCCAGACAGCTTCTAGTGAACTGAATGGTCTTGTAGCGAGAGTATGGGCAATTCACAGCGTAAGTACACAAAATAAAAGCTACCAATGCACTTCTTATCAATTTTTTGTTCTTTAATTCTAGATGGTTGTGACTCTTTTTGAAAATTATTAGGGCCTTTGTACCGGGCATTGTAATTAGCCGGCTGTAGTAAGCTAAACAGAAAATATATCTTGTCAGTTGTTCATGCAAAGCACCACTTCATCTTATCTCTTGATTCTCACTCGCGCTGTGGTATTCGTCTGTTACACGGGGTCAAACGCATCGATAATGTATTGAAGTCTGGGTTCCTAACACGAATCACTCTGACTTTATAAAAGAGGCTAAAATAGGACCACTAACTACAAACTGTATTCTTTGCAAATCCCATGAACTTTGCAGTCACCACTGACAGCGTAGTTCTTGTACTGGTATCAAATCTGATACTATCACAGTTGTTTCCTGCCAGTTCAGAAAATAATGCAAATCATTTGTGATTACATTGTGTACGTAAGCCCAGTGTAGAGATTGTCAACCTCGGCACTCAGTGCAGAGTAAAGCCTATGATATTCTGTCTCAGTCACTCCGCTTCTTTGCATCCCGCTGTTATTGCAGAGTCTGGGCAGAGTTTAGCTCCTGGCGATCGGTCGCGTCAGCGACGGTCTTCCATCGGGCCATTGGAAGTGCCACTTGGTACGAGTCGGTATAATGTCGAGTCGGGCCAGCAGCTTCCTGCCTTCGAGAGGAATTTAGTTCAGGTGAGTCACATGTTCAGGACTCAATGGGTTGACCCAACCAGTCATTAGCGACCTCTATTCCACTATTGGTTCTTTGAGTCGAACCTGTCTAACGATAACTGATAGGTGATGACTGCCTGAATCTTCCTGTGTGTAATAATCACAAATAGTAGATCCACTGGTGGAAGAGATGTACTGTCGATTTGTATTCGAACTAAGATATAGTAGGTTTCACAACTCGCACATCGTTGAAGACTGCGGTTTGTGCAAGTTACCAGTTACAGGCCAACCTTAATAAGCCAATGAGTTTTAGTTCACAATGCACTAAAAGAATGGTGGTGGGGGGAAGGTGGTGGTGTATGGTGGTGAGGGTGGGGTGGTGAAGGGTGGTTCGATGTGGATTAGTGGATAACGTACTGGGCCTTGGAACTTCTTGTTTCGATTCCCAGCTCGTATCTCGGCATTTTACAAAGGAGGTGTACCGGTTAAATTGTCTTATATCGGACACACAGATGCTAGCCGAAAGTCCTAGAATGACTTACCCCGGGAAACGCTGAATTGTCAGAGTCGAATGGACTCAATGGGCAATTTTTGCGCTACTACTGACAGCTGTTTTGTCATGGTAACACGAAATTGCTATCGGCGTACTGGCCATTACCTGGTAGCCGCACTATGGTGTATAGACTAAAGATGCTGGTCAGTTGTTTTCATGTATCCATTTTGAGAAAAAAATACAGCAGTTACTGACTTGTTCACAGACCCAGGAGAGTATGTTGGATCAGGTAAAGCAGTTTATGCAGCATATCTGTATGTATAATAATCACCTCCTAAATACTCAGCACTGTTAGTTCACTGTTCCTGGCCAGGAAATATTACCAAAGCCATCGGTATGCTAATCCATGGGTATTACCTAACAGTGTAACAGCTCTCTGTCTTGCCTGCCAATTTCCAAACAACTGACTGGGAATAAATTATCCTCATCTTGCCTGATCAGTGGGTTAGGCGAGATTAGAAACTGTTCTCAATTCTTACTAGCTCAAAATCTCTCCTAGCCATGAAGCTAAGGCCAGGCTTTTCGCACGCTACAACCAAGGAAAAGTAGGCCCTATCAAGGCTGACCAATTCTCACTACCTCAAAATTACTCCTAGACATCACCCCTTTGGAGGAAATGTAACGTAGTTAGTTTCTGAGAAGGGGTCTAATTCAACAGGGGTGCCAATACCAGCCAATGCTAAGCCTTTCGCAAAACGCACCTGGCTACAGCGGCGCGTGCCCCAATGTCCAATGTACGGAGTGGCTAGGAAAACGGATTACGCTACACTTGGGGCGGCACGCGAGCGGATAGATCCCGCGCATCGCGGCATTAAGTTGGTG
>Ga0224501_10002297_pt1 | contig 14966 bp, 8 predicted proteins | sample SF_Oct11_sed_USG_4_FD_169105 | JGI IMG/M metagenome (GOLD analysis project Ga0224501, IMG submission 169105) | Sediment microbial communities from San Francisco Bay, California, United States - SF_Oct11_sed_USGS_8_1 | ecosystem: Environmental > Aquatic > Marine > Sediment | place: USA...
CGCATTAAATTGGTGTCATGGTTGAGTGATGACATTACGCTACAGTTCAGTGAAATCACTCGTCCAGGAAATTGATATTGTCATCTGCCATATCATGGTGTTATTGCTACTGCATTCCTCTTTCAGATCATCAGAGGCTCGTACCTGTATAATTTTGGTGATCACGGAGGCATACTCGTGATGGTGAAATCCAGAGAGGCAACTAAGGACTTCCTGTAAGTGTTCACTCGCCAGTTTGCCTCATGTTTGCTCTGCCCTCATTGTTTTAGAGTGCTTATATATTGGACTCTTTCTGGAGACGCGTTATACAGGCACTGTTCCCACCTGTACAGGTGGAGTGACACCCAAGCGCAGCGTATTGCATAATCAGATTCCGTGTCAGCCGCTGCTAAGATTTTCATACAGAACCTAATAAGCCTCATCCAATAATAGAAATGTATAGAGCGGTTAGATTTTTGATCATAACTATTGAATGAGTGGTTTGATTGAGAAATTATTTCACAGGTGTCATCCTGACACATGTAGAGACCTTTCAGCCAAGTTTCAGCAAAATCAGAAATATAATTAAACAGCCTATAGTCGTCAATGTCCCAGTGGGGTCTCCCGTAATTAGTAAATTCAACTCCACGTGACCAACCATGAACCACAAACCCCAGAAAGGCATAAAGGTTGCCAGTTACCGGCACTGACTTTTAAATCGAGATCCACTTGGAACTCAAGTATCCCTTTAAGTCTGTGGCTCCCTCCTGACTGCAGGCCTCTCTTCTGGGGAAGCTGATGAGAATTTTTTCCTACGGTTAGGCACCGACAATCTGCAAGTAGCTGGGCTATATTTGCAGTCTAGGGTAGCTAGCTCCACTGTTATTTCTCACGTACCGACCATCATTGACTCGGATATGGATGGACAGGCCATCAGCAATGTCTGGGACTGGAAGCCCTGGTTTAGACATATGAACCACAAACTTATGAACTGGCTCATATGTCTATGACTAAGGCAAAATAAGTCAACAATGGTGCGATTGAAACAATTGAGTCGTGTCTTTACTTTTTATCGAATGGCAAACGATTCGACAATATCCTGGCGTCGGTCCTCAAAGTTAGTGGGAGTTGTGTACTCTTTCACAATACTACAGTCAGGTCAATAAAATGAGCTGCTGCATTATTATGACACAAAAACTCCATGTGATTGTCTGCATGATTACCCCAGAAACTGGTCTGGTTGCCTATCCATCTATTTATATTAATGCCTTGGATGCTGGATGGCTCAGTACCTTGTATTGTCTGATTGCGACATTTACTAAAGGAGCCCTTGTTCGAGAGTTACTTTCTCTTTGTGGCACACTGAACCAACCTGACAACCAGCCATCGGTGCAGTGATACTACCCGCGTGAAAGAAGATGGTACTATTGTAACTTTGACCTGTATTTTTTGTCCCAGATACTCATTGGATGAAGGATTCACATGGAACTCATACCAATTCAGTGCGAATTCCATCGTAGTTTACGGCTTGCTGACAGAACCGGGTAGCATCAGCGGGAACTTCTCCCTGTGGGGATCGTTGCCCGGCAGGCATTCTTGGGTCGTCATACAAATCGACATGACCGGGATCTTCGGTGAGTCTATTGTGAATAGATGGATCCTCGATCCATTGCTAGGAAGACACGGTGGCAGATTTTCGAATTACCGAATGTTCCTTCCCCAACTTTCACAAAACCAGCACACTGATGAAAGCAAAAGGCCCCCCCCCCTGTTAACTATACTTTGCCGACACCGGTTATGGTTCCGTAACAACTGTCTTGTTATATCGTATTTATCCTCCCCGGGGGATGATAACTATAGATTATATTCAGCCTTTGGCATGTTTTTCCCTTCATGCTGAGCAGCTCTCACCATCTTGTCCCATTTTGGTCACTTCCAGCTGATGAGAAGTCGGGCTAGGCTTGGTATAGAGCAGTCAGGTAATTTCACTGTTTTGTAGACCGGAATTGCGGCCCTGCTGACTATAAGCTATGGACGCCAGGTATGAATGACACGACTGTCGAGACATGCATTCTCGGTGAATCGGAGAATATAGAGAGACGTAAACCGAAAACGCTCTGCTTCAATACAAGGGAGTTTGATCGAATCAATATCACTAGCAGATGCAAATGTAAACGCATAGATTATGAATGGTGAGTATTAATATCAGGCATGCGGATATGACCGGTGGTGCTGCCACAGATTATTTTCTGGATAAACAATTATCTCACTCTGACTTCGCAATCCCAACTCAAAACGAGAGACCGCAAGACATTTTTGAAATTGTAAAACTGCAGAAGAATAACCCTGAAAACATGGCATCAACTTGTTGATGATGATGTCAGAGCAGGCGGATTGGTCCATTTAGATGATGATTGGCTAAATGAATTTTTGCTAAGACAATTGTGTCTTGGTTTACAATGGCTGATTTGAGCTAGCGTTGTAACTGTTTCCTGCATAAACGCCAACAGGGGCAGCCTGCTGAGTAGCGGCTTGCGGAACTAAAGGCGCGACAGAAAATACTCACATAGTTATATGAACAAATATTTCTTTAATAGTGATTACGGATATATACCAGAGGATGAGACTGATCAGGTGTGGAACCCTTCCCCCACCTGGTATCAGAAAGAACTTTCGAACTGTTTAAGAGACCCTGATGTCACTGATGTGATTATCAGTAAACCGGAGTACTGTCCATTTGGTTCGACATACACAATATCCAGAGGTAAGTGACCCATGCCCTCATTTCCATAGTGTAGGATAGTGACCCACTTTACTGGGGTCATTTTTTTTCTTGCATAGTCTCTTCACTGTAACGGTGAAGGGGCGGGTTAGATGTTGTTTTTTTCACCAGTAACGTCTTAGCATGGACTCAAAACCCATTCTCCACCTCGTGATATGGCTTATTTTTGTTTTGAGCTCGGAATAATGTGAGAAGCTCAGACTCCGGGTTCGAACCCAGGTTCTCACTGTTGTGAGCCCAGCACTATACCACTGAGCTATCCGACTCTTCCGTCAAGAAAGTGACCCGTTTTCTTTTCTCTTTTTAGGTTACAGAAAGATTCCGGAAGATAATTGTCAGCCGAGTGATGCCGGTCATATCTATGAACCGATAGTCCGCAACTGCCCGTTTGATAACAAAACCGAGTTCATTATATACAGCTCAGGACTCAACATATACAGGTGAATATATATGCCTGCCCTGCACATCAGGCAAACCGCAAAACCCTGACTTGCATAGCCGTGTCCGAAGGCCCATTGTCAACTGGCGCAAACTCTCAAATCAACACCTGTCTTGTTATAAGTCTTTATACTCAGTTTAAATGTAGTTTCATATTGTTCAAATAGAACTAAATGATTATTCAAGTCTGTCAGAATTGAATCGAATAAGCAGCGATCATCTGAACCGTACTTCTATGCAAAATAGGGAATGGTTAAAATTTAATTTGATGATCTGAGACAACCAATAGAATAATTCACTCATCTCTATAGGGCACACAGTGTGGTCATCTGGGATTTGTGATGCTCTCCTTGTGAAGGAATTGTATCCCTTCTCCACCCTTTCGTTTTTCCACCATCTGATTTCTCTGGTGTAATGAGGGGCGAAAACTAGGTGTGTAAACCCAGGTATCTATTATGGCCAACTTTTAACTTATTGTCATGCCCCAATTCCCCTATGTTTAGGTATGTGTTTGACACAGCGAGGATTGAGGCGCTTCACCGGGGCGGAATGCGCTCATCTTCAGAGATCTATTCCGTGGAGTATGATTATAAAAATGACATCTTATATTGGGCTGATCAGGACCTCAATGCTATCCTGGTGAGTGGCTCGCCGACTGAACATAGACCAACCGATTGACCGACCAACTCACTGAGTGACTAGCCTAGTCAAATTCTTTGATGCTTGGCAGTAAAAATGTACTGAAAAATTGTCGATGTGGGTAGTCTATTTCTTACAATAAATTCGAAGCGAGCTCAATAGAGCTGCTTCGTTTGCAGCAGAACCTAGGTATTCATGTACTCATCTCAACTGCTGGATGGGAAAGTGACTGTTCTTTTTTATCCCTTGCAGATGAAGAATCTATCCAGTGGGGCGGCGGATGATGAGGGGCACATTCTCGTCAGTGGTAATATACTGAAAATAGACTGTATCAGTCTGGACTGGGAGAGTGGCAACATCTATTTGGTAAGTTGAGTTTGTTAGAGATGGCATTGTGAACATTTTTGAGCAGTTCACCTGAACCACCTACAGCTGAACGTTGCTGTTGCGAAGAACATTCATTTCACCATACCTTGATTGAAATAAATGCTCAATTCAAAGGACACCAAGATCCGTTTTTCACCATTTCCCTAGAGCAATTCAAATAAAGGAAGTTTTCGATTAAAATTTAAAGAACAGAAAATGCTTTGACTAGATTATATTGTTTGCATTTAAAAGTGTCAGTCTCAGCAAATGGGTACCTCAAGACAAGGTGCACTGTAAAATCAATTGGCTCGAGGTGATGCAGGCCTCTATTTGCTCACGATCATTACATATTATCGTCCTGGACACTCGTCCACTTCTTCCTGCTCATACTCCATACCCCATAGAACTTTTTTCGTAGATGACAGGAAGACTTAGTCAGGGTTCCGGGAGTGAACCAAGGTCTTAGATGCCAGAGCAGTAATCTCCATTGGCCTTTCTCAGATTTGACTTGACATTGCGCAGTAGTCATGACTTCATCAAACGATCAAACGAGGGTGATTATAGTGTCTTACCAAGATGTCCATTAACTGGAAAGGTCTCTATAATCTTTAATAGGTTGATGCACAAACTCCGAAGATTGAGATCATCACCACATCTCGGCACAGTTACGGCAACGTCTGGCGTCGCACCATTGTCAATAATACTGACCCAAATAACAAAATTCTGGATCGCCCGAGAGCGCTCGAGGTCTACCCTTCGCATGGGTATGTTTCCCCATCTTACACATTCATCTGACCCTCATGCGATTACAAGGAGAAGGAGGGGTGCGCCATCGCTGTGAAGGCTTGCACGAATCTAGGGAATAAAATGAAAGCAAAGTGGATTATATAGATACCATACCATTTGCATCAGCGTGAAGGCACGACCACTCCCAGGGTTTGGCATGCTGGATGTTGGATAATTAATAATTTTAGACCATGTCATATCTGTTGTTATTCACAGACCTGTTGTCATTGCTGTTGTTATTTTGCAGGATCATGTTCTGGACAGACTGGTCAAATGAGGATCCCAGAGTGATGCGAGCGACAATGGCCGGATACAATGCTACAAAAATCCTCGGCGGGCCGAACATAGACTGGCCAAACGGTGAGCACTTATATTTTCATGTGATTAGGCATTCTCATCATCCATAAACATCTCATTACCAGCAGTTAGATAGGCATCTTCTAATTCCTATAGGGACCGACCTTTGGCTGAGCCATCTCGGAGCGTAACCAGTTGATGAATAGAGTTACCTTCTACGTAATATTAATTCTATAAAGTGAATCTCAGATCCATCCGGGGTCCTGTTCTAGTGCTCATCAGCTTCCTCCGCCTGAGTGATCAACTTTGAACCATTTTAGTTCCATGCGCTGGTTACATCCACTCCTTATCCCCTCCCATTTCTTCAGGTCTGGCTATTGACTACACCAAAGAGCTGCTGTATGTTATTGACGGACACACTCACAAGCTGATAAGCATCGACCTTTTTGGAAATCATGAGACGCTAATCTTGGAAGACCCCCGTAAGATTCTCCACCCCTTCGCCCTAGGTGTCTATAAGGTAAGTTCTGTACGTGCTCGTCTGCAGTGAGCTATTGCTCGCTGACCTACTGGCCGCGCTCTGTGAGATATTGTGGTAGCTTAATGGTTAAAGTGCTTGGCCCAAGATCAAGGTCCTGGGTCTAAGTCCTAGTCTGAGTGCCCGCTGTGAGAACGAGATCCTCCCATAACTCGCTCTAACAGTCCTCAGGCTTACGATGTCTATTAAATAGGAAGGCCAAGTGTCCGAGTATAGAGTTGATCATTTTCTCAGCTTCCCAACACACACTGGAGATTTCGGAACAATTATTAATCCGTACTTTCTCGCAAACTGCGGGCAACCCATTCTGCTGACCGAATGGCCGCATTAGAAATTCAAGACGAGAAGACAACTCGGTGCAAGATGGCTGAGAGTGAGAACAATTGGTTGATTCGATACAGCAGATCAGAGTATTCGATTTACAGACGCAAACATCTGTAATTTGGCTAGATCTTTTTTGAATATAACTTAGTCCGATGACCCTATGCTTGCCCAGACATTCCCATCATGTTATAAGGGGCTTGCCAGCCAGTCAGCCCACCAGTTTTTTAATTCCAGAACCGAGTCTACTGGTCTGAGTGGGCAGACAACCAAATCAAGTCTGTGTACAGAGACACAGGTGCTGGCTTTGAGGTTGTAGTTAACCGAACTGTCAACAGAATTACCAGCTTAAAGGTGAGTGAGATCGTTATTAAAAGAGTGAATTCTGGCAATTTTTTTATCCTGATATGGTATGCGTAGTCTGAGTTTTGTGAGATTATAAGCATGTCACGATGAATTCTCTCAAATCAATGGATTGCCCTCTGGTGAAGTTGCTAATCCTTGCCCATGGGAGGTTCACGGCAGATTAAGCACCAGTAGCAAAAGTACCAAAAACAAATATTGGAAGTTGCAAAAAACAATGGAAAACAATTGCTCTCTATAGATTGTGGCCGTAACTAAAGTCTTTTGAAAAAACCATTCTGCAGCGGTGATGGTTCCACTGGCTGCTCACTGCTCTTATAGATCCAGACATCAGATCATGGATCAAGTCTGTATTGTATCGACTGCAGGTGATGCATTGGGATAAGCAGTACGAGACCGGAGAAACCGGTTGTGGACCTCGCGCCACCCACAAGGGAGGATGCTCCAACATCTGTGTGCCGCATGCTCATGAGGCATCCAATGTAACAACAAACCGTCTGTGTCTGTGCCCTGAGGAAGCGCCAGCTCGCAACAAGACAGCAAGTGGCAGCGAAGATAACTGCACTTGCACTCACGACCAGATATTCAATGTGACGCTGGGAGAATGCACAGCTCCTACCGGTTAGACAGACGGACAAATGATATTTGTTCTGTATGGCCATGTGGAAAAGTGGTTCTCCGAGAGTGAACTTGTACTGGCAATGATGTAACTGCCATTGCTTAGTTGGCCAGAAATAAACATGAACATCTATCTACATGTAAATAGATGCCTCACTACATCCCGAACATGAGTCACCTCTCCTTTTTGCTCTAGACCAACGCCTCCTCATCTGAGCTGATTGCTGATCCTTATATTTATATCAATGCCTGCTCCAATATGCTGACCCCGCTGTTTTTGACTATATCATTACCTCGGCTAGTAATGGTCATCTGATCGGTTTGCCTCGGATGTGTTTACATGTGTCTCTGTTGTTGCAGGCGGTAGTTGTGAGGTTGGACAGTATAAATGCGGCACAGGATCATGTATCCCGTCAGCGTGGCACTGCGATCACGATAACGACTGCGGAGACATGTCGGACGAGATAAACTGCGGTGAGCGATAGTCATCTTCTCCTGAAATCACGCCCCCTTATGTGGCATTCATCTTGGATGCGCGGCAAAATCCAGTTAGACAAAGTAGACAGACTGGCCTGTGTGGAATACTGAATTACAAGAATGCTCAGATTGAGTGTCACTGAGATAACCACGCACTTGCCATGGGTATTGCCAGTGCGTCGGGTGGTCGAGAGTACTAATCCAGGTGAATTCAGCAAGTTTGATCAACGCTAATTCCTGCAGTACTATCTCTAATACACCAAAGGTGATTTCAAGATGTATGTTAAATTCCTGATCACCTGTCTAATGAACTTGAATTTACCATGGGTTAGGTTTCATGATACATTCTTTGAAAATGGCCACTAACCTCTGTGAGCAAGTATCCTTAATCTCAATTCTGAGCAAAAATGAGCTCTCAATGGTCGAGTTTCCCTATTGCAGAATCAGGGATCTGCCAGACAGATGAGTTTCTGTGCGTGGCTAAGCAGCGGTGTATCAGCCGTGCCTGGCTCTGTGATGGTGATGATGACTGTGGAGATGGTTCTGATGAGAATAACACCACCGTCTGTAGAGGAGGTGAGGCTCTCCAATCCTCCTTCACCATAATCTACTATCTGTCACATGTCACATGTCACCTGCCATCAAGACTCCAGCATCTCCATGTGTCTTGTGCCGCCGCTATCCTGCCCCTTGCCACAAACCCACTTGCTCATACCAGTCCTGTCTGCCAATAACCGGAGATGGCCAACTCTTGATAGAGTTCTGTTTAATAGATACAAAAATAACAATATTGTAGGTCTAGACTTCCTAGTGCACCTCCCTCCGTTGTCTGTTCCCGGTGCTTAAGACAGTTTGAACCTTCCCGAATCGTTATGGCTAGTTGCATAAGACTTTGTAATCACAAATACAAGTTATTTCTGAGTTCTTTTCAGACCTGTTGGTAGTTGTGGTTGTACCAGGTCACAATGTTGGCCTCCTGCAGTCCTCTCACATGCCGTGTCACGAATCTGATTGATGCGCTGTCTTTTCAGCACATCCTCCCTGCCGATCAGATCAGTTCCAGTGTCAGAACTATCGCTGCATCCCGTTATCGTACAAGTGTGACGGTGAGGTAGACTGCGGCTCCCTCGATGACAGCGACGAGACACAATGCGGTGAGTGAGTCAGGGTCTATTTTGTGGTGATTTGCTAGGCTTCAAAACAGGGCTGTTCGTATGCGAGAAAGCATACCTAATCTTTATTCAGAGTACAAAGATTATACCGAGATAACTATCTTCCATCTTTCAAGGGTAAGGTGCGGGGCCTGGTGTAGCCGCCGTGGTACTCGTTCGCCTGATTAGTCCACCCAGTCGCTAAGTGGCTTCGAATAGTACTATTTAATAGAACTATTGGAAACTATTCAGCCAATCAGTGATTGGGTGGACTAATCAGGTTGTACTCTAGAGCCCAAACCCGGCGATACTGTAGTTTTGCTATGCTCAAACTGCTTGTCATCTGCATGGCAGCGGATCGTACTACCTTGTTGACAGCGACCCCAGTTCTTTCTTCTCCACAAATCAGCTGCAACTCCGTCCAGTTCTGTTTTGTTCTTGATACGTTAAATTGTCGAGCGTCTCTGTTGGCCCCTCTAGTTAGAGCTGGGCTAGTCCACCCAGCGCAGGTGAGAGAATGCAACGGTGCTTTTCCAAAAAACAGATCGGGTTCGTTATCTTGGTATAGTCTTTGCAGAGCAAGAGTAAACTGAAACCATGCTACTGATACCTAACTAAAATGCGTCATTTTGTGTCCCACATGCTGAACATTCTACGGCTTGGGTTTTAAAACTGCCACAAGATCACTCATACGCCTAGCTTTGTTTGAGTTGGGATTATGACGTGAAGATTTAGGTTGGCATCTCAATGCAGTCCCAATACCGGGGTAAAGTCTCAAGAAAACGCTAAAGACAAAAACCCGGCCACAAGCGGTCTCGCAACTTTTTCGTTAATGCTGCCAACCTTTGAACCGATTCTAGGTGCATTCTAATGGCGCTTTTTCACTCGATCGGGCGTACAGTCCGCCTCGGACCGGACGCAGTTTGCATCTAATTTGGCGTCGGACCTTAGATCTGAGGCCCCTTTTCACTCCAAACAGATTCGTTTGACGTGCGATCCCGGGTTACTTTGGAGCCAATCAATGGTGCTGAACCTGTGTTTCCGGAAACGGCAACCATTCTTCGCTCATAACTCCAAAATAAAGTCAACTCGCTATTCAATTCTTTGCAGGTTGCCCCTCTTTCCAGTGCAACTCCGTGCTGTTAGCCGAGTGAATATTGTTGCAAAATCAAACAAGTTTCCCTTTCCAATGGTTCTAGTGTGCGACCGGAAACGAGTGAATATTGCTAGGTACTCCAAGCAAGACCAGTTGATTGGTTGATGAGTTGGATGTAGGACTCATTTTGTCTCTGGGAGACTACTGGTTGGACGTCCGAGAGGGCGCCCGACGCCGATCGGATGAGGCGTTTTTACTCCATATCTGGGGGTCAGACGTCCGATGGAGTGAAAAAGCGCCTTAGAAGGACACCAACTAAACAAGTTGGGAATGACGAATCAAAATGGATAACCTCGTTTAGCAGGCCTACTTTCCATCCAGCTCAAAAAGGCAAAGAGAAAGCTCCATGACTGAATCAGAATGGAATTTTTATGCAATCTGAACCCTGACTGTTGGTCTGGAAAACTGATGTTGGAATTATTTGTCGAGTGTCAGGTTGGAAATCGGAAGTCTGGCGGTATGATAAAGCAGCTGAATGCATTGGTTTCTTTGTAGGTGGGAATGGAACCGTCTCTCACTGTTCTACTGACCAGTTTCCGTGCACCTCTTCACGCTTTGGTCTGACCTGCATACCTAGCAGCTGGAAGTGCGATCACGAGTTTGACTGTGATGACCGGTCAGACGAGTCGAATTGCCAATATTCCAATGCCACCGCCTGCAACCCCGACCAGTTCAAGTGAGTGCCATCCACTAATGACATCCCTCCTCACCCTCCGCTAACTCAGCCTTCCTCCTAACTCGCTGAACCCCGAAAGATGATAACTAGAAACCTGTTTCAGATACACTTCACATGATCTCAGATTTACTAACTTTTTCGAATTAGATCATGAGAACGTCGTGCGAGTCGTTGCCCCATGTACATGTGCTCAGGGATAGAATAATCTAGAATTTTAGTCTATCCGACTAAGAATCCGCCCGTATAAGCAGGCAACTACAGGAGAATATATGTCATGTACTGACCAAAAAAAAAACTTTTCAAATACATGAGCAGTGCTAATCCAAAAGTTCGTTGCAATTGGTAAACTGCAGCATACAATAAGTGTCTCCAGTACTTACCGATGTCTTTCTGTCAATTGCTGTATGTTGCAGTGAAATACTATTGCTCATCTGCTTTAGGCGCTGCGAGAGTCGTTTTCTGGTCAGTACATAACGTTAATTCCCCTTTAGCTGCAAAAATATACATCCGAATCTTTAGACAGGTAGACTATAGTCTCATGTCGTTGTGATTCTTACCTCCCACTGATAATTTCTAGGTGCGAAAACAACTCGCGCTGTATCCCGCAATGGTGGGTCTGTGACCATGATAACGACTGCGGAGACTTGAGCGATGAACGGAACTGTGGTTATAATCTAACCACGCCGGTCCCGCCGGCCACTCCCAGTAAGACACAATCTCTAACTTCTACTTAGGGCTAGTCTCTATACATATGGTATAGGGATCCTAATCTTGAAATACAGCTGGCCGTTGCTGTACTGAATTGGGTTGCATCAGTTATAAGAAAAATCTAACTTGGCGACTGTCCCGTATAGGGGTATATTAAGAGCGTATTGACCAATAGCCAAGGCTGGAAGTATCAAACTCAATTCGGTACTCATTACCGTTACTCGTTCGATTTTGTGGAACGAAAATGGTTTTGATTAGCTCATGAAGATTCTGTATCGAAATTAGATATCAGGTGCAATACTCTCATTTTCTCAATAACTGGCTCACATGCATTCAATTGTTATGAAGTTTTTTAGTATCCGACTCAAACAGCTAGCTACTAGTACAAGTTAGTAACTTAGTAAGTATAGTACTAGAAGCTATGAACTTTCATCCACACCCCAGTTTTACCGAGTTTTGTCAACTAGGTGGTGTAAAAACAGTGCAGTTGATTAACTTTGTGCATCCTATATAGCGTAATTGGTTGTAGAAACTGCAATTGTTATTCTTTTTATATTGAATTTAAAACTCTCAGCTAATTAAAATAAGATTCACTCAATGACAATTTTGTTTATTTTGTTCTTGGTAAGCCTGGGATGTTTATTCCACATCCCCTGTAAGTGTAGCCGGTATCAGGAACGAATTCGTTCTTTTCTTTAAGAGTATCAGGTATTGGTAACTGATATACACAAAATCAGTGTATTGGTATCAAAATATTTGTTAAAAAAAGGAACTTTTCCAACACAGCCAATAGCTTAGTGCTAAGAGAATTTACAATTAGTGCATGCAGAGTCTGAAACCTTGTTTGAACACATTAACCTGCAAGACGGATGAGGCGGGATCGACAAGCGCATATATGAGAGGTGGTATTAAAAGGAATCGTGGCAGGTTTGAGATTGGTTGATTGAAGGAGCCGGTCAGTCTTTCACTGCGTTGTCTTTCCAGATACAACCGCAGATTGCTGGCCCTGTGAGAGGTCTGGACGATGCATTGAGTTCTTTGAGATCTGTAATGGTAGAGACGACTGTAGCACAGCACAGATCTCAGACCGATCAGATGAATATGAGTGTAAGTATGAATTGTGTAATCAAATAACTGATGACTGTTTTTAGTGCATCATTACCAAATTTCCAGTTCATCTTTTTGGGGCTCCGGAATATCAGTAAATTGTTTTACACTTCTAAAATATGACTTCGGTCATAACAGCTTGTGTGTACTTGGTGTGAATTTTAGAAAGGAATTGATAAAACAGCAACATCATTTTGCTTTCGATGCAGTCGATACTGTCTTTAGCGAGACAGCAACTTGAATGATGAAATTGTACTGAGATAGATATAAATCCTACATGAATCACTAAGTACTGCCCACCATCCCGTGCAATCTTGTTTTGTCAGGAAATGCTGACGGCGAGTGTAGAACAAACTCTTAAATTAATTGTAAATGTTATACTGTAAAAGCATGATCATCAAGATCATCTCACCAACACTTCAAGCTAACACTTTTGCTAGCGATTCCTTCTCCGGGATTAGATCCTGTGACAGGATTCTACTTATTCAACCACTTGTAGTAGCTCAGTTTGGGTGTGTTTTCCATGGTTCGCACCGATCCGAATGAACTCTCTGTGCGAACCATGGACTCAAAACTGGTTCGCACTCATTCAAACTCAGTGGCGGTGCGCACCATGGAATTGTCTGGTTCGCGCCGTTCAAAGCAGTCTTTTGGTTGTGGGGGGTTGAAACTTGTGCTGTACTTTATCCGTTTACTACGTAGCTGCGAATTTTGCTACAAATATGGTATGTAACTTTCCGGATGATGAGATTTCTCGGTTTATTGATAGGATTACAAACATTCGCAGTCGTTTCGGACTCATTTTGGAAACATACAGGAGTAATCTGCAGAACGGTAAACAGTATTCCGCGGAAAATGTATATTTGATTGGTAGAAGGCAACTCCTACTGGGGACCGGATCGAACCATAGAAACTGATCGCACTTTCGGTTCGAACCAGTGAGAACTCCCCCGGTTCGGACCGGTGAAAACCATGGAAAGCTAGTGATTGAAGCCGAATCCTACTAGCTGCTGTAAACGAGCAGCTTGTATATCACAGGCTGAGACAGCAACACCAATATTCTGATATGAAAAAGGGCAGGTTTTCGCAGTTGGATGCCGATTACATTATAAGACTCGGTCGCAATGCTTAATTTATATGATTGATTATTTGCTCTCATGCATCATTCTCGCTCAGATGTATGCTCCAAACTGATGTCTCGTAACTTCTTATCTCAATGCAGGCATCACCAGGTCGGCCTCTAACTCGACCACCACACCATCACCACGCTGCTACTTCCGCTGCCGTGATAACAGTTGCATTCACCAGTTTAACTACTGTGATGGGATAGTGGACTGTTTCAATCACTGGAATGTCAGCGATGAAGCAGAATGTAAGTATCAGCACTGCCTTGACTAGTGCCAGCGCAGCTAATGGCTCGTTCTAACCAAAGGTTTCAATCAACTCGAGCCAGCAAAATGCCCAATACAACATATTATTTGCATTACATAGCAACAAAATGAGGGAACTGTACGTTCAAAGTCCCGTCTCTGAAGGTTAGTTTCCATAGCAGATCGCAAGGCTGGCAAGCTTCGCAGCAATTTGGGGTTGCGACCTGCGGATTTTTGCCACTGCGATGCTGGGGTTTCCATTCAGGTCGCAATTGTCTCCACTGCGAACCTCCCTTGTTGCGAAGGTAGGGAAAGTGGGCACTACTAGCATTTCTGGAGGATTCTGTGATTGTGCATGTCACACTTTGCTGCCTCTCACATAAATGAGTAAGATCAAAACTGTACCTCCAAAACAAGGAGCATTGCAAACCTGCGTTTTTTGTTTCCATACCTCGCAACAACCCCATGAATTTCGTGGGTGTCCGCAAAAGTTGAACATGTGCGACTTGACTGCGAATATCGCAGACCCTCCCCGAACTTCGCAGAGTGAGTCCCAACCATGTTTCCATATCAATACGCATCGCAGACGCAAGCCTGTTACGAAGCTTGCGAGACTTGCGATCTGCTATGGAAACTAACCTTGAGAAGAAAGTACAAACTTGCCGGCTTTAGGAGAATTGTTGTTCGGCTATTAGAGTAGTTGAGCACTCCCATCGGATTCGCTTTACACAATCACTAAAAACACGTCAGGCACAAGTCAAACTCTATGTACTCTTCGGCCGAGAAGTTGTTGACTCAGCAAACTGGCAATATTTGCTCCATCCTAACGGGTAGCCACTTACGGTGCCTGATGAATAGGAAGACGAGATTTCTCTGGCTAATTGTTAGTTAGTTCCTCGTATTTACCAATGGCAGACTACCGCGAACTACTCACCACAAGATTGAAATGATCGCTATATGCATTTAGTTTGCAAAGAGAGATCAATGCGTGAACTGGACATGTGGGCTGAGCTCATGGGCTCTATATTTTTCAGGTATCAATTGTGTCGGTAAGGTGCGGTGTGCTAGCAATCCAAATGTGTGCATATATCGCACCCAGCTCTGCGACGGCCACCGGGACTGTCTGGACGGCGATGATGAAAGGGGCTGCTCTGCTCCATCCACTGAGAGTATGTCAGTCACTTACTGCCTCAA
>Ga0224501_10002298_pt1 | contig 14965 bp, 14 predicted proteins | sample SF_Oct11_sed_USG_4_FD_169105 | JGI IMG/M metagenome (GOLD analysis project Ga0224501, IMG submission 169105) | Sediment microbial communities from San Francisco Bay, California, United States - SF_Oct11_sed_USGS_8_1 | ecosystem: Environmental > Aquatic > Marine > Sediment | place: USA...
ATGTTGGAAGTTTACTGTCATTACTGATATTATTTTGGTAATGAAAAATGCTAGGGATGCTTGCCACATGATATGGATCCTCCAGCTGGTTTCCTACCAACCTCAACCATAGACCTAGAGGATAAACATATGATTTCAGCAAGCTAGGTAGGAAAATTCAGAAAGTTGGCTGGCCTCATCGTTCTTTTTGATAATAGCGAAGTAACTGAAATTCGCCCATGATCTTTGGTTCAAGTCTTACAATGAGAGAGTCCTCACATCAGTCCTCCAAAACATGCGACAGGCTTAGGAGATGGGTGAACTAGGATGGCCAAGGGTTAGTGTAGAGCAATAACGCAGTTTGAAACCTCTCATATACTTTCAAGTTGTCTTGTACAAATTTTAGGAAATACAAGTCATATAAGCTAGATTCTGAAATGTCTAATGTTTGGAAGACAGCGGATTTAACATAGTGTGTATGCAAACTAACCGACCCGTCTTTCTTTCCCAGTTTAATGGAATTCATAAAGAAGAAAAAACCTACAAATTACCCTGATTTTGTGACCATAATGCATTAGTAGGAGTGACCGGGAGTTTAGCAACACTTCCTCAGCAAACACAATAACACAGCAGGCAAGCCAGCTGAGGGAGAAACCATAATGCAAGTACTAAAGAAACCTTTGGCATGCGGGATCAGGAAAGTTATATGACTGTTTGCTCAACTACCCCATGCACCAGTGGTAGGCCAAGACTCCGGGTGAAAGTTAATGACACCAGCCACCAATTCCACCATAGGACAACCTCAGAACGGTTGGGACCCTGGCGATATTATGCATAGATAATTATCATTGGCACCAGAAACTCATAATGATTATGTGACAGTCTCCATGCTACCGCAGAGACGCTTTCAGGTACAACCTATCAATATCATGTCCAACCACAAAAGCATCACCCAGCAAACCGGATGACGCTAAGCGATGTATGTCATCTGAACCGAATGCCCAATGCCATCCTATTATACAGGAGATTGAATTCAATCAGAAACATGATTTGCTGTAATTACCAGTAAATTAGTAATTAATAGGCCGACTGACACCAAGCAATATTGTCACAGTATTTAGATTTCATTCTGTGAAGAAATAAGTCGATAATCTTGCACACAGTGTACTGCGCGCAGTTCTAAGCTTGGCTGCCGGCGGCTAGAAGAGAAAATATGATCACGAGAACACAATTTCTTTTACACATTAAACCCGCCAGCTGACAATACACATAATAAACTGTAATCTATTCAGCCTGTATAACCCAGGCTCCTATAATGGCAATCACTGCAAACATTTATTGAGCAGAACCAAATTTTTCTCTCAGGTGTCCAGCTCCGTGTTTGAATACATGTGTCTAATCTGGGAAAACGAAACTGAACACTCCAATGAGTTAAACTCAGTCTTCATTTTACCCAACAACAAAATGCTGGATTCAAAGTGCAGTATCTTTATTACATTTAGTTACAATGTAGTTTAATAATACTGTTCCCATAAATATAATAATAAAGCATGCAGACAAAAATATAGCTCTGGGTGGCGCGGCCGGCGCACTCCTTAATTTGGCACTGCCATTATTAGATTGACTAAATACACAGCTATCACATGACTGAACAGCAATCGGCTGACTTTTTCTTATGTACATAAGACGGCTGTTCCTCGGTGATGACTGAGTAGTCGCCAGCGGCAGCCCCCACCGCCAGCTTCACCCGTATAGAATTCTGTAGGCTACCACACTCCGAATCAGTCAACTCGCGGTCACTCAACTCACTAAAGTCCATCTTCAGTTTCTGCATGAGACGTGTCTTTGAGAATTTAGGATCGCGTGAGCTTCTCGAGCCGCGCTCAGACTGCCTGGCACTCGATCGACTACTCTGACTCGACGTCTGAGACGCCAAGCTAAAGTTACTGAGACGCGCTAATGAGCTGTCTACCAGTTTGGATGCTAGAACCCGAAGAGAGTTATCATCTTTACAGTTATTGTTACCATTAGTTTTTTTCGGTCTGGTACGTGGCGTGTTGGACACGCTGTCCACCAATATGATGGTATTAGTGCCCACCTCGGTGTTTGTACACTCAGACTTAATTGTCACATCGTCTGAAGACTCGGTAGCTTCTGTACTGTCCGCAGCACTCTTCCCCCCGTATTTTTTCTTTGCTGATGGTGAGTCTTTATTGGAGGAGGAGCGTCGCGAGCCGTGAGGGCGACTGCCGTGGCGCTGTGCGGCGTTCGTACCGGCAGCAGGCCCCGGACCATCTGTGTCGCTTCCGTTATCACTGCTGTCCTTCCGTTTATGCGGTAGGTTCAGGGTATCCCGGTGCTTATCCTCATCATTATCACTAGTGTCGGAACCAGAAGTCGATTTCCCTGCCTTCTTCTTCTTCGACTGTAACAACATCAGGAGTCACATGCATGTGGAATGAGAAGGCAACTCCAATTTAACTTGTGTTGAACCAATGCACTTAAAGCGATAACTCTATATAAATAGATATCTATGGGATGGGCTCAAGTGGCGAATCGAGTTGAGCAGCACTCGGCTAGCGAGAGGCTGGCAGACAGTTGTGACTCACCAGTATTTTGCGAGCAATTTCGGGGGAGGCCATGGAGAGGCTTGAGTGTCGCATACGAACAAGTGACGTCTGACTGTGAGTGGAGAGCGCGTCCTCGTCCGATGTCACCTCACCCTCCTCATGGATCTGCTTCAACGGCAGCAGCTGCGGTGAGGAGGTCACCGTGCGCAGCGGTCGCGGAGTTGCTGCCGCCGCCTGCTGCCTCATTCGTCTCAGTGACATGTTTGATAGGCTCTGCTCAAAATCCGTCGCCATGTTCGCGAGTGAGCCGTTCTATAATAAACATATGCAAGTATTTACCTACCGGACACACAAATACAAAAATTAATGACTGCGGATCTGAGTCTTATCACATAAATTCTCACTAGCTGAAATTGCGATCAGTTAATCAATGATTATTGAGTTCCACATTATGTACACAAATATAAAAATTCCAACACTAGTTATCAGCCAAGGTAATAACGGCATAAAATCGGAAATTTGTATGGATTCAAGTGTTTAATCATTGTTGCTCATTCTGAGGTGGTGGCACTTGATCCAAAATGGCTTCGGGAGACGAGTTGGATAGCGTCCTGTATTATGATCGCCCATTCAATGCTGCACTTTTCTTTGAATTATATTTCATATATTGCAGCATATGTAAAACCAGTAAAAGGCCAGACCGCTATCAGACTTTCTTGCCCAATAGCCTGTTTAAAAGCACTCACCGACACATTGGGACTCCCCCGAGATGGAGTGGTAGCGGCAACCGCTGACTTGGTTTCCTTTACCGTGATAACAGTGTCCGTGAGTTCATCTGTGTCACTCATGTCCTCATCCTCCTCGCAGATCAGAGAGAATTTTCTGAAATAAGCAACGCATCGTCAGAGCTAGATGTACTACGTGGATACTAACAGTCATAGAAAACCTATACAACGTATATGGTGTGCTATAAGAATAGGAAGTGTCCGGGTTCGTAGAAACTCTGGCCAAGCAATGGTGCGTTGAAAGACATAACACTCACACCACCAGCGTAATGAATCCGGCTGTGGTAAAGATACGAGACCTCGTTACAGAGGTTATTGATCAGTTAGTTTCAGGTTACGATGAGCACAATGGCATTCCATGGGAAGATTAGGGATGATAACGTAACATATGGCACAATACACACTGCTGATGCGCGAGCAGCTATTCAGCATGCGGCTCGGCTATATCAAACTTCTAACACCAGTGCATTATAAGAGGCTACCTACTTTTCAAGACGAGACTGGGCCCTGTAGGACAAAGCAGTAAAATCATCATACGGGGCCCGGTTCCGTTGTTAGTTTCCAGGGTTGAAATAAAATCAGGCTGTGGGTGGAGTTATTGGCAGGGAAATTTACCTGTGATGCTCGCCAGTTTCCTCAGTTTGGGTCGGCGTGTCAGCACCTAATGAACTATATGAATCTAAAGAGAATACGCCATCTTTTTTATCCGGTGGAGCGCTCTTTGGATGGTCCCCAGGAAGAGAATCCCTGGAATACAGACCAGAGATAGTGTTACACCTCATATCTATGATGGGTATGCTAACACCAGATCTATGGGACTGTGCGTAGTTACCAAACTTGGAGGGGATCCAACATTAAGAAATGAGCCAGCAGATGCTGTGGTGAGGGGACTGTCTGCACACAGGTACTCAGTCATGTGGGAGGTTGCATGCTTTTTATAAATAGGCTTCATAGCTGTCATGGTTGGTGATATTCTCAGCAGGATGGACACATAGACACCACTGAGCACTTGCGACTCGTCATTACTATGTTAGATGGAGGTGGTAATGCTGAGTATTGATTAATACGCAGAACGACTCGACACATTAGTTCTTCAGGGGATTGCCACAGCAGCTATGTTAGTCACGCAGTTATTTGGCAGCACGCAGACTGTACCTAGTCTGGATCGCCGACTCCGTGTGCACGTTGTCTGGTGGAGTCGAAAGACTGTGTCCTAACCTTGGAGGGCGTGGGGCAGATGACGCTCGTCTGTTGATGACTGGTCGGTGCTCATGCTGCTTTTTCAATCTGCGCTCGGCAAGCAGGAAGAATGTGGCTGTGACATTTGAGTAGCTGTCGGCCTCCAAAGCCCTATAATACAAGGTTTACGTAAGGTTTATGTAACGAGTGTGGCATTTCCTTTACTGAGCGGCTAGAATGATGGTTGAAAAGCGTGAGAGTTTTGTGGGCTAAAGCTTTTAGTGCCCTAACTCACTTGATGATCTCAGAGCGGGTGGCGATCCCGCCGTCCACCATACGCTGAATTATAGCATCATGGTCATCTTTCGATAAATGCTGCCGGCCAACAAGAGCCACGCAAGCAAAGTTATCGCAGCACTGACCCCCGCCCACTGTCATCCACGGGTGCTGCATTATGTCTCGTAAACTGATGCGTTCTTTTGGCTCTCGTCGCAGCATCATAGAGATAAGCCTGGAATACAAAACTGACGTCACAACTCACAAATTAAGGTTCCAGGCATTTAGGCAAAACCATGAAACTCATGATGATTGGCATTCCGATGTACATATCTGCTCTGTTTGCGCAATCAATAACTCCCATGATTAGCAAAATAGGTACTTACTGCGCGCAGTCTGCCGGTACATGAGAGGGTATTCTGTATTTACAGTCCATTATCATGGTCAGTGTCTCGCTGTCATTGGCTTCTTGAAAGGGTGGCTCGCCAGTGACAAGCATGAAAAGCAGGACACCGAGACTCCACACATCTACAACAGATGTGTAATCTAAATTTTATCGGCAGAACATTGCTACGTTACTGGCAGAACAGACACTTAGTTGCTCGACCTCTAATCTCTATTATAACCGATTGAACTGCGAACAGTGTGTCAGAGCAATTGGTCTAGGCTAGCAGACATTGTACCTTTAATGAAATGAATGCTGTTACACAGTGTTAGTGTTAGGCCTGTTTAAACCATAATTCGCCTTTGAGTTTGCCCAGGAAAATATCAGCGGAGAATTTTTGTGACTATACTTGCAAGTTGGAGGGGCAGCAGACAGCAGTTTCATCAACTTACCAACTGCAGGAGCGTCATATGAGTCACCTAGAAGTATTTCGGGAGCGGAGTAGGCTAATGATCCACAGGATGTATCCAGCTTAGTGTCGGGCTCAAAGCGGTTACTAAATCCAAAGTCTGTCAACTTAACGATTCCTAACTTTTCAAAGAAGATTACATTTTCGGGTTTGAGATCTCTGTGCACCACATGAAGATCATGGCAGTAGGAGATTCCCTCGAGTATCTGAGTGAAGTACACCCTTGCTGTGTCGATATCTAGTCCGTGATCGTGGTTGTTAATAATATAGTCGTACATATCACCATCACCGAGCTCAAGAATGAGATACAGTTTTGTTTGGGTGTCTATCACCTCATAAAGCCTTACTATGTGTGGATGCTGAACCAACTTCATACATCTCACCTCTTGAAATAAATGTTCACGGGATATTGGGTCCAACTTAGTCTTATCAATGACTTTCACAGCAACTTTTTCACCGGTAAAAACATGTTTCGCCAGTTTGACAACAGCGAAATGTCCTTTTCCAATCGTCTGACTCAAATCGTACAACCCTGCAATGGTGCATTCTGTGTCCGACTTGGAGCGAACTATATCCATCCTTACGTATAATATAATCTCTTGATATATTAGTGTCGACTATAAAGCTGTCCTAGAGAACGTTGGCGGACAGCACGGAGTAAAATCAATCCCAACACATGACCGATGTTCGTCGGGTACACCGATCCACAACTACTAGCTTCAGGTCTGTTAGTAACTGGTGCTCATTGCGCAGGGTTGTCGCGCATGAAAAAGGTCACGTGATCTATAAGGCCTTATTCCGTCAGGCCGTAGACGATTATATCCGCTGTTGTATCGGAAAGCTGACTTTCCGATCAATTTTCCTTTTCTTCACGGCAGTTATGGTTACCATAACCATTACCAGAACTGGTATAAAGACAGTTAGACACAACTTACCCCTCCAGATGCCAGCTCTGAAGCCCCTCACAAGTGGTCGACCCGCTTGTAGGAAAGCTGCAATACAAGGGGACACCAGACCATCCCACGGCCCAAGCGCTACTTTCTGCTTCAGTATACATTAGATACTGTGGCACTTGCATGCAAATTGGGAACGCGATCTTCGGTTTATTGGTCAACTGTTAGTCCGTTAATGCACATACATTCAGTGATCCGGTGTTTCAAACTAGCGGCCATCAGCCTATGAAGCACTACGATACTCTACAGTTATATGATTCTATGGATATTTTTTAGGTATTTGTCCCAACAAAATAATTTGTTCAGAATATGCTTTGGAGGCTGGGTATCATTGCTTGCCCCCGGGAACACACCACACTAGGTGAATTCTGCTACAGCTGCCTGAATCGGCAATAAGCAATAATTCTCGGTAGGGAATCGATTACACCAAATACAGTGATAAACTTATAATGAAAGAATACACAGTACTATACATTAAAAGAAAGAGTTATATACATGGGCATTGCAGCTCTGGATGGCTGTATGGTCAGTTTCTGGCAGTTACTAGAAGGCAAATCGAGTTCTAATATCTTCCAGCTTCTTGGAGACTTCAGCAGGCGTTCTGTCCAGTTCAGAGGCAATCATCTTCTGTTTAGCGAGATCCAGTGCGGAGAACATTTCACACAAATCACCATCAATTACATTCTAAAAGTGTAACTTCCATTGTAATGCTAGGAAAACAGAAGAAGTGGACATATTGCTGCGAACAAAGCATGTGCTTCAACTTTCACACGATATCGATAACCATCGGCAGAGCTAAATGGTGAACCGATCAGCCCGCAATTAGCAGGCTGCCCTAGCGGACATTAGGTTATTACAGAAGTAAAACGGAGCAGCACTCTGGTGCAATAGAGGTGGCAATGTTGTGCAAAGAGTAGACAACCCTGAATTTATTTGCAGCGATCATATCATAGAGCCAGCGGATATACAGGTATTACACAACGCGAGTTTAGGCGTACCTTGATGGGATGGTAGCATGACCTATATGACATATGGTCTCTACCACAAAGAGGTTGAGCCTCTGATCTCATGTGCATCTCCAAATGTTGGAAGAAATCATAATCCTGCAGAATACAAACACGCCATGAACAATAATTGATGCAGAGACTTGAAAATTCTGCTAGAATATGCAAAGAACAAACAATAAAATTTCCCTTCAATAGATTCTAGAGTCTGGAGACAGAAGCTGACCTCATGTGATGTGAAGGGGACAAGCATGCCAATAGAGCCCGAGATAGTAGTGTAGACGAGTGACTCCGAACCTCCAGGGATTAGTGTGCTCTTCTGCAGTGAGCTGATCGTCTCTCCAACATGGAAGTTCACTACAATCACAGCAACGGATGGCAGGCAGGGCGTGTGCTATAACATTTCCAGAATTTCATTTAGACTTGGCAGTTTCCAGATTGCCCCGCAGTTATCAAACTTACCAACACTTTGAGCTTTCTGGGTGGCACCGTTCAGCAGGCCTCGGTCCCACAGGGCTTTTGTGCCTGTCGGATCCTCATCCACATCATCACTGACATCCTCCGGCAGGCGAATCTACACACAATACCGAGTTAAAGGGGAAGCGAATAAACAACCACTTGAGGGTGAGATCACCGAGATGGGCCCTGAATACAGCGGAAGAAGTCGCCAAAAACACTTACCACTGTAATATTGCCAAATTTATCGGCGCCGGCGATGGTATCGTAATCGAGACGGCAGGCAGCAGTGATCCATCGAGGGTGTGTGTCATCAGCAAATACTATCAGCTGGTTTTCTTGTCTCTTATAACGTAGGAAGTGGAAGCTCTCTTGGACATCCGTGATGTACACGCGATGGCCCATTGCACTGATGTTTGTGATGTTATTCGGGATTGCCTGTTAATGGATCAGAATTGATTGTGAAACGGAATTTTATCCCTGGTACCACCAACAGACTGTCTGAAACAAAACCAAACTACCCAATGTAGTAAAGGTGGTTAAAACCTTAAAACGAGAAACACGACAGTCTCTGTATCTGGTTGAAACATTTAAATGGACTTGGGCAGGGCGCTTGGCAAGGGTGGCAGACAACTGGGCAAATGTGCTGACATGTCATCATATAGGTCAAAGATGAAGGGGCAGGGCAAAAATCAGGTTGACTGATGATATAGTATGACAATGTCAAAGACTATGTACCAAGATAAGACCAAGGCTTATTTTCCAAATGATACCGCCAGACTCCGGTGGGTCTGTTGCAGATCTGTTGGGTCCTTAGAGGGCTCTAGTTACAGGGGTCTACAGTAGTCCATTGCCTCAAGCGGGTCAATTTACAGGTAGATCGTACAGAATGCCAACGTCTTTGTGCCATCTATATCGAAACTGGAACATGATGCTTATAGATCAAAGCGGGCTCGCCTTCGCATGCAAAGATGTTGCAAATTATACACGAATGAACAACAGAACGAACCGTCATTGGGTTGCAATGTTAAGGTGAGAGCTCTCATGTTGCTAAGCTCTGAGCCCCTATAAGACCCACGAATGCGCACTGAACACCAAAAAGCGCCACGGTACGTACAGCGGGATAATTCACCGGGGTAGTTCACATTCTTATATATTGTGTTCTATCTTGGTATAATCTTTGATGATTTGATAAGAACTCGCTTGAGACAGCTCGAAACTGAAGTGTGTGGTCAAACAACAGGAAAACTCTCGCCCACCAGTTGAATTCGAACAGCCGAACGATGACCGCTACCGTTTTCAATAGAATGCACGCGATCCACTTTACCTTGTTCTCACACTTGCGTAACATCTTCTTCTTGCCGATATCATAGATTCGGAGCAGCTTTCCTACGCTGATGAGCACCCGGCCCTGGAATGGGCATATAGCCCCAGGAATATCATCTACAGGGGTCTTGTGTACAAGCTCAAGACGGCCATTTGTGATCTTGTAGCAGTGAATGATTCCACCAGAATGCGACCGTGGATTCAAACCCAGCTCACGCCCTGTTCCCACTAGAACAAACGACTGCTCTCCTTGCCCAGAGAACTTGCACAGCCCAATGCTACAAAACACCTGGAATTAATCAAAATAACCTCACAGCTAGTAGACAAAACACGCCAACACAATATAAATCAAACAAGGACTTTTTAATTCTCAACCATGGTCATTGAATGCCACAGTGGTACTGGTATCACTTTACCAGAATGCCGCCTCATTTTGTTCCAGTTTCACACAATCACTCTCCTCCCAGTTCTGAGTGCTGAGCACTGTTATCTTGCTCGCCCAGAGTCCACGTCCAGCCTTAGGAGCACCAAACTGAGAGTCGGGCAGGTTTTCTGACAGAAAGGCAGCTGCCATCTCCGCAGCCAGTTCCTGCTCTTCTTCACCGGCTGCCTCAACCTGCAATACCACTCAGATGCAATCCGGTATCATATTTAGTTCCCCAATAACATGATACCAGTCACTGTGTTAACTGGTTCTAAGTTGTATCTTAGTCAGAAAGAACTACATTTCTATCACGATGACAAATTGATAAGAACAATTTAATGGAGGAGTGGTCATAAGCTTTGACAGAGAAGAAGAGAGGGAGAGAGTGGGAGAGGGGAGAATAAAACGCCACAAGGCCCACTTTCTTTCTGTAAAGTTATACAGCCAGAAGCAGTGTCCTCCCACTTTACTCGCTATATTCCCAGGTTTGACAGGGCTGAATGTTTCCCCAGTCATTGATAGAGTATGATGCCATTAGAGGGGTTATGTCATGGCCAAAAGTGTCTTCACTTGTTTTCAGATTCTGACGCCTACCATGAACAAATGCGCTCAATATCCAGCTCAAATGGAAGCTAAGATGTAGCCCTATCCAATGCGCATACTTACAGCCCTCGGCGACGTACTTTTTTTAAACCGTCGACGCAACAGAATTGCTCTCGAGATAGGAAATTAACGTTTGGAAATGTTTGGAAAAATCTCTTGCAGGTGTATACTGGAGCTGTAATTACACAAGTCTGAATAAAAAAAATGTTCAACAAAAATATAAAAATAGGGTTTCAGAGTGCAGTGTTTCACCTCTGTCGGCGAGCGCTAGTGCCATTATTGCGCAGTGATAGAGGCCCCGAACGCAATGGCCTCTGTTTAGGGCTAGGGAAAACCGGTAAAGCATTTCTTATAACTTCAGTTTTTCCCCCGATATTACATTCATTTTTTAATCCTACTCGATGTTATGGGGTAGTAAAGATCATTAGGTTACTACGCATTAGTAATTAGACCCCATTAGGCCGTAGTTACTCAAATGATCGATATTCGCTTTTTGGAAAAAGACCACTCGCTATCGCTGCAATGAATGTGAAGTTGTCACCCTTTAAGAATGGGGAACACAACTCCGTAAGAGTGTCCACGCTTTATCGTGACATAACCCCTTTAACGGTGGTGACCTACCATTTCTTCAGCCATTTGCTGCCTGCGCTGCTGTTTGGTTTCTTCTGTGTAAGTATTATGGTCGGTTTCTATCACCACAATGCTGGAACTATCTGGGGTAACCACAAACTTTCTTGGTGTGTACTGCAGAGGAGTGGACTGTTGGTTGAACACAGCTCCTAACTTCTCCAACGCCAAAATACTACAACAAGCTATCATATAAAAACCTGCCAAAATATTGTGGTCCTGGGATTTTCAAAAACACCGGAAGCTGAGAGTCTTCTTACCGAAGAGTGTTGGCGGAGATAGCCACGATACCCTCTGGACATTGTTCTGATGAGAAGCCAGACGCATACTCTAATGATTCATAGCTCAGTGGAGTGAGGTGGAAGCGGTTCTGGTACCAGTAACTGAGCCAACAGCGCGAGGACATGGCCAGTACGGCCTCACTGCCCTGCATATGGATTCTGAACAGTTTCACAGCGCGCGTGCCCAGATACCTGGTACGGGTGTCTGAGAGATCACCTGTCACCTGGTCCAAAACTGTACGCAGCAGCACTCCATTCTGCAGAAAAATACGGGACTCAATAAGAAACAGTCTAGAAAACGCATTGATGGTCACTCTCTGGTCAAAGCTGAACAATGTAGACACCTATAACCCTGATTTATCAATCCAATGAAAACATTCGACCAACCGAGACAGCAAATTGCCTTACCTATGGATAACAAATCCAGTTCCTTCAAATGAATGATAACCCTAAACACCACCGTGACTACGAACCTGTAGGCCAATGTTGAGGTAGAGACCACCCTCACTCTCTTCTCCTCCATGTGATGTCATATCCAAGATACAGAGACTCTCCGGCGAGGCTGGTAGCGCCTGCATACTCAATGGGGAAAGGCAATCCTGAAAGCAGAGACACGTTTGTTTAAATTCAACCCTAGACTAGCAACATTGGCTACATCATCCCGGTTTGCAAAGGCACAGCAGACCGTCTAGACTGGAGACTTACCGAAGGATCGAGTGACAGAATACGGACTGTGTTGTCGGTGAGACCAACGGCAAGAAATTTACTGCGTTGCTCTCCAGCTGGCACCCTACCAAGTGCCATGCACACCACGTCCTTATTCATCTCCTTACTCTCTGTGTACTCATTCAGCTGACCGGACGGATCCATCTCAAAGTACACAAGCTCTCCTCCAGTTAAGGCGATGACAACCTGGAGAACAGAGCAAGACGTCTCAGCATGTCGAAGGCAGGAGGTTTACAATGAGACGGTGATAATGGAATCGTTATGGTGTTACCTGTCTCTGGTTGACAGCGCACTTGACTATGGTCTTTTTACCAGGGGCCTTCCACTCATTTACTCTTTTGTCAGCTCTAATATGGCGAATGCCCTCCGGGTAAACCTGAAACAACAGTTATACATTCTCAGTAAAAGTCAGTTTCTGTAGCAGTTGCGGGAAGGGTTCAACCCTTTAGCTGGGACCATTGCAAATACAAAAGTTACATAATCACAGTGGTAGCTAATCATAATGAACTTCATGCCAATGATATTCATATGCAATAGAAATACAACAGTACACACTGAATAGCAGGTCGAAGCTTATAACGTCTTATAAAGCTTAGAAAGTCTATGACAAGCCAGCGCACCGTAAAAAGAATTACACCATGCCAAGACTAACCTGAACAAGAGCATCCTCTCCTAGCTGTGAACAGGAGAGAGTGGGCGTGGTACCAAGGAAGCCCGAGTCTGTCACTTCCTCCACTGTTTCACCGATGGACAGAACTAGCGTGGCGTTCACAAAGGACACAATGATATATGCATCATACTCCTCTACAAACAGTCAGAGAACTTCAGGGAGGGGTGATAAGGAAATCAAGGCGGCCAGAGGCCTGGTCGGAGGCATCGGGATCATCAACCCACCTGTGCTTCATTGTGATGCGACCAGTAAATGGTCAAACGGCCAGGTCTGTTCTACAAAACAAATGGGCCGGTGTTAGGCTATATACCCAAACACCGGCCTCATTAGCTCAAAAGAAATTTATGACCGGGCTACCGCAGCTATCCAGTCACCAGTGTGAGTTTTACGTTTAAAAAGGCAAAGCTGAGAAGACATTTCTTCTCCGCATCACAACGCCATTGCTTAAAAAAATATTTGGAGAGCTGCAGTGCTATGAAATACTCAAAATGGGAAAGTCTTTGACAAACAGTAAAAATGTACGACATATTGCAAATTGATATTTGTTTTTTACAGCTTCACTTTTTTTTCTGAAGTTGGCCATCTGTTTTTGCACTTGAATGCTCTTTTGGCCACCAACCATAGGTTCCATTGAGGTTGGGGTCATCCACTAGTAAGCCAGCAACACAAAATACTCCAGGAAATCAACCCCAGCAGTTATAAAGCGTAGAAAAGAGCACTAGAGTATGTTATTCAACGCTTACCTTCTGTGTTTCTTTTTACTGTCCATACAGCATTTGGATTACCAGGCAACTCTGATACAGCCATTTCTGATACCTGAGAAATAGAACAGTGTCATTGAAAACAACAATTGGCTTGGCAAATGAAATTTACCACAGTATTTAGCTAATATGATCGGCAAGAAGCGCACGACTGGATCTTTCCTGTACCTCTAATATAACAAGGCTCTCACTACCTGACAGGCTAACTCAGCGTGTATAAAACCAACCTCGAGTCCGTGCCGTAGGACACGGAATGTACTTCTTGGCCCCCTGCCACAGGCTGTGTATAGCTGGGGAGTGTCTTCATTACACAGATCAGCAATCTACAACCATAAAACAGTGAGAAAACAGTACAAACAGTAAAACAGTTACATCGCACAGGTTACGCTTCACATTCACTGTGTAAAAGATGGTGGGAGGCCAACAGTCCCACCAGTTCAATACAGGAAGGACTTATACTGGGGCCCATGGACAGCTCGTGTAGCCATATGTCCTAATTTAACTTGCATTTGTAAGGATGGCCCTTGGTCGAGTGATGGCAATACAAAACGAAACCGTAAGCTTTGGAGCCATCACATTCTACGATGGAGAATATGTGTTTGATCTATGTGTTCAGTACATGATTGGAGTCTGAACCTAGCTTCTGGTATGTAGGTTTATCCAACCTGACAATTCATAATTGGCGACAGACTGTCCATCTCATCAACGAGCACGAGATTCCTCAGAGCGCGTGGCCCAAAGAAGAAGGTGTCCCCCTCCTCTAAAGGCATACCACTAGAGAACTCCGGTTCATCATCGTCATCACCAAGGTGAGCTATCTGATACAGGTAGCTACAGGAAAATAATACGTTTGAAATTTTCATTCACGAGGATAAACCGTGAGCGCGTTACTGTGGACATCTTGAAACTGGTCTCGCTTTGAAACTCCAGCCTTATATTATTAGGAATGAAAATGAGCAAACCATGTCATATAATAATAAGGACTACTTACTGGTTACCAAACTCCGCAGCGCAAAACAGAAATCCAGTTTTCAAGACACACAGCGAGCTGCACACAGGAACTGTATCAAAATACTTCATCTTTATCTCAAGTACCTAAAACCAAACTAGGTCGATAAATACGGACTCTACAGTGAAAAAATTAAACAGCATTACGCAGAGCGCAGCATTTCACAGAGCACAAGTAATCGGTATGAAAAACTAGACGGTGGCAGGATATATTAAAGGGGTTATGACACGGTCGAGGGTAGATGCAGTTTCGGAGTTGTGTTCCCCATTCTGAAAGGGAGGCAATTCCGCATTCATTGCAGCGATGGCGAGGGGTCTTTTTCCACAAAATGAATATCGGTCACTCGAATAACTACGGCCCAAATAGAAATTAAACGGGATCTAAATTACTAAAATTTAGTAACCTGACGATCTCTACTCCCTCATAACATCGAGTAGAACTCCAAATTGGATGTAATATTGGAGAAAACTTTTAAAGGGATA
>Ga0224501_10002299_pt1 | contig 14962 bp, 6 predicted proteins | sample SF_Oct11_sed_USG_4_FD_169105 | JGI IMG/M metagenome (GOLD analysis project Ga0224501, IMG submission 169105) | Sediment microbial communities from San Francisco Bay, California, United States - SF_Oct11_sed_USGS_8_1 | ecosystem: Environmental > Aquatic > Marine > Sediment | place: USA...
CCGCTATCCCGCTATCCCGCTATCCCGCTATCCCGCTATCCCGCTATCCCGCTATCCCGCTATCCCGCTATCCCGCTATCCCGCTATCCCGCTATCCCGTTATCCCGCTATCTCTATGTATGTACAATGTAAGTTTGTGGTATTGAATGACTGGTATTGAATGTCTTAGCTCGGAAAGATGGAAAGATTTAGAAACTGCAGAAACAGGTTTTACTTGGAATAGGGAAAACAATATCACAGTGTGACTAAATTATTTGTCTGGAGTGGTTTAACCCCACGATGTACTTTAAATCAGGTTCTGAGAATAGCCTCAGTAGTTAAAATACTAACCATCATTAATATGGTTTAAAGGGAAGGGTGACAGATAATGTGGTGTTTAGCCTCACCATGGTACAGAGCTTCTCTCTTCATCTGTTATATCTGAGCAGACAAACCATCGGCATTAACAGGAGAGGAAAAAAGATAAAGAAGCAATCTTCATTTCACTGGATGACCGTCGTTGGTGAATTGTCTTGCAAGAAGTAATGGACAATATCAGCAGAGTTGTCCTCAATAGATGAGCCCACCTTCCTATAGCCACTTTAAACTTAGACCTACTGTCCGAAGGCAGATTTTTCATGACCTGACATTGTCATGATGTCATGGGATCGTACTGAGGTAGTTTCCCCATTGCCTTCCTCAGGTTCCTGGTTGGAGGTCGGTCAACTTAAGCCATTTGTTTTACCATCACCCCTCCTCCAGAATTCGAGAGCTAGATGGATCTTACCGTGAGATTGACCCTTGTCTTCTAGTTTGGGACCTCCATAAGTTTTATCCATAGAGTTATAGCCGAGGATAACTATGGTTTTATCATGGTGCATCGAAGACATGGAGTTTGGAGTGACAGGCTTGCCAAAGGCCCATACCAGAAAAATACTCTGATGGATGTAAGACCCGAACCTACAATCCTTAGAATGTAGATCCAAGCTTTTTACCTATTGAGCCATTCTGACCCTCTAGCCACTATAGAAAGTCAATAGATGATAGGAATTCTCGTAGCTATGAACTTGTTGCGTTTTTAACAGGTACTTAAGTGAGATGGGATTATGGTCTGTACCAAGTGTGCCCTATCTCAGGGGGTGGGCCCGCTTGCGGCTCCAAGTAAGCGTCAGTGTGTTCGTTAATCTACCAACTACTCACGGCACAAATAGCTGAACTCACTTGGTTCTAATTTTTTCCTTTGAATGAAAGAAATTAATTTGGAACATTTCCTAATATGGTAATCCAAGTGGCTCCCGTGTAGTGTCACCCAAAACCGCGGCCCATATTTTAGAATGGTTTCACACGCCTGCTCTATATGAAAACTCATATACAGTGAAACTTGGATAACTTGTACTGCACGGGAACCAGCAAAAAAAGTTTGAGTTATGAAAAGTTTGAGCTATGAGTTATGCTCTCCCTTTGCTTAAGCCGTGTGGCTACCGTAGCGAGTCTATTTCGCTCTAGTGTATTCAATTTCCTGGCTATACTTTCTAAAATTGTGAGATTTTCTTCTCATGAGAAAAGAAAACAATGAAATTAAGCTTGTTACACAACACATCTAGCCACAGAAAAGGTAATTTGATGGCACCAACAGCAGTTTATTAGTTCGAGTTATGGCTAAAGGTTCGAGATATGCCCAGCAAATTATCATTACCCAGGCAGGGACCATGAAACTTAGTTTTGAGTTAAGCAAGCTTTCGAGTTATCCGTGGTCGAGTTAACCGAGTTTCACTGTATAACGGCAGAACAAAAAATTTCATAATAATTATCCACATTCTTCCATACCCCCAGACGCATTAGTGATGGTGGATATGCTAAGTCCTAGAAAAAACCCATTTTGGTAAAATCCAAAAACTAAGTTGGCAGTCGGGAGCTAGCTATTGTTATGTGTAGCTCATTACTCTGACACTAGGTGTACCAGTACCAAGCAAAACCAGAAATGCAGATCAGGGTGACATGGAAAATGAATGATGCGGTTGGCAAGTTTTTTGCCGGCTTCTTATTTCTTGATGGATAAGATTTGCCTAGTTATAATAAGCGAGGGAAGTAGAAACCCAGGAGTGTGTTTAAATTTCTTTCTCTCTTGCCAGTTTTTCTCAGTTATTTGGGACCCTTGGACATCATTAAGCTGTACTTGAAATCTTTAATGCGTGGTTTAAACCAGGAACCTTATTTGTGAGCGATGAAAGAACCTTCTTTGACCGCGCTGTTCAGCAAGACCAGAGAACGACCGGAAATCTCTCTCTCTCTCAGTCGCTGGTGTCTCTTTAAAATAGCGTCTGAAACTTTATTGTTTTCAACATCCAAAGCATGATCTGAAAGACCGAGGTTTAGCATTCTTTTAGGATTATTGCAGGTCCAACCTGCAATAATCGCAAAAGAACGCTCTTGCCAGCCACCTTTGATGTTAGCTCGTGCTCTGCCCGGAGAATGATCGAGCTTACAAAGAATGTTCCTGGTTTGAACCGAGCATAAGAGTAAACTGAAAGTGATCATAGATTGCCTATTCATTTTTCCTTAAAGTAAGAGATATCCTCAGAATATAACAAACCAAGCAATCACCTGCAATCACCTGCGTACTGATGTCAGGCTGATCCAGTCCCTGGGAACAATGATTAAAAGGATATCAGGTAGTCCTACTCCTAGTGGTGAAGCTCCCAGTGGCATTGCAGCTGAAGGACACCGTAACTAATAAGCTTATACCAGATTACGGTCTCAAACAGGACTGACAACCGCACCATACCATGACACCTCCAAGATATTTTTTCCAGCCATTAACTTCCTCCCACTGAGATAAAACTAATTAGTTCTCAGCAGCCAAGTCATGGTGAATGATTCATAATTAGTCAAGACTAGAGGCTTGGCTTCACAACGCTTTCTTGTAGCCTCAAACACAAACTAAACTCTTGCCAAGTTCAACAGGAGAATAAGAGGATGATTGGTGCTGCAACAAAATGGAGTTAGAACCGGAGCTGTGGGATCAAAAGCATAAGCGGCAGGACAACGAAAACTCAAAAACGAAGCAAGATTCTGACAGCGAGTATGATCACGAATCAGTAAATGTTTTTTTTCACTTCAGCCATTGTCTGTCCATGGTTGGATTTCGGCCTTCTTCCTTGATTTCCATAGCTTGCGTGGGGAGATTGAGTCATTTTCTGCCACGCTGGCTCAGAACGGTTCGGTAGAGTGTGATCAGCCCGGGAAAAACCTCTCAAAATGCTCCGCCATGGTCGGGAATTGAACCCAGCCCACAGAAAGGACGGCCAGTGAAATACGTTAATTTTCCCGCTGAACTATCATGACTTACTGAATAAGGAATTACATGCAGTACTATAAGGATGTTACATACAAGGTTTAAATCTAATTTAAAGTGTCTTTGTGTTAGATTTGAGTAAGTGTTGAGAGCGATTCTGTCCGAGGTTTTGGCGCACTTCTCCACGAGCCTCACCGGGCTGCCGGGAGATAATGGGAATTTCTGCGGTAACCACATATCGGTACGCCTGCTGCCAACCGCACATCGGCCCGCCTGCTGCTGACAGAAAGCGAAAGGAGACTGAAACCACAACCATTAAATTAAATCCTTCCCATTTCATTCCGTGCTGTTGTCACTGTCCTGCAGCCTTAGAATGTCTCATCGGGTGGCCTGGTGAATCTATAACCCGCAAATACCCAGGCACTTATAGATTGAAACGCAATGAAAATGGGTATCTCTAGCAAGTGTCATGACTTAGGAGCCGATCCGTTGGGATTTATTTGGACCAGCCAGTGGAAGACATTGGACTACAAACACGAAATTGGTTGCCTCTCCGGAAAATGCCAGTTATGGAATGGGTAGCCTCACCAAGAATGAATAAGTGAAGGGAATCAATTATTTGCATCAGACAAAATAATGTCACAAGCCAATTCAACAGGCTCGTGTTAAACTTAGAAGGATCCACGACCGGCTCAAGTTAAAAGGACCAACGGTGAGAGAGATTACGCAGAGAAGAGGCGAAGCATTTATTTTCATATTGGTAGAGGCTCACCTGTTTATTTTGAAGGACATCTGCCATGAAATGATCGACCTCATGTCTCTGTTTGTCATCACCATTGTTCAGGTAGTCCACACCGCAGTCATCCCAGCAGAAGTCATTGAGAAAGCTTCGCTCTGCCATCACAATGCTCTATTGACATTTGTCAAATGCGCCGCTACGCTGACAATTCAGATATAAAAAACAGTCCTGGGCTATCCGTAAAAAATCCAGGTGAGCGAGTGCCTAGTAGTAGAAGCCCTATGGTTGATTGATCCCAAGCGACTGTTGTTCAATGGCTTACTGGGTCACCGGGTCAAATGTGTTGAGCGACCTGTCTAATGCGCAGTGCCAATAAACATAGCACTCCTTATTGCAATTCGATTAGTGTCAATGCGTCTATGCCTCAAGGTTAAAAAATCATCACATTGTACAACAAACTCTAATAGACACTGGTACATTGTGATGTTGGCAGTGGGAATCCATTGCCTAATCGCGTTTTGAAGCTCGGATAATACAGCATCAACAAACAAAAAGGCCATATAATGATGCCGGGAATACGTGAATATGTGCATCTTAGCCTTATCCAATGACATGGACACAAATGGACAGGTGTACAACTAGTGTAGTTATCTACCATAGCCCAGAGCTAGTCCATCTGCCTCTGTAGGTTTATTAGGATACAGCAGGAAACTATGGAATATTCCGCAGTTGCAACCAGAGCATTGCACAAGTGATAACCTAGTGGATAGCAGTTCCCCGGTCCGATTTCCGGTCTGTGTCCAACCTTTCGCAACGCTCCACACCCCTGGTCAGTTTTGTACCCGACAATAAATAAAGGAGGCCCTCCCATAGAGTTATCTTGTCTATGGGGCACGCGGGTGCAAGCAGAAAGTCTCCTAATGACGTACTTTGGGAAATGCTAACTCAGTAGGCCAATTTCTGCAACACTCCTGATGGGGCACCTGCGGGGTACCTGCACCACTCCTGACAGGGCACCTGCGGGGTACCTGCAACACTCCTGACCGTTCTTCTGTCATAGAGATAAGATGGTAACTGTACTGCATGCGGGGTGAATGTAGTGCTGAAGAAGTAAGTGCACTGTGTGATGAGTGAGGTAAGTGAACTGCATGCGGGGTTAATGTAGCGCCTGAGAAGTAAGTGCACTGTGTGATGAGTGAGGTATGTGAACTGCATGCGGGGTTAATGTAGCGCTTGAGAAGTAAGTGTACTGTGTGATGAGTGAGGTATGTGAACTGCATGCGGGGTTAATGTAGCGCTTGAGAAATAAGTGTACTGTGTGATGAGTGAGGTAAGTGAACTGCATGCGGGGTTAATGTAGCGCCTGAGAAGTAAGTGCACTGTGTGATGAGTAAGGTAAGTGAACTGCATGCAGGGTAAAGGTGTACGTCAGCGGTATATAAATCGGATAGGCATAAATCCGCAGTGGGTTTATTAATTTTAGTTCATAGCTCAACAGAATAGAGCCACATTACTGACATTTTATTGACATTATGACTTTTTTCAAAATCAGAATTTGATGCATTATAGGCTTGTTTGCCAGTAACTGTTTCACTTTATTTGTATGCTGGGTTGTTGTTATCGCATGGACTGCACCTACAGCAGCTATGAGCATCAGTGTCATATCGAGCCCTAAAAGGAAAACAGATATCCCATACCGATCCCATGGGTGCCTGCAGAGGACCTGCAGGTACCTGCAGAGTACCTGCAGAGTACTGATCCCATGTGTGGAAAGCCTCCATACCGATCCCATGGGTACCTGCAGAGTACCTGCAGAGTACCTGCAGAGTACCTGCAGAGTACCGATCCCATGTGTGGAAAGCCTCCTCCTTCATGGGCCCGTGGTGCTTGTCATTTCAGCATTTACAATCATGCACGCGAGCCGCTTGATCACCAGTTTCGGATTCCAGCACTAAATTCCGTAGAGTTACCTTCTCCATGAGGCATGCATAAGCAAGCAGGACGTGTCCTAATGATGTGTCTCATCGGAAACAATGAATGAAATTTCTGTATACCCGTGACACCAGTCAGGGTATCTACATACCCCTGACACCAGTCTGGGTACCTGCAGAGTACCTGAAGAGCACCTGCATGCCCCTGACACCAGTCAATGTACCTGTAGAGTACCTACATACCCCTGACACCAGTCTGGGTACCTACAGAGTACCTGCATACCCCTGACGCTGGTCAGGGTACCTGCAGAGTACCTGCATACCCCTGACGCTGGTCAGGGTACCCGCAGAGTACCCTGACACCAGCCGAGAAGAATGACTCAATGACTCAACGTCACTTCAGCTTCCTCAAGTATTCCTCAAGTACACATCTGTATATCTCAATGAAAACTCCTCGGAAGGAATAAATACATTTGCTTCGCTCTCCGTTTGTTTTTCTCTCAAGCTGTCCCTGATGTTTGGCCTATTACATCAACCGCACGACAGTTCCTAGAAAGCCTCTCTCTCACCCACAGTAGGAGTTTTTGCTTGAGGAATCTACAGGCTTATAACGGTAGATATGTACTTTATTTTTATTATTGAGGTAATTCTGTCCGAAGGCAGGTTTCTCATGATCTGGCTTGTCAGTTGTGGGACAGTACTGATGTGGTTTCTCGACGTCTTTCTCAGGTCCAGGGTTGAGGGTCAGTCAACCTAAGCCATTTGTTACAAATCACGGCTAGGAGAGGTAGATCTTTATCAACCGTGGATTATCCACTGGTTGGGGACCTTCATTATTTTACCGTGGTGATCCAAAGCCACGCTAGCATTAACCTGCAATAACCTGCAACTCCCACTTTTACCACTTGGGCTATCCTGGCCCTCAGATATACTGCAGCTCACTGACGAAAACTCTAGCACACCAGGTTTGGTCCAAGGCGTTTCAATATAGTCATTCGGCAGACGGGATTTTTTAAAGGAGCTCCACTCGGCTCTTGATCACTGTTTCAGCCGCAGTCCTATAGCTTTTGGTCATTTCAGACTTGTGTACAGGGTAGTACATGTGACTTAGTACATGTGATTAGCCAGGGAAAAATCCCTTTAAGCACTACGCTAGTCCTCGTAAATTACCAACAAAAACAATATATTCCATAATCTCTCTTTATCTCCCATAGGTCATCTCGGTCCGGAATATTCCAGCTGTGTTAGATACTAACACGCATAGGTATTAAAGCTTATCAGAGCTACTGGATTAAATGGTATTTAAATGTTTCAATACCCGTTTGTGCGTAATCCTACTCTTTTTTGTAGGAAGTTGGATTATAGAAAGGTTGAACCGTATTAGGCAATCATTGTCCAGCGCACTTTTACTCCTACGGAGTGCAATTTATTAGACAAATATAACAGTCTTATATACAGTGAAACTCGGATAACTTGACCTCGGATAACTCGAAAACTTGCTTAACTCAAACCAAGTTTCATGGTCCCTGCCTGGGTAATGATAATTTGCTGGGCACATCTCCAAGTTTCAGTCATAACTCAACTGATAAACTGTGGTAAGTGCCACCAAATTACCTTTTCTGTGGCTGGATATGTTTACATTAACCAGCTTCACTTCACTGTTTTCCTTTTCACATGAGAAGAAAATCTCACAAATTTTAGAAAGTTTAGTTTACACTAGAGCGAAATGAACTCGCTACCGTGGCAACATGGCTAATGCAAAGGGAGAGCATAACTCATAACTCAAGCCTTTTTTGGTGGTCCCATGCAGTTCGAGTTATCCAAGTTTCACTGTAGCTTTTTTCATATTCTGACCAGTGTCAGCGGTTTGTATGCAGAGATTAGGGCCTAGCCTAGATTCAGTGTTTCCAGGGTCAAGGATGTCATTAGGGGTATTTTACTTACCGGCACCGCGTGCCACATAGAGAAGGTGGACTTTCTCTAGTTAACACCGACATCCGAAACCAACGAGAGTATTATGAAAGACAAAGCTTCACACGCTGGGAGCCGAAATAGTGATTCCCAGTGCAATATCTATCTACTATAAGCTGCATAACTACACCCCATCATCAAAAATACCATTGATACTGGATAATAGATGCATTCGCGTGTTCAGTTTTTTCGCTTCGTGAAATTTGCTAAACTAAAGCGACCAAAAAGCGCGATTTAAAAAAGCATCTTTCACTTTCGGTCGCGGTCCGCGACTGAAAGCGCTCGAACAGAATTCTGCGACCAAAAGTAAGCCTTAGTGTAGTAGTTTACGCGAATGTCAAGGTTACCACAAAGAGACTTGATTAGTACATTGGAATAACGAATCGCGAACGATTGTTCGGCTCTAACCGATGAGTTAAAGTGCGTTTGCGTGCTCGCGACCAAAATTTTTTCAGAAATTTTGTTCGCGAGCACGCATGGTATCTATTATTGCATTATTATAAAATGTCTCCATCGTTACGGTTAAACTAGCCGTTGTGTTACGTACTTTTTATAGCGTGAGCACTGCAAGTGACAGGGTCAGTATTAATGCTGAGATCTTTAACCTCCAGCAGTTACTAATAGAGATAGAATTGTTCAACCCCACAAAGGTAGCCAGGATGGCTCAGTTGGTAAAAGCTTGGATTTGCTTTCTAGGGATTGCAGGTTCGAGCCCCACTGACGAAGGGGTGTTTTTCTGGTATGGGCCTTTAGCAAGCCTCTCACTCCAGATTGCTACATAGCGTGGGTTCGGAACACCACGGAAAGACAGAGGTCCCGATCAATGGATTGGACCATGCAAAATCACTTCACGGTTGTTAAAGATCCACCACTTCTTGTTAAGACCAGCTGAATTTTGCCGGGTGCCGTGTAAAAACGAATCGGTTAGGTTGACGAACCCCAGCCTCCCAGGACCATCCAGTCAGTCTCATAGCTGATGCTTCATGCTAAATCAGCGGGTATGTGCTCTGGAAGGGTGGAGTTAGCCCTAGCTGGACATAGTCAGCTTCTACTATGCCAACCCGGCCCAGCCTGCAACGCTTTTGCAATGGTATAGTTGTAATAACCACTGACGACGGGCTTTACTTTTCTACCAGCACAGTATGAACATGAACATGAAGAGTTTGCGTAGTTGTGTTTCTTTACACGTAGATGGAAAATGGTGCAGAATTGACGTCATTGGCGCAGACAGTTACTGTATGTTCGTATAAAATTTCGTACAGAGGCACCTAATACAACTTCCTTTTTCTAGTTCAATCAAATTAGTCTGCCGCAGCTTGTAGGCCATCATCACTGTTGTTGTGAACTAATATACCAGACATATTCATACATTTGCACTCAGATTGAGCACTGAATCAGTAGTAATACGGATCCAAAGTTAGCAAAGTTTTTACGGAGAGCGAACGGCTTAGCGAGCGATATACATTAGTAGGTTGAGTCGGTATAAAACCTTAGTTCAGTAGTGGGGTAGGCAACTCCTCAACCTGCCCGCCCTTCATTTCTACACCAAAAACATAAATCTTGTAGATGTAAATCTCATCAGTGGTTAACAGATGAGATTTAATCAGCAGTAAGGATTGAGATAATAGGTTTAAGCTGGGACCCTAGAATACTGGCCAGCGTGTAAGTTTCTCAGGGACCCCTTTCCGTAGATTCGGTTGTTGATAAATCGATCTGCTTCGCGTGTGGCTCCACCCGAATCCGATTTAGTATGAGTCTGATCTACTGCGAGAACTTTGATCGAAGGGGGTTTATTAGTTGTCCGCCCTGGATTTCTTTCTGTCCAATTAAATCGCCCGGATTACTTTCCATGCAATCAGTTCGCAGGTAGTTTGTATCCTGAGAACAGCAACCACGTCCGGTTATGATTTTATCTGAAGCCCATCTAGTGGGTATAATCCTTGCATAGTAACTTTTGAGAGAATAGGGATTTGGGAATAAATGAATTCATTTTTCTTCTTACGATCCTAGTACAAGGAAGTGCTGAGAATTGAGTCTCAAGTACTGGTCTGATCTGACCCCGACACCCTACAGACTGGACTACCAAGTCGAGTCAAACCGGACATCATGCGAAGAGAAAAAGTAGTTTCGCTAATCGAGGCCTTGAGCAGGAGAGGTATGACTTTGAAACGTGTACAGTATTTGGGTTACCGCAATAGTTTAGTAACGGGAGCCAGGAGTTGTTTTACACTAGCTGAAACGTGACCGAGCCATCGTGAGCCTCGTACTAAACGCCACTTGACAGTTAATTCAGAGGTGTTCGTGAATAAATTTGTATGACAGATGACATGATAAACGAACATATAGTGGGAGGGGAGGATAACTCAATGGTTTCAACAAGCTGCACAGCTGGTTGTTTGCAGGTTGTTACTGGCAGTCTTTACGGGAGAAAAACCCACGGTGCCAATAGAACGCCCAGAAGAGAAACCCATAGTACTGCTGATATCAGTAGTCAGTTATGACAGCCAGGAAGCGTCTGGTCTACAGGGTGTTGCTAGTCCATAAAATTCTGCGGGCTCCTCACGACCGGTCAAGCTTTCAGCCAGCGCCATCCCAGGTTATTTGGCTCTTCGGGCGGGCGCCATACCCCGCCCAAAGTGCTAGATAGCCTGACTAAGCCCAGGTCTAGCGTGGTCAGCAGTTGTCTTCACATTTGGTTGATGTGAAGGGAGATACTCCAATAAACGCAGCAAAAAATAATACTATAATATTCTGTGTACACATGGGGGAGGGGGTCGTGGCTGTACAGCAAATCATGGCAGCGTCCCCTTTGATGTTAGCGCGGCCAGGCACAACTGTGCTAGGATTTGGGCCTGAAAATTTGTGAGAAACCCGCAATAGAGTTGCTAACACAAACTGTCTCCAGTTAATCTGTTACTGTTTGGGCCTTGGCCAGGTCTCATATATTGTATATCGAATTTTCACTGACTTGAGATGAAAAAAAAATAATTGCAGTTACATCTTACCATCCATGTATGCCATAAATATCACAAAACTGAAAACAAAGGCAAATCTGATTGAAACCTTCATTTTGTGCACAAAGTACACTCAGTTTCTCACACCAAGAATAACTTGTTTTTATTTTGCAAGAAGGAGCTGGCTATTTCGGATGAGCATAGCGGAGTAAACGCCAACTACAGCGTTATCTTCTCGATAAGATAACTCTCGGACGTCTACAACACAGAGCGAATGCATAGAAGACAGAGTCAGGTAATCTTCATATCATCCTGTAAGAGAGAAAGAGATAATAGGAGATTCAATACGCGGTTTTAGGAAAAGCCGAGTTATCTCCACATAACCTATACAGACCGCTATTATACCATCATCATGAGGCACCGAGATCAGTAGGTCAGGTAATAGTAACCGTTTTCGTACAAGCTGGCATACGTTTAATAGGCTGGGTAAAAAAGGGCTTTATACTAATTTTAATTTGGGTTGCCCGCGCGTTAGCCCAATAGACGGAAATCTTGTGAATGTGAAAATTCGCATTGGTGTCGCGCCGACTGTACAGCGAATTTAAAGGATTGCAATGCGCAATGACCGCTAGCTTGTCCAGAAACGCCTAATGACAGAGGAGCGTTGGTGGTCTAATGGTATGTCCAGGAGATAGTAGGTGCATTCGCGTGATTGAGTTTTCGACAACGGAACCCGTTTTCAGTCACGGTTGCAGCTGATCCGCTCAAAATTGCGACAGAAAAAGTGATTTTATAACGCGTCTCCTGAGGCCGCAACCGCAATGACGCGAATAGACATAATAAGCCACTATTTCCTGATGACAGCTCGGATGCAGACATCGGTAATGTTGCATTCGTATTCAAAGATTTGTCTTTTCCTGTTAAGACCGGTATAAACACCAAACGAGCTAGGCCTCCTAGACAAAGCGGATTTGACTACCCAGTGACACAGACACCGGTTTTATTTCAGTCTGAGAAGTTGATAGAATTCGAGAATGCATCGGAGTCCGACGCTAAAACATAGAGTCTGAGAGGATAACTCCATCAGAGATAAGTTGGGTTAGTGTCGAAGCAAAGAAATATAGCTCCATAGAGCTATCCTCTAGAGAATAAGTCTATGGATAACTCGCGCATTGAGAAAATCTGAGTTTCACCCGTAGAGTTATCTGCCCTCAATGGTCTCACCTCATTGTAAAGGCAGGTTTTCAGCGGGTGTGGTGAATACAAAGTTTTCGGGAAAAAGATCGGGAGCCCGCGGTCTCATTAGCTTATATGATTTGGTTATGGTCACTTCAGCCACTCCAGCGATATCCCCAATCTCTGAAACGAACAAAAACACAACGATAACAGCAATATGCAGAGAAGTATGTCACGTGGGACGGAGACGAGGAGCGAAAATTACATGGACAGGGCTCTAAGTATGCGCATTGGATAGGGCTCTATCTTCATTCGAGCTGGATATTGACGCCATTTCGGGCTGCAAAATCTAAATCTGGTGTCACGTTTTGATGCATCTTAAACAGATCATTGATAACATTGTGCTAAACGCGGGTGGAGAATTATAACAACGGATTGTTAGGTTTTTTTTAGGTGTGTGTTGGGGTCAAGCAAACTAGTCAACCCATCAAGAACAAGTTGAACACTCTGAGAAGCCAAAATAAAACGAGGCCACCAACTAATAGATGCTTATGAACAGCGTGTAGATGTATGCACTTACCTGTATCAGTGACGTAAAGGATGTATGTGTGTATGAATAATAGCACCGAAGAAAGCAGGCGTAACCAAAACTTTAACTAGAACTATTTATCCGAACCCGACAGACAGTTACCTTTTTGAGTTTTCTTGCAATCAGAAGCCTGTGAAGCCATATAGATTGCAGCCGCTGCCACAGATATTGGACTTCTACCTGAACACAGGTCCAGTTCATCGGCTTTTTTGGCAATGTATGTAGAAGCTCTTTGTACTGTCACGGGCAAGCCGAGATTACTGCAGAATCGTGACTAAAATGGATCGAGTCAGACATGACGATAGTATTCACACCCAGGGGCGAGACGACTAAAACCATTCCATGGACTAAGACATAAGTTCCTAACGCCTGATCAGTCTTACAGGCCAGCAACATGATACCGGGATAGCTCATTGGCTGGGCTTGCAGCCGCGAGAACCTTAGTTTGAAACCCTGGACACTACGGGCTAGTGTTGTGAGTGTGAGCTCTTCCCATTAATCCTAGCTCTAAAACAAAACCAAGCCTTACTAGGAGATGGACCGTTGATGCCGACCGCGCTCGCGGTGCTCTGTATTAAGCAGTAACTTATATAAAAGAGATGGGTATTCAACCGGGCAGATTCACTGTACCAGTGAAGACACCATGAAAAAAATGTCACGGCGATCTCCTACCATAAAGTCTCCGGTGGTGATCAGTTCTAGACTAGTTTCTTGAGTTCGTACAATCTTCTTAAACGTTCTACCAATTTCTTTCTTTGAGACCTTAGACACCGCACAAATCTCTAAGGAGAGATAAATAGCTGGTCAGGTGAATTACAACCATACGAGTTCTGTACTTAGGGAGCGGCCGTGGCTTAATGGTTAGAATACGCGATTTGCGCGCGGCGAGTCGTGGGTTCGAAACCCAGAGAAGTCAATGATGGTGACAGGAAGGGCATCCGACCTTAATTCGCTTCTAACCTCCAACAAAGTCTCCCTGCTAACAAGGGAGCAAACTCCACGACCCCGCACAGGGAATATCGGGAGTATAAATAGGAGAAAAAAATGAGTTCTGTACTTCCCTAGATCTTCTAGATTGTTCTAGAAACCTCCTTACAGGGCGAAGGTAGCAAAGCAGCTTCAGTACTCGAGTACTCAAGTCAGGTCCAAAAGTACACGTACAGTGGTAGCCATCCACTGGTCGATACGCGGGTCACGCAGGTCACAGGTCGCGGTTCATCAGATAAAACTCATGGGTCAGGCATTGTTTTAGAGCGTACTTCGGGACAACTCCCCATGATTGCCCCAACGACTTGATACTGTCCCCGCGCATCGACAGACTGAGTACTTCGCTGACTGATGGAATCGGAGTTCCACACCGCTGTGGAAACCCCATTACAGGGTGGACGTACCTCACCAGCTTCAGTATTAGTGTGCACACAGTTTATAGCCAGGAAAAATAGGTTTGAGGTGCCTGAATCAGCTTCAAGCCTGTCGAGGGGGAAATTCTTTGGGACCCTGGATTGAGTAGAGGGATTCTATACTGCGCATTTCCAAGATCAAGACTCTAGATTTTCTGAGAGAAATAACAAACAGTTTTATATTTAATTAGAACGTCTGCGTTTTGAAAGTTTCTCCACAAAATACAACGTCTTTACAAAGGTAAAACGCTTTGGAGAAAAGTTCCCATCAACTAATCGGAGATTGTCAGTCATGATAGCTCAGTGGGAGAATGAATGTATCTCACTGTCTGTCCTCTCCATGGCCTGGGTCATGATAGCTCAGTGGGAGAATGAATGTATCTCACTGTCTGTCCTCCCCATGGCCTGGGTCATGATAACTCAGTGGGAGAATGAATGTATCTCACTGTCTGTCCTCTCTAAGGCCCGGGTTCAATTCCCGGCCATCATGGAGAATTTCAAGGGATTTTTCCCTGACTGTTTTCATGTGCTTGCTTGTACACAGTTCAGGATGGATCAAAGAGCAGAGTGGCGCCACTCCCCCTAGGAAACAGTCTCATAAAGATCATGAGATGCTTGCGGATCCACCTAGCCTACCGCAACAACAGCAAAAGCAGAGATTTGAGGTGAGATTTGGAGTCACACAGATTGTCCGCAAACCTTTGAATGTTCTGGGTACACCCTCCTGACGGCAGGAGATATAGACGCAGGCAGATGCTATCGCATCATTGCTGGCTCCGCCCTTCAAAGCTTTACTGTCATGAATCTAAAACACGTTATGAGGATTAGTTGAACAATTGTCCAATAAAGATGGCTGATCGGATCAGTGATTAGACTGAACTTTGGCTCTAGATTTCTTCTTCTTCTTCGTGTTTCCATGACCGAGCAA
>Ga0224501_10002300_pt1 | contig 14959 bp, 9 predicted proteins | sample SF_Oct11_sed_USG_4_FD_169105 | JGI IMG/M metagenome (GOLD analysis project Ga0224501, IMG submission 169105) | Sediment microbial communities from San Francisco Bay, California, United States - SF_Oct11_sed_USGS_8_1 | ecosystem: Environmental > Aquatic > Marine > Sediment | place: USA...
TTATGCTGACTATTCGTCCGGTTGACGCTGAGTTGTGGTAAGAATAGAAAATAAAGCCGGAGGTGATATTTGAGGTTGCGTTTTAAAATCTTCAAGTCTGTTTGTTAAGACACTAGGCTTTGATTGTTACGGAGGCGAGGCGGCTCAGTCTCAGTAGTCACTAGTCACTAGTCAGTGAGTGATCAGTGATACTGATGGTCTGACTGAGTCAGTGAGTGACTCTGAGTCGAGTCTGAGTCTGGCCGTGTCAATGCTGATGCCCAGCAGGCAGTTTTTATTTGCTCAGTGCAGGGTTGCTTGTAGCTGTAATTGGATTTGGAGTCTGAAGAGTGAAGCGGAATAATGAACCATGATAATCTTGAATTCTTGGTTTAGTTCATTAGTGCGGGTTCTGGCTTTAATCACATGAAAATTTTTTCATACATGAAACAATTTATTTCAGCCTTTTAACTCAGTAAGTCTTCCTACTACTAGGGTACAGCTGAAATTGGCGTAAAAAATTCAGGACAGCAACAGGGAAAATTTCAGAAACCGCTCTGAAAGATGTCAGAATGACTTGTGGGCACCAGGATCAGCATACCCTCTAAATGGTTTTGTGCTTACGTCTGCCTTGCCAAAAAGATTGCACAGACTTGCAATACCAGTACATTGAGTTTGTTTATACTTCCAGGACCCTGATGGATAAAAGAGTATCAACTTCTTAGACTGACTGTGATACCACCAAGCAGTGAAATGTTGATACCAATATTCACATTGAAACTCGATCAAAAGATCATCCCAAGGACAGTAACAGTTGGAAAATATGATGGGCTACACCCCAGCCTCACGGCAGCTACTTCAGCTGGCAAGGTAAATCCACACATTTGCTGCGTAACGTGTAATGCTGGGTTCACCCTTGTTTTGGTTGTTTATTTATGTTCTGTAGATGCACGTGTTCAATTTTAGAACCAAATGGACAGCATACCAATTTATTTTGATTGATCTTTCACTTGTCGGTGTTCAGTTTTATACAGTTGGACTGGGGTGTGTGTAACTGTAACAGTGACTGGGTCATCTGGTCCAAAGCCGCATGTGCTACCAGCTAAACCATAGCTTTTCCCTATATCGGTGTGTGGTCTATAATTAACCTTTGCACAAAGTACATCCCGTGCTTATTTATGCGTTAGTTATTTTTCTCATGTCTAGGTGTTTATGCACAACCCGCATGCGTCAGCCCGTACTGGGGGCAGGATGATGAGTGGAGCAGGAGGAGACATCACTCTACTCAACATCAACCAGTCCGTCACTTCAGTGTGCGCGGGTGCCCTCAATCCACTTAAACCAGACACGGACATGCTACTAATAGGAACTCCCACTAATGTGCTAGCTTATGATGTAGATGACAATGCTGATCTCTTCTATAAGGAGGTAGCTACGTATATCACGGTTGCTAAGAATTGAGTCTATAATTCATTATTTTATCAGTGTTCAGTGACGTCCTAGAAATTCCCTTAGTTCTCAGAGTTGTGTTGGATCACACAATGTGATTTTCAATTTATTTAATTAGGTTTTTAGTTATTTATTCGTACAGTTATTTATTCATTCTTCTACACTGGCTTTGGCGATCTTATCTCCCATTTGGCTCCTGAGGCTAAAGCTTGGTCTTCAGCGATAAGAGAACTAGAAGCTCGGAATTAAGAGAGGGGCTTTCACCCACAATTTTATGATCTTGACCTACGTGTTATGCTGTGTTCTCCATGTTGTAGGCACCAGATGGAGCTAATGCTATAACTATTGGCAATTTAGGTGACATTGATGCAAAATTAGCAATTGTTGGAGGCAACTGTTCCCTGGCTGGGTTCGACTATGAAGGAAATGACCCGTTTTGGACTGTCACAGGCGATAATGTATGCTCTCTTTGTCTAGTTGACTTCAACCAGAATGGCAAAAACAATGTGAGTGGAACATACCTCTCTCTGAGTAGAAAGTGAATCTGATGTGTGCCTGACTGAACAACTTGAAATTAGCTACACTGGTTCATAGATCCCCTCCAGCGTAGTATATTTAAGGGAATGCTAGAAATTATCTTGTTTTACATGGATGGTATCACTCAGTCAGTGGCGTGCCATCAGGATGGTTCATGGTTTGCTCCACAGAGTTGGTACTCCACGGGAGTCCTCATTTATTTAACACTCCGATTCGAATCCGACAAAGAGAAAATCACAAAGTGATGCACATACTTGGAATCTAACCTGGGTCACCCGGCCCGAAGCCGAATGCACTCCCACTAAGCCACCCCTTCTCCATGAAGTGTTGAGGTGGCTTTTTAGTACACTTTGCATCTGGACCATCTCTGTTCGCGACAGATTTATAGTTTTGCTAGTATTCAGATAATTCTCTCTATTTTGGCTCTTTTATCTCGCTCCTTCTTTTCTTTAGCTGATTGTTGGCTCGGAGGATTATGATATCAGAGTTTTTAATGAAGATGAGATTATAGCGGAGATGTCAGAGACTGATGCCATTACTTCTCTCTGTCCCATGCAAGATGCACGGTTCGGCTACGCGTTAGCAAATGGTACAGTTGGTGTCTATGACAAAACCGCCAGATATTGGCGAATTAAGGTTGGTTATCATCATCATCATAATCGGCGTTGTCATCATCTTCATTATGGACAGCCTCGTTCGATATAGGCCTGGCTCATTTCCTGCCACTGGTGTCTGCCTTCTCAGTCTAGTTTTTCCTGTATACTGTCTGATGTCTTCGTTGATCTAACCTTGCCAAACTTGGCTTCGGCTGCCACGGTTAATTAGTGGCTTGATAGTCAAAATGGAGAGAACATTGAGTCAATTTTTATAATCCTACATGTATTTCTGAATGGGAGGTCATCTGTGCTCCTACCATGCCCAATCTGCTGTGCAGCAATGAATTTTACATAGGTGTGATGGTTTTTCAATTTTCAGTCAAAGAACCAAGCGCTATGCATATGTAGCTATGACTTGAACAATGATGGAGTGCCCGAACTAATGACAGGCTGGAGTAATGGGAAAATAGATGTACGTAGTGATAGAACTGGGGAAGTCATCTTCAAGGATAACTTCTCTGGTGCTATCGCTGGGCTCGTCACTTCAGACTATAAACTTGATGGGCAGGAACAGGTGCTCTGCTGCTCAGTAGATGGAGAAGGTAAGAGGGGGTACCTGTTTATCCGGTCAGTGATTGCATATGATTGGAAGGGGAAGCTCAGTGGCTAGAGGGATTGTGAGACCTTGGATTCAAAAGATGACCATGACATGAGCTCATAATATAATTCCAACTCCTAACCCTAACCAGAACAAGCCTAATGCTTACAAGGTCAGCTTTATAGAATGGCTGAGTGCTTGCAAAGAACATGGGGTGGAAAATAAAGCCACCTTGCTGCACCATTATAGTTCCTAACCTCTGTTTGGATCTCCTATTTTTAGCAAGATGAGAAAAGTTCTTCTTTGTTACAGAATATTCTGATACAGATACACTGCTTTTTTGTGTATCAGTTACAAATACCCGAAACTCTCAGAGAAAGGAGCTACGGTGTTTCCAAAACTCGATACATGATACACCTACAGAGGGTGTGACATTAAAACGCCAGACTTACCAAGTAGAAAATAAGCAAAAATTTTATTTCAATATAGGGGAGTTATTTTGTTTGAATTCAGTGTAAAACGAAAGGGATTATAGACTTTACAATTGATTACGTAAATTAGGATACACAAAGTTAATTACCAAATTCACCTCACATCTGCACATTTCTTCGCAGTGCGAGGCTATCAGAGAGCCCCAGAGACACTGCAGGGAAACCTCATGGGGGTTAATCTCGATCAGGATGCCATCAGAGATCTCTCTATGAGAAAACAGAATCTTATGCTAGAGCTCAATAACTATGCAGTCAATCAACAGGCTGCTCAGAGCGCTGGTAAGTTATGTCATAAGGTATCAGGCAATTAAGAGACTGGAGTTCCTAGGAAAAAGGTTTCGAGTTCTGAATTCATATGACACATGACATCTAGGTAATCTCTCTCACCGAATGCCAGACTAGACTCAAATCATGTGTGTATACACCAAGGGCTGGCATCTTAGTCGTCGTGGCTTAGAAACAGCAACTCGCGTGTTGTGTGTTAGAATTCCAGCATTCGACCTTAATTCACTTTCACTAATTCTTTCGGCAAACTCCCTGACCCGCAAAGGGAATAACAATGTGGAATAAAATTGAAAAAATCAGGTGTTATGACCAAGTTCAAGAAAATAAGTCTCTCACTGCAAGATACCTGGGTTACTGTGTACAGGATTGCACTCTTTAATATATCTCTACTATAGTCGGGAAAGTTAAAAACGGCCGCGTGTTCTTTGCTGTTTGTGGTCAAACCAATGGGCTCTTACAGTTCAAAGTTGATTCAATCTGTTTGTCAATTTTTCCGCATTGTGGTTCTTTTAGTTTAGGACCGTGTAGACCACTACCATATGCCAAACTCAGTGGTACTAACCCGAAGATAGGCACTTGCCGTGGAAACTTTTCCATCAACAAACTACTTGTAGAGCCCCTAATAGCCAGGCCTCTAACTGACAGTCATGGAAATTCATGTCTAATGACTGTTGCCGACTCAATTCTTTCATGGATTCAACAAGCCATGAGTTTCCTTGTCCGTAGCCTTGAACCCCCGGAAGGGCTCTATCTCCGCCATTCGACTGCTAGACCGAAAATTTTACACAACAAGTGCCTATCTCTGGGTTAGTACCACTGAGTTTGGCATATGGTAGTAGTCTACGCGGTCCGATACTAAAAGAACCACAATGCGGAAACATTGGCATACAGATTGAATCAACTTTGAACTGTGAGAGCCCATTGGTTTGACCACAAACAGCAAAAAACACGCGGCCGTATTTAACTTTCCCGACTATAGAGCATAGTCGCTTTTAGTTTGGTGTAGTGGTTAGAGTACACCACTTGAGTGCGCCCATTTCGAATCCCAACAAAGTCAATGATTGTGACAGCGCCGTCATCTTTATTTTGCTCCTGAGCTCCAACCACGTCCCATACTCACCAGGGAACAACTTCTTTTGACCCCACACAAAAAACAATAGCGTGAGGTGTAATCAGGTAAATAAGTCGCCACTGTTTTAGTATCCCCATATGAGAAGGAGCAACTGGGAATGATTCCTGCCAACACTCAGCTGCAAACGACTCTACTAGTTCGATGCGGTGATAAAGACGCCAAGACAGTGGCTGAGAAACGATCATGTGTAGAGCTTCACATCTCAACTACAAATGATACCCTCATTAAGACGGTCCTTATCTTTGCTGAAGGAATCTTTGAAGGGGAAAGTCATGTTGAGTAAGCATCTTTGTCACCTTACTGTTGTCGAGATCAGCGTGATCACCCTGACCTGATTTATATAGCTATTCGTTTGATCAATTACGGATTTGTGAAAAGCACAAGGGCTTCATCCTTCTTTATGTAACAATAAATAAATCAGAAAGTTCTGCTTCCAGTGTGCCTGAGCAATAGGTGCTTTTGCTCCTGATCAGATATTAGCCTGAGCGCTTAGGTTTTGGTATTTTAGGCACCCACGCGAATCGGAGTTGTCCACCTCGGTACGAATTTCCATTAACCCACCAAAAGATATACCGGTGGACCTTCATGTGAAGGCTCTTATCTCATCTAAAATTGCCAAGTAAGTTCTCTTTTGTTTATCTATGACTTTGTTCATCTAAAATTGATGATAACCTCTTTGTCGACTGCCAGCCGCTGTGGAGTGAGTAGGTTGAATGACTACTCCTCAAAATTGACCTGTCGGACAATGCAACTGGCCCATTGCTTGCATGTGGGACATACCACTCTAGGTTTTTTTTGTGGACGGGTCCTTCATCGAAGTTTCTCTCTTACGGGGTAATATTTCGGTACACCTTCATGATTCATGAAGACACCAAGTTACACATTTTTGTCTGGAGATCCAATGTCGCTATTGGTTAGTGTTTTTGTGTCAGTCATACACTGCTAATGAAAAAGATTTTTGTTCCAGCGCACAGTATCATGTATTTGAGTTGACTAGACAGTTGCCCAGATTCTCTATGTACATGCTGCTGACTAGCAATGTCAAGCCTCCAACCAGTGGAATCAGCTTCACAGTCAAGGAAAGAGTTCAGAGAGTAAGTCACTCATATTAACTTTGATGATCAGTCATTCCCTTTGCTTACGGTCTGGTACTGGGCGGGGCTGTGCCATGCTAGATCTCAAGGAGGTTTATGTCCTAGCAAGCCTTCCCGGTGGTACCATTATGGACTTGAGGAGATTACAAGGTTTGGCCTTAAGTAAAATGGTTAAGGTACTGCTGGACTAGAGGATTATTTAGCTGACTAATCACACCGAGCGTGTCATATGCCAAATTGGCCAGAGTGTCAGGAGTTCGACTTGGCAATTTGGTGGAGAGGACAGCTCCCTCTGAGTATCATCGATCAAAAAGTTAATATTCGCCGGAACCGCTTAACTATAATCTCAATGGAATTAGGGAAAAATATCAACAGATCTGGTCGAAATTAACTAGGACCATGGTCATTGGTTACTAGATACTGATTACTAAAGGGTCTATTCCATTCTGAAAGCAGTTCAATGATAACAAAGCGAGCAAATTATCCTAGCAGTTGTGAAATTTAGGTGCAACTAGTAGTATAGTATAATACAGTACAGTACTGATGTTGCAATGATCTTTCTCCAGGTTGTAATGTGGATTAACCAGAACTTCCTGCTGGATGAAGACTTGACCGTCACTGGGAATATTCTCGATGTTAACTTCATGTCACTACGCACGGATACGCCACTCTCCTTCAGAATGGAAAACAGCGAGGTATGAAACGGTTTAAAATTCCCCTAATCAGTTAATAATTTTACAGTTTTCTAGCCACAGCAAGTGAATGCCTGTTGGAGAAAATCACCATGCTCCTGTGAGGAATTTTTTCTGCCTTCTGACCATTATTTCAACTCAGGGGAGGTTTTTCTCCTGGTTTCCAATTTTGGGTATCAAATTTAATATTTATTTTTGATTGCCTTATGGGTTTATGCCTCCATTTTGTCTGATACCATTATATAACAGACTATGAATCTCCCATTATATAGCGAGATATGCGCCTGGTAAGAATGCATGCATGACACACAGTAGAAAATTTTATCAATTAAACTTTTAACTTTTTAGTTAATTTGTGTGTCTATGTCATATCGCTTCTCTATAGTACTGTAGATTGTAGGCAGCAGACGAGCCAGTTATTTTGCGTGATATAATGCGTGCCTTATGAATGATTGAATGAGACACCTATACCTGCGAGCCAGTACCCCGTTTGGACCGAGTGTAACAACGTACAGACTGTCGCAACTGTTACATCAGTTGAGTGTAGTGCAGACATGCAGTTTGGATTTCAGTGTGTGCAGTTGTACCCAGGTTGTTATTGCTGGTGAGGTCTCCGAGCGGAGTCATGCAATCCGACTCAGAACCTCTCATGACAGAATTCCCATTCCCCTTCTTAAAATAAGTAGTGGGAGATAACCTTTATAATCAACCTTTGCAGATGAACATATACACAGATTGTATGGACACAGCAGGAGAGGTATTACAGTCCCTTGCATCCTTCCTCAATATTGAGGATCTGAATGCGCACGCCAATTTTCCCAGGGATATGGAGGAGCTACATGACATCCTTCAAAAGGTAAAGCGATAATTTGGATTCTATATTATTATTATTAGATCGTGCTCAGAGGTATCGTAACTGTAATGGGTAAGCCATAAGGGAACTGCTCTTAATTTGCAAGCTGGTAATCGTGTGAGTTGATCATCGGTGAACCCGCATCCAAAGCTCTTATGGTGGACCTAGGGTAAGCAATTTCCAGCTAGAAAAAGTACACTCCTGTGACAAGTGTACCAAAACATAATTCCCTGGGAAATCTGTTTGAAATACGTTGAGCACTGTTCAAATTGCAGAAAAAACTAAACAAGACCCCCTAAATCTAAAGCTTTTTCTGGGTTAAAAGTGTAAGTGAACTGAAAAGCATGGTCTCATATTGTACCCCTGATCTCATTTCTTGGAAGATTCTGCTCAAAACCTGCTGCCTCAAATACCTGATAAGGCAAGACACAATACGATGGTGGGCGGAGCTTAGCGATCCCGTCGGTTTCTTCTTTAATGGTACTGCCACACTTTCGCGGCCGACTCGGTCATGGAGTTGTCTTCTCATGAAATTATTTTGTATTTTATCACCGTTGACGGTGCCGACTTGAGCTAAGGCTTCAGCTGAATTCCGAAAAAATGTCATAATTGCTTAAAATGAACTGAAATCATTATTGTATGGCATATCATAGTGGCTTATTCAAGTTAAAATCACTTATATTTATTAGGTTTTTGTCCACTTTTAAAGAAGATAGGACAACTCCATGACTGGGTCAGCCGCGCAATGGTAACGATTAGCCGGCTGGAAAAGCGGCTTGTGTGGCAGTACCATACACATTGGTACACTTTAAGATTCGGTGACTTCGAACTTCAACTCTAAATATAAGCATAATTCCCAGCTCATATTTACAGCTGAAGGCTGGTATGATCAGGTGTTGAATCCAGGATATGACAATCGTGAGTCAAGCGCTCTAGCCACTGAGCTATCTTAATATAATTGAGTGGCCTCACCATAATCTGCATGGAGAACTATGCTCTTTACAGGTGGAGGAATATCATTCCGTTCGCCAAAAGTTAACTGCTGACATGGCTGACCATTCTAACCTTATCAAGTCCATGGTGGTGAGAGCTGAGGACTCGAGGCTTATGGATGATTTGTAAGTAAATTTTATCAAACTCGGAGTGTGTGCGTGCGCGTGTGTGTGTTTTTAAAAGACCCATGACCATTTTGATCGGCGGGGTGGGGGGCATGAGGGCAGAAGAAGCTGTATTACTTCATATTCCTCGTATCCTTGTGGGCTTGTGCTGACTTGGCGGAGCCCATCTCCTCTCCAAGTGTGTGTGATCAGCCAGGGAAAACTCCCTTGAAATGTGTTTACCCTACATTAACATTGCCTCAGAGAGAAGTCTCTTAGTCGGCAAGTCAATCATTGTTAAGGTTTGCTCAGCCTTCAATGTCCAAAAACACTGCCTTAATGTGTTTCTAATCATCTTCGACAAATAACAAAAATCTAAACCTTTATGATTCTAGGCGGACTGGTATCTTCAGTATCTAGTACAAGCCAGAGTGACTAAATTCAAACTTTTTTTTCATTTAACTCATCATCTACCTGTGTTCTGTACTTTAGTTCGTCTATGAAGAGATACTACATGGAGCTATATGACTTGAACAAAGATCTCATTAACGGATATAAGATTCGCTGTAACAATCACACTGAACTGTTAAACTACCTGAAGCGACTCAATCAATACATTCAGAAGGCTGGAAGATTACGAGGTAACTAGCATAACTTTATGTCGCTGATTCCGCCTTCATGACTCCCAATTCATACTACTCCAGAGCAAGCCTCCGGCATAATAGATAGCTTGTAGAGGTTAGAACCACCGGTTCCTTCTTTGATTTCTTATTTCCTATTTTTTCACCATGATCTGATCTGGATTGTAGCGTTAAATAAAGACTCGTTAAAGAATCCTCTAGAATACCAAAGAGCTATCTTTTCTAGGAGTCAGAACATGTATCATCTTGGAAACAGGCCAACTGCTTAGTGATTATACATGTAAAAGTAAACGATCTTATCTTACTAGCCTCGAGCTTATAGAAGAGCAATTCAGGAGAAAATAAATAAAAGGTATTAATAGGTGTTAATGTCACCCTGTATTTATTGCAGTTGGAAAGTATAAGACGCAAGTAATCTCCGAATGCCGCCAGGCAATCAAGACCAACAGCACCAGCTCTCTCATTAAAATCATCAAAACTGGAAGCAAATAATTGTGTCATTCGCACAGAGGTCAATTGTTCCTTTTGATAAAGGCTAACCCAAGTGAATGACATTGTGTAAGCTGTATGGCCAGGCTGATGATGAAAACAGAGTAGATTTGACCCTACCCATATGATTATATTGGGTCCAGCAGATTTGCCTTTAAGATGTATAAACGTTTTGTGGTGTGAATACCATTGAATATTTATTTTTCCACACAATAAAAACTACATTCCAACCGTCTTATTTTGATGTATGCAAAACGTTGCAATTGAAATAAAAGATTATAGCAACACATATTATCACACTACTGTCTATGCTGTTTTGGCCTCGGGGTTGTTTTCCAATGAAAATAAGGTCATTAGGTTGGAAAACAAACACTGCTAATCGGACAAGTTTGTGTGATAAAACATGATCCTCCGTCCCCTCTAAAGACTTACTGTTAAAGAATTGTGAATGGCCTGTGTATATATATACAGACCATAAAGGGGCTTTCTTGTCTATGCATGTGTACCCAGCGTGTATCTTTGGCTTGTTGACTTGTTGTCTTGATAGAGCATGAGTTCAAATCAGTGCATTGTGTAGATATTTGCTGTTAGCAAACTTCATGCTTGGCGATTAGAATACTTTGACCCAGTGAGATCTAATGAACTCTCATTAGTGATAATGCCTGAAGCAAATACTATCACAATCTAAACTCATGTGCCATTCCCGTTACACGTAAACAATTATCATACGCTGACATATATGGTAGGCCATTCTTACACCACAAATCAACACCCTCAACAAAACCAAGTCCCTTGTATTTCTGTCCTCATCCACTATCTATTTCATCCATTTGGGCCACACTTCAATCAACATCATCATTCTCTTAGTCCATCCCTTGCTATTTTTCCCATAGTTCTTCATGCAAGAGAATTATGCCTAATCCACCTCTTTTTCCGTTCCCTGCATGGGATATTCGCTAAAGTATCGTATCTAATTTACCATGCTGAGTTTAAAGGTCAATCCCCTATGACAATCCATACGGTGCTCGGCCTGCTTCAATAGCACTCCATGCACCATCCATTCGTTTTGATGTATGGAAGTGTACAATAAGCATGAGCATACCTAACAAATAGGCAAATTGAGATAAGGGACTGGAGCAATCATGCGATGCTTGGGATGTATCCATTTGTATGCATGCCTGGTGCAAAGCATCTGTATTCAAACTATAAACATGCAGTATGACGAGGGTAAGATTTGTTGAACTAAAAGTTGAGAATCCAAAATTAAAGAATAAACCATAATGGATGACACAATGGACAAACACACACTGGACCAGTATGTAAATGCAGCAACAAGCTGCAGGATTTCATGTAGTATTATGCATTGCTAATACCCTATAAAAACACAAGCGATTAATTCTTTTTAAATGCGTATGCTTCCTTTACTACACACTACTGAATATTACCTAGGCCCTAGGGTAAAATCAGACTGGACAACAAATGACCATGTGCCACTGGAAAACCCAAGGGTTGTAATCACAGAGAATGACAGATGAAGAAGCATAATAAAATGGAATGAAAAATAAAGCACCACAAACAGCGAGCATGACTATTCCCACTGAACCCTGGCCAACTGAGAACAGACTTGACATTTACATATTAATTTATCGGACAGAAAACACATGGTACTCTTCAATTTAACCATTTTCGTACTATGATTTTTTGGCCATATAATTTCTCTTGTAGCCATTTTAAAAACAACGCTTCGCGCAAGACAAAATCCTGCTATTCTCTTCTATTAACCTATATCAAGAAAACTTAAATTTAACTTGATTAAGTGTTAGGTATGTTCTGAAACCCGTGAAAATGCCTGACCTGCGATTTTCAGCTGATGAGCTGCGCATTGGGCAGTGGATGGCTACCACTGTTTGCATGCTCTTGGCTGAGTGCATGCTTCGCATGATCTACCAAGCATATTAGCCAGATTATACAGTAAGTGCTGAGAACCCTGTACATACATACAAACTAGTCAGAACGAATTCTATTGGCTACACAGCGCCAATCAAGTCATCATTTGTTGCGATTTCATTGAGGCATAATTTCTTGCTAAACTTTCACTTCTATGAGCATTTGTATGCCGACTACATGTATAAATGAAAATATTCTTTTCAATTTCACTTCAGAGCTACAGATGATAACACCTCAGCCTGTTAACTGCACAGGAACTTATTATTGGCGGTAGGTAACAAAGCTGACAACCCACCATACAATCTCACCCATAGACTCATAATCTTTACTAGGAATCATATATCCATTGTCTCGGTACAATTATATCATAGACTGATCCTGAGGATAACTTTATGAATTATAGGTATTGGATTTCGGAGAACATGATACAGAATGTACATGTATGTAGTGATGGAATGAATTTGAACTTTGACATTCTGAAGCATTGGGTAGATCATTAACATGCGTACATGTTCTTAGGCTAAAAACCATAATAAGGTGTAGTTGAAGTTACTGCTTGTACCGGATTACTTTGTATGTTTCTGTCAAAATAATTTTAGCTCTGCCCGTTTCTCCGCGATCAGAACACAATTTTATTTTAGCTGTATATAATATCATCATGGACAATATTAACATTACAATGTATTTAGTATTTAAAAAGACAGAAACAAGATTCACAGAAATTTAGGTTCACAGTTCTGCAAGCTGTGGAAATTTGATACCTTGTTCCCATAATAATTTCCTGCTCTATCCTTTAATAGATGATGATTGGACCGAAGGCAGCAGTGAAGAATTCTAATGGGGCATCAATTAGATCTTACTCAAAACTCAAATCTTTCTTACCAAAAGTCTTACTCCAAGATAACATTGGGCTTGATGCTGATCTACTGAAGGCAAAACACCATCTCCAACTTGAGAAAAAACGCGCAGTCAGTAACTGGCGACAAAACCAGAAAATATTTATAACACAGCAAGCCCTTAAAGAGGTAAAAAGTGGACTCATACTTTTGTCTCGACATGTTTCGCCTACCAAATTTCCAAAGCTAATAGATTCTCATCGGGCACAAGGCTCTGGTAATAACCACTGCAGCATGACCAGTCGAGCGGCTGGGCAGCTCAAACACACCCGAAGGACAATTAACGATGCCAGGTTTATGGCATTAGAGAGTACCCTACTCGGATCACAGGGTCTCTGTCCACAAATTCTCCATTGTGTTGAGAATAAAAAACATTGTGCCACCAAAAAACTGGCAGCCAAGTAGTAGCTCAACATTCATTTTACTCAATACAATTTTGCTAGTCAATGTCATTTCATGATCATCTTCTTATTCGATCATCAACAAGCTCGCAGCTAAATTTACACGACTTCGATAAATAATGTTATATAATAATAGGTAATAAAAGATATGTCCCAATCCAAATTCCACACCAACAGCAGTACTGTTTCATGATAAGCTTTGTGGGGCTGATGACATCACAATACTATTCTGATATCTCGCTGCATCTTCATTCGTTACAAATTGGTCAAAACTTCGAGTTGTCCAATTTTCAATTACCCAGACAAAACCCATTGAAGAGGCGATTAGACTAAGGCTGTCTCAAACAATCAGAAGAAGATCATATCCAAAAGGAAATTAAATTTTATATTGAAACAATTATCAAAATAGCGGTCAGGCACTATTATAGTTGTATATCTTGTTTCTGATAACAGAGTAGTAAAGTTGAATGGACTGATGCCAAAACAGGGAAGCACCCGATGTAATACATTAGTAAAAGGAAACAAACATTTTGCTAGAATGGAACATTGGTGAAGCAAAATTGGGACTGCTCTATTAGGAGGATAGCCCCTGCCTATGGCGCAATGCACAGAATTCCCCAAACAAATTCATGCACAAACTCAAGAGTCTCAGTCCCATCAGCGCTCATACCATACGGTTACCATCTAACAAACATATGTGTTACCACACAAAGAATCTTACCAAATACCAAGACAATCAGTATAGAGTTCCGAGGTACATACAGTTAACTAATAATGTCTGTGTGGATAAGTCTTCAGTTATCAGTAATTGCTCTGTCATGTGTCCATCTCCTGCTCACTATCCTTCCCTTCACCATCGGACTCTCCCTCTACTCCTGTTTTCGTCTCTCCCTCTGCATCCACCTCCGCCTCCATCTCTGCATTGGCACCATCTGCTGTCTTATTAGTTTTCGTTAGCATTTTCTTTGTGAACAGAGCCGTTTTAAATTGTGGAAGATCCTTGGTGAGCCCATCCCAGTTTCTATAATTAGGGAACAAGTGAACTTCCACGTATAGGGTGCAAATGTAGGCACAGCACAAAAACTGTGTATTTATATTTATCGTTACAAACAGACCGAATGATGAATCAACCAGTTTTCCATGCCTTGACCATGCCTTGCGGCAACCTCAAGTTTCTGTTCCAGGAAATTGAAGCAAGTTCAATGAATGGCAAAGCTTGTGACATAAACGATGAGAAAAACCTTTTAATTGGTAATTGTTGCGGTTGGAAACATCCTGGTAGAGCTGCTGAAGTCTGACCTTCATGCATCAGTTATTACATGGGAGGATAACTCTATGACAGCAGTAAAGCAGACAATCCGAGGGAACTATAGAATATATACTCACTGAAACTGTGCGAATGTCTTCTGGTTCAAGAAATCTGGCAACTCTACAAAACAGGAGAAACATATAGCTAAACAGCGCAACATATATACCTCAGTACTTCATAATGTACTAATATACAGAGACAGTGAGCGAACGCTCAACTGGAATAATTTTGATTTTGAACCGTACCCGTTTTAGCATGAACCCAGTGCAGAGTCTCTACAGTTTCTCGTATGACCATAACCAGTGCTAACAGCTGGGCCATACTTAGCATCAATAACTTTTTACTTATAACTGATTATTTAGTCATGGACGAACCGTAACTGCCTACAGCTCCCAATTACGTTTAGTCATTATGTTTCATCCATTGGAATGAATATATGGATTGACAAGCCATTCGCAGTTGCAAAACTGACC
>Ga0224501_10002301_pt1 | contig 14956 bp, 8 predicted proteins | sample SF_Oct11_sed_USG_4_FD_169105 | JGI IMG/M metagenome (GOLD analysis project Ga0224501, IMG submission 169105) | Sediment microbial communities from San Francisco Bay, California, United States - SF_Oct11_sed_USGS_8_1 | ecosystem: Environmental > Aquatic > Marine > Sediment | place: USA...
CACCATGATGACGTCAGGGCTCACCTTGCGCACCAGTTCCAGAGCCTGCTGGCCGGTATAGGCCTTCAGCACCACCTGCCCTTTGGGCCGAAGGATGCTCTCGATGGAGCGACACGTCCATTCCTGATCATCGACCAGGAGAACGAGTGGGGTCAGGGCAGGTTGATTCATGTCCATGCGACCATATATGGGGGGATCGCTCCAGAACACCGGGTGAACAGGCTCGCTTCCGCCTTCATCCTGCAAGAAATGTGCACGCCGGCATCGACTGGACAAGTTGTCTGAACGGGGGAAGCCTAATGGCTGGTCCACCTCCCTCGCAAGGTGCATGAGATGTTCGACGAAGGTGGTGTACGGGACCGGTTCTTGCTGCTACTTTGGCCTTGCCATGAGATACCCTCTCGTTCTCCTCGCCGCGCTCGCCCTGCTCGGGAACGTCTCCGCCGGGGCCCAGGTGCTCATCGACGCCGACCCGGGAAGCTCCATCCGTTCCCGGGAGGATCTGGTCCGGCTCCTCGCCATGTACGAGGAGGCGCTCGAGTCCCCTGCCTATTCCTCTCGGACCAAGGAGTCGGTCCGGTCCGGTGCTCTACGGATACGGGAACGCCTGGAACTCGGTGACTTCCAGGTCGGGGACCGGGTGGTCCTGTCGGTGGAGGGGGAGGAGCTTCCGGATACCGTGTTGGTGGAGACGGGACCGGCCATCCATCTCCCCCGATTCGGGGAGATCTCCCTGGCGGGGGTCCTTCGCTCCGAGATCACGGGCCACCTCACCCAGGTGCTCGGCCGCTTCATTCGCGACCCGGTGGTGCGCGCCGAGGGGCTCATGCGCCTGTCCATCCAGGGCGACGTGCGTGCCCCCGGGTTCTTCGTGGTCCCGGCGGACATGCTGGTGACCGATGCCCTCATGGTCGCCGGCGGCCCCGGACCCAACGCGAATCTGGAAGGGCTACGCATCGAACGTGGCACGGAAAGGATCTTCGAGGGGGAGGAGCTTCAGGAGGCCATGCGCCTGGGGCGTACTCTCGACCAACTGAATCTGCGGGCGGGGGATCAGTTGATGATGCCGGCGCGGCGGGCGGGAATCGGGGGCACGGTGGCCCGCTATGCCCTGATCATCGGGTCCGCGGTGATCTTCGGCGTGCGGATCTTCTGATTCTTCCGGGTCCCCGGCCTACTCCTTCTCGCCGGCGTTCGGCCCCGCCACCATCGCGTCTTCCAGCACGGTGAGGAGGTCGTGGGCGGTGAACGGCTTCCGCAGGACGTAGGGTGCGTCGTTGAGTCCGCCGGAGAGGATGGGGTCGGTTTCGGCGAAGCCCGTGGTGTAGACCACGGCCATCTCCGGGTGGATCTCGGAGAGCCTCTGCGCCACCGTGGCACCCCATCCGTCGGGGAGGTTGATGTCCATCAGAAGGACGTCGATGCGGCGAGTGAATGCCTCCACACGGATCACCGCTTCCTCCGCCGTCGCGGCTTCGAGTACCTCGAAGTCGTGCTTCCGGAGAATGGTGGCCGTGGTCCAGCGCAACTGGTCGTCGTCGTCCACGAAGAAGACGACGGGCGGGCTGGAGGGAGCGGCGCTCCCCTGTTCCATCTGTGCTTCACTCATCGGGTTCGAGGCTCGGGAATCCACCCTGACGCGGTCGATGAACATATGGTAACACCTCCGGAGCCGTTCGGCATCGGCGCGGTCCTACACCCGCCGATCCGTTGCAGCGGTCCATCGAATGAGGGGCGGACGCAACAGGGTCACCCCTTTCCCAGGACGGTTTCCAGGAGGTCGAGAAGCTCCCGCCCACGGAACGGCTTGGGGAGGAGCACGGTGTCTTCGGGCATGATCCCGTTCCGGAAGAGCGAGGCGCCGGGATACGCCGAGACGTACACGACGTGGAGTCCGGGGATGAACGCCTTCAGGCGCTTCGCCACCTCCGGTCCGCTCATATTGGGCATGACGACGTCGGTGACCACCACTTCGGGCTTCCGCCGGGCCTCCGCGGCCATGGCCAGTGCGGCCGCGCCGTTCTCGGCCGCGATCACCTCGTATCCCGCCTTTCCCAGGAGCGTGGCGGTGTACTCGAGGACGAGTCTGTCGTCGTCGATGACCAGAACGGTGGTGTGCCTTCTCTCGGGGATGAACAGGCTCTCTCCACCGGACACCTCCTCGGGGCCGGGGGCCGGTGGGAGGACCAGGGTGAAGGTGGTCCCGTCGCCGGGGATGCTGGCGACCTCGATACGCCCTCCCGCCCTGGTGACGATCCCGTACACGGTGGCCAGCCCCAGCCCGGTGCCCTTGCCCGGCGCCTTGGTACTGAAGAAGGGGTCGAAGATCCGGGACAGCGTGCCCTCGTCCATTCCGTGGCCGGTGTCCTGGAAGCGGATCAGGATCTCCTGTTCGTCTCCCGAGGAGCGAAGGGACGTTTCGACGATGAGCTGGCCCCCCGCCTCCATGGCGTCCCGGGCGTTCAGCGCCAGGTTCACGATGACCTGTTCGAGCTGGTTGCGGTCCATGAGCACCGGGGGGAGCCCGGGGGCCTGCCGGTTGGACAGGACGATCTGGTCTCCCAGCGTCCTGGACAGGAGGCGCTCCAGGTCGAGCAGCACCGTGTTCACGTTCAGGGGACGGAGTTGGACGACCTGTTTGCGGCTGAACGTGAGGAGTTGGGAGGTGAGCCCGGCGGCCCTGTCCACGGCGCCGCGTACCTCCTCCAGGTCCTCCTTCTCGTGGGGCGTGAAGGAGGACGATTCCAGAAGGAGCTCCACGTTCCCCCGCACCGTGGTGAGGAGGTTGTTGAAGTCGTGGGCGATCCCCCCGGCGAGCTGTCCCACGGCCTCCATCTTCTGTGCGTGGCGGAGTTGCCCCTCCAACTCCACCCGATCCGTGATATCGAGAACCACCCCCAGGATGCGGGTGGCGTTGCCGTAATCGTTGCGGCTGATCTTGCCGTGCGCCTGGACGTGGCGGACCTCACCGTCCGGATGCACGACGCGGAAGTCCATGTGGTAATCGCTGAGCGTCTTCACGGCGGCGCGGAGGGAGGCGTCCACCAGAGGGCGGTCGTCGGGGTGTACCGTGGCCAGGAAGTCCTCCTGGGTCGTCGCTTCCCTCGGCTCCAGCCCGAAGATGCGGAACATCCCCCTGGACCAGCGGATGGTGTCGCTCTCCCAGGCCCACTCCCAGTGACCCATGCGCGCCACGGTCTGGGCCTCCTGGAGCACCGCCTCACTCCGTCTGAGACGGTCCGCCACCTCCATGCGGCCGGTGATGTCCCGGACGACGGCCAGGGTCAGGACGCCTTCCTTTCCCCGCAGAGGGGATAGGCTCACGTGGACCGGGAAGGTCGAGCCGTCCCGGCGTTGGGCCCAGAGGTCGAGACCCGCGGCCATGGGACGAGCGTGCGGGTGCTGGGCGTATGCCGCCCGGAACACTCCGTGGGCCCCTCGCTTTCCCAGGGGGACCAGCATGTCGACGCTTCCGCCCAGAAGCTCGTTCCGCTCGTATCCGAAGCATGCCAGGGCGTGGTGGCTCGCCTGGACCACCGTGCCCGTGCCATCCACGACGATCACCGGATCGGGGATGGCGTCCATGAGAAACGCCAACTCCGCGTCGAAGCTCTCCAGGGCGGAGATGGATTCGTGGCGGTCGGTGACGTCGGTGCCGCACACGAAGAACGCTTCGGCGCCGTCGTGGACCATGGGGCGCGCCAGGAGGTCCACCCAGCGGGTTTCGCCGGACGGGAGCCGGATGGGGGTCTCGCGCCGCGTCTGGCCGTTGCCCTCCAACAGGACCCGGAGCCGCTCTTCCCGGGGCTGCGCGCCGGCATAGAAGAAGTCGGTGGTACGGCCCACCACCTCCCCCGCGGGGAGGCCCAGGAATTCGCCGCCGGCCTCGTTGACCACCAGGATGAGTCCGTCGCTCTTGCGGACGATGGCAGCGGGGAAGGGGAGAAGGTCCAGGAGTGCCCTCATGTCGTGGACATCCGTCGCGCGCCGGCCGCCGGGAGGGCCGGCCCGTGCACAGGGCTGTTGTCTGGATGTTTCACGACGGACGTCCTCCGGCACGCAGTAGTTCTCACGCGTCCATCGGAGATCCGATGGTGGGGGTCGCGTCATGTCGATGTCGGCGGAACAACAATTATGCCAGATGTCGGGGCGGCGGGCCAGAGCGGCGTGCCGGGCGCCGCCGGTGGGTCGGCCGATCCGTGTCGCCGTCCGGGCTCCGTGGTCCGCCCGCCCCCGATATCCGGTAGGGGATCTCCCCACCGCTTCGGCGAGGTAATTCCGACCCGAGGAACCCTTGTCCTCCCCACATCCCCCTTTGAGGTTGAAGGGTAGCTTGTTATCGGGCCACCGGTCTGCGAAGACCGGGAAATGACACCGACCCTCTCCAACGGGGGAAGGAATGGCGATGAAGCTACCAACCGTCGGCGAAGCCGCGCCGTCGGGCAGAGAAGTGCGCACACATCGAGTCCACGACCACTCCGTCGAGATCGTCTCCGATTCCGGCGAGGGTGCCCAGAAATGCGGCCAGATCTTCGGATCCGTGTCCGCCAAGATGGGCAATGGCGTCTGGACCGTCGAGATCATCCCCGCCGAGGTGGAGCCGCCGCCGCGCAATCCGGCCGGCGCATCGGGGATCCGTATCCGCCTGGGCGACGCCGAGGTGACGAACTGGGGTGACGAAACCAACCTGGTGGTCGCCTTCAACGAGCAGGCCCTTCTGGGCCGGCACCGCCTGAACGCTCTGGCTCCCGACGCCACGATCCTGGTCGAGAGCATGTGGGCCACCCACCCCGACCCGAGCATCCGGGCGCAGTGGGAGGCCGCCATGGAGGAGTTGGCGGACCGGAGCTATCGGATCATAGAGGTCCCCATGGAGGAGGAGTGCCTCACCGTGGTGGACAATCCCCGCAAGGGGAAGAACATGTTCGTTCTGGGTCTGCTGTCGTGGATCTTCGACCGGGACCTGGAGCGGGCGCGGGAGCAGATCGCGCACGCCTTCCGCAAGAAGTCCGAGGAGATCTACGAGCGGAACGTCCAGCTCCTGGAACGGGGATACGGATGGGCCGAGGAGCACCTGGACTTCCGGGTCGAGGTGGCGACGCAGGCATCCGACCTGCCCATGGTGGTGATGAACGGCAACGAGGCCGTGGCGCTGGGCGCCGTGGCCGCCGGACTCGAGTTGGCGGCCATGTACCCCATCACGCCCGCCACCAGCGTGTCGCACATGCTGGGCGAGGTCTTCGAAAAGTACGGGGGACTGGTTCATCAGGCGGAAGACGAGATCGCCGCCGCGGGCGTCGCCATCGGATCGTCCTACGCGGGACGGTGCTCCTTCACCATCACGTCGGGTCCGGGACTCGCGTTGAAGACCGAGTTCCTGGGGTTGGCCGTCATGGCCGAGATCCCGCTGGTGGTCGTGGACGTGCAGCGGGGCGGACCCAGCACGGGGCTCCCCACCAAGGTGGAGCAGTCCGACCTGCTGGCGGCCATGTTCGGCCAGCCGGGGGACGCGCCCAAGGTGATCATCGCGCCGGCCACCATCGAGGAGTGCTTCCACGTGATGACCACGGCACGACGCATCGCCGAGGCACTCCGGACCGTGGTGTTCGTGCTCTCCGACGCCAATCTGGCCACCGGCGTGGCGCCGTTCCCCCGGCCGGACCTCTCCGCCGAGTGGCAGGCGGGTCCGCCGGACCAGCGCCCCATCCCCGAAGGGCTCAAGCCCTACTCGTGGGACTCCCGCACCGGAATCTCCCGGCGGTTCATTCCCGGGCAGCCGGGTGGTGAGCACACCCTCACGGGGCTGGCCCACGACGAGGGGAGCAAGGTGGCGTACGATTCGGTGATCAACGAGCGCTCCTCCGCCATGCGCAGCCGCAAGATCGCGGCGTTCCAGAGCACCCTCCTCCCCCCCGAGGTGAACGGGGATCCTGAAGGCGGCGATCTCCTGGTCGTGGGGTGGGGGAGCACCAAGGGTGCCATCGAGGAAGCCGTGGAGCGGGCCCGGAGCGAAGGCCTTTCGGTCTCCAGTCTGCACCTGACCTTCATCTCTCCCCTCCCTCCGGGGCTGAAGGAGATCTTCCAACGCTTCGGGAAGGTGATGACGGTGGAGATCAACTACTCCGACAAGAAGGACGATCCTTTCATCACCGAAGAGAACCGGCGCCGGGGTCAGCTCGCCTGGCTCCTCCGGGCCGCCACCCTGGTGGACGTGGACTGCTGGACCCGCGTGCTCGGGGAGCCTCTCCGTCCTGGGAAGATCGTCAACGCCATTCGTGAGAGCATCCGCTCCGGAGGTGACGCATGATCATGGATTCGGCCTGCTCCCTCCTCCACTCCGCTCACGAGGACGAGCGCGAGTTCGAGATGGGCGACTACCAGGGCCCGGTTGCGCGCTGGTGCGCCGGATGCGGGGACCACTCGGTCCTGACCTCGGCGCAGCGGCTCCTCGCCGAGGAGCAGCTCAAGCCGGAGACCACCGTCTTCGTGTCGGGGATCGGGTGTTCGAGCCGCTTCCCCCACTATATGAAGACGTACGGCTTCCACGGGATCCACGGCCGGGCGCTCCCCGTGGCGACGGGCGTGAAGCTCACCCGCCCGGACCTGGACGTGTTCGTGGTCATGGGGGACGGCGACTGCGTCTCCATCGGCGCGGGGCATTGGATCCATGCCATCCGCTACAACGTGGACATGGTGGCGCTCCTCCTGGACAACAACATCTACGGGCTCACCAAGAAGCAGACGTCGCCCACCACGCCGCAGGGCTACCGGAGCAATACGCAACCGCGGGGGAGCTATCTCCCCGCCATGAATCCCCTCGAGGCCACGCTGGGAGTGACCAACGCGTCCTTCGTGGCCCAGACGGCCGAGTGGGTGCCGGCGCACCTCTTCGCGACGCTCAAGGCGGCGCACGCGCACAAGGGGTTCGCGTTCGTGCGCATTCTCCAGCGCTGCCCCCACTTCACGCCGGACATGTACGCGGAGGCCGTGAAGAAGCCGGACATCATCGAGATCCTGGACCATCCGGAGGGGATCCGGGCGGACGGGATCGACAAGGTCTACAAGAACAAGATCTCCCACGACCCCCTGAACCTGAACGCCGCCCGTGAGCTGGCCCAGGATCAGTCGGCGATCCGCCTGGGGCTCTTCTTCCGCGACGAGTCGTATCCGCGGTACGAGGAAACCAGGGCCACCAACAAGCGGACCGCGCGGGAGAAGATGGACATCCTCAACGAGGAGTTCGACAGCTATGCCGTCTGAGACCGTGTCGGGCGGGCGGGCCGCCCAGGCGCTGGAGGCCATGTCCGCCAGTGTGGAGAGCTTCCACTCCGTGGTGGCCACCGCGGAGGAGGAGCTGCGCACCTACTCCGCCCACCGGCGTGGGGTCAGCGAGTTCCGGGGCGAGCAGGCCCTCATGGAACTGGGACCCTTTTCGGTGGGGCGCATCGATCCGGAGAAGTTCGCCGACCTCCTGGGGGAGGCCGACGCGCTTTCGCCCGAGGCCATCCATGCCGTCGAGCGGGCCGAGGCGATCCTGGTGGCCTTCGCCGGGAGCGACAAGGACCTCCACTGTGTCACGGTTGTCCGGGGCGGGGATCTGCGGGACGCGGTGAAGGGGGCGCTCACGGAGGTGGGGCAGATCTTCGGGGCATCGCGGGCCGTGGAGATGGCGCGTGCCGGCATCTACCGGCCGGACGAACACAACCACCTGTTGGGCTCTCTTCCCTTCCGCCAGTGGAACCGCGCCGAGCGGCATCTGGCGCCGCCCCTGGTGGTGGAGGTGGAGGCCGACGATCTGGTTCCCGCGGGGTTGGGTGAGTTCCTGGACGGTGAGGTCAAGGTGGTCCTGGTCGTGTCGGGGATCACGGCTCCCGCGCCCCTGGCGCGCCTCATCACCCCGGGCACGTTCGTCATGCAGACCGCGGACCCCGCTGCGTTGGCGCGCATGGCGGCGTCGCCGCATCCCGGCGTGGCGCTCCTCTTCGACGAGGAACGCGATGGGCAGGCACGCTTCACCCACGACCCCGACCAGGGGGACACGCCCTGGAAGCGGATCACGGTGGAGCACCTTCCCGAGCAGCCCATGGTGGGGCGGGGTCGCAGGGACCCCACGTGGTTGGAGGAGCTGGCCCACCTCAAGACGCTGGCGGCTCCCCCTTCGGTGTCGGCGGGGGCCGTGGCCGGCGAAGGCGCCGAGCCGGCGGCCGAGCCGGTGGAGCCGGCGGACCGGCTCGCCGCGTGGCTCCTCAGTCAGACGGATCTGGGCGAGGGGTGATCATGGGCGCGCGGGTGGTCCGGACGGGGACCCCTTCCGGTGGGGGGGCTCGATGATCTCTCCCGGGGAGGTCCTCGGCTCGGTGGGGATCCTCGGGGGCGTGGCCACCGTGTTCGGGACCCTCATCTCCCTGGCCAACAAGCGCTTCTGGGTCTGGGAGGATCCGCGCATCGACGGCGTGCGGGAACTCCTTCCCGGCGCCGACTGCGGCGCGTGCGGACAGGCGGGGTGCCGTGCCTTCGCCGAAGCGGTGATCTCCGGCTCGGTGACGCCGGCCGAGTGTACCGTCATGGGCGAGGACGAGCGCACGGACGTGGCGGCCTACCTGGGCGTGGACGCGGGAGAGGTCGATCGCCGTGTGGCGCGGCTACTCTGCGCGGGCGGGCGGGACGTGGCGCCGTACAAGGCGGCCTACCACGGGATCGAGAGTTGCGCGGCCGCCGCGGCGGTGACCGGGGGCGGGAAGAGCTGTCCCTGGGGGTGCCTGGGGTACGCCGACTGCGCCGTCTCCTGCGACTTCGACGCCATCACCATGAACGCCGTGGGCCTTCCGGTGGTGGACGTGGAGCTGTGTACGGCGTGTGGCGACTGCGTGGAGGCATGCCCTCTGGGGCTCTTCGAGATCATGCCCCTGGACACGCATCTGGTGGTGCAGTGCAAGAATCTGCTCCAGGGGGACGCGGCGGAGGCGGTGTGCTCCGTGGCGTGCAATGCGTGCGGCCGTTGCGTGCAGGACGCGGAGGCGGGACTGATCACCATGGTGAGCGGCCTGGCCACCATCGACTACGAAAAGATCGAACTCGAGAACCCGAAGGCCGTGGAGCGGTGCCCCACCGGGGCCATCGTCTGGCTGGAAGGCGAGCAATTCAGTGATCTCCGATCCCTCGCGGCGGGCGTGGGGAGTGAGGCGGCATGAGCAAGCAGAACGGTTCAGAATCCGAGGTCCGGTTCCCTGGCATTGCCGTCGCCACCGACGGCACCGGCGCCGTGGTGCACGCCGAGACCAACGCCAGCGAGGCGGCCGGAGCGTACCCCATCACGCCCTCCACCCAGATGGGTGAGGGGTGGGCCGACGCCGTGGCCAAGGGGAAGACCAACGTCAACGGCCGGCGTCTCCTCTTCTTCGAACCGGAGGGCGAGCACGCCGCCGCCGCCGTGACGGCGGGGATGAGCATGACCGGGCTGCGGGCCACCAACTTCTCCAGCGGCCAGGGGATCGCGTACATGCACGAGTCGCTGTACGCGGCGACGGGAAAGCGACTGACCTACGTGCTCAACGTGGCGGCCCGGGCCATGACCAAGCACGCCCTGAACGTGCACGCCGGCCACGACGACTACCACGCCGTGGACGACACCGGGTTCTTCCAGATCTTCGCGAAGGACGTACAGGAGGCGGGGGACTTCACCCTCATCTCCCACCGCATCGCCGAACTGAGCCTGAACCCGGGGATCAACGCCCAGGACGGCTTTCTCACCAGCCACCTCCTGGAGTCGGTGAAGCTGGCGGAGCCCGCGGCCATCAAGGAGTACCTCGGAGACCCGTCGGACGTCATCGAGTCTCCCACCCCCGGGCAGCGCCTGACCTTCGGGCCGACCCGGCGGCGCATCCCCGAGCTGTTCGACGTGGACTATCCCACCATGCTCGGGACGGTGCAGAATCAGGATTCGTATGCCCAGGGCGTGGCGGCCCAGCGCCCCTTCTACTTCGATCACCTGGCGGACCTCACCGACCAGGCCATGGCGGAGTGGGCGGCCCTCACCGGGCGGTCGTATGCCCGGGCCGGAGGATACCGCATGGAAGACGCGGAGTACGTCCTGGCGGGGCAGGGGAGCGTGGTGCCCAACCTCGAGGTGGTGGCCGACCACCTGCGCAAGGAGCGAGGGTTGAAGATCGGCGTGCTCAACGTGAGCATGTTCCGGCCCTTCCCGGCGGATCTCATCACGGGTCTCCTGGCGGGGAAGACCGCGGTGACCCTGTTCGAGCGGGTGGACCAGCCGCTGGCGGTGGATCCTCCCCTGGTGCGGGAGATCCGGGCCGCCATGACCCAGGGGATGGAGAACTGGAAGGCGCTGCATGCCGACGGGAAGCGGAAGAAGGCCAAGGGCGCCGAGCACGCGCTCCCCTATCCGAAGCTGGCTCCGGTGGACCCGGCGCACTCCCCCGACTTCTACTCGGCGGGCTTCGGGTTCGGAAGCCGCGATCTCCAGCCCGGCGACATCATCGCCGCGGTGAACAACATGCTTCCCGACGGACGCCGTCGCAGGCAGTTCTATCTGGGGATCGACTTCATCCGGAAGGGGACCCGCCTCCCCAAGCTCCAGATCTGGCAGGAGCAGCTCGTAGAGGCCTACCCGCATCTGGGGGAACTGGCGCTGGAGAGCGCGGGCGACATCAACCTCCTCCCCGAGGGGGCCACTTCCATCCGCATCCACTCGGTGGGCGGGTGGGGGGCCATCACCATGGGGAAGAACCTCACGATGACGGCCTTCGAGCTCTTCGGGATGCACGTGAAGGCCAACCCCAAGTACGGGTCCGAGAAGAAGGGTCAGCCCACGACCTTCTACTCGGTGCTGGCGCACGAGCCCATCAAGCTCAATGCCGAACTGAAGCACGTGAACGTGGTCCTCGCGCCGGACGGAAACGTGTTCCGTCACTCCGACCCGCTGGCCGGGATGGAGAAGGAAGGCGTGTTCATCATCCAGAGCCACGAGGACCCGGACGCCGTGTGGCGCTCCCTCCCGGAGGAGGCGCGCCGCGTGATTCGTGACCGGAAGATCAAGGTCTTCGCGCTGGACGCCTTCGGGATCGCCTCGAGCGAGGCCTCGGACCCCGAGCTCCGCTACCGGATGCAGGGCGTGGCCTTCATGGGGGCCTTCTTCCGCTGCGCCCCCCTGGCCGAGCGCGAGGGGATGGACGAGAAGGGGCTCTTCGAGGGGATCACGGCCCAGATCGAGAGCAAGTTCGGGAAGCTCGGGCAGCGCGTGGTGGACGACAACATGCGTGTGATCCGCCGCGGATACGATGAGGTGGTGGAGATCTCCACCGACGAGGAAGTGGCCGGGGCGGGAGCCCACGAGGCGCCCGGCGGACGGCTTCCCACCCTCATGAACCACCCGGACGAAGAGATGGGGCTGGGGAATCAGGGCCGCTTCTTCGAGCAGGTGTGCGGCCTCTGCGCCATGGGTCAGGACGGGATCGCCGATCCCTTCGCCGCCGTCAGCGCCATGCCGGCGGCCACGAGCTCGGTTCGCGACATGACGGGAATCCGCTTCGAGGTTCCCGACTTCGTGGCCGAAAAGTGCACGGGGTGCAGCCAGTGCTGGGTGCAGTGCCCCGACGCGGCCATCCCCGGGCTGGTGTTGTCCGTGGAAGATCTCCTGGACCGTGCCATCCTCCACGCCGCCAACGGGAAGCCCAACGACCGTGTGCGTCAGATCGCCAAGCACCTCTCCAAGGAATCCCGCAAGATCCTGAAGGGCGTCCCCTTCAAGACCTTCGGCGAGGTGGCTTCGACGGCGTACGGAAACGTGGTGGAGAAGCTGGGGTGGGACGCCGATCGGCGTGCCCAGCTCGACGAGGAATGGGCCCGGGTCTTCCCCGTGCTGGCGGAGTTCCCGCTGGCGAAGACGGCGCCCTTCTTCGACCTCCCCGAGTCCAAGGAGAAGGACGCGGGCGGGCTCCTGGCCATCACCATCAACCCCGAGGCCTGCAAGGGGTGCAACATCTGCGTGGACGTGTGCCCCGAAGGGGCGCTGGTGACGGTCAAGCAGGACGAGGAGATCGTGGACCAGCTCCGGCGGAACTGGAAGTTCTGGGAGCACCTCCCCGACACCGAAGACCGCTTCATCAACATCCGTGATCTCGACGAGGGGATCGGGGTGCTGTCCTCGCTCCTCCTCAAGAAGGACAACTACCGCTCCATGGCCGGAGGGGACGGGGCGTGCATGGGGTGCGGCGAGAAGACCGCCGTGCACCTCGTGACCTCCACCATCGAGGCGCTCATGCAGCCCCGGGTGAAGAAGCTCCTCGCCGAGGTGGACGGCCTGGTGGCAAAGCTGGACAAGCAGGCCCGGGGGATCCTGGCGTCGGACGCCGACCTCTCGGCGGCGGCGGACCAGCCCGGCGACCATGTGGACGTGCAGCTCTCCGCGGACAAGAAGGAAGCGCTGCGGGTGGTCAACCAGACGCGCAAGGAGCTGGAGGACCTGAAGTGGCGCTACGAGGTCGGCCCCAGCGGGGGCGGCCGCGTGTCGCTGGGAATCACCAACTCGACGGGGTGTTCGTCGGTGTGGGGGAGCACGTACCCGTACAACCCCTACCCCTTCCCCTGGGTGAACCACCTCTTCCAGGACGCACCCTCCATCGCCATCGGGATCTTCGAAGGGCACATGCGGAAGATGGGCGATGCCTTCATTTCGCTCCGGCGCGCCCGCGCCCTGGCGGACGGGAGCTACGACGCCGCGGCCTTCCGCTCCTTCGCCGAGGAGTTCGACTGGCAGCAGTTCAACGACGAGGAGTTCCATCTCTGCCCGCCCATCCTGACCATCGGGGGCGACGGGGCCATGCTGGACATCGGCTTCCAGAACCTGAGCCGCCTCATGGCCAGCGGGAAGCCCATCCGGGTGATGGTTCTCGACACACAGGTCTATTCGAATACGGGGGGACAAGCCTGCACCAGCGGGTTCACCGGCCAGGTGGCCGACATGTCCGCCTGGGGTAAAGCGCAGCACGGGAAGTCGGAGGTCCGTAAGGAGCTGGCCTTCATCGCCATGGCCCACAGAGGCGTGTTCGTCCACCAGTCCTCGCAGGCCTCCGCTTCCCACCTCATCCAGGGCGTGATCAAGGGTCTGAACACCCGCCGCCCCGCCATCTTCAGCGTGTACACTCCCTGCCCGGTGGAGCACGGACTCGCGGACGACTGGGCGCCCAACGCGGCCCGCCTGGCGCTGGAGTGCCGGGCCTTCCCGTTCCTCACCTTCGATCCGGACGGCGGAAGGGACATCGCGGATTGTCTGTCACTGGACGGCAACCCGGCGCTGGACGACACCTGGCCGACCTACACGCTCGACTACGTGGACGACGACGGGAACGAAGCGTCCATGGATCTCCCCATCACCACGGCGGACTGGGCCGCCACGGAGGTCCGCTTCCGGAAGAACTTCGAGGAAGCGCCGCGGGACGAGTGGGACGACGACATGATGCCCTTCCACGAATTCATGGCCGCCAGCGAAGCGGATCGGGTCGGGCGGCGCCCGTTCATCTGGACGCTGGACCGGGATCGGCGGCTGCAGCGCATGCGCGTGTCCAACGAGATGGTACTCCTGGCCGAAGACCGTCTCAGCTACTGGCACCAGCTTCGTGAGATGGCCGGACTGGACGTGTCCGACTCGGTCCAGAGCACGGTACAGTGGGAGTTGGAGGCCGAGTTCGAGAAGAGGGCCAACGCCATCCGCGGGGAATACGAGGCCAAGCTCGCCGATCTGCGGATGAACTATCCGAGGCTCGTCGCCCGCAGGATGGCGGAGGGGCTCCTCAGGTTCGGTGGTGGTGACGCGACCGTGGCGGACATCCTCTCCCGGGCGGCGTCGACGCCCGGCCTGCAGCCCATCGGACCGGTGGATGGAGGGTTCGAAGTCGGAACGGGAATGTCCGCCACACCTCCCGCGGGAGTGGGGTCCAATGGCCGGCCGGCGGGGGACGTGACCGCCACCGCGGTGGCCGAGCCGCCGTCCGCGCCCGCGCCGGCGACGCCGGCCGCACCCGCCGCCGAGGAAGACGACGACGAAGGGCTGAGCATGGAGCCCTGGATCGAGACGGCCCGCTGCACCTCGTGCAACGAGTGCACCAATCTCAATTCGCGGATGTTCGCCTACGACGAGAACAAGCAGGCGTACATCAAGGACGCCCTGGCCGGAACCTACGCGCAGATCGTACAGGCGGCGGAGCGTTGCCCGGCGGGGATCATCCACCCCGGAGACCCGATCAATCCCAACGAGAAGGATCTGGAGAAGTGGGTGAAGCGGGCGGAGCCGTTCAACTGAGGGGGTAGGGGCCGCTCGTAGCGAGAAGGTTGCGAACACGAGGGTGGAGGCATACCTATGACCAGGTCGTGTCCTGCCCTGGTCCAGCCCCTTCGTCGGTCGAGTCGAACGTGGTGATCGCTGTCCGCAGGTGGTCCTGGTACCGTGTGGTGCTCGTTGCCGCGTTCGCCATCTGCGGTGATCGGCCGGCGCCCACGCCGGCCCAGACCAGGGTGGATACCGTCGGAGGCGTGGTCCACGTATGGAACTCCTCTTCCGGTGCGTGGGGGCGGGACGTGCCGTGGTCGGTCGCGGAGATCCTGCGCATCGGTGCCCCCTCCGGCCCTCCGGAGGAACTCTTCTCCGGACCGCTCCTCACCACGGCGCTGGGTACGGACGGGTCCATCTACGTACTGGACTCGGATGCCGACCAGATCACCGTGTTCGACACGTTGGGAACGTTCGTACGCCGGGTCGGTGGCCCCGGCCAGGGGCCGGGCGAGTTCGCCGCCCCGTCCGCGATGACGTGGGACGGTTATGGACGTCTGTGGGTCGCCAACGGGTTCGACGGCCGATACTCCATCTTCACCCCGGAGGGTGGGTTCGTTCGAACCGAACGTCGGCCCACCCATGCCATCGTTCGCCGGCAACATCGCCTTG
>Ga0224501_10002302_pt1 | contig 14956 bp, 20 predicted proteins | sample SF_Oct11_sed_USG_4_FD_169105 | JGI IMG/M metagenome (GOLD analysis project Ga0224501, IMG submission 169105) | Sediment microbial communities from San Francisco Bay, California, United States - SF_Oct11_sed_USGS_8_1 | ecosystem: Environmental > Aquatic > Marine > Sediment | place: USA...
AAGCCTATGCCAAACTTGATGTTAGGAGCGGAGTTGATTAACGCTTCGTAAAGGTCCTCGACCGTTTTGATGAAGTGCGCCATCCCCAGCACTACATTGCAGTTCTCAGGCACTTCTATTTTTACTGTTTTAAGCTCCACTCGTCTCACCGATTCAGGTTTATCTGAGCTTCTGTTAAAAGAGACTTTCTACTTGCACATCATTATCAGCTAAATACTCAAATAACACTATCCAAAGCTGTCATACGTATTCTTTCAAATCGTTCTCAAAAGCGCTGATGAGATGGATGTACGGCTGAACCTACAGGTGTACACTCAGCCCAGTGGGCGCACACCAGATTCCCGTATGTTTCGACTCTCCCTGAAACCCTCTCTTTAAACTTCATCACAAATGCGCACATGACCGGCCAGAGCGGGGTAGCCTGGTAGCCTACAGGCCTGTGGAGCCTGGCGCCCGGGTTCAAATCCCGGCCCCCGGCCCTCACCATTGATTTGGCTATGGAGGCTCGTTTCTGGTTTCGTTTTGCTCAGGCGTTCTATAGCTTCAACCAAGGCATTTTCGGATACCTTGCTGATGTTTAGCCCCACCTGCTTGGCGGTTTGCATGTTTGATATGCGCTGATGACAGTTGAAACCAACACGCTAGTGTGCGCACCTTACAAGCCATGGGCAAGTCACAGGAATATTCTGGCATAGAACTTAAATGAGCGCCTTTTAGATTATTAGTCTGAAATATCTGGATGAAGGAATTATGCGTGCGTGTATTGCCCCTGAGTGTGATGGCTTTGGATGAAGAAGGGTTCAAAAGATATTTGAAGAAAATTGGAAGATCCGAAAGAAAAGTCGAGTTTGACATTCGTAACATGAAGAATTTCGAAGAATATCTGCTAAAGCACAAGAGGAAGAAGCTTGAAGAGGCAGCTCCTAATGATTTGAAAGACTTTGTGAAGTGGGCAGAAGAGACAGGACTGAAAATATGGTTGTGGGCCTTCAACCGATACTATGGTTACAAGCAAAACGATGTAATGTTTTGTGCGTTAAACGAACTATTGGGTATTCAAAGCATGAAAATCTTGAAGCTAAAGGACTTTCTAGAAGTGAACCGCCAACATGTCCATGCACTCAAGGCAAAAGGTGTCATCACGGCTGAACAGATGCTTGATGCAGGACGAACTAGGGAGGGCAGAGAGAAACTGGCAGAAAAGACTGGTGCCCCACTTGATTACATATTGGAGCTGGTGAAACTAGCTAACTTGTCTAGGATATCTGGAATAAAGAAAAAGCGTGCAAGGCTCTATTATGATGCTGGACTCGACACAATGGAAAAGATAGCAAAATCAGATCCTGAGGAAATGCGACAAATGCTTGCAGAATTCGTTGACCGCACAGGATTTGATGGTAGTGCCCCACCAATATTCGAAGCAGCCTTCAGCATAAAACTCGCCAAGTATTTGGTGAGGATTGTGGAATACTAGATACTTGTATGCATTTATGCACTGAACCTCAAAACGCACGTGAATTCTACTTTCAACATTACAAGATAATGAAAGGCGAAGCAAATATGAAAACAGTAGTACTTCACGGTAGTCCAAGGAGAAATGGGAATTCAGACACTCTAGTTGAATACTTCTTGAAGGGATTGAGAGAACGTGGAAACAATGAGATTAGAGAGTTTTACGTGAATGATTTGAATATCAGACCCTGCCAGATGTGCCGATCGTGTCACAAACCGGAGCAAATAAAGCGTGCTCCAAACAGCTGCATCATCGAAGATGACATGCAGGAGATCTATTCCGAATTTTCTGATGCTGACACCGTTGTCTTCGCGACTCCTATTTTCTGGGGCTATATGACTTCTCAATTAAAAACAGTGCTAGACAGAATGGAAGCAATCGCCTCCGCCAAATACTTCGGAGGCAAAACGTATGTTGTGATAATCACTTATTGGCATCACTATGAAACCCTTGTCGCGTTTTTTGAACGAGCCATAGCTGGATTCTTTGATAATGTCAAACTATGCACAATATTATACTGTTCTTCAGGAGAGAGCTTCGGGGAAGATGTGCATGTCTCAAACTGCAAAGAGAAACTGGAGGAAGCCTACAACCTTGGGAGGAAACTTGGAAAACAATAGCTTCTCGAGCCATGCATATGTGTGCGCTTATGATACCACGAGGGGACGGCTACTTATTGCCCTCTAAGGGAGAAGCCGAGGCGGTTGTGCACACATAAATCTTAAGTCAGTGGCAAAACAAACTAGAGTCGTGCCAGAAGTAGACAATAAGAGATTGAGAGTGGCTGTTATCAAGTCACTCTTGCTAACCAGTGTGATGCTTGTTCTACATATGACTTTTTTCTTCATTTCCGCTGGTCATGTTGTCGGGCCTAGACCGTGGACATTCTTTGGTGCGACTTTCATGCACTATACTATAAGCACAGCAGTTCAGTACAAGCTCAACCCCGAGCTTCTTGTTCAAAGACTCAAGAGAAAAAGAGAGGGCTCCAAATTATGGGACGAGATATTGATGCGCGTAAGTAATCTCACGGTACTAATAGCTGTACCTACTATGGCCGGGCTGGACATAGGCAGGTTTCAATGGTCAAGTCTCAACGTTCAGTTTGAAGTATTGGGCTTTGCATTCTTCATTACTTCAACAGTTCTCATCAACTGGGCTATGGCGGTAAACCCGCATTTTGAACCAACCGTTCGGATTCAAAAGGATAGAGGTCATAAGGTGATATCGAGTGGACCGTACAAGATTGTGAGACATCCCGGCTACTTGGCTGGAATTTTATACACTTTGTCGAGTCCTCTGATAATTGGATCGGCCTTCACCTTCATTCCAGTAGGAATCTATGCAATTCTGTTCATAATCCGCACTTCATTGGAAGACAGTACACTCCACAAAGAATTAGATGGATACTCAGAATACGCTAAACAGGTCAAACACAAACTATTTCCTGGTATCTGGTAGGATTTTGCATGCATGCATTTTTCCAGTTGCAGAGTAAATGTATGTCAAAAGACTGTTAAGATAGCCTCTCTGGAAAGACTTGGTGATAGTGTGTTAAGAATGGTCTTAGTCGCTTTGAAACTGGATGGGTGGTTTTAGAAATGAAAATAGTCTCACGTGCTTACGACAGTGATGAGGATTTTACATCTGTGGTGACGTTTTTACATGAAACATTTAAGAAAACCAATTCTTGTCAAAATTGGTTTCCAGATCGCTTCGAAAATAGTCATAGAAGCGGCGGAAACGTACAGTGGGTAGATGACATTAGAATCTGGGAGGATGTAAATGAAGTCAAACGCTCAAGAAAGGGGATTGTTGCTGTAGCTAATCCAGAATCACCCTTTGACTATTTTATCCAAATCGATCCAACTTACAGTTTTCTTGAACAAGAGATACTTGAATGGATTGAAAAGCACTGCCTAGAAAGGAAAAAAGATCCTGTAAAAAAACAGAAATTGAGAATTCATACAATCGATGGAAACCCTGCTCGCGAATTGTTATTAGCGGAGCTTGGGTATCAAAAGGGAGAGATAGCTGGTTATCTCAGATTACGTCCTGTAGATTTACCCATTCCAGACGCTGATTATCCTGAACGCTATGAAATCAGGTCTATTGCAGGAAAATCTGATTATAACCAACTAACAACTGTGATAAGATTAGTTTTTGGTCACGGTGAATGGTTTAATGCGGAAGTCTATGAAGAAATAACGCGATGTTCTTTCTATAAGCAAGACCTTGATCTCGTTGCTGTTGCTCCAGATGGTACGTTTGCTTCATTCTGCACGTTTAGAATGGATCCAATTAGTAGAATAACCGACCTCGAACCAATGGGAACTCATCCTAATCATAGAAGACTAGGGTTAGCAAAGGCATTGATATTTGAGGGGTTCAAGCTCGCCATGAAGTACAATCCCACTCTCTTCTATATTGGTGGAGCCGCTAACACTCTTGCTGCAAACCGATTATATGATTCAGTTGGTTTTACCGAAAAATTTGTCGAGCACTGTTGGCAAAAAAAGCTGTAAGCTAAGTCCTTTTTTGCGCGCCAAAACTCGTTTTTTCCTCTTTAGTTAACTTTTTGGGAAAATATTCAATCATGTACTTTCCAGGAATGTAGGCGTTAAGTCCTATGAAAATTCCAGCCAAGGTTATGCATGAGCCATTTTGAAAACTTGAATCCACCATGAAGTCGTCAACAAAAATTTTGAGAGATGTCGTGTCAACTGTGAAATTCAAATTGGGTGGCCCTGCCTCAGATCCTCTAAGATCTAGCCTCAATAGAAATTCAAGTTCATATCCTTCAAACCGTGTTCGAAAGTTTCCCCATTCAAGCCACAAGTCGATTTCATAATACCAAAATCTTGAGCTTTCGTTAAAGGATATAGGTTTCTGGAAGAATGCGTAGGCGTTTCCCTCATATGGCTTAAAGATCAGAAATATGTAGGCCCACCCTTGCAGGTTTACAGGACTACTAACACCAATTGTTATATAACGATCTGTCATGCCGTGAACTCTAGCAGCTACACGAGACACCGGATATCTTGCTGAATATATTACCCGTGAATGCCCGCCATAATAGTATCCACCTTTATTGTCGATGCTCAGAGTAAAATTCTCGGGCGTCACTAAAATTCCGTGGTTCCAAACACCGCCTCTCGGAAACTGAGCCAAAGAAAATGCTACAAGCAAGGTAACAGTAAGGAAAAAGATGGCAACGGTCAAACATAGCCGCTTTTCAGAGGATTCTGCAAATGTTCTCAGAGTCAAAAAGGTTCCCCCAGCAAGAAAGATAAAGGAAGAAAACGTTAACAAAAGAAAATTCGGATTACTTACTGAAGCTAATTGAAGCCACACGAAAGCTACCAGCAATAGAAGCGCCAAAATGAGAAGGAGACGGGCGGTGCCTTTCGAAAAATGTCCCATTCTGTTGATCCGGGGCTCTACTACTTTTTCCACGGTCTGAACTGCAAACAAAGCGTCTTTTCCATTCTCTGAAAGGCAATATCTTCCTCTTTCGTCGATTTTTATCAAGTTGCCCAGCTTGCTTAAATGATGCTGAAGGTGTCCACTGCTTTCGATGTTCAATCTTCTCTTTAAATCTGCAAAACCTAGAGAGGTCTCATCCAAAGCTTTGAGAATCGTTATTCGTGCAGGATGCCCCAAGGCGTCAAAAACTTCGGCGCGTTGTCTGTCCTTTTCCACATCTTCCATCATTACCCCACCCTCATTCTATGAGTGAGTTAATCTTTGCTATTTAATTCCTCGTGTCTAGACCAGAAAGGTGAAACAGAATCATTCTGAACTGAGAGTACAATGGCTTGGTCTCAATTTCTAGACACGTGAGATGCGCGCGCTTGGAAGAGAATAAAAACCTTGTCAGGACCAGTTCGGTCTAAGCATTGAGAACAAAATTTACCAGTAAATTCGTGCCCAAATCCCGGCCCTGGCCCTCATAGTCCGTCCGGCTCCGGAGGCTGTTTTCCTGTTCCAAGCCACATACTTGTTCTATTGCTTTGATGAGCGCGTTTTGTGAGGCTTTGCCAATGTTGAGGCCCGCTTGCTTCGCGGTTTCCAAGATTTTGCTGTCCAAGTACAAGCAGGTTGATTTCCTGTTCCCTATCACGCCACTTGCCTTCATATGATACCACGAGGGGACGGCTACTTATCGCCTTCTAAAGAAAACTCAGAAGTTGTTAGATATTGATAAACGGAGCCACTTATGATTATGATGTTGTGGAGCGCTAGAGATGAAAGGAATAGTCAGGATCTCTGTGGGATTGATGACGATGATAACCCTGATTTCGGTCAGCTATGTAGCGTACAAGGTTGGATACGGAGACGGTAAATCATATGCCCGTAAGTATTCTATTGCGAAGATTCCGCTGCAGTATGGCATAACCAAAAATTATGTTGCAGAGAAGATGGAAGCTGAACCAGAAAACTGGTATACGCCAGATGAGCTTGGAATCGTGCTTGTAAAGAGTGAACGTTTTGAGCACTACAACATCTTCATTGCACGAGAGTACGAAGAAAAGGCATTAACGTGGATGCAGGATGGAGAATTCACTCCTCGTGCCATCAAATATGGGAATGAGTTTTTGGGAATATACTTTCTGTGGGTCACTCCTGGATTACCTGAAAGTGTGAATCTATTGCTGATTCAGATGTCAACAGTGCTAGGAATAGGCTGGATTGTGATTGTACTAATCTTTAGGAATAGCGTACAAAAGTTGAGTGGTGCACGCACGTAGGTGCCTTCCCTCAATACAGAAGCAGACCGATTCCCTGTTTCTAACCATAACATTTGCCACCACATCGTTTCACGCGCGGACGGCTATTTATTGCCCTCTAAGGAAAAAAGCGAGGTGGTGGCTGACGCGCACGCTTGCACGCGATGTCCCGTGTTCAGTGATTTTAGACCTAATGTTCAATTTATTTCGAAATATTTATTAGGAAGATGAGGCCCATGAGACGGTGGATGGAAGTCTGAAATGAGCGACACAGAAAATGATTTAGTTTCGAGGATATTTACAAAGTCTGATGAGGACATCGCCCTTGTTCTAGGGTCTGTAGCCAACAAGAGGAGGTTGCGGTTGCTTACATCCATTCTGAAAGGCCCACGAACTTTCAGACAATTGCAGGAAGTGACAGGTCTAGGCAAGACAGCACTAGCGCACCACCTAGGAATACTTGTGAAAACAGGTATCCTAAAACACATAGGTAAAGGTCGATACGAGCTAAGCCTCGATGGTGCTGAGCTATTGAATGCTGTGGGAAATGCATATGCGAGTTCAAAAAGGCGCCGAGAAGTTGAAGCAGCGAGACGAGCAGACTACATCCAAAAGACACATACCAAGGAGAAGGAACACAAAGTGAAAGAGTTAGAAGTGAAAACAGTAAGGCTTGAACCAATGCGCGTGGCTAGTGCCCGTGCAATTAGCAAGACACCTGAGCATGATGCTTGGGAAAAGATGCGTGCTTGGGCTGAACCGAAAGGCCTACTAGAAGACATCGAGAAGCACCCAGTCTTTGGTTTCAACAACCCTAATCCTTCACCCGACAGCAAAGAATACGGCTATGAATTCTGGATCCGTGTTGAACCAGACATCAAGCCTGAGGGAGAAATCGACGTCAAGGAGTTTAAAGGTGGACTCTACGCTGTCACCACGTGCAAGTTGAAAGAAGAATTGGAATCAGAATTCTTCCAGAAAGAAGGCTATCTTGAATCTTGGAAGAAAATCGTAGACTGGGTCAAGTCCAGCAAATATGACTTTGGGAAACATCAGTGTCTCGAGAAAGCTCATGATCCAGGGGCATCTGATAAGGAACTGGTACTGGATCTATATTGCCCAATTGTGGAGTAGACGCTGATAAAACTCAAATAACCTCCCTTTTTTTGCCGCCCGGGCGGTTCCAGTGCATATTCCCCCACCGAAGTCTCCAAGACCCTTTAGGCAATGTCTAAAAATCTAGTAGGTATGCTGCGCCTGTTTACGTTACAGTGCGGCTCTATAGGGAACCATCTCGGACAATTACGCGGGTGTATTCTGCCTGCTATTTTGAGGGTTTTATTGCTGAAACGTTAATGCTTGTGGTTGAAGCGAGTGTCTCTTTTACGATCTCTTTTGCTTCTTCTTCTAGTTCGGACACATGTTTCAATTCTTTGGTATCTTTGTTTGGACTAGCAACGACAACTCTTGCGGTAGGATCATTAACAACATCTTCAAAGGAATGCTGTTTTTCCTCAGTAATCTTTACGTTATGAAAGCCTGCTTGTTCTATTGTTTCAAGATACTCATCTTTCATTATTGCTCCTTGGACGCAACTGCATGGATGCGCTCTCTTCTTTATTGCGTCTGAAAGCTCTTTCAGCAAAACAATATCTGAAACCATTAACCTTCCGCCAGGTTTTAGCGCTCTGAAAGATTCTTCGAAAACTCTCTTCTTATTTGGTGAAAGATTGATAACACAGTTTGAAATGATCACATCAGCAGTGTTGTCTGCAACTGGCAGATTCTCAATCTCACCAAGTCTAAACTCCACATTTCCATAGTTGCCTTTTTTCGCATTTTCTCTTGCCTTGTCAATCATTTCAGATGTCATGTCTACTCCAATGACTTTTCCTTTTTCCCCGACCCTCTTTGCCGCAAGGAAGCAATCAATGCCGGCACCCGAACCGAGATCGATAACAGTTTCACCTTCTTTCAGAGACGCAAGGGCGACAGGATTCCCGCATCCCAGACTAAGATTGGCACCCTCAGGAACAGACTGGAGCTCTTTACTTGTGTAACCTATCTTCTTGCTCATTTCTTCATGTGTCACAGAACTGTCACAACTTGAAGCTGTAGAACCGCAACAAAGTCCTTCTTTGGCAATCTTGGCGTATCCTTCTCTAACCTCTTTCCTTATCTTTTCTTCTTCCATACTAACACTTCAATCTTTTGGTCATTGAGTCTTTCCTTGGCTGAGTGATTTCTTGGCTTGTTCCTTTAGTTCTCTAATCTTATCCACTGTCGGTATTACTTTCTGAAAAAGATCTTTACGCGCTTGTACTCCCTCTTTGATAAAGAACGCTGCGGCTTCAGACCTGCTCTTGAATACTTCTACCTCGACGAGGGCGTCAATTTGCTTTAGGTCATCGTCGTTCAGCCGAGTCATCACCACGTTGCTTCTGCCTTCCAACCTCTCGCCCAGCTTCAGTAGAACCTTCTCTTTGATTTTTTCCGCACTCTCACCTTCTGGGCAGCACATCGCCATTACAATTTTCTCCTTCTTTTCTACTTTTTCTTTAGTTTTTCCTTCTTCCATTTTATTCACCTAAGTAATGCTGTATTGTGTATTTTGTAATCCGTAACGGAGATACTTAAACCTTTTGGGAGAGGGATTCTGTTAAGTCTTTTGACCTAAGGCTCTTGTCAAGTCTATAGATTAGAGTCTTTCCCTTCTTTGGTATTAAGTCGTTTGACCAACCTAATCAATAATCGTGACCCAGAATTAAATAAGCAATCACCAGAGAATTATCAGGCGTGTCAACACAATCGCTACACCTGTTATATCGCACATCATGACCTAACTCATGACACTCTTCACATATGACAAAGGCTAACCTGTCTGCATCATTCAATCGTGCTTTTCTCCGACCTCTATGTTGTCCCTTCATAAACCTTGTATTGTGATACGGGTCGTTTCTTAAATCTGCTATTTTCGCCTTTATTTGACTGACAAAAGTTGGATCTAACCTTTCTAATTGACTTTGGAATTTCGGAGTATAAGTGTCCACATAGTTACCCAAATACTTCCGCATGTGATAATCGTTGGCCCCTTCTGAGTTCGTTAAAAGCTTCAACAATACCTTTTGAAATTCTTGGGCTCAGGCAAATTGCTAAATCTTCATAATCCTCTTTGCTAATCTTAAAAGAGCATCGGGCTTTTGTTGGTTTAAGCGGATATACAAGAGGGGTTCCCCTCTTCAGTTCTCCGATAAGCTTATTTCTCCACCGCATTTTTTTGGTTTTTTGGACTAACGCTCCAGTCTCAATAGGGGCGTTTTCATCCACTTCAGAATCTATGAGATCCATTATCTCTCGGTTGTTTAAAAAAACTTCGTGGAAATCTTCCAGAATCATCTGTGTTTTTCGTTTTTCACCAAAAAAAGGACCTTCCAGAAAATTGAGTTCAACCAATTCATTCAAATCTTTTCTAAGTTCTGCGCTATATGTAGGATACAGCAATTTCACAAACAGGTAATTAAGAGATTTGCATCTGCATTCATTAAGTTTTTTTTCAGAGTAAAACATTAGTTTATGCATTTTCGTTTCTGAAATATTATCTATGCCGTGCTTTATTTTACATCTATGGATAACATACAAGGTTAGAAGACGGTCAATTACTTTCTCTTGATTTGTTCTCGTCATATACACCACACAAATGAATACTTACTTCTTTCCTCGGTTCCTACATATATGCATCACATGTGTAGTTGTGTTCTACATTTACACTACTCAACATATAAGTCTTAAAACCCATATCGTAATACTCACGATACGGTAATTTAAACATTCTGCTCCTTTCTTCCTTCCTTCAGCAACAAAAATCATAGAGAATGAGCAAAATAAGTGTTGTGTAGGAATCTTCTATTGCAAACGTAAAGGTTGTTCTATGCTTAAGACTACCCAAAGCGTTCTCCACGTAAAGGTATCTTGAGGATATACCAAAAGATGTATATGGCGTGGTGTCCTATAGTATACCTGTGGGATATAGATATGCGATGCAAGTATTGTAGCTCTAAATCCTTGGTAAAGAAAGGCTTTGTCAACAAGAAGCAACTTTACAAATGCAAGGATTGTGGACACCGCTTCTACCAAAACGGAAAATTCGTAAGAATGAAAGTGAACAAGCACACCATAGTAACTGCTCTCAACCTTTACTTCGACGGGTTATCTCTTAGGAAGACTCAGAGAAACCTTGAGCAAATCTTTGGTGAAAAGGTAAGTCAAGTTACAATTCTCAATTGGATAAAGAAATACTCCAAACTCGTAAGAGAGTTTGTATCAACATTAACACCACAACTTTCAGGTTTATGGCATGAAGACGAAACCATGCTGAAATGTGAAGGAAGAAACATATGGTTCTGGAAAATGATTGACGAGGATACAAGATTTCTGGTGGCATCTCACGTTTCAGGAACACGCACTTTAGAAGACACGATAGCAATATTCCAGAAAGGCTATAAACAGAGCAAAGTCAGGCCCAGAGCTGTATTCGTAGATGGTAGCTTTGTTTACAAACCAGCTTTCAACAAAGTCTTCTACACCATGAAGAAAGCTACGAGACCAGAACTGATTCAAAAGGTAGGAATACGAACCAGAGAGACAAACAACATAGTTGAAAGACTACACGGAACACTAAAAGACCGCACAAAACCCATGAGAGGATTAAAATCCTTTGAATCTACAAAAGCAATACTGGAAGGATTCACAATTCACTATAACTATGTAAGACAACATCAAAGTCTGAACGGTAAAACTCCTGCTCAAGCATCGAGAATGGAGGCTCCGAGCAGTTGGAAACACTTGATAGATCAAGCAACCCAATATGAAGCTGAAATGTTAGTAAGAGCAACCCAAGACAAGGACAAGAGACCAGCACACAAAGGGGAGGCAATAACGGTGGTGGCAAAATGAGAAAAGTCTTAGTCGCCCTCCCCGAAGAAATCGTTAGCCTCTTAGACCGAGAATTGTTAGGCAAACTCGGTGAAGGATATTCCGATACGCTACGCACAATAATTATGAGCTGGTTATCTGAAAAAGGATACCTCACGAAAGGTGGTAAAATTGGGAAAGACTGAAAAAGCCAAAAGAGACTTGACCGAAGAGGTTGATCTGTTAGATACTATGCTTACAAGTCTGGTTGAATTGTTAGAAGAAAAGGGTGTAATCTCTCAACATGAGTGGGAGAAACGTATTAAAGAACGAGTGAAGATAGAATAGATAGTGATTTGAGGGGTAGCGACAAGGACACGCTTTCCTCCCAGCCTGCTGGGCCCAGTGTCGCATCTTATGGCGTGTTGTCGCCCTCACCGCTACCCTTTCTCACCGTCTTATCGGTTTCTGTTATTCTCACACGCACAGTCTAACTCTAACCTAAATGCGTCTATCTTAGAACATAATGCCATTTTCCATTCTGCTTAAATCTTCTCAGGCTTCCTGTCTTTGTCAGAATGTTTAGTGTTCCTGATAGTGTTCCTCCAGAGAAATACAGAGCGTTGGCTTGCAGAGCAGTTTCAATCTCCTTCATAGATTTCGGTTGCCTTCCCCACTCGGTTTGTAGAAGTGTTCTAATTGCGTTGGAGCATCCCAATCCTGCAGGCAATGAAGGAAATTCTCCGACAGTCGATTCATCTGTGCTTTCTTCAACATCACCTAAAGACAGCAGTTCTTCCAGTGCTTTGTTTAGCTGACCCAAAGTTTCGGCTTCAACGGTTATTTCTCCTCGTTTCCATTTTCCTTTCCACATATACCGCATCTACATCATCTATAGTAGCGTTTAGACTAAGGTCTATATATAGTTTTCTTAGGTAACTTAGACAAAGATGTTATGGGTTAGGCAAGTTCATGTTAATCCTGATGAGATATGGAAGTAAAAACTAAAGTTGGGGTGCAGGTAGAGGTTCATTCCAAAGGCTCGTTTAAGACCATGAGTTTTGACAGGCCTGTGCGTTCCATTGAATTGACAAAAGATGAATCGAGACATATTGGAAGTTTATTATCACTTGAGGCGAAGACTGGAATCACCGCTGAACTAAGGAAGCTTATCATAGGAAAATTCTTTTCAAGTCCTAAGAGTTTCGGCAATATCAGAGAAAAACTAAGGACGCTTGGTGTCGAGGTAAAATCTGCCTCTCTAAACACGATCTTGGGTAAAATGGTAGAAAGAAAGGAATTAACGAGAGCAGGAACAAGAGGAGCATATCTATATCAAGCATCTGAAGAGGGAGGTTAATCCTTCCCTCGCCCCATATTTTTATATATATTACAATTGAAAATAGATTTACCATGAAAGACAAAAAGATGACTATTGAAGATATAGAGGCAATGAATCATTTTTCGAAGATCTCATTCAGCTCGCAACTGTTTATAGGAAACTGGAAAAAAGGAAACTGTGAAAATTATGATGGTTCATTTTGTCAAGTTTGGTCATGGGGAAAATATGAGTACTCAGGACTGAACGATAATTTTGTCATGGGCAAACCCTTCAAGAGAAATGGAAAACTCGTTATCAATCCTGAACCGTTTTTCTGTGCTTTATGCCCAAAGTGGATTGTATCAAAGGAAACGCTTAGCAAGGGAAGCAGGATTTAGCTCTTGAGAAAGCAGCAGATGATTTCAACCAAAAATGGAAAACAGTATGTGTCTGAGGCAATAGAGAATAGTAAGCAGTTTCTAAAGGATGCCAGAATACTCATAGAAAATGGAAGTTTCGCGCATGGTGCAGCACTTGCCGTTTTTGCTATAGAAGAGGGAGCGAAGGCGAAAATTGCGACCCATTACATAAATTGGAAGGGTATGCTTGAAATTGATTCTAAGACATACAAAGAGGAAATCAAAGATCATTTCAACAAGTTGTCACAAGCTGCCAAAGATCATACGATAACTGCGATGATGTATCGCCTAATACCAGAAGGACCAGCTGGGTCATGCTCTCTGAGAGAGTTGCGACAACGGCTGAAAGTATTGGCAGATAGCAAAGATGGGAGGGAGATAGAGATTGAAAGCTGGCTATATGCTTGTTTGACTGCATTAAAAATGAAGTGGTTATATGTAGACATTGAAAAAAATGAAGTAAAGACGCCTCTTACTTGGAGCAAGGAGGATGCTCTGAAAGTGCTACAAATGGCTGAGAAACGATTATCTGAATATGAAACTCAAACAATCAATTGGGTCAAATAACTTAACAGTATCTGGGAGAGGCATCCCACATCCTCCAGCCCGGAACACACAAAAGTCCAAAGGCCGCATTCGAAAATGCAGTAAGTTGGGTTTCAGGCACCCTAGGAGTTTGGGGATTCAACCAGTCGTAAACATACGAAAAGCTATACGAAAATTGACGTATGCATGCATTCGCAAACTACGAAATTTTCCGAAAACCAAAGGAAGATTTTTCCACAAACGTATTTAAAGCCGCTCACGACATGCATGCATATGAACTGAGAGAGAAGAAATATGAAAACTGCAGAAAAGGAACTGACAGCGATCTTCGGTGTAGCCTTGATCATAATAATGGCATTGAGTAGCACTGCAAACGCAATTACCAATGGTCAGCCGGACGGGGACGCGCACCCCTACGTAGGCATGGTGGTGACATGGGACGGAGCTTCCCCATATGTCTATCTCGGTAGCGGGTCCTTGATTGCCCCAAAGGTTGTGTTGACTGCGGGACACATGACTGATGATCCAAGTATCGCGTTCGTGTGGGTCTCGTTCGATCCGATTGCCTCATGGCCTCCGTCCGATTGAAACGTAATAGAGTGGTACACCCACCCAGATTATGAAATAGGGCTGGCTCCGCAGCTTAAGGACTGGATCAGCCACGACGTAGGAATACTCATTCTTGAGGAACCCATCGTCATGGATGACTACGGCGAACTGCCTGAAGAGGGCTTGGTGGATAGGCTGGAGATGATGGCCCCCGTGGACCAAGTTGGCTACGGCGTCCAGGAGATGTTACACGTGCCAGGTGCTGGTCCACCCGATTGGGATTATGTTGAATTTGGCGCCCGCTACTACGCTCCAGCTCAGCTGGTAAAGAGCAACCATGTGTTCAGCGACGAGTTCATAAAGTTGACTGCTAATCCGGCGCAGGGAAAAGGCGGCACTGCCTTTGGTGATTCCGGCGGTCCGAACCTGCTGGGTGGCACAGACACCATCTTGGCGGTTACCTCTTGGGGAACCAACTATCAATGCGCGGGCGTTTCCTATGCACAACGCGTCGATACTGCTGATGTGCTCGACTGGATATACGGAGAATTTGGCGGATATCTAGTCTCGTAAACAGTTTCATGGAAGAATAATTGACCCTCAAAAACCCTCTTTTTTTCATGGGAATAGGAGGAAGACATGTCTTTCCCCCATATGCACGTGCGCAGTCTAGCTTGGACGCCTACTCCAGTGCATGCATGAATTGTATAACATTAGTTTTAACATACGCTCTCCGATTTTTGGAGTTTTACCCGTTTTTACACTCTATAATGCTAGAATGTAAACGATCTATGTTAAACGCTCTATGCATGCATGTAGTCTCGTTCATGTGTCTACGATAAGAGTCGCAATATTTCTCAAGGTTGTAGTGTTCTTCAGGAATCGCACGCTGTAGTTAGCGGGCCCGCAGGGATTTGAACCCTGGTTCTCCGGCTCCGAAGGCCGGCGCCTTAATCCTGACTAGGCA